>Ga0315284_10014366_pt1 | contig 11275 bp, 17 predicted proteins | sample YL17G09_16_MG_FD_203696 | JGI IMG/M metagenome (GOLD analysis project Ga0315284, IMG submission 203696) | Sediment microbial communities from Yellowstone Lake, YNP, Wyoming, USA - YL17G09_16 | ecosystem: Environmental > Aquatic > Freshwater > Lake > Sediment | place: USA: Wyoming | collected...
TGAAATCAAACATCTTCATTGTGGGAGTGTCCCAAAGCGTTGGATTAGTGCAGGTTATTACGATTGAAAAAGCGAGGAAGCCATGACCGGACTGCTTGATAAAAACGGAAAGAAAATTGCAGAGGCCGATGAACCAAAGGCAAAATGTATGTTATGTGAAATAGTTCTTCCTGTATCAAGGTTTTTGGGCGATGAACCAGAAAAAGACTATTGCCCAATCTGTGGAAATAAACATTGGGAGTTTGTTTAAGGGAGGATAATCAATGAAATATCCAGCATACGTCGTAAAGAGAAAACACGAAAAAGGGGAAGTTGTCTGCTGTCCCGAAAAAGGAGGCGGGAAGCGTTGGGGGATTTACGACACACTAGTCAAATGTGAAGACCTCGAAAAGAAATACAGGGAGTTGGAGGTCTTGGCTGAAAAATTGGCCGAGAGAATTAGGTGCCACAATTTACCTTTTCACAATGGGTGCGCTAACCCCAATGATTATTCAACCATTTTAGAGTATGAATCATGGAAAAAGGGGGCGGGGAAATGGAAATAACGAAAGAATGGCTTGAAGAAAAAAACGCTTGCCATGAAGGACAAGAATGGTTTGAAAACCAAAAACTTTCCGACGGGCTTGAAATTGGAAAGGCTTTGATGGGCGAGGACAAAACAAAAAACGAGTGGGCGAACTGGTTGATTGTGCGGATTATGGAACGTAAGCAGTATTTGGCCTACGCGATTTTTGCGGCAAGGCAAGTTTTGGATATTTTTGAAAAAAAATATCCCGAGGACAACCGCCCACGACTTGCGATTGAGGCGGCCGAAAAATGTTTGCGGGAAGATTCTGCCGCCGCCAGGGCCGCCGCCAGGGCCGCCGGGGACGCCGCCAGGGCCGCCGCCGTGGCCGCCGCCGTGGACGCCTGGGACGCCGCCGTGGACGCCGCCGGGGCCGCCGGGGCCGCCGCCGGGGCCGCCGCCGTGGACGCCTGGGCCGCCGCCAGGGCCGCCGCCGTGGCCGCCGCCGTGGACGCCTGGGACGCCGCCTGGGCCGCCGCCGGGGACGCCGCGATGGTGGAAATGCAAGTTAGACTTTTGGATTACGGGATCAAACTCTTGGAGGCCAAACAATGAAAATTGAAATCTACGCTCCGGGGGAGTTTTATGGAAAGTATCGAAGTGGAATGCCATGTGTCAAAAGATTGCTCATCGTTCTTGGCGTCGAATGTTATTCGCGAATATGAACAATGGAAAAAGGAGGCGGGGAAATGAAAATAACAATTGAATGGCTAAACAAAATTAGTCTTTGTTTGTTGTTAATGCTGACCGGCTGTGGAAAATATGGGAAAAAGTTGTTGGACTACCAAGATAATGACACGCCGGTTCAAGTGGTTCAAACGGAGGCTGACAGCGCGGAGATTCCGGTGGCCGAGATTTCTGATTTGAACCGGCTGATATTTCTTGATGAAGCGTTCAAAACGGCGAAGATGGTAAGTGTCAAGGTGTTTGTTGGTGATGCTCAATCCATTGCGTTGCCGCACATCAATCGAACACTCGATATCGAGGCCAATTATCTTATCGACCGCACCATGATTTCAATCTACAACGTCAAATCCGCTATTCCGACTGCAATAAAAATTCGTATTGAATACATTAAATAAGGAATCAAATATGAACATCCGAAAAGTGAAATGTAAGCCCGGCCTCATCGAGATCATCTCAGCAGAGAAACACGAGGGACACGACGAAAAAGAAACCATCTACAAAAGCGTCGAGAAACCCACCCCAATAAGGAGACAAATGACCGTGACGCAAAGCATACCGAGCACGGCAACGGGGCTTATGGATATCAGCCTCATCAAAGTTCCGGAAAGCGGGAATCATCGCCAGTATTTCACCGAGGAGGGGATGAAGGAACTGGAGCAGAATATAAAACAGCACGGGGTTCTGGAACCCATTCTTTTACGACCCGATGGTGGTGATTTGAAGGACAAGAAGTTTCTGCTCATTGCCGGCGAACGTCGCCTGCGGGCGGCCAAGGCGGCCGGATTAAAACAAATTCCGGCGCGCATCATGGACGTCACGGAAGACGTGGCCCACGAGATCCAGGTGGCGGAGAACCTGCAACGCCAGAACCTGGGGCCCATCGAGGAGGCGGTGGCGTTCAAACGCTTGCACGAACGCCTTCAAAGTCCCGCGGCCGTTGCGGCGACGCTTGACAAATCCGTTCCCTATGTCGTGAGGGCTCTATCCCTCTTGGAATTGCCGGAACCGGTTAAGGTCATGATCGAAACCGGTGAGTTGACGGCCGCGCACGGACACCAATTGGCCCGGGTGCCGGAGAAGAACAGGGAAGCCCTCATCAGGTTTGCCACAACCCGCAATGAGTGGTCAAAACAATATCCGAGCGTGGATGATCTCAAGAACGTCATTGAACAGAAAGTGGAACATGATCTGAAGACCGCCCTATTCCCGAAAGAGACGGAATACGCCGGCCTCATGGCGTGCGGAATCTGTCCCCACAACACCGGAAACCAGGGTGTGCTATTTGACGGCGCCGTGAGTGGAAAGTGCACCAACCCAGCGTGCTTTAACCGAAAAACCAGTGCGGCTTTGCAGGACTTCGCGGACAAAGCGCAGAAGCGCTTTCCGGGCTTCAAAGTCATGGGCATGATCTCGCATCCCGGTTACATGGATCTCAAAGACGTCAAGGGACATCCCATCCTGCCCGATGATGTGCTGATGAACAATGTCGTCAAGAAGGCGATGCTTGAGACCCCGGAAAAATTCGGTATCGTTGTCGTGAAACCGTCAAAATGGAGTTCGGCCAAACCCACCACGGCCATTGTTTGTTTGGATGACGCCATCCTGCCCAAGGGGGTCATAAAGACCGATCCAGCGCGCGACGAGGGTCAAAAGCCGCAGGAGGTGGAGGAGTTCAAGCGAAACCGTTTCATCAATGACTACGTGCAGAAAGAACTGCTGCGGGCGGTTGCATCCAAGATCAACCCCAGCAAGATCGACAAAAAAACATGGTTGCACATCGCTTTCAATATCGTTTTCAATCCTGCTCGTGGAGTGGTTATCGGATTCATCTTCAACATTGTTGACGGAAACATCAAGGAAAACGAGGATATCAAAACCGCCATCAAGAAGTTGGATCAGGACGCGCTCGTGCGGTTTGTGGTCTTGTCTTCCTTCGATCTCTGGGCCGATCTGGAGGGCCAGCTCAAAATCTTCGGCGTGGACGCCAAGAAAATGTCGAAACCGTTGCAGAAGGAAGCGGAGAAGGCATGGTTGGAAACAATGAAGGTCGAAGAAAAGAAATAATGGAGTGAAACCGAAACACATAATTTTGCTGAGGGTAAAATCATTTCCTGGATAGAGAGTCATCAACGGTTGGAACGTCATCATAAGGTGCTACTCCTGGCCTGCCAGCTAGGAGTAGGCAAAACAGAGGCGATCGGACTGCTCCATCGTTTCTGGTGGTGGGTGTTGGAATACGCTGAGGATGGTCAGTTGCGGAAATTCACGAACGACGTTTTGGGAAGCGCCGTTGAGCTGAACGGCGAAAAAGCAAAACAGTTCGTTCAAGCCATGACAGAGGCTGGTTTCCTTGACAGGGAACCTTGTTTCCGAGTACACGACTGGTGGGATTATGCCGGCCGGTATTTGCAGGGTAAGTATGGCCGAAACGAAGAGAAGTGGAAAGCCATACGCGATGCATACAAACAACCATCAAACAACGTACAAACAGCAAGCACTACCGTACCTAACCTAACCGTACCAAAACATAAAAACATGGGAAAATCGCCGCCGGAAAAACCTCCGGCGGAGATTGCGCACGTTACAGAACTTCCAAAACAAGGCGAAAAACCGCCACAAAAACCGTACCGCGTTGATACGCCTGGACGGAAAGTTGTCGCGGCTTACAAGCTGTTGACGGGGGTTGCGCTTGACGACCGCGTATGGGACGCGACGTATTACCCGCGTTTCAAGAAGTCCGCCGAAATATTGCTGAAGTTTTTCGGGGGAAACGTCGAGCAGGTTTGTTCGTGCATGGAGGCGATAAAAAAATGGGCGGAACAAGGCCGGTTCGATTGGACGCTTGAGACTGTCATCAAGCGTGCATCTGACTGGAAAACTGGCCGCCTGTTTGAAAAAAAATAACACACTGGAGAAAAAATGACAAGCATTGTCGCCCGGCAGTTTATTGTTTCACGGCTGTCTGATGATCGGCTGAGGAAATTACACGCGATTGAAAATAAAAACGGGGTTGAATTTACACCTTCTGAAATATGGCGGAGGGGAAAACTCTCAGCCACGGGGGAGGTCCCGGAGGATTTTCAAGAGCGTGTTGCGCCGATTATCACGGCAATATATTACGAAACGAGAAAAAATGTGTTTGATGACGCTGAACGGGAAAATTCAGAACCAAAATTCCTTGACATTATTCATCAAACCGATCTGGTCGTACGTAAACGTGAAATTGACCTGGACTACAAATCAGAGAAACGGTCAAGTGGAGTTTATAACCGCGTAAAAAATTACGCGGACGCCGCTGGTCAAGACGTGCCAACCAAAGACCCTTCCGGCTCCATTCATTTTTGAAGAATCACAGGGGGTTCTTTTTCAATGATGGCTTCATTACGTGGTTTCGTGATTGGAATTCTGATAGGTATGGCCGTTGGGGGCGCCATTGGATGGGCGCAATTGGTTGAGCTTCAGCAGATTGAGGCCGACATGGTTTGCGATGGAACGAAAACGATTCTCCGGTGCAAACGCAACATGAGCTTGATGATGTGGGCGGCGCTTCAATATTCAGGATATGATTTCAGGGGAAAGAAAAAACAACGTCGCCATGAGAAGGGAATACCAAAATGACCGAGGCCGACATCCAAGAGGCGGTTGTTCGCTGTTTGTTTCCCCTTGATTTTTTATTTGAGGCGGCGGCGATGGCCAAGGCAATTGGTGGGGGCGTCATTGTTTGCGAAACCAAAGACGGAATTATTTATGCCAGAAAAGAAATCTGGCCCAAAAAATGGTCTGGTCCTACAGAAAAAATATTACGGCGTTGGAATTTATGGGGTGATATTTATGTCAAAAACAAAAATCGAGTGGGCTGATAGAGTTTGGAACCCTGCCACCGGATGCACAAAGGTGAGCGCGGGGTGTGAGCATTGTTATGCCGCGCGGATGGCGGCGCGGTTTGAATGCGGACCGTTTCATGATGTCATCACAGGTGGGAAGTGGAATGGGAAAGTTCAGCTTCATCATAACAGGTTGGAACAGCCTCTTCGCTGGAAGAAATCCTGTCGGATTTTCGTGAACAGCATGGGCGATTTGTTCCACCCGTCTGTGCCGGACGATTATCTTGAAAAAGTTTTTCGCGTCATGGATCAGTGCGGCGCTCAAGCGAATTGTGGTGACGGTAACTGTGGCCATCAGTTTATGATCCTCACAAAAAGACCGGAGCGCATGAGGGATTTTGTTGGTCGCTGGTGGAAATCCTACCACGAGGTCGGTGTCGAACCTTATGCGGACAATATCTGGCTGGGTGTGACGGCCGAGAACCAGGCCGCGGCGGATGAGCGGATCCCAATCCTCCTCAAAACGCCGGCGGCGATGCGCTTCGTCAGCGTTGAGCCGATGTTGGAACCTGTCAATTTGGAAACCCACCTCGGTTATTACGCCAAATATGAAACCCGCAATGGAGTAGAAGTGAAACCAAAACTCGACTGGGTCATTTGCGGCGGCGAGACCGGCCCGGGCGCCAGGCCGATGGATCCTCTTTGGGTGTGCTCCCTTCTTGATCAATGCCGAATCACCGAGGTCCCGTTCTTTTTCAAATCATGGGGAGAGTGGGGTGACAGCGCAGCGTGGGGCCGTTGGTGTGAAGATCATGGCACAAAAACATACGACTGGCCGAAAAACAGAAAACAGGGAATCCATTACCGGGTCGGTAGGAAAGCCGCGGGGCGCGAGATTGGCGGGCATACTTTTGATGAGTTTCCAAAAGAAATGAAATGAGGGGAAGGGGGAGATAAAGAGGGGGATGGGGAGGGATGTGATTCTTGTTTTAAAAACGGAGGTGATGATGCGACGCAAATACACGGAGTTGCGCGACAAAGAGATCGTTCGGAGACTGAACGGCGGCGATTACCCAAAAAATATCTCCACTGAACTTGGAATTACGCTGTCCCAGGTGTGGGATGCTCGACGGAGGGAATTAAATTCCAGTAAAATCCAGCAAATACCAGGAAAAACCAGGAGCCTTTCTTAACTTATTGCAGTACACTGAAGTCAGGTGAGAGTCCCGACAGGAGGAGTAGATGTCGGAGCTTTCACCTTTTTTGTTTCACGGCAAAAACGTAAAAAATATATTTAAGGGATTCTCACCGACTCCCGACAGGTCCGGCGGAAATTCACATGCCGGGCCTTCTTTTTTTAAGCAGGTCGCCGTTATTATCATGGCGGCCTTTCTTTTTGGTGTTGTCATCGTATTTGCCACGGGTTGCGCCGGGAAGAATGAATATCAAGAGTGACAATTGAAATTTTGGGGAAAAACGCATGAAAAAGAAAACGAAATACACGGTGGGGAAAGAATTTGGGGACAATGCTTCGCGTGCCCAGATGTGCGATGGAGTCGGGAGGCTTTGCACTCTTTTGAATCAAAGAATCCTCGGCTGTGCCGACCGGGAGGAATTGCGCGGGAAGATGATCGTGGTCACGGTTGAGGTGAGGTGATTTTCAATGAATGTATCAATGGGACGAAAAGATACTCGATTCAAAAAAGGGCACAAGCTTGCTCCCGGAGGAGCGAGAGAGGGCGCAGGCCGTCCCTCTGAAATTCATCGTGCCGAATGTCGACGACTTTTTGAAGAAAACAAATTTCGTGAAATGCTTTGCGCCGCCGCCAACGGTAAAAATGTTGACATCACAATAAACATGGACGGAAAAATTATCCACATTCCCACCGGTTTCGGAAACAAACTGAAAGCGATTGCATGGCTTGGCGAGCAAGGGTATGGCAAGGCACCTCAGGAAATTCAGCACACCATTTCCCCGGAAACGCTTGAGAAATTTGAACGTCAACTCCTGAGCATCTTCAACGCTTATGTCCCAAAAATGTGCCCGCATTGCAGGACAGCGCTCAAGTTGCCTCCGAATCTCGCAAAAGAAATTATGGAACTTTCCAAAATATTCGAACAGGAGGAGACGGATGCCTCCGTCATTGACGCGGCCAAGGTCTAACTCCGCGGCGCTTGCCGAAGTTGTGCGGCGCGTAGGCCAGGGCATGATCCCGAACGAGATCAGCCTCCGTGATTTCATTGAGCGTGGTTGGCGTATCATCGAGCCCGCCACACCTCTCGAACTCAACTGGCATCACGATCTCATCCTCGAATATCTGGAGGCCGCATTCCTACGGAAGATCAAACGTCTCGTCATTAACGTTCCTCCACGAACGCTCAAGTCCATCCTGACGTCAGTGTTGTGGCCCGCATGGGCCTGGACGCGCGCCCCGTGGAGCAGGTGGATGTTCACCTCCTACTCGCAGAGCCTGGCCACGGAGTTCTCAACCCGCCGGCGCCGGGTGATCAAAGACGACTGGTATCAGGGCCAGTGGGGGAAGTTTGTGAATCTGGCCTTGGATCAGGACATGAAGACGGAGTTTGAGAATAAGCAAACCGGAAAGATGCAGAGCACATCAACTGGTGGTACGACCACGGGCAAGGGCGCGGACTACATTGTCATGGACGACCCGCAGAATCCGAAGATGGCGGAATCCGAGGCGGAGCGAAAAAGCACAAACGAATTTTATACCAACACCCTGCTCTCCCGACTCAACAACAAAAAAACAGACGTCATGGTGTTGGTGCAACAGCGACTACATGCGGAAGACACAACGTCGCTCGTCCTGAAAGAGGGAGGATGGGAACATGTTTGCGTTCAGGCTCTCGCTCAAGCGCGCAAGACCTACTCGTTCCCGATTTCCAAAAAGAAGCACATCGTCAAGGTGGGGGAATATCTTCAGCCTTTGAGAGAGGGACCGGCGGAATATGCGAAGTTGCGAAAAGGGATGGGCGAGCGCACTCACGACGCCCAGTATCAACAGGCGCCCACATCCGAGGTGGGGAATATTTGGAAACGGCATTACTGGAACTTCTACAACGCGCTCCCAAAAGAATTTGATTTTGTCCTTCAATCATGGGACATGACTTTTACGGACACGACCGGTTCCTCTTTCGTGAGTGGTCAAGTTTGGGCGATGATCGGGGCAAAGAAATATTTGCTCGACGAGGTTCACGCGCAACTCAACTACCCCAACTCCAAGCGCGCCATGCTCGCCCTCCTGGCCAAGTGGCCGAGCACGAGGGCCGTACTGGTCGAGGACAAGGCAAACGGCCCCGCTATAGTTGCGGACCTGAAGAGCACTATCCCGGGGATGATACCCGTCACGCCTCTCGGTGACAAGATCGTGCGCGCCGTGGCGGTAACACCGACGATCGAAGCCGGCGACTGCTACATTCCCTCCCCCGAGATCGCGCCGTGGGTTAACGAATGGCTCAACGAGACGGCGGCCTTTCCCGAGCAAAAACTCAAGGATCGGGTGGACGCGGCCAGCCAGGCGCTTTCGAGGATGGACGAGTTGGCGCTCGTACTGGCCGGCGCGAAAGAGGCACAGTCGGAACATGAAGGGCTTGACGACGGGATGGGCGAAACAGTGTTTAACGAAGAAGAGGTTTTTTCCAATGTTTGAACTCCTGAAAAACTGGTATGGGGCGCACATTGAGGAAAGCCGTGTGCGACTGGCGCAGGTTCGTAACCGCCTCGAAATGGAAGAGGTGATGTCCTCAACGATTGAGGAAGCCTCGAATCTGGTGACTGAGAAATCGATGGGCGGCGGATGGGATAGAACCGGCGGGACCTCTCAATATTGCCACACACCGTCAGATCAGCAGTCCATGCTAAAGCAGTGCCGAAACGCCGCACGTTTTGATCCAAACGCAAAGGCCGCTCTCATGACGGCGGTTTATTACATCGTCGGCGAAGGTGTGAAGGTTAACCCACAATCGAAGGATCACCGCATACAAAAACTCTGGCGGGAATTTTGGGATTCCCCCAGAAACCATATGGCACTTCGATTTCCGGAACTTGTACTTCGGACGTTCCGCGACGGTGAAATACTTTTGCAGTATTACAGCAGGGACGAAGCAGGTCAACCGTCATGGAAAACAACCGTCCGTTTTCGTGATGTTGAACTGCTATCGCAGCCAACCATCGGACAGGATGGGACGGGCAATGACGCTTCTCAGGGGATCAGAATTGATCCGAACGACCCAGAAAAGGAGATCGCTTTCTTTTTGAGAAAGAACTACACGAGCTCGGAAATAGAATCCGTCGACGCAAAAGAAATTCAGCACATCAAGATTCTTTCTGATTCGGAACAAAAGCGTGGTGAGTCCTACCTCCAGGCTTCGCTAGACCTTTTCAGTTACTACAAGGACTGGCTCAAATACCGGATCATCCTCAACAAGGTCCGCACGGCAATCGTGCTGATCCGAAAGGTGGAGGGCGGAACATCCGACGACGTGAAAGCCATCGCCAACAAAATCTCCGAATCTTCCACAGCCAGAACCGGACAAGTCAAAAAGCAACTTCCTCCCCCTGGAACCATTCTTAACGCCAACAGTGGCGTGGACTACCGTTTTGAATCAGCCAACATTAACGCAGGAGACGCCTCCGAGGATGGCCGCAATATTAAACTCGGAATGGCCGCGGCGACAAACATGCCGGAGTATGTTTTCGGTGATGCGAGCAACTCCAACTACGCATCCACGCTGATTGCGGAGTCTCCTTTTGTGAAAGGGATCCGTTTCTGGCAAACCTTCTTTGAGCAACATCTCAAAGAAATGTTTCGGCGTGTTGTGCAGGCGGCCGTTGATGCAGGCAAGCTGACGGCGCCGACCGAGGAAGATATTTTTCAGGATCCAGGATCAAAGCAAATAACGGAAGCAGTCGACCCGAACGTGCCCCCTAAACCTGCCGATGAACCTTCAAAGGTACCGGCCAATGTTTCGGAACCGAACCCAAAGGGTGGCGACAAGGAATCCGGAACTGGATCCATGATTTCGGAAGCGGAAGCATTTTTCAAATGTGACGTGCAATGGCCGGAGATCGTGCATCGGGACATGAAAGCGACGACGGACGCCATCATCGCCCAGGTCAACGCCAAACTCGTGAGCGAGCCGACGGCGTCGCAGATGCTCGGGCATGACTACGACGAAGAAGTCCGGCGTCAACAACTCGTCGAAGAGGGTGCGGAGCATAATCCATTCAAGCAAAAAACGGATTCATTCGGGGACCCCCAGATGGACGCGGAAGTCAATGACTTGATGGCAGGTCTATCGCCGGAAGAGTCCGACGCGATACTCAAGAGTGGAGACGCGGGAAGCGTGATGAAACTGCTCAAGAAAAAGAAAGGGATCATTCCGGGCGTGCCGGGCGGAAAACCGCCGGTCGCTCTGACCCAATAGGGAGAAAACACAATATGCCAATAGGATCTGTTTCAGCAGTTGATGCGCAAAAAGTCACTGATCGAGCATGGCAAATACAAAACCAGATATCCGAAATCATCCGGAATTTGACACTTGCCAAGGCCGAAGAACTTCTGAAGATTGTTCAAAACTTCAATGATGAGTTGCACCCCTAGATGGCGAAGATCCTCTCATCAATCGAAGCGAAGAAAATCTACTCCCGCTATCCCGCGTTGGCGCGTACGCGCACATGGGTAACGATCGACGAGCTTCTCAATGCCGGGCAGATCGACTCGGCATGGTCCCTGGCGGAGAAGGTCTCCAAGGCGTCCAAACAGATCAACGCCCAAAATATAACGGCTAGGAAGTTGAGGGTTGAACGCCTGAAGTTCTTCGCTTTGCAGGGCGCGATGATCGCAGAACTCCAGAGCCTGATGCAGGCGGCGGGCAAGCGAATCACTGACCAAGCGCAGGGGGCCAAACCGACACCCGCCTCTTTGCGCGATGTCAAGCGAATGGTGACAGTTGAGATGGGGATTCTCAGGCGTGCCATGATGAAGTGGGTGACGGATGCTGTCTGGGGTTCCGTGGAGATGGGTTTTCGAAACGTTGAAGCCGCACTCCTGCCGGTCTTCAAAGACAATCAAGAATGTCTTGACCAAGAGACTTGGAAGGAAATGAATTTGATGGAAGAGCGGTTGACCTTCAGCATGGCGAAGACTCTGGCGAACAACGGAACCCCACAGATGGC
>Ga0315284_10014367_pt1 | contig 11275 bp, 13 predicted proteins | sample YL17G09_16_MG_FD_203696 | JGI IMG/M metagenome (GOLD analysis project Ga0315284, IMG submission 203696) | Sediment microbial communities from Yellowstone Lake, YNP, Wyoming, USA - YL17G09_16 | ecosystem: Environmental > Aquatic > Freshwater > Lake > Sediment | place: USA: Wyoming | collected...
AACGATCTCCCAAAGAACAAATTCCATTTTGTAACATCGGACACCCTCCCTTTATGGCCACCATTCGAAACGGTCCTCTATCAAGTATCCAAATACCGTGTTTATGGCGTGCGTCATTATATCGCCCTGCCGTCCGAACTTCTTTAGCTAAACCCCTAAAAAGTTCTCCCAGCTCCCCAATGGTAAGGGGCGAAGGAAAAGACGCATTTTCTCTACACTGTTCTATCATTTGCTGCTATTTTAACACTTTTGGATTCACGGCTTCATAAAGAACACCGTCTATTTTTACGGCCGTAACACCTAACTCTCCTGATAGATCCGGATCGTCTGAGGTAGTAAGCGTGATATCATCTACCGTATGACCGGTCGTTAAGCGCTCGGTTTCCACGATTCCTCCTGGCTCGTGGTGAAACCCATCGACATGGACAAGATAATCTTCACTTTTTCCGACAGGTAAAACAAATAGTCTTTCTCCGGTTACCCTTGGTTGAACCGTCGGCTCCGTTTTTAGTAACATGCTCGAGTCAGCAGATATATAAACGGGCACCTCAGGTGAAATTCGGATAGAACACATAGCTTATTGCGCTGGGCAGATTATACTCCTCTTCGGGGCAAAATTTCTCAAAGGTCAAATTTTATTTTATTTCTTTTGAGCAAGTACAAAATAGTGAGCGCTAAGGTAATCGGGATAATACTCTTCTTTGTATGAAATCTCCAGAATTTTGAAATCTTTCAGAAGCAATTCAATATCCTCTTTGCTTGCCAAAAAGTGTGGGATACCGGCTTCATGCCCCTCGGTCTTCATAACTGTATTCCCCGAAATTCTTTTTACATCGGGCGAATTAAATACCGAGCCATTTTTTGAGTTAAAAGTAATATAGGCCTCCCCTTCCCTTTTAAGAACTCTTTTCATTTCTCCAATTACCTTTTTTATTCCCTCATCATCTTGGTGGTAAATTGAATGGAATGCCAAAATGCAATCAAATGCCGAATCTTTGTAAGGAAGTTTAATCATGTCGGCGTGTTTGATATTGATCGGAAGTTTTAGTTTTTTGGCCAGATCCCTTAGTTTTTCCAATCCTTCCTTGCCGAGGTCAAGGGCGCTGACATGAAATCCGTGTTGTGCGAAAAGGATAGAGTGCCTTCCGATTCCACAACCCAAATCAAGAAATTTACTAAATTTTTTATTTTTCCACCTATTGAGAAGTGGATAAACTTCTCCTGCTGGTTCTTCCCACCAAGGCTTAGAGTAAGCATCCCAATTCCATGCTTTCGACTTAATCATGGGCTTATTTTACCACTTTTTGGGTTTCATGGAATACAGTTGGGCCAGAGATAGGCTTTGTTTATATGAAGGACGTAGGCTGCGGTTTGGACGGCTTCTTCGGCGTTAAGTCTTAAGTTTGGGTTAGTGTCCTCCCCCATTTCCTTTCTTATGTTTTTCCAAGTAAGGGGTCCGAATTGGTAAAGACCGGCGTAGGAAAGTTTGGTTGCATTCGGATTAAACCCAGATTCGCAAAGGGCAATATATCTTAGGATATGGGGGCTGACGTTATATTGGGCGGCAAATCTGTCTATGAATTCGTTTATCTGCTGGGAGGAAAAAGTTGGTTGAGGGGTGGGGGTTGGAGTTTGTGTGGGAGTAGGTGTTGGCGGAAGGGTGGGTTCGGGTGTCGGGGTTGGAGTTTCTGTCGGGGAAGTAGCTGGAGTTGATATGGTGATTTCGGCCAGTACTTTATTTTCTTTCTTGTTTTTATTCATGACAATAAGACTGATGCTTTCTGCGATTAGAATAAAGATCAGAAATTTGAAAAAGAGATTCATCATGGGGGTATTTTATCACGGTCTCTATTTGATATAATTTCTGAATGATTACCTTTATTTTGCCGGGGTATTCGCCTCACAATAAAGAGTGGGCGGAAGAGGTTGCAAACAATCTCAAGCTTGCCGGGCAGATTAGACCCATCTTTTGGGATCATTGGCAGGATGAATCCCAGTCTTTCAAACCGCAAGAGAAAGCGGATTTGATAATAAGGCATTTAAAGGGAGATTCCGTCAATATTATTGCCAAATCGGTGGGGACTTTGGTTGCGGCTCTGATTGCGAAAGAAATTCCCGGTCAAATAAGCAAAGTCATTCTTTGCGGAATCCCCACGGTTTCGGAGGAAAGATTGAAAATTTTCCGGGAAGCATTTTCAAAATTTCCTTCGGAGAAGGTAACAGTTTTTCAAAATGAAAAGGACCCGTTTGCATCTTTGGAAGAAGTGAAAGCGTTTATGAAGAAAGTTAATCCGGAAATTAAAGTCCGAGCGATGCCCCGAAGTGACCATCATTATCCCTACTACGAAGAGTTTCAATTGTTTTTAAGTTAAATTCTTTTGCATAGATTTATAATAATTTGCATAGATTTACGGAGTGAGTGTATAATATTACGCAGGTATGAATAAAAATCTATTGACAATCGGTCAGACGGCAAAACTATTGGGGGTTTCTATAGACACCTTGCGCAGATGGGATAAAAGTGGAAAATTTTCCTCTGTTCGTATTAGTTCTGGAGGAAATCGATATTATCGTAAATCTGATGTCGATTTATTTATCAAAGAACCATTAGCTATGGCGCAAAATTGGGCCACAAGCATATCTGCCTACGAGCCGGATCAAAAATATTACTGTAAGACTCGTGATGTTTTTCAGGCTAGACTAGAACATTTTCAGTCAGAGCTATTAAATGGTACAAATAATGTCTCCCCTTCTTTAATTTCTGCAATTGCCGGTGAAATAGGTAACAATTCTTTTGATCACAATCTAGGTAATTGGCCGGACATTTTGGGTATTTACTTTTCCTACTCTTTGACAGAAAGAAAAATCATATTAGTAGACAGAGGTCTTGGAATACTTTTTACTTTAAAAAAAGTAAGACCGAACTTAAAAAGTCACAAAGAAGCGCTGGAAGTTGCTTTTACAGAAAGAGTTTCAGGAAGGGCCCCTGAAAGCAGAGGCGATGGTTTAAAATTTGTTAGAAACATTGTTACGCAAAATCCTATTAAACTAACCTTTCAAACCGGTAATGCATTTTTGGAACTTCAACAGGATAAACAAGATCTCGAAGTTGAAATCAAAGAGAACTCTATACCGGGATGTTTAGCTGTTATAGAATATAAATAAAGATGATAATCAAACTTAATAAATTTGGAACAACGCTAGTATCCCGCCCCGCAGGAAAAGAGGCCTACCTTGCGTTTCAGCCTACCTTAAGAGAATGTAAGAACAATGAAGCTATAGAAGTGGACTTTAGAGGGGTTGAAGTTCTTACTCCCTCTTGGGCTGATGAATTTTTAACCCCGCTTTTTAATTCCTATAAAAATGGTGTCAGCCTAAAAAACACAGGCAACCCTTCTGTTATAGAAAGTCTTAAAATATTAGGTTTAGGTTAAGAATTAACTTCTTAGCGGATTTCGAAAGAGAGAGAGACGGTAACTGAAAGTTCTGTTTCACCGGGCTTAATATCGGCCGGAGTAGGTTCTTCTGCCATTGGAGAGCCGGCTTTCTCCATAAGGGCAATCGGTATGGGAAAATCTCCGCCTGTGGATTCGGAAATGTTGATGATTTTGCCCAAAGTTACTCCCGCAGCTTTTGCCAAGCCTTCTGCTTTTCTTTTGGCTTTAGCGGATGCTTCGGCTCTTGCTTCATCAAGTTTTTCTTCTTTTACATCCTCGCTGATGTCAAAGTTTACTCCTCCGACGACATTTGCACCTGAATTTGTGGCGATGATCAGAGCATCGTTTATTTTGTCGAAATTGCGGATTGTCACTTCGTAGCTAATACTGACTCTATAACCGGTTATTTTAGGTAGTGGGGTCTGATAATCGCTTTCGGGGTAGATGCTGTAGTTTGTTGTTTTGATATCCTTCTCTTTTATTCCCAATTTTTCAAGCTCGTCTGTCAGTTTGTTGGATTTTTTGTTAACGCTTTCCTGAACTTGTTTAAGAGATGTTCCCGTTTCCTCAATCCCAAATGTTACTTTTGCGATATCGGGAGTCACCGCGACTTTTGCTTCGCCCGTGACAATCATCGGTTCACCCTTTTGTTGGGACAGAACCGAAAAAGGAATACTCGGTCCCCACTTGGAATACGCAAAAAGAAGAAGAAAAAAGAGGAATATAAACCCGTAAATATTCTTCATTGGAATTTATCTGTAGGCTTTACTCCTATGCTTCACCCTTAATACTATAATCCTCTTAGTTTTTTTGTCAATTGTATAGATTGCCCTATATACCCCCACCCTTATTCTGTAGTTTTCTTCTCCTCTTAATTTTCTACAATTTGAAGGGTATGGATTTTTGGAAAGCTCCGAAAGCTGGCAGAAAATATTTTTTGCTAAAAGACTGGGTATCCTGTCAAGCTGTTTTGTGGCCTTTCGGGTTATGCGAACTTCCATCTTTTCTTTCCATAATCTTTGAGGGAAATTGTCGGTTCTTTTTTGGATTTTTCTGCTTCGATTGAATCCAAAAGGTCAACCACTGCATCCTCCAAAGCGTTAAAGTACCCGTAGTCTGCAATGACAACTTTGGGTTCAGATCTTTGCATGACAATGGCTGAAACACCCTTAGTGGTTACATCGGATATAACGCTTGCAGTGTCAGTTTTGAGTTTAGTTATGGGTATAGAAAAAGTATCGTTCATAGTACCTTTAATATATCCTTTAAGAGTACCTTTGTCAATACTTGAACCCAGTTTGACAAGAGAAAGTCTTAGAAGTAAACTTCGGCCATGTTAGAAGGAACTGTCGGCCGATAAGGCTGACTCTTGTGGAAACTTTGAACTTGGAATTTGGTCGACCCGGCACCTCTGCCCAAGCATGGATTAGAATTCCCGACAGGAGCCATCCGGATTATAAGATTGTTGGTAGCCCACACGAACACTGTGCCCATTTAAGAGAGTTTATAATTGGATTTCTCGGATCATGGGTGATTGGAGAAGCCGGGAATCTTACTCTTGAGCAGCGAATGGCGCCGCTGGAAACCGACGATTTGCGCTTGCTTTTTCAGGTAAATTCATTTTATCGGAATCTTGACTCGGCCTTTACGGTTGACCATGCCTGCATTGGCGAAGGGAAGCCAAACCCTTGGGTTTTGTTTTTACCCTCCGGGGACGACAATTATCTGTGGTGGCAAATTACGACTCTGCTTCCGGATTGTAAATTTGGTGGATTTAGGTTGTATTGTATCGAGATGAATGACGAGTATAGACCGGACACAAAAGACAAGAGCAGATTTAATGCACATTCCAAGTTTGAGCTGGTTTTTGCAAAAGAAAAGGAAATCCGATTACTGAAGCGTGATTTGGCGCGGTTTAATTAGTTATATTTCTTCTTCCACGCCCTTTTCAAGTACTGCGGTGGCGGCGACGGAGTCGGACTTGTCTGTAAAACGCATCAGAATTACTCCTTGGGTGGCACGCCCCAGCTTGGGAATATTCTTCAGGGGAAGCTTTATGACCTGCCCTATCTTGCTGGTTATAATTATCTGGTCGATATTTTGCGTGACCATTGAGGCGGTTTTTAAGTTTCCGGTTTTGGGGTTTACTACCGCGGTCTTAACCCCCTTGCCTGCCCTTTTTTGCACCGGGAAAAGGTGAATCGGAGTTCTTTTGCCAAGCCCGTGCTCGGAGATGGTTAAGATATCCCTGAAGACTTTTCTCCTTTTATCTTGAATCCTTTTTTCTTTGCCCGGGAAAACCTCCATTCCGATGAGCTCATCGTCTTTTTCAAGTTTTATTCCCGTTACTCCCGTTGTTGCCCTCCCCATAGGCCTGACATTTGCCTCGGGAAATCTGATGGCCTTTGCCCTTTTGGAAAGAAGAATGATGTGATCATCCCCGCCCGTCGGGTGGACGGAGATAAGTTGGTCAGTGCCCCTTAATTTGATGGCAATAAGTCCCGATGCTCTTAGATTTTCAAATTTGGAGAGATTTGTTTTTTTGATAAGCCCGAATTTAGTTGCCATTATCAGGTTTCTGGTTTGCGAATCTTTCGAAAGAGGCAGGATTGACTTAATTTCTTCGTCCTGTTCAAGGTTAAGCAGATTGACAAGCGCCTGGCCTTTCGCCTGTCGTGAGGTTTCGGAAATTTCCCAGGCTTTTATGCCGAAGACCCGCCCCCGGTTGGTGAAAAAAAGAACGACATCGTGGGTTGAGGCGGGGAGGATATGTCCTATCTCGTCCTCCTCCTTGGTTGCCATCCCAACCACTCCCTTGCCCCCTCTTCTTTGGGCTTTATAGGAATTGGCGGAAAGGCGCTTGATGTAGCCTGTTTTAGTGACCGTTATTAAAGTTTCCTCTTCGGCAACCAAGTCCTCTTCGGAAAATTCCCCCACATCCTTTTGGTAAATCTTGGTTTTTCGTGCATCTCCGAATTTTTCTTTTAGATTTTGTAGCTCTGCGACTATTATACCAAGCACCCTTTGCGGGTCTTTGAGAATGGCTACCAGAGTGTCTATTAATTTTTTGATTTCTTCATATTCTTTGTCTATCTTTTCCCGCTCTAAAGCTGCCAGGCGCCTTAACTGCATGTCGAGTATCGCCGTCGCCTGGATTTCGGAGAGATCAAATTTCTCAACTAAATTCTTTTTGGCGTCTTCCTGGGTTCGGCTAGCTCTGATTGTTTTAATGACGGCATCCAGATTATCGAGAGCGATTTTGAGGCCCTCCAAAATATGTGCCCGTTTTTTGGCTTCGGTAAGTTCGAAAATGGTTTTTCGGGTGATGACTTTTTGCCTGTGCTTAATGTATTCAAGCAGGATTTGCTTGAGAGTCAGGGTGTGCGGAGTTCCGTCGACCAGGGCCACAAAATTGGCGGGAAAAGTTGTTTGCAGACGGGTGCGCTTGAAGAGGTTATTGAGTACGCTTTTGGGTTTGGCGTCGCGCTTTAAATCAACCGCGATTCTCATTCCGTCTTTGTCGCTCTCGTCTCTCAAATCGGAAATTCCGACTAATTTTTTGTCTTTGACCAGTTCTGCAATTTTGGCCACAAGTTCGGCTTTATTTACCTGATAGGGAATCTCGGAAATTATAATTTGGCTTTTGCCTTTGGCCCCTTCCGTTATTTCCGCGATGCCGCGAACGATTATTTTCCCCCGGCCGGTTGAGTAAATTTCGGATAAAGTCGCTCCGGCATAAATGCATCCGCCCGTGGGGAAATCCGGTCCGGGAACAATTTTGACCAGTTCGGCTATCTCAATATCGCTTTCAAAAGAAACCGCGCTGGGGTCAACTTCCTTTTCGGTTAGGGCTTTTGATTCCCCCGCCGCAACCAAATTTATTTTTTTAATGACGAAGTCGGTTTGTTCAGCTTGTTTTTTCTCTTCGCCGACAACCCTTCCTCTTTTAATGATTTCGATGACGGCATCGGCAACTTCTTTCAGGTTGTGGGGCGGAATTTTGGTAGCCATCCCTACAGCAATTCCCTCGCTCCCCATGAGAAGCAGATTGGGCAAAAGTGCAGGCAGAAAAGTAGGCTCTTTTAGCGTCGCATCAAAATTATCGGTAAAATCAACAGTTTCTTTTTCAATGTCTGTCAGCATAAAGTCCGAAATTTTGGCAAGCTTGACTTCGGTATATCTCATAGCTGCCGGGGGATCACCGTCAACCGATCCGAAATTTCCTTGACCGTGAACCAGCGGATATCGCATTGAGAAATTCTGGGCAAGGCGAACCATGGCGTCATATACGGCCATGTCCCCGTGGGGATGGTATTTGCCCAAAACCTCTCCGACTACTTTTGCCGACTTTGTAGTAGAGGAGCCAAGGTAGTGGAGTCCCATCAGATGCATGGCATAAAGGATTCGTCTATGAACGGGTTTTAGGCCGTCCTTGACATCGGGGAGAGCACGGGCGACAATGACGCTCATCGCATAATCAAGGTATGATTTTGATAGCTCCGAAGTTATTTCTGTAGGCAATACTTTCCCGATATCCACGCTTAAATTTTACCTCTTTTGAGCTTGTGAAGCAACGGGAATTAAGCAGGAATTTGGATTTTTTTGCTTTCTCTTATTGCCCAGATGATAAGAACAAATAAAACGGCAATACCTATTTTTGCTCCTAGACTCCCGTGATACTGAACAATAACGGGCGCCGCAATTAAAGAGACCAGGTTAACTACTTTAATCATGGGGTTGAGGGCCGGGCCGGCGGTGTCTTTCAGGGGGTCTCCGACCGTGTCTCCTTCAACAGAGGCTTTGTGTGCATCTGACCCTTTTCCGCCGAGATTTCCGTTTTCAATATATTTTTTGGCATTATCGAGTGCCCCGCCGCTTACTGCCATGAATACTGCCAAAAGCTGTCCGGAAAGAATAACACCTGCCAAAAATCCACCCAAAGCCTCAACATTAAAAATAAGGCCTACGAGAATGGGAAGTCCCACCGAAAGGACGACTAAAGGAACAAGCTCTTTCTGGGCTGTTCCTGTTGTAATTGAAACGACTCTGTCATATTCCGGTGTTTTGGTTCCTTCAATTACTCCCTTGACTGCGAACTGCTTTCGTACCTCTTCGACAACTTTTTTGGCTCCCCTGGTGACCGCCTTTATGCAAAAAGCCGAAAAGATGAAAGGAAGCGCGCCTCCCAAAAGAAAACCGATTACTCCTTGGAGCGAGGATATGCTTATTGAGGAAATTACAGGCAACCCCAGGCGTGCTTGAACTATTCCGATATCCGTTACATATGAAAAGAATAAAGAGGTAGCAGCAACTACTGCCGAAGCAATGGCAATCTGCTTTGTTATTGCCTTGGTGGTATTTCCAACCGCGTCAAGCTCTGCCATAATTTTGCGGGCTTCGGGTCCGACTGCGGCCATTTCTCCGATTCCGTTGGCGTTGTCTGAAATTGGGCCAAAGGAATCCATGGCAACATTATTCCCGGTTAAAGAGAGCATCCCGATGCCTATCATCGCGACGCCGTAAAGCATATAAATCGGGGCATGGCCCCAGAAAATCAGGAGACTTGATGCCAAAGCCAATGCAATTACCACAATGCTCCAGACTGACGATTCCATCCCTACCGATAGACCCGATAAGATGGTAGTTGCCGGACCGGTTTTGGTAGATTCGACGATTTCGGCAACGGGCCTTTTCTTATAAGAAGTGAAATATGAAGTCAGGGGGTTAAAGACTACGGCCAGAATAATACCGACGCTGTTTAGGAGTGCCAGTCTCCAGTCGGCATAGAAAAATGAAAATATAAAAGCTGCGGCTATCGTGATGACGCTGGAAAGTTCGTAGGAACGAAACATTGCCTCTTCCGCGTCTTTGGCTCTAATTAGCTTAACCGGGAAGCGTTCCCATAAAGGAACGGCTAAAGTTCCGATAATCGATGAGACGACTCCCACCGCCCGAACGATGAGCGGGTAGACGATCCAAAAAGTCTGTCCGGTTAAATGATAAAGCACCAATCCCAGAATCAGTGATGAAACAATTGTGACTTCGTATGATTCAAAAATATCGGCTGCCATTCCTGCACAATCACCGACATTGTCTCCGACCAAGTCAGCAATGACCCCTGCGTTTCTGGGATCGTCTTCCGGAAGCCCCTGCTCGACTTTTCCGACCAAATCTGCTCCAACATCGGCTGATTTTGTATAGATTCCTCCGCCTATTCTCATAAAAAGTGCAACCAAAGTTCCGCCGAAACCAAAACCTAAAAGAGCATCCGGCGCCGCTTTGCCAAAAATAATAAAAATCAGAGTTCCTCCTAAAAGACCCAGGCCGTCCGTGAGCATTCCCGTAAACGTTCCCCCACGATAGGCCACGGTTAGGGCCTTGTTATAACTGCCTTTTACCGCCTGGGCGCAAACTCTGATATTGCTTTCAATAGCGACTCTCATCCCCAGTTGTCCGACCAGGGTGGAAAAAGAAGCGCCGATGATAAAGGCTATTGTTCTTCCGAGAGCAACTACCAGGACTGCGTTTTGTCCGAATCTTTGGACTGCTTCGGCGGAGGGGGGAATTATATAAACCGAGAGAAAAAGAATTACCGTCAGAGGGATAAGAACCAGAAGAATTGTTTTGAGTTGCTTTTTGAGATATCCTTCGGCGCCTTTTTTTATCGCCCGCCAAACCGATTGCATTTTTTCTGTCCCTTTGTCAAAACTTATGGTTTGACGCCAGAGCCAGATTGCGTAGACAAGACTGACAAAAGACACACCAATTACCCCCTTAAGCATTAGCTGTTCGAACAGTGATAACTCGTTCATGGTTATAAATTAAATCGGCTCTTGCTTAATTTGTCAATGGCTTAAAGGTTTCCACTTGACAGTGGAAATTTTATTAACCATACTAAAATTAAATATGGCCTTTTCCAAGAAGGGAAAGAAGAGTCTTTTTGGTTTTGTTATTGTTCTGATTGGGCTTCTGGTGATCATCGGCGGTGTCTATCTTTTTAAAAAGGATTACATTTTGAAGTTCTTCGGCCGTGCCTCGACGAGTACTGGAATTCAAGTAGGTAAATTGGTCGCTTTCAACAACCCCGCGTGTTACAAATGTAAGGAGGAATGTCCCGGAGGCGACAATGTTCTTCGTAATTGTCACCCACCGGAAACTGATGGCACATCACAGGACAGTCTTTGTAACGAAAAAGGCAGGATTGAAAGCTGCGGCCCGAGAGGACAGTTGTATTATTGTTCTGCTCCCGGTGCAAAGTGGACTATCTACTTCGGAGAAGCATCAGATTCACAAAGGACTCCGGTAATTGCATGGAATTATTGGCTTTTAAAGGAAGGTGGCAGTTGTGTTCCTCTTCAAACAAATAAAAGTTCGGCCGAACCTCTTTTGGGTATGAAAGTTCTTGCTGCAGGGGCTTTTAAAGGGGCGATATTTTATGCTAGTAGCCTTGCAAAATACAATTGTAAGGAGGAATGTCCCGGAGCCGACAATGTTCTTCGCAATTGTCACCCTCCGGAAGCTGATGGCACATCACAGGATAGTCTATGTAATATTTCCGGGAGGATTGAGTTTTGCGGCACGCAAAATTTTTGTTGCCCCAAGCCCCGTGCAGCCTGGACGACAAATTTGAGCCTTTGTGGTACTCCTTCACCCTCACGTATCCCAATTCCGACAGCAACTTCAAGGCCGACCCCCTCGGCAATACCTCGCTGACATTTTAGATATCAAGGGTTGCCAGCTTTGCGTGGGTTTGGATATACTTTTTGCGGGGCGGGACTTCTTCTCCCATCAACATTTCAAACATGCGGCTTGCCTCCTCGGCATCGGCAACATTGATT
>Ga0315284_10014369_pt1 | contig 11273 bp, 6 predicted proteins | sample YL17G09_16_MG_FD_203696 | JGI IMG/M metagenome (GOLD analysis project Ga0315284, IMG submission 203696) | Sediment microbial communities from Yellowstone Lake, YNP, Wyoming, USA - YL17G09_16 | ecosystem: Environmental > Aquatic > Freshwater > Lake > Sediment | place: USA: Wyoming | collected...
ACACTTCATGTATTCTGCCAATTCTCTTTTTGTATAAGTGCCTGTTTTATACATATTTAACACTTCTATAATTTGTTTTTCAGAAAACTTATTCTTTTTACAATTTGCCCGTTTTACGCTATCTGAAAGTTTTCTTTTTGTTTCATCTGTTCTAGGGATTCCCAATTTCGATTTAGTTATTTTTTCGCATCTAACTTTTGAAAAAATGGTTCCTTTTTGAGAATCTCCAATTTTCTTTCTAGCTTCATCATTCCAAATTCTTTTCAATCCGGGTGATGTAGCAGACACATTCATGTTATAGCACTGTTCACAGCCAACATATTTTTCCAACACGGCATCTTCGGTAAATAGTAATTTGTCCGGTGAACACTCATATATCAATTCAAATTCAAAATTAGATGCCCCATATAAATTCCACGCATTTTGTAAATGCTGATTGTCGTGTACTCCAGCTATCAACTTTTGTTTATGAGAATTCCATCTGATTTTATTAGTTTTACTGGAACCTATGTAAAATTTACCAGTTACAGTGTTTCTAATTAGATAAATTCCAGATTTGCCCTTATATGACTCCATTGTGCTCCTTCAAACCATATGTCTAGTATAAATATGTATTAATTCTGTTTTAAGTGACATTCAGGAATTCATTTCCCCCTGTCGTGTTCGGTCCCGGCTGAACAGATAGTGTATTTCCTTCCGAAGAGAATATTTCGACGGGTGGTTTGTTATCAGAAGTGGTAGCCTGCGTTTGCAGAGAACCCAGATAATTCCTCCGTTTTGTTCCTGTTGTGTTGTCACGGAAAAATTTATAATGCCGTGCAAGATATTCTCTTGGTACCTTTAAAACACCTTCTAATATAAACAAGTTAAATGTAATATCAAAATCTTTGAGTGTAGCATCTAAATTATCTATTGTATAATACACAAAGTTAGGTAATACCGCATTATCTATTGTACCGGTAACTGGAGGATTCAACCGAACTTCTGTTTCTTGTGTGCCAGACTCCATAATAATATCTAATATGACATTTACGGTTTCGTCTGGTTCTACTCCAAATGGCCGAGTTGCATCAACAGTACGAGCACTTGCATTACCATACAATCTCAATCTATAATTATCTTTGTTACTCTTCAATGACAAGATAATGAACGACTTTTCAAGTTTTATAATTCCCTGTGAGGTTCCAGACCCCACCAATTGAATATCAGACGATACAATTGTTTTACGCAACCCAGTATCGGAAGCAATTTTACTCAATTCCACCCAAGTTAATTTTTCGGTTCCAGTCAATAATTCTTCTTCTGTTGGATCTACATAGATAATACGCTTGCGCCCATTATATGCACTAGTGATATATTGTACTGGTTGCCAATGCTGGGCATCGTATTGCGGAGGATTAAATGATTGAAAACTAACTATTGTTGAATTGACAATTTGTTGATCAGTAGTAAACACATAATACTTGTCATTCCCAGACAAACGATTGCCCTGCACATCCAAGACACCAACTTGCTGTACAATATCGCCTCGTTGATAGAATAATCCTGAAGTCCATGCCGGAATAATGGCAGGAATAGTCATATAGGATGCCGTAATGGCTCGCTTCACATAATTAATCCAATTATAAACTCCGGCTGGGTGGTAAAAATATGTGGTTACGCCATCGTCATCCAGATCCGTACTAGGTTTTATTTCATACATTGATGGTATGGAATTGGCAAATTCATATGGATACGCAGATTCTGGATAATTTGCGTGCATTGAAATTGCACCGTCCAAATTATCATATTCAGATACCATTCCTACATCAACCGATATGATTTGGTTCAAATCAAATGTGATATATTCGGGAATAATGCTTGCCTTTGATTCCACGGGAACAACAGTTTCATACGCAATATATAATGAATCGAGTTTAGTATTATCAAATGCCGTAATATCGACTGCATAATCTTCATATTCTGAAGAAAGTGTTGCATGAGAAGATTCGCTGATGTGAGCTTCATAATTGTCATATTCACTCTTAACTATATTAGCATCTATTACACTGATATCAGCAAGTAGATTTTCAATGTCAGAGGATACTACAGTATTTTCAGTGGTGTCTATTTGAGTTTCTAACCCATACATCGTATCAAATGCTTCGGAATTACTGTTGCGTGTGCCGGTACCATCGATTCGTATTGGGTCCGTGAGAGTTTGTTTTGCACGCTCCAAAATACTTGGTTCTATGATTATACCACGCTCCAATATTGCTTTGGCAGGTATGAATTCAACCAAATACTCAAAAATAGCACTCGTAAATCCATCAAAGAACCGAATGAATTGTCCGGGGTTATATCCTTTGAAATATTGGGTAGCAAATATATGTTGTATGGCTGCCAATGAGGTATACTTATCCTTGAACTTATCGCCGGGATACCCAATATAATCATCCAAATCAAAATATCCAAACGCACGATAAACCATCTGATTGACCACATCAGTTGGTGACATGTATATGCCAACAACATTTGTTCCCAATGATAATTGCTTCTTATCTGTAATGGGGACGATGCTAACTTTTGGTGACAATACAGTGTAATCTACTCCCAGTGGTGGTGGTGGGGCAATACGAATCTTGTTGGAAGAATACGATAGGCTACCACCAACAATTGAACGATATCTTGATGTTCTAGAAATGATGCTAGTTTGATATGGATAGGTGGTGTTGTTGGTAAATCCATATGTCTGGAATAATGTCAAGTTGGCACGGAGGATATCAAATGGCTGACTGATACCATCTTTATTGAAATATGGAGTTTCATTTAATATTGAACCGAAAGAACCAGCGATATTTGTCGGTTTATTAAACGATAACATAGTATACAAATAATAGTATGCATCCGAAATATCATTTCCAGTATAACTGCCCGGATTATATGCGTGTTCTTCTTTAGTAGAATCGTCTAAAGTAATGCCCCACACTCTGAATTCATCCAATGAACCACTAAAATTATTGGTTGATAATGAACCACTACCACCCAAATACAAATTTCGTGGAGTGTTAAATGTTGCCAACGAAGCCGTTGGAACACTATAATATGATGACACCAACACTCTCGTACCATCGGTCTGTCGTACATCCAATTCAATTTTTGGTGTTCCGGTTAAATCTTTCTGTAATACTACATTATAATATGTTCCATCAGTATAGGTGTCATATGATGATGACAATATCGTTGTATTAGCAGCATTGCGCACTTCTATCCGCGAATAGGTTGCAATGGTTGCATGCGGAACTAATTGTAATTTCCATGTACTATCTGCATTCAAAAGAGTGGTCAATACATTTTGTGTAGTATTAAATCTAAATTCAACTGCATAATTATCCCGGACGGATGCCGACCACGGAACAATGATATATGCATTGGGGTTAAACTGTAATGCGTATGTGCTTTCATCAGAATAAAAGACTGACGATGATGTAGTACGAGCGGTTTCCCGTATTGGCAATTGTTGTTCTGTAATTCCGAATGCGTGGAAAATAGAACGAATTGCAGTACGAGTTCCCTTCATCTTGGTTAAATAGACATAGCTATGAAGTATTCTCTTCCATATTTCAGAAGTAAATTTTCTACCCGCCAACGAACTATTTTCTCCAAACAGATATCTACTAAGACTATCTAATGCTGATTTATTTGGTAGTTCCGTACCGAATGAATATGCTATTTGCCATATCAAATCTTTTGATAGTTCCGTGTCCACATCTGGTGTGCGGCTATAAATGTACTTGCTAGCATCAATATATGGTTTTAAATTATCGAAGAAATGCCCAATCATCGCCACAAAATTCAAAAATTCAAAATTTTGTTCATTGTCAAGAATATGCCCCGGTAAATTACTAACCAAATAATTTTGATTGGCGTCATCAAATCGTTCTGCAATTGGCTGTTGGATTTCCAACCAAGTTGTTGCATCATTACTATACGGAGAAACTGCTGACCCACTTATTTTTGGCCATGTTCCATCAGTATTGTATTCTGTTTCTGCCCATGTGGTTGATGCCGAATATGGAGAGCCACTTACAAAATACAAATATGTTTCATATGGGTCAAAACTACGAATAATTTCTTCTGCTGCCAGTGCATAATTTTGAGAAGTAGCAAGAGAAGCAGAACGATCAGCACTAAATGACTGTGAATAATTGAATTCTATTTGCTTGAGTTTTTCTACAAACGATAACAAACGATATTCGGCAGACCCGTACATAACGAAATTGGCATAATCCGTAAAATCAATATTCAATTCACTAGATTTCCAATCATTTGTATACCACTGGCGCATTACATCATTTTGATAACTCCATGATGATGTACCTATCATCGATCCAGTAGCATTGATATTGAGATTTTCCCATGTTACATTGCGCAAATTTCTTCCGGAAAGATTGACAAATTTTATATTGACATTCTTTGGTCGCAAATATGGAGTAGTATCAATGAGCGGAGCGGGCAACAAATTAATTCTATCCAATACAGATGATGCAACTTCTCTTGCAAGCCACATCTCATCCCCCTCACTATAATCAGGAATGAGTGGGTCAAGAAGTTTAAGCTTGATTTCAGTGCTCGTATTGTTATAATAATCTTTGTTCAAAATTAATTGCTGAATATCATCCCCAAAATTCACCAGCAATTTCAATTCCATATCAGTATCAAATGCAGTTATAATCTTGTTTGCAACAAGTGCCAGTGCCAAATCTTCAATTGTTTTGGTAAGATTAATTTGTACCGGAGTCAGTTCCGTAGTTGTTGCTATTTGAATTTCTAGCGGTTCAATCGCTAATATTGGTTCAATAACATTAACCGTGATGGGCAATGTAATTGCTGCTGTAATTCCATCAACAACATATACATCAATGGGCAACTGTAAATATTCCACTACAGTTTGATATATTATTGGAGCCGGTGCTACAGCAGGAGTTGGAGTTGGTGGCACCGACACCGTGGTTCCGTCTACAACTACCGGGGGAGTAGTTGTATCAATAATAATTGGAGTTATTGCTGGCGGGGGTACCGCAGGAATAACATTCAAATATAATCCAGCAGTTGTTTGTGTACCGTCTATGGACAACAGCAAGTCAGAAACACCTACATTAGCAGCATTAATTCCATTGGGAACAGTTGATACGGATGGATTATATATCGTGGAATCAGAAATAGTTGCTACACTAGAGTTCGTGCTGCGCCATGTTACACGACCAGTGGGATTAATATAGGAACCAATTTGTTCACTGGTCAGAGAATTAGTAGTAGTATTGGGAGCTAAATCCTTAAACAATTCGGCAAGAATACCAAAGTTCCCCGGAACCGCATTAAATTCTGTATAAAATAAATCCTTGGAAAATATTGAATCAAATCTCCCCGGATTAATTCTAACTAAATAACCAGTTCCGGGTAATCTGAAAAAATTACCAAATGTAGAACTGTTATTAATTAAAAGTATTGCCTGTATCGCCATATTTTATTCCAGAAAAATCTGACCAGAACCCAACGATACAGCATTAATCTTTATTGGATTCTGATAGGTATTTGGTACTAATGTTTTAATCGTGTCTTTGTTAACACCATACTCTACTTGCTTCGTTTGTTGTGGTTCGACAATGAAATTATAATTCTTCAATTCCCCAAATGGGGTATAAATTCCAAAATAATCTACTACGCGAATTGTCACTTGAATGGGAACATTCAATGTTTTATTACGAAACGATAGTGTTTTACGAATATCAATTGGATCGCCCACATTACTATTAATATTGATTGGTAACAATCCATCACCAGTTATGAGCAACGCATCACTCATACGAATAATTGTACCACGAGAATTTAGTGTCGATTGTGCAGTAGATGTATTAATTGCTTGTATATCTGGTATTTGTCCATCGGTAACCACAACAACTTTTGTCGCACCAGCGGGATCTTCTGGGGCTGGGGGAGTGGAGGTAGATACCAATTTGATAACTTGCCCAACTAATGTACCATAATCTGATGTAACTGTAGTCTGTGATGTATACCCTACAGAATCAATATTAATGATTCCTTTGATATTTTTGCTTCTCCATATTACCGTGGCCGCTGTTTGCCCCTGCTTTGGACCTAAGGTGATGCTGTTATTTAATCCCTTAGAAGTGGATAATTGTGCCAATGTTGTGTTTTGAATATTCCATGCAATATCATCGGGTACCGGTGTGATCGGTTCTCCGGCATCATTATACGCCAGTAATGTAATATTGAATACATCTCCCGGATATCCCGCATATGTAATCGCAGAACCGGGGACAGTAGGATCAATTGGTGTTATTCTATTTGCCAGTACTATCGCTAATGATGCCATATTATGTCTTCAAACCACCGCCACCGCTACCACCACCACCTGTTCCAGATGTTGGTGGTGGTAATGCGACGAAATATACTCTCACTTCATCTACTACTCCATCTGCATAGACCAAGAAATTAGGATATATTATTCTGCCAATATCAGCACCTAATATATTATTCTTGGTTGCGTAGTCAAATGCATACCCATCTGCAGCGACACAATCTACTGTGATTGCTTCTCCCCACGGTACAGTAAGAGAGAACGGCCCGCCACTACCATTAATTGTGCCCCTTCCACCAAACACCCCAAATGATATAGTCTGTGGTGGTAATGGAGTTGGAGATGGAGTTATCATTGGTGTTGGCGAACTCGGAGGTGTAATTGCAACACAATTTGGACTTTCAACTACTGTTCCGTACACAACACGATATCCAGAAGTAATCATGCGAGCACAAATAATCTGCGGATACGATTGTGATGTATTGAAATCAACATTTTGTTGTGCTGCATTGCCATTACAATCTATATAACTAATAGTTGGTGGTGGATAAATTTGTGGACCAGTACTTTGATCCCACCAAACGGAATTTGCATAACACTTAGGAGCAACAATCTTTGATGGGGTTGGACTAGGTGACACCGGTATAATAACATCATGTGTCTCTGGGCCGCACTTAGATATACACCCACCATTTGGATCTTGTACATCACGACATACATAATCCGTTGCGGCATCAATATATGTTCTACTGGTTTCCTTACTAATAGTTAAACATGGTTTAACATATGGAGTTGGGCTAGGTGTTACTGAAGCGCCGGGGATCTTGGATGCGGCGGGCGTCACCGATGGCAGTATTACATCTACTGGAACAATTCGTTCTTCAAATTTTGCATTTGTTATTATACGAATTATCTGCCCGTCCACTGTTTGTGGAGCAGGAGCAACCGGTTTTGTCGTACTTGAAATGTATCCCTTTGCTAATTTTTCGGTGTCGGTTAAACTTGAAATAGAATCGGTTACATCTGTCCAATCGTAATAATATGTGGTCGTAGTGATATCATCTTCTTCTATTTGAACATAATACACATCATATAACATGCCATTACGAGTTTCTCTTGTCGGATATGGTTGAATTGGAGTTTTAAATGGTCCTGCATAATATCGTTGACCAGAAGTGGTATTGACAACCACTTTCTCCCACCAACGAGGAGCCGGAGGATCTGTATACACTCCAACCAAAACGCGCTGTGAACCAGCACCCTGACTTGCAACTGTAATCTGTGCATTCCCCGGAGCAATACCAGTTGCCAATCCATTCAACGAACTAACAGAAACAATGGCATCATTTGATGATTGGAATGTAATAACTCTATTCATTGCAACATTTTGAGTTTGCTTGGTAAGATTTTTTTCCAATACCTGTGCAGTTACAGTTGAAGTTTGCCCAACCTTCAATGTTAAACTAGAAGTGGATGTTAACTGAAGTTCATAGATAATAACATCTGATGTTGGGTCAATTGGATCCCCCTGCCCAACGAATTCAAAATCTACAGTAAACCTGTTGGCACCCTTTGGAAGCGTATCAAAAAAAGTTCGATCTGCAGTGATGACAACTTGTGTTGATTGATTGGGAGCTAACTGCACAAATGATGGTTCCACCAATACTCCAGTTGGAGTACGAATACTCAATTTGATCTCATTAAGATCAATATTTTGTACAGTATAGGTTTTTGACAAAGAAGAACCGAATCCAACGGTATGCGTAACGGATATCGGATCTAATGCCGGGGAGAAGATGATTTTATCTATATTAAATGCCATATTAACTTACCTGAACCCTTGCATCAAAATGACCTTCACTGATAAAAGTGTCAACTTCATCTTGAATGGCTGTGGTTATAAATAGTTCTAACTCTGGTTGTTGAATTCTAGAATCGGTTTTGCTAGCTTCTACTAGATTAGCAATTGCTGTTCTATAGATTTTATTCAATAGATCCGGCATAAATGACAATAGCCTATTATATTGATCGATATATTGCAAACGAACCCCCGCTATAGTACTTGATACTGCCCCATTAATGTCTGCAGTTACTAAACTTTCTGCATCGGTGGCGGTATTGTCCAAAATGTTAGTTGATTTAAACAGTTGCTCAATAATTGCCTGTGCCAATCGTTTATTAACAGACGGCGGCACAAATTCTTGAATGTCTCGCAGTTGGGCAGCAGTCGGAGGTGATGGAAAAGTGACTACAATTTCTTGTCGAGATGGAGAAATCTTGTTGATGATTAATTTATCGTCAACAGATCCTACCATATTTGCGAAGAAATTCACCGTTGCATCATACAACCCCGGTTTAACATGGGAAAAATATCTATGTGTTATCTCCGTCATTTCAAACACAACCGCCTGTGTATATGTTTGATTTTCAGTTGCATATACCCGAGCACTAATCAACCCAGTAGAAAGAGGAATGTATGCAGATGCTACCAATCTATTTGTGCTAGACTCATACAAATGCATTTCTGCTATGTCGTTAGATTCGTATGCAAATTCTGCCGGATCAATTTCCAATATAATTTGGTCATTGATATTCGTGGCAAATCGCAGAACACCATCACGGCGGGGAACCGAGTTAACATTTTGTTTATAATCAATTTGATTCGGCATTATTCAGCAAGTTCCTCTATAAATTGGTCACTAAATTCTGTTGCCTGCACATCCAACTCATAAAATGTCTTATCATATAATTTTTGAAATTCTACTCTATTGGCCACTGGTGTTGTGACTATAACTTCATAATTTTGTGATGAAGTAACTGGAGCAAATATAGTTTCAGTATATATCTGTGCAATCTTTTGCCCATCAACTTTTACATCAAATTCAAATTCTGTTCCCTCTACCAAACTTTGAGAAATTTGATACTCGGTAATTAACCGGGGGTCAATTAAGGCGGGGTTGAGTATAAAATCAATTTGGTCATTGACGAATGTATTGTCGGTAACAAACAATGTTTTGATATAAGGTGAAGTCATATTATGTTACCCTGAAATGGCCAATATGAACCCGTTCAATTTCTGTTCCAAAAAATAGATTAATAGTAAGTTCATATTCTCTATTTTTATATAGGTGTGCAGTATCAAGCACAAAATAGGAACCATCAGCATCACACGATAATCTATCATAGTGGTCTGCTGGATAAAATACAACATTTGCTGCAACATCTTTAATTTCAAAAAAGGTATTTCGTGGTAGTGCATATTGTGCTTTGTATCGGGGAGATAAATCAAATACTTTCGGTGGATATTTATCTCGTACCAAAAATCTTATTATTTGTCGTTCTCCTCGTTCATATTCATTTTTTAATGATTTGGCTGCTATTTCTGCTGACGAAGATGATGTTAATAATTTTAGCGATCCAGTAACATACGATTCATTGTCTAATAAAATTTCTATTCGTGGTTGAAAAATGGTGTGTGTTTGAAAACTAAAGAATTTGCAATTTGCTTTGTTGGTTATGCTTTGTTCTGTCGCATCATTCATTCGTATCACAAATCCATTATCAGGAATGGATGACGAAACAATTGCATATGCTATATCAGTAATGTTTATAATTACATCTGTTAATGGCTGGGATTCTATCACTGCAGACGAACTAACACTAGTTAAATATGCAGAACCACTGACTCCCCATGCAGTAGTAGAAGATGCGGAGTACCAACTAGCACCATCCTGTGCATTGTGTGGTGTTTGATAAAAATAAGAAGTGCCTTCGTCCCAAGATTGACTTAATGGAAACACATTTAGAAGTTGAGAATTATCTAAATTGCTAGCAGATGCAAAATATAATTTCAATCTGACAATAGAACCAGATGGCACTGCATCCAATCCTTCAAATTGCATCAAACTTCTAACAGGAGCGGATTCAGTTAAAGAACCACTTCCACTAACATAATGGGTAAAAACATCTAGTTTACCCACTTCCAATATTTCATCATATCCAGCATTGTTATATGGATAGGCTCGGTATATTGAAGTGTCTTTAATTGGGTAAAGAAAAGTTCTCATTCTTCTATTCTCAGTTATTGCGTTGCGTTACCAATAATATCATGCTCTGGATAGCGAATTTCAAATATGCATGGATCAATACTTGGATAGATAATACCATCTATCGTTGCTTCATCAATATCATATCGGTAATTTTGATAATCCATGCCATCTTTAAATTGATACCGATTAAGTATCTTCAAACTTTTTACCGATTGCACACCTTCAACAGCAGCAATTTGTAATATTAAGTCGTTGATAATGATGGGCTGTTGTATTTGCCAATAATCAATATTGAAATAAGTATCAATGGTATCAATGCACCGTGCGAGTACATCTCGCATAATGTAATTCTTGAATACCAATATATCAAATTCCACAGCAATGTTTACTACAAATGCATCCAAAATATTAATTTCATCTGTTAACACGCGATATTGATCAAGATAAACTGCCAAATTTTCCTTGACCGCCGTGTTTAATGTAGTAAGTTTCTTGTCATGATTATATCCCAGCACATATAAATTAATGGCATTGGGACGAACGGGATCATTAACATAACTAACATTATTATATGGATCGGTATCAACATTTTCTTTTCGTGTACTAACATCAGCAGTAATAACATTGTTGATTTGATCATCTTTAATAGCAAATGCCTTTGCTACCGACCCATATTTAGCCAACATAGACAAAGTACGAGTTACATAATCCCGATATGTAACAACACGATTTTGTGCATTAAACCATCCCAGCGCATTCTGACGAATTTCTTCATTGGTTGGATTGTCTGCACCACCAGTTGCTGGAACATCATTATTAATTGCCACCGATTGTACTGCCGTATTAAAAATGGCCAATTGGCC
>Ga0315284_10014371_pt1 | contig 11272 bp, 26 predicted proteins | sample YL17G09_16_MG_FD_203696 | JGI IMG/M metagenome (GOLD analysis project Ga0315284, IMG submission 203696) | Sediment microbial communities from Yellowstone Lake, YNP, Wyoming, USA - YL17G09_16 | ecosystem: Environmental > Aquatic > Freshwater > Lake > Sediment | place: USA: Wyoming | collected...
TTACGTTCAATTAATCTAGTAGCTACTCCTCCTACAGTCTCTAAGCTGAGAGAAAGTGGAGTTACGTCAAGAAGAAGAATATCAGTAACATCTCCTGACAAAACAGCTCCCTGAATAGCAGCTCCAAGTGCTACAATTTCATCTGGATTAACGCTCTTATTGGGCTCCTTACCAAAGAATTTTTTAACTCTTTCTTGAATTAGAGGTACCCTTGTTGATCCCCCAACTAGAATAACTTCATCAAGATCAGATACTTTTAGATTAGCATCTGCCATAACCTTTTTACATGGCTCAAAAAGCTTATCCACAAAAGGCATAATCAGCTGTTCAAACTTAGCTCGTGTTAGAGTTAGGTTAAGATGCTTTGGCCCAGTTTCATTAGCTGTAAGGAAAGGAAGGTTAATATCAGTACTAGGAGTCGAAGATAGTTCTATCTTAGCTTTTTCTGCTGACTCTTTTAGGCGTTGTAAGGCAACTGGGTCCGTTGAGATATTCACACCAGTTTCATCTTTAAAAGTCTGAATAAGGTAATCAACTAGAGCTTCATCAAAATTATCTCCACCTAAACTTGCATCACCATTCGTAGCAATTACTTCTGTGACTCCATCTCCAATCTCCAATAAGCTAATATCGAAAGTGCCACCACCAGCATCAAATACAGCAATTTTACTACCTTTCTTCTTATCTAAGCCATAGGCTAAGGCAGCTGCTGTAGGTTCCGCAATTACACGTAGAACCTCTAAGCCAGCAATTTTCCCAGCATCTATAGTTGCAGCTCTAGAGCTATCTCGGAAATAGGCAGGTACTGTAATAACAGCTTTTGTTACTGGGTGTCCAAGATAGGCCTCTGCAGCTTGTTTTAATTTAAGTAGCACTTTAGCTGATAATTCCTGAGGAGTATATGAAGTATTATTAATTTCGATTAATGCTTCTCCATTCTTGCCTTGCCCTACTTTATAAGGCATTCTTTTTGCTTCTTCTTTTGTTTCTACAAAAGTACGACCAATAAACCTCTTAGCTGAGTATACAGTACCCTTAGGATTTGTTACAGCCTGTCGCTTAGCTGTCGTTCCAACAAGAATATCTCCACTTTTAGTAAAACTGACTACGCTTGGTGTCGTTCTTGCACCTTCTGCATTTGCTATAACTTTCGCTTCGTTACCTTCCCAAATAGCGATAACGCTATTGGTTGTGCCTAAATCAATTCCTAAAATTACTTCCTTTGCCATAATTATCTCCTTTTGATTATATTAATAGATTGTAGGTAGGACCTACTATAATATAATAAGATCTTAATTAAAAAGATCAACATCAGTTAAATAAAAAAAATGGAATGATTTAAAATATTCATTCCATTTAATCAAATTAATATTATATTATTAATTAATTATCAATATCTTTAACTTCTAAGTCTTTTTTAGATGCTGAGCGCTCATCATACTCCAAACTACCCGTTTGCTTACGATAGTCTTCTAAATCTTTCTTAAACTCTGAATTATTCAGATGAAACCAATCACTTTCTGACAAAGACTCTTTTCTAGTTGTAACCCAGCAGTTGGGTGTTTCATATAACTTTACTTCATAAACCTCAAGACCACAATTACTAGGATCGTCTAAAAGAATCTTGCAAGCAAAGAAGAGCTCTTTAGCAATATTTTCAGCACTAGGATTACAGAAATCTCCGCCAGTTAAGTTCATTAAATGAAGCTTGCTTGATTTACCATCTGCATTCTTACTCTGAGTAATGGCGTCAATATAAATCTTATCATGAGGATTTAAAATACAACCATGATCAAAACGCTTATCAAAATAGTTACAAGCAACTCTTTTAATTTCTTTGAAGTCAATAGCATATCCAATAGAATGTGTTTCATCGTAATTGAGAGTGATATCTAATGTATAGCGATGACCATGCATCTGCCAACATTTTACTCGCTCATGCATAACTCTATGAGCTGCATCGAAGTCATAGGTCCTTGTTATCCAACCTCTTGATTTTGTTTCCATTGTATCAGCCTTCTTTCAGCTATTCTTCGAATAGTATTATTAGGATCTGTTAAATATACTGCTAACTTAATTGGATCTGCATTCATAATGTCAGTATATGTTTGTTCAAGTATAGATACTGGAGCATTATTATTCTCTTCATCGCAGAACCACCTAAGTCTATTCAATTGAATAGTTTCATTTTTCATCAAGTAACTCATTTCGTCTCTTTATTTCATATTGAGCAATTTGCCGAAAAGTAGAGTTAGGATCTACCAAGAGAATCGCTAACTGCTCCTTATTAAACTGAGCTAATAGCTTTTCTAATGTTGATGGAAGAATCATATTTCATCCAATGAGTAAATACACTTATCAATAGTGCGCAATTTACTTTCTGCGCATTCCCTTGTAAAAGAGTCCTTAGAAGTAAGGAGAGCTTCCAATTGTTTTTTTGAGCTAATACTAAATACTTGGATAAATGTCTGCTCACGAGTTTCCATAAAATCCTCATAATAAATGTAAATTCTCTATAAGATAATACATTATAAATAATATTAAAGTCAAGAAATAAATGCTTCTAATTGTTTTAATCTAAAAGATGCTAACCATCTATCTTCTTCGCAAGGAGAAGATAAATAAAAAGCCAACTCCTGCATATCAGAGTTCATAATTTGACAATATCTTTGCGACTCAGTCTCTTTTTCTTCTATGTGAAAAAAAGAAGTCCATTGATCTTCATTCATTTTATCTTTTGACATAGTAGCTCCGCTCTAGTTCTCACTACAGCATTAGTAGATGTTATATAGAATGTAATATTCTGCATTATTAATTCATCGATTATAACCTGCTGGGCTTGTATTATCTCTAAGACTTCTTTGAAAGCTTTTTCTAGTTCCGCACGATCAATCTGTCGCTGAAGACATCTATCCTGGCGCTCTTGTGTTATAGAGTCAAGAATTTCTCGAATAATATCAATCATTTAGGTCTTTCTTTAAGGAGCTGTAATCTTCTATGAGAAAAAATTTAAATGGAATAATAACATTCTCATATACTAAAATCTCAGCATTATGACAATAGAACTCCTTTAGAGGACCTACTTTAGGATAGCAATGAGCTTCAACTTTTTTCTCATCTACTATTAAAGATATGCTTCTAGGATTAAAATCAAAATCCCAATGCCCTTTTAAGGCTTCACCAAGTGCAAAACAATCTACAGGAAATTCTATTCTACCATCATTAATAATAGGTAAAGGTGCTACAGCAACTATTGATCCACCTATAAGTCTACGTAATCGTCTAAAATTATAATACTGATTATATCTATGTTTTATTAAAAAATCTTTATATTCATTTATTTTATTATTTAAAAAACAAGTGGCAGCTAATTGAGCAGCACGATCAGAATCTTCTAAATAGCATAAATAATTATCTTCAGTAACTTCTCTAAGATAGCTCTTAACCCGTTGAGACATCATAACTTTTTTCCTTTGCTAATTATTCTCTAGGATTTATTTTGAGCGAAAGTTCTGCTATTCTTCTGTATACTATATTCGCACTTACTAAATCTAATGCTAATTCTGTTTTTGATTTATTAATGAATTGTTCCGCATAAATAAGATTAGCATCAAAATTATACTTTTCAGCCTCATAGTACCAAGGTTTAGTTTGCTTATTTAATGAGATACGTTTTCCACGCCACTCGAATTCTTCCATTAGGCTTCTTCTAAACCTATGCTTTTTTGTCAATCCAATCATCGCTGGGAGTATGGTACGAGCATATAATAATTCCTTAAAGGGTTGTAAATCATCATATTTATCATAAATATTATTATCATACCAGTAAGTAAAAATAGAATTACCTTTTTTATGTTGAACTCTGTAATATAAAGTTCTTCTTACTGCCCAAGCCCATGGTACTAATATAAATATATAAAGCACAAACCAGACGAGAAATAAGGGAAGCTTAATAATTTTATGAAGATAAACAATTCCAAAATAAAGAGCTCCTATCCAAATTGGTGCAAAACAAAGTAAAAGAAATCCAACTAATTTTGGGTTGTTACTAATAAATGTACGAATTGTATCCATAATATTCCTAAGTAATATCTTGACATAATCAAAGATATCAACTAGCTTCGCTAAAGTCCTTCAATTTATCTGACCGAGCTGATTTGCGAAGCTTTTGAAGCACTTTCTCTTCAACTTGACGAACTCGCTCTCTTGTTATGCTAAGGTGCTTTCCAATTTCTTCAAGAGTATAAGTCTTTTCTTCATCAATTCCAAATCGCATCTTAATAATTTTAGCATCCCGCTCGCCTAGCTGAGACAATACTTCTACTGTACTATCTTTAAGTCCTTGATTAAGTAGACTGCTTAAAGGAGTTTCTTGACTCTTATCTTCAAGAAGATCAATCAAAGGATCTTCACTACTTGTGAGTGCATCAAGTGAGAGAGGTTCATTAATAAAGTCTAAAACTTCCTTAATCTTTTCAACATCTTCTTGACAGAATTCAGCTAATTCTTCGATCGAAGCCTCTTTCCCATTTTTTTGGAGCAAAGCTCGTTTAGCTGTAGCTATTTTATTAATAATTTCAGATAAGTAAGCAGGCAATCTAATTGTCCTTGATTGATCAGCTAAAGCTTGAAGAATACTTTGTTTTAGCCACCAAGTAGCATAGGTGCTAAATTTACATTCTTTTCGCCAATCAAACTTATCTACAGCCTTAAGTAGGCCAAGGTTGCCCTCTTGGATTAGATCATGTAGTTGTAGGCCACGTCCAACATATTTTTTAGCAACTGAAACAACTAGCTTTAAGTTAGCCATAACTAATTGATCTTTTGCAGACTTATCGCCTGCTTCAATTCTTTGAGCTAAAGTGATTTCCTGCTCACGAGTTAATAACTTATCTCGACTCATTGAATGAAAATAAACATTTAGTGAATCTTGACCTTGGTTTTTCATAATCACTCCTTAGTTAGGTTTCTAGTAACACCAGCCTTATAAGCTTTATCGAATAAAGTAGACACATAGATACTTAAATCATAGTCCAACTCACTTAACAGAGTTATTAGGTGGCTAGGCTCCGTACATTGTTTTATTTGCTCACACAACTCTTCTATAGTTGCTGGAGGCACTCGTACTGCTTTAGGGAATCGTATGATAGTCATTTACTATCTCCCAGCTTGTAGGTGTCTAAAAGAATTAGTTGAAGTAAGGTAATCAGAAACATTTGATCTCCTATAAAAGAAGATCCCGTGTTTTTTTACTCTGGATTACTTAGCTCATAAATCTCTTTTGCAGAAATAATAATAGCATCTAACTTATCATTAGGATTTCTGCGAACTGCTTCAACTATAGCTTTAACTTGCTCAGGATTTGCTTCTGAATAAGATACTTGGCAAATTTCTTTTACCACACCAAAGATATGAGCAAATGCATTGCGTACAGGGTATCCTGGCTTCGGCAAAAGTTTTGGTTGAATTTCAGTACCAACATCTTGAATCAGTTTTTTAAGATCTTCAGACATTTTTCTTCTTTTGCTCCATTATTACTTTATGCTCTCTAATAAAATTGCTAGGAGAAGTTAAGCATTCTTCTACTGAAGCTTTTTCAATAAGGTAGAGTATCTGTACTTCTAAATCGTCTTCAAGTAAAACTGGTATGTATTGCCAACGTTCAATAGGACTTGTATAGTAGTTCCATGCAGAATGTTGTATATGCTTATTTATTTCTTCCTCAAGAGTCATGGTAGCTTACCATTATCCATAATACATATTTTATCTCGTTTAAGAATAAATACTAAATGTTGATTATTTCTTATTATCTTTATTGTAGAGCTAGTTCCTGGCTCACCCTTAATAGTCTCAACATTTGACTCTATAATATCTCCTACCAAAAGAACTCCGTCCGCCGGATAACCTTTAAAGACCTTAGTAATTTGATTAGGACTGATATTTGCTTTAGAAAAAAACTCGCCAAACTCTACTCCTATTCCTCCATACCACTTTTCGCAGTCGTCTTTTTTCTGCTTAGTAATTTTACTGTGTTCTGGAAGCTTTTCAACTACAGAAATATGGACCTTACTAGAGCTTTTCTCCGCATCTCCCTCTCCTCCTGGCTTATGCTTAAGAGCAAAACTAATAAAAGGGAGTATGTGAATCAGAAGGCTATAGAGGATTGGATATTTATAATCTTTAGTCATGTAAAAGAAGCCTAAATCGAGGTATAGGCTTCTATATGAATTTATTAAGATTCGTCATTTTTGTTTGTTTGATAAACTTTTTCAGCAATAGCTCTTATTTTTTCATTGGGATGAACAAGAAGATGAGGAACTACTTCCTTAACCTCATTCAATATAATTTTAATTATCTCATCATTAGCGTTGAATATCTCTATTGGATTATCACTAAAGGCAGCATTACATTTTGAACGCATTGTCTTGGTACTTTCCGTACCTACATCCCACTCATAAATAGTGGTCATATACTTATATCCTTCTGCTATCTGAAATGCCATAGCTTTTTTTCTTGCAACATTTCTAGTAAAATCTGTGCTTGCTGTATTCCATTCCTCACTGTCGAACTCCCGAACCGTAACTGCTTTTTTCTTCGATGCTTCTGTTTGGGTTTCCGCAAGAATTTCTTCAGCTTTTAGCTTGATTTTATCTAATCCAGCTCGCCTCATCATAAGGTGCTCTTTATGTTCTTTTTTAATCTTCTCTTCAGAGATTCTATTATTGGCTTGGTCAAGTAGAAGCTTAGCATTAGCTACTTTAAGTTGCCATTTGTAATTTAAATATTTAATCATACTTATGAACATCTCTAATCTCCTAGCCGTGGCACTCAACTGGCTTTTCTCATTTTCTTACCCATTTTCATTACCCCTTTCTCTTACTTAGTCTTTTGGGCTAAGCTTCTAATTAAGGGATTAGGAGATAACATACCATTAGCACCGATTAGTTGATTGAGCGCTCTTGCTTTTTCTTCTTCTCTTTCTCTCTGCCATCTTTTGGGATGCTCTTCAAGTTCTTCCCAACATGACCTAGAAAGTCTAGAAATAAAATTAAAGAGCTCAAGAGGAAGATCCTCAAGGTGCTTAACTGTATATGTACAGTTAGCAACGTCTTTAGTACCTCCGTTAACCTGAAGAGTCAAGGAAAAGATAGTCTTTTCAATCTTCTTGGGAAAGAACTTACTTAAAAAAGACATAAATATTCTCCATATTTTGGGTCGTTGCAATAAAGGGTCGTTTGAGTCATTGTACTAAAGAGCCGCTTTGTAATATCCTTATGATGCATAAGATAACCTTGCACATAGACTATGATAAACATGCATACTAGCAATATTAGCCAATATTTAATATTCTGATTTTCATTCATACTCTTTACCTTTTTGTGTTGTGTTTTTGTGCTGCAGTCCTAATTAGTGTATTAGGAGATAACATAGCATTGGGTCCACTGATTTGACTAAGTATTAGTTGCTTTCGCTCCTCTTCCTCTTGAGCTTCTCTTTTTGGAATCTCATTAACCTCTTTCCAACAAGCTACAGATAGTTGTGTAATAATGCTAAATACTTCTGGAGGAAGCTCTTCTAGGAAAGAACACTCATATCTACAACTAGAAGAATCGGTTTGTAAAATAATATTCCAAAAGTTAGGAGAGTAGCCAGAATTATTCTTTCCTTTAGTTAGTCTTACCCAAAGCATATCTTTTGTGGAATGATTACCGCCATGTAGTGAGATACTCCGCTTATTCGCAGAGTATTCAAACTTATCAGTACCAACATAGAATATTACATCAACATAGCTCTTAGGGTGCACAGGTAGCGGAAATGAAAGCTTCTTAACAAAAAGAAACTTTAACTTCCTTATTTCTTTAAAGAAAGCTTCTATTCTGCTCATTGTTTCTCACCATTTAGCTCTTTATACCTATCGGCAGCTGCATATCTTTCTACTGCAGTTGAAGAAGATAAGTAAATAGCTAACTCTTCTTTTGAAGTAATTTGAGCAATATGTGAAACATCATACTTCTTGAGATAAGAAGAGATAGAGGAATCTATCTTGCTTCTTTCTTGAAAACGCCAATTGTGTATGTGTTCGAATGCTGGGTATAGACTTGTCCAGAACTTAAATAGGTCAGCATTACTAGGTTGTTTTAAACTAAACTCATCTATATCTTTACGTCCACTAGGAGTAATGAAGGTATAGGTATGCCCACCATGCCTGCCATAAGATACTAGCCTGTCAGCAACTTGAATTGTATTATCTATATTTAACCAAGCTAGATCATCAAGCTCTGAGTGAGAGTAGTCATAGTGTCTTCCGTCAAGATCAAATGATAGGGTTACTTTTGTAGTTACTCCATCTGGATGGCGTACTTTAGGCATACCACATAACCTATCTGAGGAGTAATATGAATTCTTCTTTTCTACTTTTTGTTCTTCTACTTTTTGTTCCTCTATTTTATTAGGGTCGCCAAAAAGCTCTTTAAAAAACTTAGACATTGCTTGTTTGATGGACATCTTTACTCCTTTCGTACCATATTTTATACTCTCTTATATATTCACTTGGAGACGTTAAACAGTCAACAAGAGGAGCTTGTCTAATAAGTAGATGAACAATCGAAAAGATATCAGCTACTAATCCTCTCTTCTGAAAGCCTTCTAAAGTACCCTCAGGCCAATACTCATCTGGGTAATAACAGATATGCTTTTCCCAATTGCTAACCCGGAATCCATAAAGAAATTTAGTAGTTTGGGTTTCAATGGGATAGAATTTGGACCAACCACCTACAGCTTTATTTATCGAGTTTTCTAAGTTCATACCACTCTCTATATTTTCTAATATATTCACTCGGTGAAGTAAAGCACTCTGCTAGATCAGCATTCTCTATTCTTCTATGAAGATGAACCATTATGAATCTACTTCGCTTCTTTGAGGGTGTAATAGTATATTCAATCGACGTATAGGGAGACCCACACCACCCTAATTGGTATACAGATCTACCTTCCCTAAAGTATTTAAATGCTTGATTAATCTGATCTTCCAGATTCATAGTATTTCCTATATTCTCTTATGTATTGGCTTGGTGAAGTTAAACACTCTACTAGATCAGCTTCTTCTATTCTACAATCTATCATATATATTGCAGAACTCAGGGCATTACGGCCTACGCCAATAGACCTATAAGTAATTGTATGTAAGGGAGATCCTGGCCACTCAAGGTCTCTTATGTCGCTAAAGGCAAAGCAACTCTGATTCCTCTCTATTATATAATTAATTCTATCTTCTAGTGCCATCCCTATCCCCAGACTCCCGTTTCAACCGCAGTTTTCATTACCCCTTCTCTTCATAGCTTCCTCACCCACTCTCTAGGATCTATAAGCCTCATAGCTAAAGGTAGTTGTCTAATCTCCTCTATGAGCTTATTAAATTCTTCTTCGCGGTAGTATCCACCATCTACATACCACTCCTCATATCCATTAGAGTACTCTATGGCAGGACCATCTATTCTGTGAATTACCTTAGAGTTATCATACTCAGAAGAAGTAGTACCATCTTTGTAATAGTATTTAGTACTACTCATTTCTCCAAGAGCTTTCTTACTTCTGGATCGGGGTCAGTAGCTATTAATGTCTTATTTACTCCAATTAAAGCTATCTTTAATGCAATTTTCTTAAAGAATTTATGACTAAGGACCGCAAAGAGGACCGCAAAGATTATGGGTATACAAAGAGGCCATCCAAAGCCAATAAATTCTATAGGAGGATAGTCATCGCCAAAAAGTGGCCTATCACCTTCAATCTTACGGATGATCTCTACTCTTAAACAACAAATGTAAGTAACAAGTACTCCTAAGAAATAACCTCCCAAAAGAAATAAAGCCCAAGAAAATTGAGATAACTCTACAGTCTTAGTGGGATCTCCTCCATTAATAGTATTGGCTGTGATTAGACCTAGTGTCCAACCACAAGCTAGCGAGACAATAGCAAGAATGGCTATTCCACCGTAGGGACCATTGAGAAACAACTGGGTAGGGGTGCTATGCTTATACATTATTTATCTCCCTTACAAGTTCATTATAGTGCATTTGAGCTAATTCTCTTACTACAGGATCGTCGCTAACTAAATAATTAGCAATCTGCTCTACACTCATTGTCTCTAAATCTTTTAGTATAGCATATGCTAGTATCTCTGCATCCATTTCGCAAACAGCGCCTTGGCTACTCAATCCATGAATAGAGCAAAAAACCTTTATTCTTTCTTTAAGAAAGAACTCCTTCAATTCTAAGAAATCCTTAATACTCATACTATCTCTTTCTTTTCATATGCTTTTCTATATTCTCTTATATATTCACTTGGTGAAGTTAAACACTCAGCTAAAGGAGCATTTCTTATTAGCTGATTAACTTCCGGCCAGTACTCATCTGTAGAATCTACAGTAATTTTACGATGCCGGCCACTATCCCACGACCATACCTCTATCTGTACTGTAAAAGGTCCCTTTTTGGCAAGGATCTCATTTATCTGCTCTTCTAGAGTCATTTAAGTCTCTCATAATACATTTTACATTCTCTAATGTAAAGAAATTTAGATGTTAGGCATAAAGTAAGATCAGCTTCTTTTATTAAAGAGTTAGCAGTACTCCAAGAGAGACACTTTACATATGGACCTTTTCCAATCGAAGGCAAATCGTCCTCAATCTCCCACGCCTGAAACTCGTAAGGAGTACCCGACCAATTGTGTAAGAGAAGGTTTTTATCTCCTCTTGTTGTAGAATAGCGTGTGCTTAAAGCATCAACTATCTTCTCTTCTAAACTACTTTCCATAATACTTTCCACATTCTCTTATATAAAGATACTTAGAAGTTAAGCATAAGGCTAAGTCTGTATTTTCAATGATAGAATCTATTTGCACCCACATATTAGTAAATGTATCAAAATGCTCCATAGATGGCCCTCCTGCTGCAGCGTATGTAGAGTATGCTGGATACAAGGCATGCCTTAGCTTTGATTGCGGACCATCAGGCCAGTAGCTAAGTATGTCGTAAGACCTACTCATCACTAATTTAATGCGCATCTCATCTAGTATCTGTTCTATTCGTTCCTCAGCCGTATCGCTAGTCAAAGTCACTCCGTTCACCTCCGATCAAATTACCCCTATTCTTCATTACTTATCTCTTCTCTTCATTACTTATCTCTTCTCTTCATTACTTATCTCTTCTCTTCATTACTTATCTCTTCTCTTTCTCTATCTTCGACACTATACCTATCTTATTTAGATTACTTT
>Ga0315284_10014372_pt1 | contig 11272 bp, 9 predicted proteins | sample YL17G09_16_MG_FD_203696 | JGI IMG/M metagenome (GOLD analysis project Ga0315284, IMG submission 203696) | Sediment microbial communities from Yellowstone Lake, YNP, Wyoming, USA - YL17G09_16 | ecosystem: Environmental > Aquatic > Freshwater > Lake > Sediment | place: USA: Wyoming | collected...
CGGGTATTCAAGGATTCCAAGGTCAAACTGGTATCCAAGGCCAAACTGGTATTGGTGCTCAAGGCGAAACTGGTATTCAAGGATTAACTGGTATTCAAGGTCAAACTGGTATTGGTGCTCAAGGCATAACCGGTTTCCAAGGAATAACTGGTATCCAAGGTGCTTCTGGTATCCAAGGAATAACTGGTATCCAAGGTGCTTCTGGTATCCAAGGTATCCAAGGTATTCAAGGGAATGCTGGAGCGCAAGGTATTCAGGGCATTCAAGGTATTCAAGGCATTCAAGGCAATCAAGGCGAAACTGGTATTCAAGGCGATACTGGTATTGGTGCTCAAGGCGAAACTGGTATTCAAGGATTGACTGGTATCCAAGGAATGACTGGTGCTGGTATTCAAGGTAATACGGGTGTTCCAGGTATCCAAGGCGACACAGGTATCCAAGGTGATACAGGCATTCGAGGTTTCCAGGGAGAAACTGGTGCTGGTATCCAAGGTGAAACCGGTCTTCAAGGAGAAACAGGTCCTTTCGGTGGTCCACAGGGTGAAACAGGTATTCAAGGTGTAACTGGTCCCTTCGGTGGTCCACAAGGCGAAACTGGTTTGCAAGGCGAGACTGGTCTACCGGGAGTAACTGGTCCTGCAGGTGCACCACAAGGCATAACAGGACTTCAAGGTGCCACTGGTGTTCGAGGATTGACTGGTATTCAAGGATTGACTGGTACTGGTATCCAAGGCAATACTGGCATCCAAGGCGATACTGGCATCCAAGGCGATACTGGTATCCAAGGTGATACTGGTATCCAAGGTGATACTGGCATCCAAGGATTTACTGGAGTCCAAGGTGCTTCAGGTATTCAAGGTAAGATTGGACCACAAGGCGTACAGGGTATTCAAGGCATTCAAGGTAATATTGGACCACAAGGTATTCAGGGTATTCAAGGTATTCAGGGTGATCAAGGTGATACGGGTGTTCAAGGCGATCAAGGTGATACCGGTCTTCAGGGCATAACTGGTCTCCGTGGAATGACTGGCGTTCAGGGTCAAACAGGTATCCAAGGTCAAACAGGCGTTCAGGGTCAAACAGGTGTTCAAGGCCAGACTGGAGTTCAGGGTCAAACAGGTATCCAAGGTCAAACTGGTATCCAAGGCGCTTCTGGTATCCAAGGTATCCAAGGTATCCAAGGACAATCTGGACTTCAGGGTGTTCAGGGTATTCAAGGTATCCAAGGTATCCAAGGTATTCAAGGTCAAACCGGAGTTCAAGGTGATACGGGCATTCAAGGTCAAACTGGAGTTCAAGGCCAAACTGGCGTTCAGGGTCAAACTGGTGTCCAGGGTCAAACAGGCGTCCAAGGCCAAACTGGCGTTCAAGGTCAAACTGGAGTTCAGGGTCAAACTGGAGTTCAAGGTGTAACTGGTATTCATGGTTTCTCTGGTATCCAAGGTGTAACTGGTATTCACGGTTTCTCTGGTATCCAAGGTGTAACTGGTATTCACGGTTTCTCTGGCATTCAAGGTATTCAAGGTCAGACTGGTGTTCAAGGACAAACTGGAGTCCAAGGTGCTTCTGGTATCCAAGGTATTCAAGGTAATGTTGGATCACAAGGTGTTCAGGGTATCCAAGGTATTCAAGGTATTCAAGGTGATACAGGTATTCAGGGCCAAACTGGTATTCAAGGTCAAACTGGTGTCCAAGGTCAAACTGGCGTTCAAGGCATAACCGGTATTCACGGTTTCTCTGGTATTCAGGGTCAAACAGGTGTTCAAGGCCAGACTGGTGTTCAGGGTCAAACCGGAGTTCAAGGTCAAACAGGTGTCCAAGGCCAGACTGGTATCCAAGGCGCTTCTGGTATTCAAGGTATCCAAGGTATCCAAGGACAATCTGGACTTCAGGGTGTTCAGGGTATTCAAGGTATCCAAGGTATCCAAGGTATTCAAGGTCAAACTGGTATTCAGGGTCAAACTGGTATTCAGGGTCAAACTGGCGTTCAAGGCCAAACTGGCGTCCAAGGTCAAACAGGCGTTCAAGGCCAAACTGGCGTCCAAGGTCAAACTGGCGTTCAAGGTGTAACTGGTATTCATGGTTTCTCTGGTATTCAGGGTGTAACTGGTATTCATGGTTTCTCTGGTATCCAAGGTGTAACTGGTATTCATGGTTTCTCTGGTATCCAAGGTATTCAAGGCCAGACTGGTATTCAAGGACAAACTGGAGTCCAAGGTCAAACTGGTATCCAAGGTGCTTCTGGTATTCAAGGTATTCAGGGCAACATTGGTCCTCAAGGTGTTCAGGGTATCCAAGGCATTCAAGGCATTCAAGGTATTCAAGGTGACACTGGTATTCAGGGATTAACTGGTATCCAAGGTATAACTGGTCTCCGTGGAATAACTGGTTTTCAAGGAGTAACTGGTCTTCAAGGAATAACCGGTCTTCGTGGAATGACTGGTGTCCAAGGAGTGACTGGTCTTCAAGGCCTAACTGGCGTCCAAGGAGTGACTGGTCTTCAAGGTCTAACTGGTATTCAAGGTGCTTCTGGTATTCAAGGAATTCAAGGTATTCAGGGCAACATTGGTCCTCAAGGTGTCCAGGGTATTCAGGGCATTCAAGGCATTCAAGGCAATCAAGGTGATACTGGTATCCAAGGCCAAACTGGCGTTCAAGGCCAAACTGGCGTCCAAGGTCAAACAGGCGTTCAAGGCCAAACTGGCGTTCAGGGTCAAACTGGAGTTCAAGGTGTAACTGGTATTCATGGTTTCTCTGGTATACAAGGTATTCAGGGCATCCAAGGTGTAACTGGTATTCAAGGCCAAACTGGAGTCCAAGGTGCGACTGGTGTTCGAGGATTGACTGGATCAAATGGTATTCAAGGACAAACTGGAGTCCAAGGTCAAACTGGTATCCAAGGTGCTTCTGGTATTCAAGGTACAACTGGCCCCTATGGTCTCACAGGACTCCAGGGTGCACAAGGACAAACTGGTATTCAAGGATTGCGAGGATTCACTGGAATTCAAGGTGTTACAGGAGTTCAAGGCTTAACTGGTGTTCAAGGATCTAGTGGTATTCAAGGTGTTACAGGACCATTTGGAAGACATAATCTTCCTTGTTGTCAATTGAGATCAACAACTGGATTTACCACCACAACGGCATTTGCTGATGTGTTTTATAATACAGTAGATATTGAAAATGAACCATCGGTAATTTATCACGGAACTTCGCCAAATAATGATAGAATTTATTTTGGTGAGACTGGTCTCTACATGGTGTCCTATGCACTAGAAGTCGACGGACCAGGTGGTACTGCAAATTTGAGTATATTCTACGATACTCAAGTAAGACTTAATGATTCGTCTGTAATTCCTGGATCTACTTTTGATTCTAACTCAATTCACGATACAGCTTGGGGTGATGCTGGAAATAACGTAAGTAAAATATTCTATGCATACTTTAATCCAGGTGACCACATTACATTACAAATTAATGATGATGGTACAGGACATGCACCAGTAGATCCAGACTATATATTTACAGCAATGCGTGTCTCTGCAACACAAGGCATAACAGGAATTCAAGGAGCAACAGGCCCAGCAGGAGGACCACAAGGAATAACTGGCATTCAAGGTGTCACTGGTTCTCTTCCAAATAACTGGGGTACCGACAATGGTTATAGTCCAGCTTCAGGTGGTGACACTGGTGCTCGTGGTGTCACTGGTTTATCAAATGATACTGCAAGCTTTATACAGGCTGACAGTTATTCAGTAACCACTGTAGCTGGTACATATCGTATTGGTTGGTCGTTTGAATGGCGAGTTAACTCAGTTAATAAAGAGTTTAATTTACAAATACAGATCGATAATACTACTATCATTGGAGAGTTGTATACAAACCCAAGTCAAGCAGCAGTTTATACTAGTAATATGGCTTGTGGATTTGCATTTATAACACTAACAGCTGCAACACATACTATAGATGTGGATTTTAAGTTAGGTACAACACCTGCTATTGCAACTATTAGAAGATTGCGTTTGGAAATCTGGAGAGTAGCATAAAGGAGTAAAGATGTCGCTGAGAATTATCAAAAATAAGACCAGTGGTACAATTGTTCTAGAGGATATAAGTACCACTTTATCACCCTATGGTCAAGAGGAATTGTCTGCTAGGCTTGGTTTTCAATACCTAGCAGAATCAGATGACCTAGCTAGAGAGTTAGGTAATGGCAATGTAGTGCTTGACATTGGCGACGGTATAGAAATTGCATTTCCACGCTCTTTTGATATAATTCGCGATTATCAACAAACCTTCAAGACTACAGGCGATAATAGGTTGATTGTTAATTCTACTCCACAACCTGGAACAATGACAGATTTTTGTTTAACAAGTCGAACTGATAGTGCAACAGACTCGATGGGCGATTTAATGCATATTGATCATACTGTATTTCAGTTTGGTATAGATACACAGGGGATTAATAAACCCTGTGGTTTATTTGTGGACAATGGTAATACTAGTGAACTCAGTAAGTATTGGTTGAATACTAAGTATTTAGAATTTAATGTACTAGGAAATCGCACATTCTTTTATGATGGCGGTATTATGTGGCGAGGACTTGCCGACAACAATGTAAATGGAATGATGGCCGTCAGCCTTGAAGCAGTCAGTAGTGTTTTTGATCCAAGTGATTATGAAACCACACCAGGTGCAGGCAACACTACCATAGTTGATGGATATTTGCTTGTTCCATATGCGGGTGGACAATATAATCTTCCTGTTGGTCGGCCATCTAACCAAACACCACAGCCATTTAAAATGACAGCGTGTACTCCTATGATAATAACTGGCACCTATTGGTCTCCTGCTTTTTGGCAAGTTGATTATAATCTAACAGAGGATGAGTTTTTTAATTTACAACCATGTGAAGAACCATACGCTGAAAGAAGAAGTACAGACACAGAAGATCCTAATATTATAAGAGTTTTTGGTAATTTATTTAGTACAGAGATTCCACTAATGAGCTTTGTGAAAGACTTTTTAGTTATTGGAAATTCTAATAGTTTCTTTAGCGTTGCATCACCAGATGCAACTGAAATTGGTCATGGAATTAGAATTAGAATGGATTGTAAAACAATTGTAAATAGCACCATACATCCCAACGTAGCTTGGAGTTTAGTGGGATATATGAAAACTTATAGAGAACATACTGTTTAAGGAGAAAATGATATGGGCGATACAGAAGATAGGATTTTACAAGATGACAAAGAGCGTATAGAGCAAGATAAACAAAAATGGATTGTAAATCGTAAACGACAACGTGCTCATTTTAATCTTCTTAAAAAGAGAATGATTAGGCTTAATAAAGACCCTAATGTTGATACTGCTGAGGAAATTTGGAAGGACAATATTGAGCCAAATATTAATTAATACTGGAGGTAGGTAAAAATGTCTCAAGAACCAGTCACAATAGTAGGTGGTGTTTACATTTTAGGTAGTTTTGCTAGAATGAAAGTAACTATTTCTTACGGTGGCTTACCAATAGACACTGCACTTCCTACTGTTACCTTCATTAGAGATAGTGACCTTAAAGCGCTTGACTTTATGGTAGATAATTGGGCTACAGTTACTCCCACACAACTTAATGAGGGACGTTTCAAAGCACCAATGACTTTATTAGGTCAAGGCACATATTATTATGATTTTGATCCAACAGATTATGGTGTTACTGAGGAAGATATTTATACAGTTATTTATAGAAATGAAACAACACCCTATTTTGTAACAGCTGAGGACGAGTTTTTAGTAACACCAACAGTTGCAGGAAAATCTAGTCAAGGATTTGGTTTTGTTAAGCGAACACTCAATGTTTGCCTAAATGTCCCGATCAAAATTGGATTTAAAGCGGTGACAGGATGTACCGAAATCAAGATAAATGTATATGATCCTTATGGTAATTTATTAATAGCTGGTGCCACAATGCAGGAATTTGGGCATACAGGAATATATTTCTTTGACTTTTTAGGTCGTGTTGATGGTGATTATCTTCTTCTTGGAGAAGATGGTTGTTCTGGTGCCTCTGATGCTATGATGCTTAACGTTGGAGGTCAATGTGAACAACTTAAGAGAATAGAGAATTTATTAGTGGGGATGAACATAAATCCCCCAAGTGTTGGCCCATGTGGATCTAACAATCCATGTGTTAGTTCATGTAAACCATGTAACGGATAATTAGGAGGAATCTATGGAATTTTTACTTTGTATGGCAGATCTCGGCGATTATGACATTGGCGATATGATCGACATTAGAGATGATGGTTTTAATTGGGGTTCAGGCGAGAGAGATAATCCTCGCTTTAAGCTAGTCCGCATTGCTGATGCTGATGTGGGACTTTCTCTCGAGGAAGCTAAGACCAAGTTTTTTGGTCCAGCCATTTCACGTTGCGAACTGTGCAACAAGTATGTCCTTTCAGCGGACGTTGATGCACACCTAGAAGCAAGTCATGCAGATGTTCTTTATGACGTTCTTGTTACTCCACCTCGTAAGAAGTCACCTGAAGAGTTGAATGTTACAAGAGTAAAGAATCGTCGATGGATAATCGATGGCCACGGTTTCGATAGCAACCAGGCTGAGATTTGCGAGAAGGTTCTCGCTAGTGACGATACAGTCATTGCTTTCGCAACAGAGAAGACGGTAGACATCACAATTCTATAAAACAATAGGAGCTTCATATGACTTGTGGCTGCAACGGAAATAATAAACCATCTCAATCTTGCGGTAGTGGTGCTTGTGGTGGTGGTGATTGCTACACTCCTAAACAGCCTGAAAAGATCAGGATGACTCGCAATGTTAATGCTAAATGTTGTGAGGATGGATGTGCAAAAGCTCCCAAAAGTTGTACACGCAAAGAATGGTTGTGTGGTATTGATTGTTCCAAGTGGCAGTTTAATATACAAGACTGTGAAGTTGGTGTTGAACAAGGCGGAATTGCTCCATTGCGTGCTGTTTATAAAGATGGTGTTGGTAACCTAGTAGACCCAATTGAACCTAGATTGACAGTTAAGGACCCATATAATGTTGTTTATCTTTCTGGTCAGCCAATGGCTAGAACAGAACAAGGTAAATATGTATTTATGTTTGGTACTAATGGACAGACACAAATTGGTGTTTGGACTGCTGTTGTTACTGGAGTGGTTGGTACTGCACTGGTTACCAACACCTATCTTTTCTGCGTTTTACCCTTAGGTTCTATACCATTTGATAGCTGTGCCGATGGATATGGTTATGATGGGTATGGTGATTGCTACGGTTATGGCTATGGCGGCGGCATTCAATGTGGAGCAGATGGTTATGGTACCTTTGCAGGTCGTGAAGAGTGCGGTTTTGATGGCAATAGGAGTAAAGACATTCCCAGTACAGGTGGATGCCGTACCAACAGAAATCCTATAGGTGATGGTTTTTGGGATGGCATTAGTAATAAAGAAAGCTGCGTTGTTCCGATAGGCAAACGTGGTCAGTGCATGAAAGACAAATGTGTGGCAATGACGAGAGTGAGATTGAAGGACATTGTACCACAATGCTGGGCATTTACTGAGGATGAGCTCGATATGTTACTCGAAACTTCTCTTTCTGATTTTAATGCTTGGCCAACATTTACTCATTTTACCTGGGATACATTGCCAGAGAATTTCTTAGGTGTGATAGTTTTAGGTGCCCAAGTGTTTGGTTTGTTCTCACAGGGACTACTTGAAGCTGGAAGAGAATTTACAATATCTGACAATGGAATTTCTTTAAATCCACCAGCTATTAGTGGTTATATGCAAACTACAGCTTCAACTTTATTACAAAGTTATACAGATATGAAAGAAAAGATTAAGTCTAATGTGAAACCATCGCCTGCTGGAATTGGAACATTCAGAGTGACTAGTATAATGCCAGCCTTGACTAGGTTGAGGCATCTACGTCAAAAACAGATCATATAATAGTGACGTTTTGTGGAGATATAGCATAATCATAATATGGAAAAAGAGCTTACAGACGAACAGAAAATGTTGATATTATCTAACGAAACAGAGCAAAAGTTTGGGTATAGGATAGAGTCTCTATCTTATGGTTCTTCACGTTTCATAATTCATAAGTGTAAGGTTTGTGGAGATTTAAAGGAAACGCGGTATCAATATTTTGTGAAAGACATTTATGCAACACATCGTAAATGTGGTAGGGTTCAAGCGAAGAAAACATTTTTAAAAAAGTACGGTGTAGAAAACCCCTCCTTGTGTCCTGAAGTTTTGGAAAAGATAAGACAAACAAACCTTACAAGATATGGGGTAGAGTATCCACAACAATCTTTAGAAATACAAGCAAAAAAAGAGCAAACCAACATAGAAAAGTATGGAAGCAAAAGCCCTCTTCAGAATTTGCAAATACAAGAGAAAATCAAACAGTCCAATAGAGAAAAATATGGTGTAGAGAACCCTTCTCAACGACCAGAGATACGAACTAAGGCACAACAAACTAATCTAGAGCGTTTTGGTATAATAAATCCCTCTTCTTTATCAATGATACGGAAAAAGGTAAGGCAAACACTCATAGAGCGTTATAATATAGAAAATCCGTCACAAATACCTGGAATTCAAGATAAAATTAAACAAAGTATTTTATTGAAATATGGTGTTGAGCGTTTTCAACAATTACCAGAATATCGCAATAGATTGAAGAATTGGTGTGTAGAAAATCCAAATAAATTACATGTATCAAAGTCGGAATTGGAGATTCTAGGGTGGATTCGTAGTTTTTATTTAAGTGCTAAAAAGTATAAAGATGGAGTCTATGAGGTAGACATATTAATACCAGAGTTAAATTTGGGTATTGAACATAATGGACTTTTTTATCATGAAGAGGGTAGGGTTGTTCAGCGTTATCATCTTAATAAAACTAAACACTTTGAAGCAAAGAATATTCGTATAATCCACATTTTTGAGCATGAATGGAAGAACAATCAAGAGCAAGTAAAATCTTTTCTATTATCAGCTATTGGTAAAAATGAATATAAGATAGGTGCTCGTAAGTGTACTCTTTTGTGGTCCGCCTTATCAGAAGATGTAAGACAAGTTCATGATTTTCTTGAAGCTTACCATATTCAAGGACGATCGATAAACACTAAATATGTTATTAAAGTATTATATAACAATGAATTGCTTGCCGTTGCTACCTTTGGAAGACACCACAGAAATAATAATAATTGGGTCTTAACTCGTTTTTGTACTAAAACTAATTATACTATTCAGGGTGTGTTATCTAGAATATCTAATCTTGCCTCACAGCAACTAAAGGAAGACATTATTTCTTGGGCGGATTATCGACTATCTCAAGGCAATGGATATGAAAAGGCAGGTTGGATATTTGAAGAATTATTACCACCTGATTATTTTTATCATAAAGGTTTAAAGGTGTTTTCCAAACAATCACGGCAAAAGAAAAAGGTTAATACTCCAAAGGGCATGACTGAAAAACAACACGCCCAAATGGATGGACTAAGAAGAGTTTATGATTGTGGCAAAATAAGATATAAATATAAATATAATAATTTGCGAGGAGAAAGGTCCACACTGTTTTTGATATAGAAATGTGAGGATTTGACTATGGACTTGAATTTACCACCTATTCAGCCTTACTCATTTAGTAGAACAAAGGGTGAAAGAGTAGTAGCGGAGTATGTAGTTTTTAATCAAAGTAAATTAGATGAAGCCAATCAAAAGCACTTTCCTAATTCAGAGGGGTCAATAGTTCGCGTTACTGAACAGATGCTTAAAGATGCAAACGTGTTGGAAGATTATCAGGAAGCAATGCGACTATGTAAGACTTATGTGGCCGACCCAGTAATATTTGAGCTTTGTAGACAAATAGAAAATCGTATTGTGGAAATCTTAGAATCACGATTCTTGCTGTGGGGGCATGATAAGTGGTTATTCTTAGATTCTCCACTTTCTTCAATAGATAAAAGATAACAAAGGCAACAGAAGAGGAGTCAGACATGGTATCACCCAGAATAATCAATGTTATTCCTAACACTGGGAGAGCAGTGGGTGGAGAAAGCATTACAATCATTGGAAAAGATTTTGATCCAGGTTGTATTGTTGATTTTCGTCTACATCCATTTGAAACACTCGTTCCAGCGGTAGTTACTCAGTTTATTGGGTTTCCCGATAATCTACAACATGTAACAATTACAACTCCTGCAATTCCAGAGCAGAGTGGTATCTCAGGTGATATTACTTTCTTTGATCGCAGAGTTACAATTAGAGTAACTAACCCTCCTTATGGTGAGTTCAGTGAACGCTTACAGTGTTATGTTGCTGAGTTCCTTGATACTGCACCAAAATTCACGGAGATTGGTGAAGTGTTGTTTTTCCCCGAGAGACTTACAATGGCAGCTGGCAACAATGCTCTGTTTGAGACATTCACAGCAAATAGCGATATTTGTCGACAGACATACGAGTTTCTCCCTGATCCTGCAGGGGCTGTGGATTATAAGTGCTATGGTGATTTCGATCATCGTCCATATGATCCCCGCTATACTAAGAAGGTTGGAAGTTTTGGTAATCCCAAGAACTTTACAGCTTATATTACACGTGGACAGATTCTTCGAGTTGTTCTCGAGACTTTCCCCGGATCAGCTGATGGTTGGTCAGTTACACTAAGAGACGATGTAGGGCTAGACGCATTTCAAGGTATGGGTGTAGGTGCTGGTCCAGCTTCAGGTGCTCCATATGAGTTTATTCCCACAATAACTGATGGATATGGTGCATCACATCTAGTAACACTTCATGACCATATGAGGTTCACAATTACAGGAGCTGGCCCTGGAACTCCTCCAACAACATATGGATTAGTACATGTTTATTTAGGTCTTGATTAGTGCGTCGTCTGACCAAGTTTCATAGTTCTGCATTAGTGTGTCCGAAGTGTCACGGCCGCCTGACTCCTCTCCCACAATTTGAAGGCCGTCCTCGAGTATACTGTGCGAAATGTGAAGAAGAGATTATTGATCTTCCTTGGTCAGATCGTGTTGGTTATCCACAAGAAGATACTGCATTTTTACCAGGAAATTTAGAAGGGTTTAGATAATAATAAAATATAGGTTTACACGAAAGGCTCTCATTTAAAAGGTGAGAGCCTTTTCTTTTCCCTGCAAGATGTATTGGTAGCCCCCTTTATAGATAGGAAGTGAGCAAGACATAAAGATAAAGTTGTAAGTTTCCAACAACAACTTTTCTGTAGGAGGTCTTG
>Ga0315284_10014373_pt1 | contig 11271 bp, 8 predicted proteins | sample YL17G09_16_MG_FD_203696 | JGI IMG/M metagenome (GOLD analysis project Ga0315284, IMG submission 203696) | Sediment microbial communities from Yellowstone Lake, YNP, Wyoming, USA - YL17G09_16 | ecosystem: Environmental > Aquatic > Freshwater > Lake > Sediment | place: USA: Wyoming | collected...
AGACGGAGGCGCGTTTCTGCAAAGATTGTAGGTTCTACGACAAGAGCAAGGAGCGAGAATTCCGTCGAAAGGTGGGACCAAAGAATGACAAAGGTGAACGTTCAGAAATCATCGAAACGAGAGCTGTGTGTGAGAATCCGAAGGCTTCGTCTTATCATCATCTTGTGATGGCAGAATATTCGAAAAGGCAATGCCTAGTTTGGGAACGAGGCGTGTACGCGATACCGGAGAAGAAACAGCAAGAACACAAGAACACGTTGAAAAAGCAAGTGCCTGCGAAGGCGACTGTGTAATACGTGTCTCTAGTGATGGCCATGACGAAATACGTTGTTAGTTTGCCACGTGTTGACGAACATGAACAAGGTGAAGATTTCGCTGAAGAAATATTGAGCCTTTCGAATCACACTGACGATGATGGAAGACCTATTTTTATGACTAACAATCTGAGCAAAGCCCTGGGAGCAGTTCGCAAAGCGTGCGAAATCTGCCGACGCCATTCTGCAATAACGGAGTTCAATATTGGAATTATGCCAAGCGACAAAGAAAGCGCTAAAGGTTGTCAGACCTAGATGTACAAATGTCCGTACTGCCCTTGCATTTTCGTAACAAAGCATGATCTTGATGCACATCTGCGAGCGTTCGGCACTGATCCTAAGACACACGAATTGAAGATTCGCAAGGCTCATGATAACTCTGAACGAGACAACGAGTTCATGAAGATATAGCCTATGAAGTTACATTTACCTTCCGTTTGCGCGCCTTTCAAAACACTGTGTAGAACGCTTAAATTCATTTATTCGTAATGTTCTATTGAGTCCCACAATGAAAAAATCGCGAACAGCTCGCTTTTCTTTCAAAGTTGTAGAGAGTCAAACTATGCGGATTATCCAGAGTCTCTATTTTTGGTCGTTTCTTTTCTATATGGTTTTTTTAGTGTGGAGCTCTGTCTTTCTTGTTTCGATTAACCCGAGCTGGGACAACTATACATTAAGGTTAATCTTGAATACTTCAACCATTCAGCCAATCCTTTCTTCTATTGCAGAAATTCTCGCAACGGTCTTAGCAATTTCTTTCTCAATTGCAATAGTCGTTATCCAACATGCAGCAAGCAGCTACACCGCAAGTATTCTGGAAATATACAAGCGAGATTTCTTAACAGTGGTGTTTTTCTTATATTATGTCTGCAGTTTGGTGCTCACTATAATCGCTATGCAATTCACAACAAATCTGTATTTAGCGAATATGACATTAGTCACATTTCTTTTTTCTTTTCCTATTCTTTTTTTACAATTCTTACATATTATTGACTTAATTGATCCCCGAAATATCATTGAAAAAGCAGAGAAAAAATGTGTAAATTATATTGATTCTATTCCCTCTAAAATCAAGTCAATACTAAAAAGCAAGAAACCAACCAACAAATTTGAAAAGGATCTCTTGGAAACCCCTATTTATCGGCAATTCATTTTTCAACAAGAAACTATACTGCAAGAACCAATTAGAAAACAAGTTTTGCTAATAAACGATGTAATCAACAAAGCTATTTCGAGAAGAGAAATTGAGACCAGCATCAGAGGATTCCGAGCGTTATCAAGAATTGTCAAGAACTACGTAGCAATTAGGCAAGAAGATTTTGTCAGCGGTGATAAATTTCTGGAGTATATCTATAACCAACTTCTATCAGTTTTCACCATTGGGTTAGACAACAAAGATGCGTCTTTAATGCAGGAAATCTTGCATGCTCTAGAAGACATCGGATGCTCTACAACAAGCTTGAAGACTGTGAACGGCCCAAATCTTGTGACTAATTTGGCGATGGCACATATTCGGGACTTTGGTCTCATGGCTCTAGAAAAAAGCTTTACCGATGTTGCTACTATGGCAATTGCTTCGTTAAAAACTGTAGGCTTGTTGACAATTCAAAAGACCAATAGTGAAGGACTAGCATCAGATTACATATTTGAAATTGGAGAAAAAGGCGTGCAAAGAAACGATTGGTATGTGTTGGGGGTTGCACTTAATCAACTAAAAGAACTGCTACATGGAGCCGTATCATTTAAGGTCGCTATCCATGCAGCACCCACACGAATTCTAGAGCATATAGGCAAACTGTCCATTTTTGGCACTCAAAATAGAATTGACCATTGGGCGCTTCAAACTAGTCTGTTTACGATGATGCCTGAATACTCGATTCAGGCAATTGCGTGGGTAGCGCTTCAGCTGAAGAATGAAGAGTACGCGCAAATTGAAACCCATTCAAGAGAGGAATATAGCAAAGGCATCATAGCCAAACTAATTCAAACAATAAGTAACATAGCAACCGTTTCGTCTAAAGCTCATTCATCGCATACGTTGGGGTCATCAGTTGATTGCTTGTTTGACATAGCCCTTTTAATGATAAAAGAAAAATTCAAGACAATTCCTGAGGGGTTCAAAACCGAAATTCTTTTTGTTGTTGATGCACTGAAAGCTTCCTACTTACCAATAGCGGTCTATAGTTATGATAAAGAATGGCATTTGTCAGTTCCAGCTGAGATTGGCGATGCATTAACTTCAATAGCAGTGTTTGCTATGGAATCTCAAAAGGAAATAGCAATTGAATGTTTGAATACGCTTCACCAAGTGTGCCTTATTATGGTTAAACATGATAAATGGGGTTATGACGTTGCCAGACTTGCTGCCCGAATTGGTGTAATTGGTGCTATTGCTACAAATAGGAATGAAAGCGTCGTCGCAGAAAGAGCTGCAACGTTGCTCGCAGACTTCGACAAGAATTACTCACAGTATTCGCCTAATCCGCAAAAAGGAGAGCATATTGACGAAATAGAGAGTCTCCACAAAGGGTTCAAGAAAGATTTTCCGGTGTTTGAAAAAACTGAAGCATACAGCGAGCTTTATAAAAATGTCAAATCGACAGATATCAAAAATTTCATAAAAGCATACGAACAGAAAAGAATGGATCTAAAGAAGTAAAAACATGAAAGCGCGCGCAGCGACCTCCTACAAACGCTGCAAAAGGCTATAATAACAGAAAACCTCATAACAAGAACGAGCGAACTTGGAACCGGCAATTCAAGCAGTTGATGCGTTCAATTCTGTTTATCAGTTCCTCAAGAATCTTAAGGAGATTATAGAAAGATCCAAAGAGGCAAGATGGAAATTGTTCAGTTCAAAAAAGACAGAAATAATGGAAAGGAAATTTAAGGAAGCGTTGGTTGGCAGCAAGAACGCAATAGAATCTGCCATATGGTATGGAAAAGGTTTCGCTATACAAGCGGAGTGTGGCTCCAGAGTCGATAAAGAGTTTCATCATCTAATGGGTTTACTCATAATGCGCTTTAACGACATTCAAATGAAAATCGACCCTGAGAAACTCGATGAGAAGCTCATAGGCCATTTGGTGGGTCAAATGAAGATGCTAGAGGAAAATGCCCAACGCTTTTGGAATATGCAAGGAACCTCAGGTGACCAACACAAGGAAGAAAAAGCTCTGAAAATGATAGAGGACTTCCAAAGCAGATTATGGGATTTTAGCAAGAGCATGGAAACATATTTGAAAGTTTGACTTCGTCGCGCGTTAAGTCACCTGACGTAAGCAAGTTCTCCTTTTATACGAGCTCCTCCCGTAGCTTGTTAATTGAGAGAACCGGATTGAGCGACGAGGAATTCGTCAAACGATTCATCTATCGTCTCAGAAAACACCTAGATGAGCATGTGGACAAGCTTTTGTGCTTTTGCAGGGAAGGTGTTCAGGTGGAAGGCTGGCTCAAGGGCGAATTACTCTATTTTCTTGATTCCGATGGCAAGTCGGAGAACTATGTATTTCATAGGGAGAAAACTTTTGGCTTGGGGCGAAAGAAGATCGACTTCGCTTTAGACATAGGCTCAGACAATAAACAGCGGTTGTGGGTAGAGGTAAAACACTGGTTAATAGGATACCAGAAAGAAACACCTTGGCGGGCTAGGACATATTTTAGTGACAAAAGCCCAGTAGGCATCAAACCCGATGTGGAGAAGCTGAACCTGACACCTGAGGGAAGCAAATTTATGCTTATTCTTGCGACTGCAAACCCCGACGCGGAAGATTGGGAATTAGGGATAGAGAAGTTTAACAATAAATTCGCGCCGCTGCGTTTGAGGGCATTGACAAATCCGAAAGATTTTCCAAAGTCTTATTTCCTCGGTCTCTTGGCGATTTGATAAGAATGAAGTCGGTTTTAGCTGCCTTCATATTTCCATGAGCTTTATTGCAGTGTCTGCTTCGCACGCCTAAAGCGCGGGCGACTGAGCCAGCCCAACAATATGACCATATCTGTTTTGATAAGAGCCTCGCGCGGCCAAAGAAATACGAATGTCTTAGTCAGGAAGCATGACGGAACAAAGAGTATTATACTTGCCATATTCACACTTCTATTCAATGATACTAGACGCGCGCGCTCTTCGTGTGATCTATACAGCCCCACCTAAATCTAAGTATAAACGCTCTGACCTGGCCCAGAGTATGAATCATAAACATGTTGATACACTAGAATTGTCTTCTCTTGTTTAATTTCTGGCGTGTACTTTGGTCCAGGCAATTTCCTGTACAGGATGTCTTCGATGGTCACTTGCACATCTGCTCTTGTTCTTGTTCTTTTTTTCCAGTCGAGTACCAGTTTTTGTTCTTTTAGTGTTTCAAGAATCTCCCTGGCTGTAGTCTTCACTTGCTGTTCTTCTTTTCCAGCAAGTTTCGGTGTTGGCTTGGTTAGAATATCGAACACTGTCAATTCCTCTTCTGTTAGACATTCTCTGATGTGTCGCTGTTCCTCTTCCTGTAGATCATCTACTAGCTTGGTCAGTTGTTGGAAGTACTCTTCGATGTTTATACTTCCCATGTTGTAGCTGTCCACTATTCTTTCCAGTCTTTCTTGGAAGTCGATGCGGTATCGGTTCTCTCGTAAGAGCTCGGCTAGTTTCCGGTTTATTATACTGCGAAGCTTTTCTGCTTCTGTTCTTCTGCGTCCTTCCTTGTATGAAGTCTGAATTTGAGCGAGGTCGATTTTGCTGAGGTCTATTGGCTTAGTGGATTCTACAGGCGAGTAGGGTTTGACTGCTATTGATCTATCTATCAAGTCTCCGATTTTCTTTTCTATGTCGCTGAGATCAATTTCAGGCACATCTTTGGCTATCGTTTCGCCAATCACAACGTACAAAGAAACGAGTTGTCTGTAGTTGTTGGCTCTCGGATCTGGGAGAAGATCAGTGTAGGAATCAACAACAAGTCTGAGTATTGAGAAGAAAAGTATCTTTGATTCATCGTTCTCAAGCACTGCTTCAACTGCTTGCTCAATTAGTCTCAGTTGCTCGAAGTCATGTGCTTGCAGGGTTTTCTCTGGATCTATTCCTTTTTTCATGAAGTATCTGTTCATGGTTTCGAGATTCTTGGTGAGCAATTCTACTAGCTCTTTCACTTGCCTTAGAGGGGTATCTCCTTTCTGAAGGGCTCCTCCCGGGCCAGATCCGTATATTGCAAGGGCGTCGTTCAGATTGCGGAGTATTCCGTAATAGTCTACGATAGTTCCGCTCTGTTTGTCTTCAAACACTCTGTTAGCTCGACTTATGGTCTGCATTAGAGTATGGTTGCGTATGGGCTTGTCCAAGTAGATGGTGGAAACAGGTGGAGCATCAAACCCTGTCATCCACATTGCACATACGAAGACAATTCTCAAAGGGTCTTGGGGATCCTTGAATTTTACGTCCAAGTCCTCGGTAACCATTCGCTTTCTGTGTGGTCGTATGTCCAGTCCTTTTTCTTTGAATTTCTTGATCTCGTTTTGGCTGCTTGAAACAACAACTGCCATGTCAGTTCCTTTCATGTAGCTAATTTCTTTCTGGATTAGTTCTCTTTTCTGAACACTAGTTTCAGTTAGTGTGTGGTCCAGCTCCCCGATTTTTCTCTTCCAGAATGCTTGTACCTTGTTGTACATCTTGACTGCCGTGAAGCGATCTATGCTTACAACCATGGCCTTGCCCTTGTAGCCTCTCCCCATGAAATGGTCAACAATGTCTCTTGCTATAATGTCAAGTCTAGTGTCGTTGACGATTATCTGAAATTCCTGAGGATACTCCTTTCTGAGCTTCTCGATTGCATCTTCATCTAAGGCTGCTTCTTCAATCAGTCCTTCTATCTGTGGGTTCAGATTCTTGTTGATCACTTCAACTTCGGGTTTTCTGTTAACATAGTAGAGAGGAACTGTCGCTTGATCATCTACTGATTGCTTGAAATTGTATATGCTAACGTAATCTCCGAATACTTCTCTTGTTTTTTGATCCTCTGCGAACAGCGGGGTAGCTGTGAATGCTATGAAGGAGGCATTCGGTAGAGCCGTCCTCATGTTCAATGCCAAGGCACCATACTGCGTCCTATGTGCCTCGTCGCAAATCACTATAATGTCATCTCTATCTGAGAGCACAGGGAATTCTGTGACTGCGATTCTTTTGTCATTGGGGGCGACTTTATCTAACTGAAACTTGTGAATCAAAGTGAATATGTGCCGGTGATCTTCCCTGAGCAGTTTTTTGAGGTGTCTACTGCTTCTCGCTCTGATGTTGGTTTCAGTGACGGCTCCTGTTTTTTCGAAGTTCTTGTAGATTTGTTTGTCCAAATCTAACCGGTCTGTAACTATCAGAAAAGTGTGGTTGCCTGGGATTTTTCTGAAGATCTTGTTTGAGAAAAATATCATACTGTAGCTTTTTCCGCTTCCAGTGGAATGCCAGAACACCCCGATCTTTCCGTCTCTTCTATCTCTTGTCTGCAGGAAAGTTCGGATTGCTTTGTTAACGCCCAAGTATTGATGGTTCTTGGCGATTATCTTTATCAACTTTCCTTGGGCTTCAGAATAAAGAATGAAATTCTCAAGTATGTCTATGAACCGGTTCTTCTCACAGGTTCCTTTGATCACCGTATCGAGGCTTACCTTGCCTTCCTCTTCCTCATTACTGACTTTCTTCCAGTCGTTGAAATGCTCCCAAGGAGCATTGAATGTTCCTATCTTTGTGTCCAGTCCATTTGATAATATAATAAAAGCATTGTACCAAAAGAGGTGAGGAATAGTGTCAAGATAATCAGATAGGTTGTCGTCATATGCGTGTTTCACATTGACCGTGAATTTTTTCAATTCGAACAAGATCAGGGGTAGTCCGTTCACAAAGCCTATCATATCTGGTCTTCGATTATGAAGATCTCCTGTTATCCACATCTGAGAAGCAAGCAAGAAATCATTCCTGTAAGGATTGTTCCAGTCAATTATTTGGACTATTACAGTTTCTTCTTCGTGTTTACCATTCACAGTTTGTATTTTGACTCCATTCTTCAGTAGTTCATAGATTTCCTGATTTGCCCTAACAGGACTGAGGGAACTTCTGTCTCTGATGAGTTCATCAATGGCAGAATCAATAACTCTCTGATTACAAGACGAGTTGATCTCTAAGAGTTTCTGCTTCAATATTCTCTTCAAAACAACATCTGAACTTGTTTCCCTTCCGAAGGGATTCTCAGGACCAACCCTTTCATTGAAGAGATCAACCGTGTCATACTTCAGTTCCCTGAATACCTTAATTGCAGGCTGCTCAATAGACGTAGGCTCCGAGAACCCCATAATCATTCACTCAAGACATCAATATCTAGTCCACTTACATCAAGGTCGCCCGAAATTACCTTTGGCAAGGTCAATTCCTTCAGCTCCCCAAGCAACATGTTTTTTCTCATTAGTATGTCGATCTGATTGTACATCGGCAAGACAATCTCCGAATATTCCTTCCTTAGGGATTCTGGAGGAAGACAAAACTCGTATTCATTAACATGTTTTTGGCTAAGATGCAGTACATTCACTCCATTCGCATATTCTTTCAATCTGGACGGCATTGACGAGTATCTGCAAAGTCCATAGAAAAATTCCCTGTCATATTCATTCAAAGGTACAAGCTTTAGAAGGTCCATTGAATAAACGAATTTCTTCACTCCTATATCTGGAACCCTGCCAACTCTTCCGACAACTCTTCTTTCTTGTGTCATATCTGTGAGGGCAAGAAACACGTCGCCCACACCCAGCGTCTCCTCTTCTTCATATTCGCCTGAAAACTGCTTAAGCCCCTCGATTCGAAATCCTCCACCTCTGTTCACACATTTTAGCGTGATGAAAGGAATTCCGTTTTCCTCCACTAAATTCGAAGTGCGGTATGACTTACCTCTGGAAGTTCTAACAAAATCGGATATTTTTCTTCTCATCCATCCTTTTGGTGAGAGCCCATTGGGTGTTTGGATGAGTTCAGCATTTTTGTATTCTGGGAATTTGAAGTGTACGAACCATTCATTATAGATCCTCTCAGAAATTTCTTCCCAAACCTTGATAAACTTCAAGTTAAGCTCCAGAAGATCATCAATAGGAGATAAAAGGCTGACAGCTTTACCTTGAAAATCAAACGAAGGTATGTTAATCCTTAAATCATTCAGTATTGAAAGAGTCAGAAATTTAGTTGTGACTCCAGTCGAGACTCCCCGAAAATACTCTAGTTGAATGTTTAGAGCATAGAAAAGGTAGCGAGTCAATAATTGGTTTTCATCCAAGCTTCTGATAACATAAGTCCGTTGATATGCGTCAAATTTCCCTTCATAATACTTTATTGGAAAAATACCTGCAGCATTATTCCCAGCAAGAAGAACTGCCTTAGTGTCAAATGAGTATGTATCTGTTTTTAACGTCTCTGGTGAACAAGTAAAAAAGGGGTATTTCCCATTTTTAGTTGCGGCATTAGAATCTAGTTTTCCGGTTTCTATTGAGGCGACTTCGCCGAGTTTCAGAGATCTCAAACTATCCACTCTTAGTCTCCGCCAGCACTCTTTATTAACGACGATAGGTTTTCCATTAGCTTTTTTTCCAGTTCATTAGATTTTGATAATAGAGCAGACAATTCATCAGACACTTTTCTCAAATACGGTTGAAAATCAGCAATCTCATCCCCAATTTGCTCTAGTCCAACGTACCTTCCTGGGTTTAAACTCCAACTCTGATCTCTTATCTCAGAAATGGCTGCCACTTTGCATAACCCTTTTACATCGTGATATCTCAGGTCAGGAAAATGCTTCTTCATCATCGCTGAACTACACTTCGTACTCTCGATTTCATGTCCTCTGAACAATCTGACTATATTCGAGATGAGTTCTATATGTTGAGAGGTGAATTCACGGTGTGCTCTGTCAACCTGATTGTAAATCCTACGAGCATCAATGAATAAGACCTTGTCATTTCTGGACATGTCTTTCTTTGCTTTGTCAAGAAACCATAGAGTTACAGGCAAGGTCACAGTGTAGAAAAAGTTTGGTCCTACCGAGATTATGACATCCACTACCCCTTTTTCGATCAGTTTCCTTCTAATTTCGAGTTCTGAGTAGCTAGCGTCACCGGCTTGGTTGGACATCACGAAACCTGCTCTTCCGCTTTCATTTAACATTGAGGAAAAGACCTGAATCCAGAGATAGTTTGCGTTGTCAACAGTAGGCAGTCCAAAGCGATATCTTGGGTCGTCTTTGATGGCTTCTCTATCAACGTTGTTCACGTTGAATGGCGGATTAGCCATTACAAAATCGAATTGCCCCAACATGTTGAAGACATCTTCATAATATGTATTCCCTTGCCTTACGTCACCGGATAGACCATGAATTGCCATGTTCATTTTGCTGAGACGAACAATGTCCTCAGCTTTCTCTTGTCCATAAACCATAATCTCTTTGTAAGGACTCTTTAGATGATCTTTGACAAACTCGGCACTCTGGACAAACATGCCGCCAGAACCGCAAGCGGGATCGAGGATTCTTCCATGATATGGTTCAACGACTTCTACGATCAATCTAACGATACTTGTCGGTGTGTAGAATTCGCCCCCTCTCTGCCCCTCTGACATAGCAAACTTGCCTAGGAAATACTCATAGATCTTACCAAAGATGTCTCGGTCAAGCTGAGTTGGAATTAGATGGAAGATCTTCAGCAGATTGATGAGAACTCGGTCTTCCATGCCAGCATAGACTTTGGGGAGAACGTCTCGCAGTTCATCATTCTCAGTTTCTAGGCTTCTCATAGCGTCGTCAATAGCTTTGCCAATGCTTGTCCGTTCAGGAAGTTCAAGAAGGTACTTGTATCGAGTCTTTTCGGGAAGATAGACAACTCCTTCAGCCTGGTAATCGAGTTTCCTTATCCCGCGATTCTGGCCAGCATTTTTTTTCTCCAATCGTTGAGTAGCTTCCTCAAACTTGTAATCAGCATACCGCAGGAACAAGATCCCCAGAACTGGAGCGCTATACTGCGTAGAACGAAGTTTGCTATTGGCTCTGAGCTCATCTGCAGCTGTCCACAAGCGACTAAACAATTCATTAAGCTCTTTGTTCCTTTCCGGTCCTTCAGAACAAGTCATCTTGGGCTCACTCTTGTCCTGGGTTAACGGAAGTTTGGTTTGTGTATCTGCCATGGTCTGCGCTCTCACAAATGGAGTGATATGTACAAGGAAGGTGATTCTCAAGATAAAACACTTCTCACAAAACAACCATAGCGTAGTGCGCGCTAGATATCTCCACTACTCTAACTTCTAATCAGTCATACTAGGTAAACAGGGCATGTTTTGCGCGTATGGAATCGAAGCTACAAAAAAACTATTAGTCAAGTAGCAGTATACTCGAAAGGGAACAGTCCAACATAGTTAGGAGATTCTGGGAAATGACTACTCCGATCTATAAATGGAATGGCGAGTATAGTGGGTTTATACACAGCGACAGGCTTTTTGATGCCCACAGCAAGTATTTGGGATGGGTCGATGATGATGGCAGAGTCTGGCGTTCTGACGGTACTTTTCTTGGAGAAATAGTTGAGGAAAACTACATCTTAAGGCGCACAACCATGGTCGAACCCGTACCTAAAGTCCCGAAGGTCCCGCCAGTTCCACCAGTTGCCCCAGTACCTAAGATCAATAGAGTGGGTCGCGTAAAGAAGGTAGGGTGGAAAGACGCACTGGAAGAACCATAACTGAAGCTCTCGCTTAGACGCGCGCGATAGATTGCGTTTTGCCTCCTATATAGTCTCACTTCTGTTCAATTCTACTCGGGAAAAGTTATAACCAAGATGTGATGTGCGCGCTCCTCATATGAAATTGTTATCTTTAATAATCTAAATAGATAAAACCTTTTAGGTTCTGATTTCCACCTTGCAGTGAGGCTACATTCATGGGTATTATCCGAGAGGACAA
>Ga0315284_10014374_pt1 | contig 11271 bp, 10 predicted proteins | sample YL17G09_16_MG_FD_203696 | JGI IMG/M metagenome (GOLD analysis project Ga0315284, IMG submission 203696) | Sediment microbial communities from Yellowstone Lake, YNP, Wyoming, USA - YL17G09_16 | ecosystem: Environmental > Aquatic > Freshwater > Lake > Sediment | place: USA: Wyoming | collected...
TGGTTCCGGCCCGGAGCCACTGCCGAAGGATTTTGTCTTCCTCCGCATCAAGAGAAATCACTGCCGCTTGTTTGCTCATGGCGGCAGTCTGACATATAACGCTTACTAGTGCAACTAAGTACTAGGTTTGCGCGGGATTATGAATGCAAGTAGCTTAGGTCCCCTTCGTTTACACGTTTCGAACTCTCTGTATCGCCCCTCAGCCAAAAGTCAAGTTAGTTTTCGACCAAATCCGGGATTTTGCGCTCGCGGAGCGCCCGATCACAGGCTAGAGGATCGCCAAGCGTCTCAGCAAAACCGGAGAGCCGCATCCCATCCCTGATTCCCAGCCACGCCCAAAGCCACTGGTCTAGAAGTTTGCGCGACAAATCACCCCTTGCATCACTTCTTCGAGATCCGAGCTTGCTAGGTCGTGGAGGCTCAATTCTTTGGCAATTTTTCCGTTAAGCGCCTTGCTGATACCGGGAGTCAGAACGTCGTATCCGTCCGGTGAACCCCGCAATGGGTTCACAGGACGCTTACCCTTAGCTCCGCTTAGTTTCCAGTCCCTCTAGTTTGCTCAGCGCCCACAGGAACACCCGGGATCAAGTCCCCAAAGTCCCCGGAGTCCAACCTGCAATCTTAAATCTGCAATACGATTTGCCACGGTGCCTAGGGGGCTTCATGCTTCTATCGCGACGCGGCCGCCTACCCCGCTCCAAGCGGCCCGACCCGGGAGCACGGGGGTCTCCCCCGCAAATGAGAATAATGGCGACGTAAAACCGTCGCTGCAAAAAGGATCGGGTGGGCTGATTTGTTCCCGCGTCCATACAACTTGGTCAGTTGACCATCAAGGTCAGCGAAGTGGTTTTCGAGACTCCCGCCGAAGTCGCTGTTACGGTCAAGCTATAAGTCCCCGCCGGAGTTCCAGTCTGAGGAGGCGGCGGAGGTGCGCTTCCGCCTCCGCCCCCACCGCAGGTCGTCCACAACACAACTACCATTACAGCGACGCCCACTGACACCCATTGCAGCGCCGGTGTCCTCGTCGGCGAGACTGTGCCGCGCCCGCGACGGCGGTGACACACCGCCGCTACAGCAACCTGCCTGGCTAGCATGGTGATCATTAGCAGCCAAAGGAGCAGCGGCCAATTCCGTCCCGGGGGCGGTGGCGTGCCTTTCGGTCCTCGTAAGGCGAGCGACCGTCTCGTGGTACTCACCGCCACTGTAAAGGGCGAGGCGTTGGATCCATCCAAGTTGACCGTAGAAGGCGAGACGGTGCACGACGTTCCGTGCGGTTGTCCATTGGCCCATGTGCAACTGACCGAGACGGTTCCAGCGTAACCCATGGGTTCAATTTGCAGGTTGTAGGTCGCCGTCTGGCCAGCATTGACAGTGATGGAGTTCGACCCACCCGACGCCACAGCCAGCGCGATGTCTGTTCCAGGGCCCGAAAGATCAACTGTGTGCAGGCCGCCGTACGCATTGGTAGCGATTGTGAGCGTCCCTTCCCGGGACCCTGTAGCTTTCGGACTGAAAGTAACGCTGATCGCGCAACTGCCGCCCGCCCCAAGAGAAACGCCGCAGGTGTTTGTTTGAGTGAAGTCCCCGCTGACCGTGATTCCGCTAATAGTCAACGGCGCGTTCCCGGGATTCGTCAGGCTCACTGCCTGTGCCGCGCTGCTGCTCCCCACAAGTTGGCTGGCAAAGGTCAAGCTTGTGGCGGAGAACTGCGCCTCAGGAGCAACGACCAGAGTGCCGGCTTCGCCAGCCGTCTTCGTCTCCTCCACATTACCGGTCAGGTCGCGGGCCAGGCTGTAGAACGAGTAGTTGTGGCCGCCCAAGCCGACAAAGTTGGCACTCGCGCCCGTGGTCTGAATTAACCAGGGCGTGAATGGCCCACCGTCGTCCGACACATAAATTGTGTAATCGCGGATTCCTGCGCCTTCGTCCGTCCCCGACCACTCGACCAGGAAACTGGCAGAGTTCTGTGTGGCGGCCAACGCTTGGACTTGGCTCACGGGCTTACTGTTGTCGAGGGTGTTGAGCCATTGCGGGGTCAGCAGCGGGGGATTCACATCGAACACGATGGAGGCTTGGTTGGGGACCTCCGTGCCCGTCGCCAGGCCCGCTTTCGGCATCACGGTGAAAAGAACGCTTCCATCGCCCTCCGGCGGATGAACGTCAGGAGGCAGGAAACCCACCCACGGATCTGTGGGAAGGTTGCCTGTTGCCGGATCAATGGAAATTAGGTGGCAAGTTAGGAGCCCAGTTGTTGGATTCAGGCTTGCCGTAGTCCGGACGATGAGGTTTTTGTCTGGCCGGAGGTCCACGTCGGCAGCGAATGCGCTCGCAGCGGGCGGGGGAATCACCTGCTTGCTGCCAAATGCGATAGGACCGAAGCTCAGGGTGCTCGGGTCCATCTTGCTGGTGTCAAGTTGGTCGGTAATGACCACCTCTTGTGCAGGAGCTGTTGCTGTCTCTAGGTTCTCGAAAAACACAGTGTAGCGCAATGGTTCTCGCCCAGATAGGTACTTCGACGGGGTGACACCGTAGGAACCGACTTTGTCGTTCGGGTCGTAGGAGTCGACGACTCGAACGGGCAAGCGGGCCACGTAGGCTTGAGTGCCCGCAATCGCTTCCGAACACTCCTTAAAGGCGTCAACAAGCGAAAGAACCTTTTGTACAGCAGTCGCAAGCGCACTGATGAGCTTCGTCAGGAAGGTGAGGTCCTTGGCGCATTTGACACCGATTTGAGCGGACGTCATAGCCACACCTACAAAGAACTGCTGAAGGGAATGCACCGCGTCACCTTGCTCGATAGCGAGACTTGACTTCATCGTGTTCAGGGCCGTCGCGGGGAAGGCCTTCAAGATCTCCTGTAGGCACTCGTATCCTGGAACCACAGTCCCAACTATATTTAGCGCTGCGGATGCAAGGGCGGTCAGGCATTCTGTCCACTCCTGGGCTAGACTTAGGACCTCACCCGAGACCTGGAACATCGGCGGATTGGCCCAGGCTCGAATTTCGAAGTCTTGAGACACTGGGTACGAGATGTCCATCACCAAAACCCTTTGAGACCCCGGTGGAACTCGAGGGATAAGAAGCGGTATCAGAATATCGTTTTCGGTTTCGAGGTGGATCGGAACTTGGCTCCAGTCAATCGGTACCTGTCCCTCAGAGGGAGGGGGGGTGACCTTGAACTTCGGGTTCCATTCTGCCCCTTTTGGGAATCTTATCCAGATTGGCACACCCTGCGCGTCAATGTTGCCTCGGTTTCCGTAAAGAACATAAATCGTCTGGGGACGACCCACGCGGATTACATCGCGTCCGATGATATCCACCCAAACCTCAGGTGCTCTGCCCTCCTCAATGGTAAAGCCATCAGGAAACACCATAGAGGTCCCATCGGGATTTGTCACCACCACATCCCAAAGCCCTTGTTGTTTCCCGGCGAGATTGAATGTGGTGGTAATCGTCCGACCGTCTGTCTCCACGCGTACGGGCTCTCCGACGATGTCCGGCTGGCCAGCCCTCACGAGCTTCACAGTGGCGCCTTCTATAAAGCCCCTGCCAGAAATGCGAACAGTAGCGGAGCCTGTATCACCACCTTTATTGGGGAACACTGAGGGGCCTGAGGGCTCCACATCAAATTCAATCACGTAGGATGGCGCTAGCTCGTCCTGTCGCCAGTCGTTCCACTGCGAGGTAATTTTGGGAGGGTCGGAATTGTCGTTATCGTAAAACAGTGCCGCACTCTCTAAGCCACCAGAATTGCTGGGCTCTGCAGGTAACCAATTGGCATAAGTATTGACAAGGAGTCCATCGTTATGAACCCACTGCCAGCCACCCGCTGGTTCAAGGGAACCAGGCGGTTGGAACGCCCCGATCCAAGGGCCGGCTGCCTGGTTATTGAATGGTAGAGCGAAATTGAAATTCCAAAATGCCAGGTTATTTACGAGATTCTGAAAAATAAAATCATTCTCGGCAGCCGACTGTATCGTGGCCAAATACCCTCCGCGGGCGATGGCATCAGCTTGGGCGTCCGGCCAGGTTATGCCACCGGGAACAGCGATGATGTCGTAGAAATGGCCGTTCTGAGACCACCTTACAGGTGCCGCCTGCGAACGAACGGCAAGCGTCATCGTGAAGCAAGCGACGAGACAGCACGTCGCGAGAACCGACCAACGGCGCAAAAGAATAGCGCGGGATTTCTGACAGGTGGAATAACTTACTCGTTGCTCGAAACCGCAAGCTGAGCACACGGGGTAGTTGGCATCCGTCTGGGATATGTGCTTTTCCGCGTCGCTGATACTTGAGTCTTGATCGCCAGAGGTAGCCATGGGTGGTCTCCTCTGTCCGAAAGTTCCTTTTTCGACTCTCGGTCGAGCGAAAACATACACTTGACCGCTACTGAATGCAATTGTGCAGTCGGGCTTGTGCAGTCGGGCCTGCAGCGCATGACCTGCTCCCGTTTTCTGTACCAATCATAATGTGAGTTCCTGGGCAGAAATCAACTCCTTCGGCAAGAGGGCGAGGGGCGTGGGGGGAGACGCCCCTCGCGCCCACTGCTTGGCAAACTCCTCCGGGGCTGAAGCTCGGCAGCGACATCCCCGAGAGCAACTTTCCTCGTGCCCGCATGCGATAACTTAGCCGCCAGATTGAGGTTGTCCGCGCCGGCGTAGAGGTGACCGGAGAGAATTGCTCCCCCGTAGAAAGCCCCCGCGATCCGGACCTTCCGGTTTCGCCATTTGCGCAGCAGGGCGATGTCCGCCAGACTGGCATCAATCTGACTCGTGAAGTAGAGCGCCTTGGAGTTAACAAAGGGGCGTTGCAGTGGATTGACCTCATATCCTCCCGGGAAGCGGCTCGACACGTATCGCGTCGACCACGCGTCAAAAGTCGCCGCGCCGTGGTTCAGAAACAGGATGAGGAGCACTTTGGCCGCGTGATTCAAGAATCCTCCTCCGCTCTCCGGGGTGACTCTGGCGGCCCGTGCCGCCTCTGCTTCTGAGACGCCAGCCTCCCTCCAGAAGGTGTAATTGCGCATGCTAATTATTCGTAAAACATCCCATGTGGGTCTTAACAAGATGCACGTAACCTACGTGGGAATAGAGGCGACGCTTGTGTCACTGGCACGACAAGTCCGTAACGTCGGCGGCTTAATCTCCCATCGGCTCAATGGAGAGGTTCATGCGCAGGATACGGGGAGTAGTGCTTGGATCGGCGGGCATGTCGCTTTACGTCCCCATCGCGCGACGGCAAGTTGTTAAGAGGTCGTAAAGGAGTTTTTGCCGGGATTTAATATCACCAGTGAAACCCCTGGCCAGCGGATGAGCGTCTGAATGCATGTGGATGAATCAAAATTGTTGCCAGACGAGCCAGAAGCATTGAGCTTTTTCTGAAAGGGGCAAGAGAGTGGAACAGTTCGCATTGCAGGCACCTGTCCACTCCTCCGCTACAGGCCGACGAAACGACGTTCGTGAATTGGAATCCAGCAGGCAGCATACGGCGTGACCGAATCTACGATTCGAGCCGATTTCACCGGATAGCATTCCCGGTTCGAACCGAGCCGACGGGTTCGCCGCCTTTGATCGCAAGATTCCGGATCGGGACGGCTGGGCACCCCATGATTTCACCGCACTTGCGCTTTGAGCAGACTCCTGGCCGATGTACATGGAGCCGGGAAAGGGAGTCAAGAAGTGAGGCAACTCTGTGCTGTTCTACTCGCCACAATCCTGATCGCAAGCTTCGTTGGTGCTCAAACGGACTCGCCGACGGCTTCATCTTCATCAACCGAATCCGATTGGCTTCCGCACAAAGCATGGGGAGCACCCGGCCGCGCCATCAAGGCGCCCGGGCGCGCCCTGGGAAAGCTGCTCAGGCGTGTCCCGTCGGCGCCAGCTCCGGAGGATACGGAGTCCTCGGGTGTTGTCGCGTTCGAACAGCTGCAGGCCAATTCCACTTCTTTGGGGACCGTCTTCATCCTTAACACGGACGCCGGCTACGCCTTCAACTCGCATCTCACCGCAGAGGCTGGCGTCCCGATCTTCTTCGTTAGGAGCCCTTTCTCGCTTGTGACGAATCACGACTGGAGATGGACGACGTGGCTTCTCGGGGACCCTTACGTGGATTTGCGCTATACCACGAAGCGTTTCGGTCCCACCATCACCTCGGTTATTACAGGAACCATTCCCGTGGCCAGTACGCAAAGGATTTACTCGACGGGCCGATTTGGCGTCGATTGGTTCAACCATATCGAGAAGACCTATAAGGGTGTCACTCCGTTCGTGAACCTCGGGGCGGCGAACGGGACCGTGAATCGCTTTGTTATGCCGCGGCCTTACAGCATGGCTCGGCCGTACCAGACGCTCGGGTTTATCTCGGACTTCGAGGGCGGACTCAGTTACAGGATTCGGCGCGCGTACACGATCGGCGCTTCCGCGTACGCACTCGTGCCGGGCGGGCCGCAAAAAGTGTTCAGCCGGCTCGTCGCCCCTGACTACGCGCTGGGCGAAGACGGAAACCACAACCGATCCTTTGACAGCGCGTTTTTGACCGTGGGAGCCTCCGGCCTCGCGCGCGACAACGGCTTTTCGGGATGGGTCGAGATCACCCACCTTCGTCACACGAGCCTTCAGGTCGCCTACACGCGCAGCGTTCACTATGCGCTCGACTCGCTGACTGTGATGTTGAATTTCGACGGTGGGTTCTTATTTAAGGAGTCGAAGTAATGGAGGCCCGCCTCATCGGGCGACGGATGTGGGCTCATGTCGCAGACTTCCGGGGCAAATCCACAGCGAAGTGTCGCGGCGTTTGCTTCGCGTCCGCTAAGGAGAACTTACTAGACCGTGAGCAAGCCACACCAGGTGTTTTCCGAGAGTGAGACCAGAATGGGCGGTGGATACGGTTGCGGTCTCGGTGGAGAGCTTCGCCTACTTACGCGGGTATTGGTGTTAACCCTCGGATTCAGCTTGTCCATACTGGTTCTCCGCGGTATAGGCGCCGGTCCCGAAAGTAAAACGTGCATGACAGCGGCCCACAGCGCCTTTCAAGAAACGCCGGCCTTGTATCCCCGCTTGCTTCAGAGCTTCGAGCGCAACCAGGGGCAGACGGATGGGCAGGTGAAGTTCCTGGCGCGGGGAGCGGGTTACACGCTGTTTCTGACCCGGCAAGCGGCCGTCCTGAAGTTGCTGTCGGCGGCAGGGTCGGGGAGAGCGGCTCGTGGCGCCGAGGCGGTGGTGCGGGTGAAGTGGATGCGAGCCAATCCGGCAGTGGAGGTAGGCGGGGAGGAGGAACTGGCGGGGCGCAGCAACTACTTTCTAGGGCGCGATGCGCACCGCTGGCACTCCGACATCCCGCGCCGCATCGCTTCCCCGCGCGTTGAGAACTCCTCCTGATGCACCAGCCGCCAGGGGCCAGGGTGACGCTTGGTGTGCAGCGTACCGCGATATTCCGGGTCGTTATGCTGCTCAAGGCGGGTCGGAAGATCGCTGGTTTGTCCGATGTAAATTTTCCTCTCGGGGTTCAGAAGGACATAAACAAAACAGATGGCTGGTCTATCAGAGGTTTTGGCTCCTCGGCCAGGACTCGAACCTGGAACCCTTCGGTTAACAGCCGAATGCTCTACCATTGAGCTACCGAGGAGTGGGCGGACGCAGAAGAATGGCTGTTTCCCTTGCGTCCGAATCTAATGTTTATAACACAGCCGGGAAAACGCCGTCAACGTGGAGGCTCGACCTGGAATGCAGAGTCGCAGCGCTCGTGGGCGCGCCGATCAGGCGACTCTACTTCCTCGAGCCACGAGATCCCCCCTCAAGGGCCCGCGGGCCTTGATGTGGATCTGTCGCACGCTGAAAGGTGCGGAAGGCGAGGTTGGAAAGGATCGCGAAGAGGGAGTTACGGGAGTCGAACTAATCCTTTTTCTCTTCCACTTTCTTGTCCGGCGGCGCCTCCGCCGCGCCCCGGAGGGCGTCCTTAAACTCCTTAATGCCCTTCCCCAATCCGCGCCCCAAGTCCGGCAGTTTCCCCGGCCCAAACAGAATCAGCACAATCAGCAAGATAAAGAAAAGGTGGGTCGGCTGAAGTAAACCTTCCACGATGAAACCTCCTGGCATTTCGTAACCTCCCCGCCCGGCGGCTCGGAGCCATCGCGCGGCCAACCAACGTATTATAACCCACCCAACGGCGAAACCCAATCACGATTTCTGGAAGACCATATTCGCGGGCTTCTCGCCACGCTCCTGGCACTTCTGGCGATAAAGCGACGAATAGCTCGCGGTAATGTACTCTTGCCGCCGGAAACCAAGGCCGCTCGCGACCTTGTCAATCCAGCGTTTCGGCCCTTCCAGTTCCAGGTAGTCGCCAATCGGGGTCTCGTCAAAAAGGAAGAGGCGCAGAACGCCCCGCTGGGGCCCGGCGGGTGGCGAGTAAACAGTTCGGTACTTCTCGTACCGAAAGGCCTCATGCAACCCCAGAGCCTCCAGAATCTCCCGAAAAGCGGGGCCGTCCTTGACGACAGTCTCAATTTCGCGGCGGATCTTGTAGTCACGGGATTCCAGCGGCGTCCCTTTGAAAGTCACTAGCCAGCGCTCGCCCTCCTGGCGGAGGCGAAGCAGGCAATGGGCCTTCCAGAGCCTCAAATCCTGGAAGTCATAAAGTGCATTGCTTTCAAAATGTCGGGGCTGGATCACCCGAAAGCCCGCTCCGGCGAGGCGGCGTTTCAACGCGCGCCGGTCGCGGACTTCCAGCTTGATCTCGGTTTCATGGTGGTGCTTCATGCCGGGCAGGATGTGTGGGTTTAGGACTCGCGTTCGAGAATGAACTCCGGCAGCGACCGAAGCGCGTCTTTGTAAGGGGAATCCGGAAAGGACTCGAGCGCGGCTTTCGCTTGCTCCGCGATCTTGCGCGCTTTATCGCGCGCCGCCTGCAACGCTCCGTAGTGTTCCATGAGTTCCAGAATTTCGAAGAATTGCACGGGGTGGAATCCACCCTCGTCCAGAACGCGCGAGATCTTCTCCGTTTCTTCGGGGCGGCACCTCTGCAGCAGGTAGATCAGTGGCAGCGTTACCTTTCCTTCCCGCAGGTCGCTCCCGATGGGCTTGCCGAGCTTCTCTTCGGAAGATACGAAGTCCAGCAGATCATCGACGAGCTGGAAGGCGAGGCCGAGGTTGATCCCGTAAGAGCCGAGCTTCATTTCGACTTCTTCGCCCTTGTGCCCAAGAATGGCCCCCAGGCGGAGCGAGGCTGAAAACAGGCACGCGGTCTTGCGGTAGGCGAGCTCGAAATACTCGTCTTCGGTCAGGCTGAGCTTCCGCAGCAAAGTCAACTGGAGGAGTTCTCCTTCCACCATCACCTGGGTGAGACCGATGAGAACGTCGAGGATCTTGAAATTGCGCTCGGCAAGGGCGATGTTGAACGCCTGCATGTAAAGCCAGTCGCCCGCGAGCACCGACAAGTGGTTGCCCCAACGGGAATTTGTGGAAGGTCTGCCGCGGCGCGTGTCGGCTCCGTCAATCACGTCGTCGTGGACAAGCGTAGCCGTGTGGATCAGCTCGACGACCGCTCCCAGCCGCACCGCCGCCGGCCCCTCGAAGTCGCACAGTTTCGAGGAGAGCAAGACCAGCGCGGGTCTCAGCCGCTTTCCCCCGCTCACCTGAAGGTACTGGCCGATCTCGGTGATCGCCGGAACGTCAGAAATGCTTTGCTGGTTGAACTCCTCCTCCACTTTCTGGAGGTCGGAGCGGACCAGATCAAAGATTTCCCGGCCTGTCAGATTATTGATGGACGCCAAGCGCCGTCTCTCCGACTTGTTTCCGCCCAAGCCCGCGCGTAAACCTTGTTCTTGAACTGGAAGGTAACTGAACCAATTTCCTATGCTCCCATAAAAGCGCGGGGAAAGAAAGCGCGAAGTTGTCGCTCGAGCCGCGTGTGGGCGCTCCCCTACGTCAAATGGAAAAGTCGCGTGAAATTCCGGACAGCGTGCTCGCCCATTTCTTGCTCGCTTAAATTGCGCAGGGTGGCCAGGGCGCGCGTGACTTCACGGACGAACGCCGGCTCGTTGCGCTTTCCACGGTGTGGGACAGGTGCGAGGTAGGGACAGTCCGTTTCGGTCAGCAGCCGGTCGAGCGGGATTTCTACCGCCACGGCGCGTATGCCGTCGGCTTTCTTGAAAGTGATGGTGCCGGCAAAAGAAATGAGGAAACCCCAGTCCAGAAATACGAAAACATCTTCGCGGCTGCCACTGAAACAATGCAGGATTCCGCCCCGACCGGAGGACTTCCAGTGCGCTTCGATCACGTCCCGCAAATCAGCCCAGGCATCGCGGCAGTGAATAATGATTGGAAGCTTGACTTCGCGCGCGATCTCCAACTGGCGGATAAGAACCTGCTTCTGGACCTCGCGAGGAGAATGGTCGTAGTAATAATCGAGGCCGATTTCGCCCACGCCGATAACCTTGGAATTGCGAACCGCCGCGCGTAATTGCTCGAAGTGGCGCTCTTCCGCCTTCCTCGCTTCATGGGGATGGATACCTACCGTCGAGTAGATCCAATCGTGCCGCTCGGCGATCGGCACTGCGGAGGCGAGAGCGTCCGGGCCGCCGCCGCCGCTGATGGCGAGCAGATACTCCAGCCCCGCGCTGCGCGCTCGCTCAATCACCGCATCGCGGTCGGGGTCGAAAGCGGAATCATCCAGATGAGCGTGGGAATCGAGCAAGAATTGAGTCATCGGGTGATCGGGCCATTGACCCATCTCGACAAAACCGCGTCAGATGACTCGATGGCCCGATGGCTCGATGACCCGATTATTTCAGCCGCGCTCCTGTTTCCACTTCCTCCTTGAATGTGACAAGCACCGGCTTCCCCTCAGGGCCGACACTGGCTGCGACGATCATGCCATTCGATTCGACACCGCGCAGCTTGCGGGGCTGGAGGTTGGTCACGATGACCACTTTCATCCCGACCAGTTGCTCCGGCTGGTAATGCTCCGCAATTCCAGCGACGACCTGGCGCACCTCGCTTCCGACATCGACCGTCAGCTTCATCAATTTCTGCGCGCCCGCGACAGGTTCGGCGGTCAGGATCTGGCCGACACGCATCTCGACCTTGGCAAAGTCCTCGATGGAAATCTTCGGCGCGAGTTCTGCGCCAACAGGACTCGGGACTCGAGACTCGGGAGTCGGGGCTGGGGGGGGGTCGGGCGGCATTCCAGATTCGGTTGGCATGATTTTCGATTTCTCCTTAGGTTTGTGGCGCTCGTGGTCAGCTTCGGCAAGCTCCGCCAGCTTGCGCAGCG
>Ga0315284_10014376_pt1 | contig 11270 bp, 14 predicted proteins | sample YL17G09_16_MG_FD_203696 | JGI IMG/M metagenome (GOLD analysis project Ga0315284, IMG submission 203696) | Sediment microbial communities from Yellowstone Lake, YNP, Wyoming, USA - YL17G09_16 | ecosystem: Environmental > Aquatic > Freshwater > Lake > Sediment | place: USA: Wyoming | collected...
CTTTAAGACTTATAATATGGGGAACGCCTGGTTCCAGTATTTTTGAGCTTGGGGAGAAATTATCCCAATTTCATCGTTTAGATTACTATACAATAGAAAAAGTTCCAGATGAACACGATTCTTACTTCGATGACCACATTCCTACAGTCCTTTTTGACACTGGGGACTTTTCTACAGGGAGTGCAAGTCAACATATGGTTCGTAATCCTCAGTCCCTTGCTTTAGATAGGGAATTAGAGATAGCTAATCCCAGTGTCCCTGACTCAGATGGCTATGAGGATAGTTTAGGAGACGATGAACGGGCTATTATTGGGTCTATAGAGCAGGGAATTGTTGTGACAGATATACCTGATTTGTTTTTATTGGATTGGGCAACTCATGTTTTATTTTTATATTCAGATGAAAAGATTGTTATTGATTGGTTTTCCAAGCGTTTAAAATGTTTTACTTGCCAATCCGTTTATCATTTAGAGGAGAAACCTCCTAAAGTAAGAGGCAAATGTGATAGATGTGGTTCTCCTTTAGGTCGTCAGGAGCAAGATGAACCGGCTTTAATCAAGGAGCAATTCAAAGGGTGGCGTAATTCGTTTTGGAAGTTTGAGGAGACTGCTAAAAAGAAGGAGATATTTAAAATATTAAATATTGATGATCTTAGGGATTTTCAGGATATATTATCTCGGGCTAATCTTTGGGTAATAAATGATATTGTCCATATTGATGCTTGGTATGAGTGTCCTGTTCTCTGAAATATGGACATTTATCTGTTAATTTGGTTTCATTTATAGCTATGGCGTTACAACATCTTTTCAATGAAAAAAGATACCAATGACAATGACATTGACATTGAAAATAATCTATTTTTTCCATTTTATTATAACCTTTTGATTCAAGAAAACTCCGTTGCTTTAGCACGGGGAGTAGTCACTTTCCTTTATTGCAAGAGAGCGAGGGTTATTCACGCTCTCTCTTTGTTCCTCTTATGATTCTTGAGGTTCTTGGACTTTGGGTTGTTTTGTTTCAGTCATGATTTTTTTGAAAGCCTTATCATAGTGTTGCGTAATATAAGCTTCGGCTTCAACTTTGTCTGGATCAGTTAGTTTACCTCTTGTTCCGAGTCCTTTAGACTCACGAAACAATCGCATAAGCTCTTTCTTGGTTTTTAGCTCCGCCTTTTCCTCTACTGGAATACGATGCCAATTTCCACTAGCGGATTTTAGTTTGTGTGTCTCCGAGTATTTAGCTAGACACTCTTCCTCTTTTTGCCCATTAAAAAGCAGCATGTAAATACGTTGAGCGGCTTTGAGTGCTCTGTTTTTGACAGTGCCAATAGGGGTATTTGGGAAGAATTCCTTTTTGGCATTGGTTTCGCTCATGTACTCTGGATGTCCTTTTGGTAAAGAGGTGTAGTGTAGGAATGAAAATGCAGGTCCGGAGACCCCGTGATTGAGGATTTTTTCCTCAAAAGATGCTATGCTGTTCAGCATGGCTGGAGTAAAGATCCCATTAGCGAGATATTTACTATGTTGACCTTGGTTCTTCTGTTCTTGCTGGCCCTGGATTTGATCCGGGGCTTTTGTTGCGATTGTCTGACTCATTGGTCTAGACTCTTTTCGTTGATTTTTTGGGCTTTAGACATCTTGTCCCAAATCATTTAGAAGTATCATATCAAAGTGAACAACTTTTGTCAAGCTCTAATGTGACTTTTTTTCTTCTGTAACAAACCTTTCTTTTCTATCAATTATCATTTTATATACTTTTTTGTCTTGAAAAACAAAAGATGCTGCAAGAGTGGATTTCCTTGAGCATTTGGGACAAATTCTTTTTCTCAGTCCGATAAATCCTTTTTTGGTAACATGGATTTCATTTGTGAATTGATGTTGACATTCAAGGCAAGCAAACTGCACACTGTTTGTACTTAGATGAGTAGTCTTTCTTATAATCCCTCTATTAAGGTGGAATGGATTATTTTTTGTTCTGGCGTGAAAATAGAAATTTGTTCTATTTTGAGCCATTTCAGCTTTAATAGCTTCGTCCAGTGTGTTTGATCTAATGGAAATAGTACCACCCGTCAATTTCTCTATTGCTTTTTTCACATAAAGTTTCGACATTCCTATTTCACAATATTTATCTAGGATTTCTCCAAAACAAGAGAAATTTTCATGTCGGATTTCTCTAAAATAATTAATAATCCTTCTGGAGAGAAAAGATTTTCTAGTGGAATAATCTATTTTACCTTTGTATTTAAAAGGGATATGTTGAGTTATTGTGGTTGTCATTCTACTATTTCTTTCTCTAGTAATTTATTTTTTGTTGAGATATGTATTAGTTTCTTCCCAATCGGAACTTCTTAGCCCTCTTTGAAATATTTTTTGTTCATATTTATCTTCAGGTATAAATGTATTAAAAAATATTTCTGAATTTTTAAAATGATGAATATCGGTTAGGGTTAATTTTGGATCTTCTTCTAGTTCAGTGTGTTTCCGTTCTTGTTTTATTTTGAATTTGGCTAGGATATCCTTAATTTCTTTTATTGACATTCTCGAAACTCTATATATGGCATTCCAGATGTTTCTGTAGTTCATTTCACTAAAAATACAGCACTCCTTAAATGTGAGAAGTTGATTTTCTTTTTCACCAGAATCGAAAATCCACAAGGCATTTTTTAAAAATTCAGAATTGGGTGTTATTTTTTGTTTTTTCTGAATTATCCATTTAAAAGTTCCAATGATTGCGTTTTCTATCAAGCAATCAATAAGAGATTTAGAGTCTATTTGTGTTTTTAGACGATGAGTTTTCTTTTCTTTTTGATTAGTTATTGTAAAAGTTTTTTTATCATAAAGCTCTTCCATGAGTTTTTCTTCACAATCTGCCCGATCTTTGGAAGAAAGATTAATATCTTTGAGTTGTTTTCTCAGGGATTCAATCTCGGAGTTTATTTTTTTTAGTTTTTTAGAGTCGATGTTATTTGTTTGTTTTTTCATTTTAATATCTACTTTTCTTACTCTTTCTAGATTTTTTTCTCCGACATATTTTATTTCTTTATTTCTGGCTTCTTTTGCTTTCTTAATGAGATCCTGCATCTCTGGATCGTCCTTGACATAGAGATCGTGAAGATATTTCACGGCATCCCAGGGTTTCTTTTTTGTTTTATCTATCATCTTGTTAACCTCTTAGCTTTAATAAACTAGTCCTTGTGTTCTCCGAATGTTAGACTCTGAGGAGAAATTGTGCCAGTTTTCTGAGCATTTTTTCATTCAGGTCATCTAGTTGTTGCACAATTTCCACATCTGGTGCATAGAATTCTTCTACATCATTTGTTTTTATTCCGAAACAAAACAGCTTGATACCGGATTTTCTGATTCGAGCTATTGCCTCATGTAACCCGTTAATAAGGTATCCTCCGTAAGTTCCGTTGTATCCACTAGGGGCACCGTCACAGAGAACGATTAACACTTTTTGACTTTCTTTTCTGTTCCATAGCCGTGCTGCCGCATGTAGCAGATTTTCGTGATCACAATTGCATCCTCCTGTTGTTCCACCTTCACCTAAAGCGTGAGCTGTAGCTCCCATTCGCTCTCTGACAAGTCTCCACGGTTCTTCAAATGTTTTGAAGAGCCAATAGTTAATGCTTTCGATTCTTGTATATCCGTTTTTAGTTGCTTTACTTTTGTTTGTTCCGGTTAATTCTTCCGAATTATATCCAAGAATTTCAAAAGGTATTTGTTTAAAATTCTTTAGAGCCTCTCCAAAAAGCGTTGCTACCTGTACAGCTAGTGCAGCTTTTCTTCCCATCATGCTCCCACTCAAATCTACCAAAAGGGTAACAGCTGTGTCAAGCTTTATTCCAGGAGTAACCTGCTTTTTTACTCTCACACTTCCATGTAGGAGCTTATAATATTGACGTGAATCCATTTGTCCTTTACGATGCCCCCGCTCAATAACGGATTGAGACCGTGCAAGTAGGACAGTGGACAATTGACGGCGGAGAATGTTTGTTCTACTTGATATAGATTGTTCTATTGAGCGAAAAGCTACAGGTTTTTTATCAGGGATTCTTTCCTTGTCGCATGTTGTATAAGGAATGTATGGACTCCCTTCCATATCTGGTGTTTCTGTATAATAATCACCAAAAGGATCTCTTTTATCTTTGCCATGATTAGGGATAAACAATCCCGTAAGGGTTTTATCGTTTTGCAAAGCTGAAACAAGCTGTTGCAGGATATTCTCACTCATTTTTGTTTCATCATTATTCTGAGCATTTTCGAATTCTTCTCTGATTGATTTCGGACAGTCTTGGCTTGATTGTCCGGTTTCCATTCCGTCGTCAGATTTGTTATCTTCTCCTGCATCTTTGTTATCTTTGTCCACGCCTCCGTCCACATCTGTGTGTTTGTTACTTGTGTCCGAATCTTCAGAATTGTCATCTTCTGAATTTGTTGCATCAGGGTCTTGTTCGGCACTAGACATGCTATCGCTTTCCCCACTTGATTGATTTTCTTTGTTATCCTTTGGGCTTTTCTCTCCATCATCTTGATCCAAATCAGACTTGTCAGATTTATGATCCCTATTTTTTTCTGGTTTATTTTTTGGTTCCTTATTTTCTCCTGAAGATTCATCTCCATTATCAGAAGCTGACTGATTCTTTTTATTTCCGTATTTGTTTTTTGTTTCATTTTTTTTACTTTCCTTGTTTTGTTTTCCTTTGCTATTACCTTGGCTTTGATTCTGTCCAGAGCTTAGTCCTTCTCCTTCTCCTTCATCCTGATTTTCACCGTCCTCTTTGCCTTCACCCTGACCTTCACCCTGACCTTCACCTTTGCCTTCTCCTTCACCTTCTTTATCTGATTCACCCTTTTCTTTTTGTTCTTCTTCATATTCTTCATTCCGCTTCTCTTGAAAGGCATTAAGAATTTCTTTGGCCAGGATAGCCATTGTAATGCTTCCCTTTTTTTCTTTTTCAATGGATGTTTCAAACCTTCCATCGTTTAGGATTTTCCAAGCTATTTCGTCATATTCTTTCATTTCATCTGGAATTGGGAGATTCCCAATATTACGAAGTCTGTAGAAAAAAGATGAAAATAGCCACGCCCACCGATTTTGGATGGAAAGCTTGTTGTATTCATCGGAAACTTTTTTAAAATCATCTGCGTTGAATTGGTTCAGGTCTTGCTCAGCACCAATAAAGGTTTTATTTTTGATGAGCTCAATCCTTGCGTCTTCCAACCAATTGTATAGAATTCTTTCAGTATCATCATCCTTGACTTTATCATATGCTTCTTTTGTTGACCAGTGGTGGTGACGGGTTTCGTGAGTGCATAATGCTGAGACCATAATCCTCTGTCTGTCATCAAGCCGAGTTATGTCGATTTTAGGCAATAAAATCATTGCACGAGGCTGTTTTGGAGGGTCTGGGAATCTGTATCCAGCAGAAACGCCAGGAGGTAGATACACATACTTTATATCCAAGTCCGTATTTTCCATCATCACTCGGGCGGAAATATTGATTGTGGTAGTGAATGGATTGTTTTTCATTTAGTTTTTATTTGTATTATTTTGACAATCTAATAAATAAAAATGGTCCTTATGTTAGAAACCCGCAGCAATCAAATCTTTCATCATATCTGGAATATAATTTGGTTTGCTTTTGTCATAGTCGTTATCACTTGGAGTAAAAGATCCACCAAACCTATCCGTTATAATCTTTGTAATTGCGTTATGATATTCTTCACGAAATTCATTGACAAAGAAGGACATCAACTTATGCCATCCGATCTCTTGATATTCCTGAGCAAAATAAAGGATTGGACGCATACCGCAAATATCGTCAATCTCATTATTCGGATCAGCGATTGCCCGTCTAATTAGGACGATAAGACCTTCTTTCCCCAATTCACCTTGGGCATAAAGAGCCTCAACAACTGCGGGTGGTAGATACGGAGATACCAATTGCCGCTCAATTGCCATGTCGTATTCGACATCTTGTTTTGGGCGGAATCTGTCCATTGTGGCGTCGTTTTGCATATTGGTTCCAGCATAGAAACCAGTGGAGTCTCCTCTGCCCCAGGTGTTTGCCGTGGCAATAACCCGAAAATCGGGATGAGGTTGTAATGTTTCAATCCCAGTCTCCGTTAAGAGAACCATTGTTGCATTTTCCTCAAACATCTTATTGAAAACAAGTCCAACATTGGCAGTGATAGCATCGATTTCATCCAGAACAACTCCCCAGCCTTTTTGGGCAGCTTCAGTGATAAGTCCACCAACAAATTTAGTGATTGGTACTCCGTTTTTGTTTATCACTTCTTTTGTTCCAATTAGATCGACAGGATCACGGACTTCTCCCATTGCAATCCTGATGCAATTCAGACCCAACCTAGCCATTATTTCTTCTGCTACCCTGGACTTACCACAACCTTTATCCCCTTTAAGGAGGGGGATACGTCCCTTTTGAACCTGACGGAAGATGGTACCAAAGTAGTATGGAGCAATAAAAGGAGTTTTCCAATTAGTATGGGTCTTGACTGGTTCTTTCCCTTTTAAAGGTTGAAAGCTTTTTTCCAACATATTCTCTGGAGTTATGTCTATATTGTTTTCAATCTTGAATTTGTAGCCTGTGGCGATAAATAGAGGGATAATCCCTTGAGCACGGAGAAGAGTGGCCATCTTCCACCGAATACGGTTAAGGATGTGGGTTTTGTCAGTTGCTCCAATCATCAGTGGAGCAAGTTCATCCATATTGATTTCGATGGTGCGTTTTTGAAGGGTTTTTGCCCGTTCGATGACAAACTTTACCACACCTTCAACTTCACCTTTAATAAGAGCTGGTCCGCCTTTGCTGGACATGATTTACCCTTTCTATTATTTGAAGATGAAGTTTCCGATTTTGTCCAGTACATTGAGACCAGCTGTCATAATTACCATGCCAAACACAAATATCATTATAGGTATGCAAATGAAAACATAGAAATATACCAAGAATGGATCTTCATCCGCATAGTGAGGTTTATCATCGCGGTCATAATATTGAATTTGGTTTCTCCAACCAACGGCTTGCTCTTTCAGAATTCCATTACTGGAATATTCTTTTGGAGCTAATTCTGTGCGACTCCCCTTGACATACACAGGGTGTTCTGGTTCTGCAAATGTCGTATATATCCATATGGGTGTAATAATAATAACCCCCAGAATACTTGTCCATAATGCATTTTTGAGTCGTTCAGGGTCCATGATTTTTTTCTTCCTTTCCTAATCCTTATTCTGTGGTCCTTGTGTTCTCCGAATGTCAGTGTTTTACAATAGTTGATTCAAGAAAGCCACTTTGCTTTAGCATGTGGATGAATTGAATCCCAATCTAATACGATATCTAAGATTAATTTCAAATACTTTAGTACGGGGAGTAGTCACCTAATTAGAACATTCATACCACAACCGGGGCATATTGTAAAGCCTTGTTTTTTGACGGTCTCAAAGCTAGTCTGGCAGACTTGGCAGATTGGGTAAGAAAACTCTGGAGAAATCTGTGTTATTTCGATTCCTGTTTTCTTCCTGTCATTTTCAAATTCACCCATTAGAAACTCAGGAATTGATAAAATAAAAGGAGATTTTGATGTAAAAATCCTTAAAAAGTATTTATATTCTTCATTAGTTATACGTTCTTTATGTAGTGTCCATTCCGCAACCAATTTTCTCATGTAGCTCATTTTGATTTCTTCTTCATTATTTAGGATTTTAGTTTCTCCATTAGTGTTTTCTCCAAGGGAAATCCTATAAGCGTAAAAACAAAGAGAAACTAATAGGCAGTTGTGATGGTTGGAAAGACATACGAATGTTCTACTTGAACCTATTGAGTAAAAGAAAAGAAATCCTTTTTGTTCCAGGGAATTTATCCTTTCAAGAACATTCTTTTCCATAGCTGGAGTTAGTTCAATCCACCCATCTTTTTTTTCAATTTTTTCCAAAACTTCAATTTCTTCAATGGATGGGAATTCTGTCGTGTCAATATCAAAGGCAGCGATAGACATGTCAATCCTCTTTAATGTTTTCATTATCCAAGAATGCAACAAAATTATCTAGAGCCATCATACCTGGGCTTTCGTTTATCATTGAAAGTAAAGTCGGTCCTACCGTTCTAATGATAAAGTAAACCCCTTCTTTGATTTCTGGACAATTTCCTATTTTAGCAAGATATTCTGCATTTTTACCGGACTCAGGCCACCCCATAACTCGGTTCATAATCATTGTTAGGGATAGGAGTCTGGTAAATTTATCTTGTCTTTCTTCTGGACTTATGTTTTCATCTGGAGAGTAATTGATTCCAAATGAATATGCGGTGTAACATGGTCCTTTAAAGAAGAAGACTCTGGTTATATTGGTATTTGAATCTTCCCTGAAATAATGTACGACTCCAACTGGAATTCCTCCAATATTAATCATTTTCACAATGTTTTTTATTGAGAGTGAAACATCTTTGTTATCTATGGGTTCGGTAATGGATTGTTCGATTTTCATTCTGTTTGTCATTCACTGAGTCTTGTGTTCTCCGAATGTTAGACCTTTTAAAGGGTTTCCATGTCGATGATGGAAGCTTCCTCAGTTTTTACATAGAATGTCTGTTTGGCAAACATGTTTTCATATTCATTCCAGTAAACTGTTTTTTTATCAATAAGGATATCCTTATGTTTGAGATAAGCGAGTCTCATCATGTTTTTGAAGTCATTTCCAGCTTGTAGAAGACATTCGTGAATAAATGTGACTGGCTCAGAGGTTGGATCGCTGAAAATAGGGTAGAAAGATACCTTTTTTTCATTATCATATGCAACAAATCCATTTGCCTTTGTCTGATCGTCACGGAAAAAGGTCATTGTTGAACGGATTATGACTGGGTTGTTTACACTAACTTCGATGATTTCTACAGCCATAATTTTTCCTTTAAATGAGAGCAATTATCAAGTACCCTTGATCTTTTGTATTACGTCTGACTTCAATCGCTCCCTGGATGATTTGGAGGATAAATAAAGGAATGTCATCACCGTATGCTCTTTTGATATACTGCTCTGAGTTTTTATACGGTGGAACCCAAAGAAAAAAATCTAATATATTTGGGTCACGATGGGTTGCCGTGGCATTCGATGCCAGCCAGCTTACCATTTTTTCTACTTCCTCTTGATTGTGATCCTCTTTCTTAATACAAATTTCAAGTAATGGTCTTTGACTAAACTCTATTCTCATCGTAGATCTCCTTTTAAGAGATATACGATATTTGTTCAAAATTCTACACGCTCAGCAGCTTCCTCATCATAAGGAGGGTACTCATTATCAACTGCTATGACATGTTTGCATGGATGATTACGAGATGGACATGTACATGTCCACTTAAAAAAGAGAGAACCCGTCTTATCTAAAAGAGATTGAAGAATAACTTTATAAGTTTTTCCACTGTCGGACAATACAGACCATTGATTATTTTTGATTTGTGTAATTTTCATTTTTTTTTTCCTTATCAAGATTGTCAAGCTTGCGTAGTACATTATTAATGGCTTTCATCTCTTTTGTATTATCGGAGATTATACCGTGTAGGTATGTCCTGCATTTTTGTATAGCTCTACGCTTTGACGAAGCCCATATTGGATTCACTCGTGTACTTTCAAATCCTGTTTTGTTTGTGATGGATTCTAAACTCACATCATCATTATTAAAACTAACCCTCCATTTTTTTGACATGTCTCTTACCCTCCCTCTCTTCCACAAATCTTTGGGAATCATGTCCAACCTCCTATTCTCTATTACTCATTTACCATCTCTTGTGTTCTCCGAATGTTATAGAGATTGCATAAGAGTTGTTTGACTTCCGGGAGAGAAGGATAATTAATCCTTCTCTCCTTTTAGGGAGAGCAAAGAAGAAGGCGGCACGAAGTCCCTTCAGGGAGACCAGCTTTGCTCCCGGAAGAACTATTAGTCACCAAAGATCATCGAGAAAGCTTTTTCCTTCATCTTGCTTGCAGACCCCTTCCAAACACTTTGCAAGCGGGAGTCTTCTTGAAGCCCTTCTTCGTCCGTCTTTCCCTCTTTGTTTTTCTCTGTGACCCTGACACTCTTCTCATTGTCACACCATTCCATGACTGACATTAATCCAGCATATTTGGTATGGCTGATATCGGGATTGGAGTCTCCAAAGATTTCCAGAATCCTGTTCCTGCTGTTTGAGTTCCTGGATGAAGCTTTCCTGATTTCTCCGTGTTTGTTAGGGGTAGCATCATCTTCGTTCGTGTTGTCTGGAAGGAGGGTCATAAGATAAACCTCCATCTCTTTTTCAGTCATCGGTGTTGATACAAGCTCGGTCAAAACCTCTTCCAACTGATCGAAGTATTTCTGACCTTCCGAGAACAGTTTCTCAGCAATTTGGATGCGTGTTTTTGCATTCAAAGTATGCCGGATTTCTACACTAACCCTGGCATTTGGAACCTTCGGACTAATCTGGATGTTAGACCGTCTAAGGTGAGCGATGAAGGTGGCGGAAAGCTTCTCAGTCCCATCATGCGACCAGGAAATTCGGATGTATTGATCCATGATATCTGGGCCAATCTGAATCGAGTGGGGAATACTGGCAATGACCCATACATTCGCCCCATCATTGAAAGTCCCAGCTCTTTCGACTGTGACTTCTTTAGTTGTCATAAGGGTCTCAAGAACTTGCAGACAATCCACATTCTGGAGGCAAGTGTAGCCATTCCCCAGGACACCGAGAACCTTGTTGTTGTCGTTACGAACGATGGCAAAGTCTCTGGTCAGAGGAACTAACGGGGGATCTTTTAAGAGATCGAAAGCTTCTTTCAAATCTGATACCCGGTTAGATTCCAGCGGGTGATCCAGTAAATTCTTTATTGCTTGAAGCAGAATGTCATGTCGTTTTGTCCCTTGACAATTCAGGAAACCAGGATTGATGCTCTTTTTGCTGTTGCCAAGGTCTTTATAGACTGGAATAGAGGCAGTAGTTGCCAAAGGCCGTTTGGAGACCTCCCAGTCCAATCCCCCTTGAGTAAGTACCTCTTCAATGGTATGGGCTTCGACTTTTTGTCCCCTGCCAAGCCAACGGGGGGCTGCCTGATGATTTGTGGTTGTTACTGTGATTTCCGACATTTCTTTTAATCCTTTCTTGTCATTCTATCACTCATCTACCAAGTCTTGTGTTCTCCGAATGTCAGAGATATTGCATATCAGAGACATGTCTTATGGGAACATGATATCGCTTACCGTCTTCAAGAGACCGCCCCTCT
>Ga0315284_10014378_pt1 | contig 11270 bp, 10 predicted proteins | sample YL17G09_16_MG_FD_203696 | JGI IMG/M metagenome (GOLD analysis project Ga0315284, IMG submission 203696) | Sediment microbial communities from Yellowstone Lake, YNP, Wyoming, USA - YL17G09_16 | ecosystem: Environmental > Aquatic > Freshwater > Lake > Sediment | place: USA: Wyoming | collected...
TATCATTCCAACCAATTGTTTGCATATTGTTGCAGCCACGGGGAGTCTTTGGTGTCCGGACATGACATTTGATCTTGAGAAAGATACCTGTCTGGTTCACACTGGATCTAACGAACAATTTAACACCAGAGAGACTTTTGAAAGACTTAAATTTAGAGACATTGTTGAGAAGGCGACTGGTAGGCACGATTTGGTAAAAATTACTAGTATTAGATATTTTAACAATGGTGAAAAATCAGGATTTAATATCTATGCCGATCCAATGACTCTCGAAGAGGTTGTTGCCCTGGATGCAACGTTAACATCCAATAAAAAATATACAATAAAAGATAGTATGGATAAAATTATTGTCAAAGTAACTGACGATGAATATATATTTTACAATACACGTATCAAAGAAGAATTTCCACAAAAAAGAATAGGAGATAAATGTATATTTGAAAATAATGAGATTCTATATTGGGTCGATGATCATGGAGATAAATATCTATATCATGACGATGAAATGATTGCAGTACAAACATATTCCTACGACAATGAAAGAAAAAATAAAGACATTATATTATCGGTACATAAAAGTTATAGTAATGATCTGTGGCTAGAAGAAGGTGTTGAAAACAATGTAGAAAATAATGTAGAAAATAATGTAGAAAATAATGTAGAAAATAATGTAGAAAATAATGTAGAAAATAATGTATAAAATAATGTAGAAAATAATGTAGAAAATAATGTAGAAAATAATGTAGAAAATAATGTAGAAAATAATGTAGAAAATAATGTGGAAAATAATGTAGAAAACAATGTAGAAAACAATGTAGAAAATAATACTCAAGAGGAAGAGATCCGATTAGATTATCCACTCTATGCACTAAAAGGTGATTTTGACAATGGATTCAACTACACTTTAGTAAATGGCCACACACTAAAATTTATCTCCACGCCAGAATGTTTAAAAATTGAGTACAATGATAATGTTATTTTTGAAAGATCTAATCCGTCAAAATGGAATATATATAAAAATGATTTTAGAGGTCCTTATTACAAAATACGTGTTAGATATGGTCAAGAATTTGTTGCGCCAAACATGCAATGGTTTACTATCAATGAAAAATGTTATATATATTGGGATGGAATCGAATACTGTGTCGCCCCACCTACTGTGGATTATGTTGTTCCGGCAAGATATTTAGAACAAACAATAAATAAATTAGAATTGGAAGGATTTAAAATAGAAGAGATAGATCGAAACAACTAAATAATAGATTGACTGCTAAAAAATTGAAAAGTAAAATACTTGAAATGTGCATAAAATTTTGACATTGAAACAATTGTTAATCTTGCACACATAAATAAAAATGTCAGAAAACAAATCTGATTTGAATATTGTCGAATCCTCACAATCCAATGAATCAGGGGAATCGGGGGAATCAAAAGTATCACAAACGAATCTACCCCCAATGATTGGATCGAAGAGGTACAAATACATACCTCCACATTTAGCATTATCTGATAATCTTGATAAGGTGTATCCAGATGATATGTATGCTTATCCACTGGGTTTGAATTTTTTCATGGAGTGTTCATTATGTGGCGCTCACGGTGAGACAACTGGTTTTGAATTCGCTGGTTTTAATAATGGATGGAATTTTTGTGAAAAATGTAAAACATATGGTATTCTGCAATGGACAGTAAATAGATACCTGGCAGAAGAAAAACTTATTCCAGTAGATTGGCTATTGTTTCAAAAACCAACCAATCTACTGGAAGATAAAGCACTCCTTACTAAAGAATCTGTCCCACGAATTATTAGATTTTGGCACAAATCTGCTGGTCAACCGAAGGTAACCCGTGAGGGAAGTAATTTAGTAAAAGAAATTACATTAAAATATGATCTTGCATATGTTTTCAGAATTAGCAAAACAACTGGTCTAATTTATGTAAAATTAGAATTCGATGAATTGTATCATCCAGTGTCTCTTGCTAATCTGTTTGCCCATAACCCTGGGTTGTACGAAGAGATGATTTCTTGTAAAAACTATTTTGACAATGAATTTAAACTTGTTTTTGGATACGATGAACTTTCAAGTACTCTCAAAACGGAGATAAAGAAAATGTACAACATAAGTGAGGCATTTAAACGTGGTGAAACAACCATTCCATTTTAATCTGTAATTTATTTATCGAATGTTTCAAAAATTTGAAATTCAAACTGATTGACATATTTAATTAAACAATATCTATTATTTCCAGTTAAGTTGTCGGATCTATAAAATAATGCAACGCTTCGCTAATATGCATTTATTGAACAAATGTTTAAATTTGTCGTTATCACACACACACACAAAATTTAGTAGATTCAATGTAAATGTGCTTGAACATCGTTCTTATGCAACAGTCGATCAAACACCATCATTATGTTCGTGTGCTACAAACAATATTTTATTTGATAGTCCTGGTAATAAATATACTGTTTGTGGTACAGATGGTACATCAAATCAAAAACATTGTAATAAAAAACATATTAAAGATCCTGAAACATGTGTGAAAAAAGATACGAATGAGGAGAAAAAAAATATTAGTCACTGTGATCAATATGATTCAACATTGGATTGTATTAGACTAATGTATCATCAATATATTTCAGATCCAGAATGTGTCTATAAAATGTGTACCGATGGTACTGTGCATCGAGACGATCCTACGTCAAAATGGTTAGTCGTAATGAAAAAAGAATCGGATACTAAAACAAATGAAAATCGAGAAAATATATTGGATCCATTTCATGCAAAATATCGAGCCGATAAATTGCGTGTACTAAAAATAATCAACGTAAATGATATTGAGACAACAACTGATTCTGTTCATCATAGAAATCAAACATTTGGATACAGTGCAATCTATACGGTTGGTTCCATCGTAAAGTCATATAATTTTAACGAAAATATACAAGAAGTATGTTCCAATGGAATTCATTATTATAAATCACTCGAATCTGCATTTTTTCATAGATCGATGCCAGATGGTTATACTGGACGATGGTTTTGTCAAAATTCCGATGGTTCAAAAGATTGGGAAGGGTATTTTGCTAATGGTGAAAAGAACGGGGTGCACAGAGAATGGGATAAATCCGAGGGTCTGACATACAGAATAGAATGGTTGGATGATACAAGACATGGACTGTTCTTATGTTTTTATAAAAATGGTACACAAAAACAAATTGGGCGGTATTCAAACGGCAGTGCCACGGGTGTGTGGTTTGAATGGTACAAAAATAAATCTAAAAAAAATCAAATAGAATATATTGCTGGAAGGCGATATGGTCAATATAAGAGTTGGCATGAGAATGGTACAAAAGAATGCGAGGGTGAATATTTGAATGGGAAAAAACACGGTAAGTGGACACATTGGTATGAAAATGGGGAAAAAGAAATTGAAGGAGAGTATGTTGATGGAAAAGAAAATGGTAGATATATGTGTTGGCATGAATGTGGGGAATTGATGTGTGAAGGTTCATATGAAAATGGAAAACAAGAAGGATTATGGACAGGATATGCAAATGGAGATAAAATTGTTGAAGGGATATTTATCAATGGGAATCATCATGGAGAATGGATATATACTTGCGAATTTGACAATCAAATAAAAGTAAATAAAATTAATTTTGATGGAAAAATAGTGGATAGTTATCATTAACAAATCATAAATTTAAAAATAATAATTTGTTTATTTAATATACTTTATAAAATAAACAACATAAATAGCGATCCAGTAAGTCCGCCGCGTATACATAAATTGTTTACAATGCTCCGATAACTCATGATTGAGGAACACCTGATTAATAGACTATTAATCTGATGAACACTAATAAATTAATACCTGCAAATCTTTTTAGTTTTTCAAAAAATTGAAAAGGATTTACATTGAATAATATTATTTATCATTATATTATACAAAATTATCATGGAGTATATTTTAAAGAATTCGAGTGAATTCACTAACTATGATTTTGCTGAGAACTGGGATAAAATATCAGCGCTCTTTACAGATAAATCGTTCTTTAATAATTTATATAGACCAATTGTGAAGGAGTACAAAAAAATATACGGAGACTATGATAAAAGAAACACCAAGACATTGGTTACAAACAAATTAATACCACCGTATGAATTGTCCGGCGGTGATGGAACGACAATAATGTGCAATGAAATTTATGAAAAATTTATTGTCAAACGTGATCAAAGAATACCCTGTGAGATGTGGTCGTTATATGAATCAATGGAACAATCCCCTTTTCCGATGCATCAGGAAGAATACCTTAATAATTATGTTTATCATAAATGGAAAAATACTTTTCGCGCAGAAGTAATGAAAAAAATTAATCTAGATTGGGATCATAATATAAATTCAATACATCATTGGATCCCAGTGTGTAGATGTCATTTTTATAATAAACACTTTGGATTAATGGTTGCAAAAAAACTTATGCCTGATAAAAAATGGGAAGTTGTAACAACCGGAACACATACAACAGTTGTTTGCTTTGAGGATAAGTTATTTTTTGATATTCTTATTTGGGGGTCACGTAACTTGACAACATATATGAATAATATTGTGTTTGATGAAAAAACACCATATGTAGATAATAAAACTGTTGCACAAAATATTATCTACTTATTGAATGATTATAAAAATTAACATATCAAAATAAATTTATTTATTGGCATCTAATAAGGTATCTGCTGGTTACCGATACATATTTATATAATAATTAAAATAATCATTTACATATATACTTTAATTTATAAAATTGTGTTCTACGATACAATGATAATAAAGTACCCCTGATGGGGCGTACAGACATAATGTTTGACACATTGAGAATTCCAACAATGCAATTGAAAATTATTCATGACTTATCCTGTGACCAACATTAATTAAAACACAATTTTAATTATTATGAAAAGTACAATAGAAACCAATGGATACCTTGTAATAATGTGTGAAAAGTTGAAATTAAATGAGACTAAATGTATTGAATAGAATATTAAATTAATGAAAATTTTATATTCAAACACATGGACACCAAGATGGATAATATTTTGAAAGAAACTGATGTTTACGTTAATTACGATTTTGCAACAAATTGGGATAAAATAGTGAAATTACTCAAGAACAAGAGATTTTTTAATAAAATTTATGGTCCGATCATTGATGAATATAAATTTTTAAAAAAGCATGATACAAGAGAGAAAGAATATCTTTATAAAAATAAATCGATTGAACCATCCGATTTATCATCTAAAGATTTTATGTTCACAATCCTTAACGATATTTGTGATAAATTAATTCGTATAAAAGATCCAAGAATACCAACTGAAATATTAGAAAATTATTGGCCTGATTATAATACTTCTGACGAAGAAAATAGTGATGATGATGATAAAATAATAGATTATGGAATCGAGATTATGAAATCATTGTATTTAGATTGGACAATAGATAAGTACTCAATACATCATTGGATTCCAAATGGAAATTGTCATTTTTTTAATGCACATTTTGGTCTCATGGTTGCTAATAAATTAATGCCAGATAAAAAATGGAAAATCTTTTCCACAGATTCCCATACTACAATCGTTTGTTTTGAGGACAAAATATTTTTTGATATTTTGGTGTGGGGTTGTTCTAATTTATCAATTTATCTTAATAATCAAATATTTAATGAAACATCAGAGTTTATTGACAACAACAAAATTGCAGAGGAAATTATTGATGAATTATACGCACAAAAATACGTAAAATTAGAAAATAAAGTAAACCCCAAAACTTTATTTTGTGTCGAAGCAAATATAATGATTGATATATTAAAATATGAAGATAGATACACAAATTATGACTTTGCACAGAATTGGAATAAAATAAAAACTCTTCTCAAAGACGATACATTTTTTAATAAATTATATCGACCGATAATCACTGAGTATAAAAATAAGAAACCTGATGATATTAATAATGAGAATGATTTATTTTTACAAAAAATAATAAAACCGTGTGAGTTAACAGATGGCAATGATGATTATTTTTTTTGGTTGGATAATGATATATGTAATCAAATAATAGAAACAAGAGATCAAAGAATATCTGATAATGAGTGGTCCGTATACGATTCAATGGAAAAATGTCCAGAAGAAATGTTTGAAGATGAATACTACAATAGTAAAATTTATTTGGATCGGGATGAAGTATTTGCGATTCAAATATTAAAAAAGTGTGGTATAAATTGGTATTCTAATCAATATTCAATATACCACTGGGCCTTAGTAGAACAATGTAGATTTTATAATAAGCACTTTGGATTGTTGGTTGCTAAAACCCTTATGCCGCATAAAAATTGGAAAATCGTTGAAACTCCTACACATGCGACGGTCGTATGCACTGAAGATAAATTATTTTTTGATATTATCACATGGGGGTCATTAAATATAAAAGCACACATAAATAATAAAATATTTGGTGAAAATAATCCAATCGCGGACAACAAAACTATTGCTAAAGACATTATTGATATGTTGTATCAAAATAAAAAATATTAATTTATAAGATATCCAATGAACAAGAAAACTAAGTTTATGAGCATTCCTATAAAATAGTTATTTGTCTGTTGAATATCCATAAATGTTGTCCTCTCACTTTAATAAACAGACATTATTATTTTTTCGATAAAATGAAGAATCTATTCCCGGATTAGCCCATACTAAATTATCAAAATAGTTATTTGATTTGTCGTTATCCATATAATTAATTACAGTATTGTTTATAAGATCATTATTACTTACATACAAATGTGCTACAAGACGACCAACTAAAAAACGAGTGCATTGACCATTATTAATAAGTCTTACTACGCAAAATCCGTCAGTATTTTTATTAAGTTTAATAATATTTCCTGTTACTTCATTTCTAATCCTACCATAATTAGATACACTGTATTTTGCGATAATAATATTATTTACATAATCGAAAACACTTCTCCATATTTCTCCGTTATATAAATTCATTTATTATCAAATATTTAAAATTATAAATACAAAAGATATAAAATTCAACTTTTTCAATATATTACTAATTAATATATTAAAACAATTATGTATATTAGAATAGTCATTGCACATTGGAGGAAAATATTCCTTTCAATAACAACTGTTATAGGTTAATGTGCATTTGCGTGAATCATATTCTCACTGTGTGTAGCCCATCCCAAATTAACAACACGATTATCAGATTTATCCTTATTTTTGTGATTGACAACTTCCGTAGTATGAGCTTTATCTAAGAAATGTTCGGCAACAACCCTGTGCACTAAAACATCTTTTCCAATGCCATTTACATATAACTTTGTCAGCACGTATCCAGCACCATCATTTTTCAATTTTAGATATCGTTCGAATTTGGTACTGTAAATTTTACCGTCATTGGTCACATAATATCCTGGATAATCATCTATCGCACGGATATAATATCGATTGTTAAAATCAATCGTGTTATCCTGTTGTATGTCGGAATTTTTATATTTCCAAATATAATTATTGGTTTTTTTTCGTTTCCCCTTGCACACTTCCGATATTCTATTATCCGGTGTACCGGTTTTTTGCGATGCTTCTGTTATTGAACAATATGTGTTCAATAATTTTCCTTTCAAGTTATATTGTTCCACTTCTATTGTATATATTTTTCTGAGACCATTTGCTATCGCATGTTTATTGTTATCTGATTGTGTTATGAACTCTAAATTAGTGATGTTATTATTTGTCTTAACACCGTCCTTATGATTAACAATTGGTCCATCTTTATAATTATCTAAAAATGCATGTGCTACTAATATATGTACGTTCATCGTTTTCTTCTTTTTGAGCGCATTATTTTCCAAGGCTACTGCATTGTACCCACATCTATCATGTTGATTAAGAATTTTATTAGTTTTCTTTTTGTTGATTTTACATTGCCATAGTTTGAAACTTGATAAAAATTTTTGAAATCTTCAAGATGAATAGTTTTCCATATTTCTCCCTCCATTTTATAATATTTTGTTATACATGCATCTTTTTAAATGTTTTTAGATAAATATCTTTATAATTATTACAAATAAAATCTGATTATTTCAACATATTGTTAATCAATATATTGAAAAATTAAATAAATAAAATTGTCTTAGACAACTAAGTGCTTTTGAACTCTTATTCTCGGCGCAATATTCATTGCCATTACTTCTTGTAACATCAATTTGAACGCATACGGTATCATAATTTGATGTATATCTGAATAATTATTACACATTGGGCAGAAGAATACATCTTCTGGGCCTGGTCTAGGCTCGTTAAGACGGGATTGTTCTCTTCTAGCGAACATTCCACATTTTCCACATATATGTGTTGAATAAGCATCAGCACAATCCATTAGCCGTTCTTTTAAGAATCTAGCCATCCCGTGCGCAATCACAGCATCTCTTTCCATCTCTTGTAGAAATTGTGTTTTAACACATGATATATATACTTTGATATATATTATTTGTCATTAACAGATCGTAGAAAAGTATCTAATATTGTGGGATACTTTTAACTTACTGTTAACACTCTCTCGAGTGAACATGGACTATACTTTAGGCAAAACGAATAACTAAATTCGTTCACCCACAGCCGTCTAGTCTCTTAACGTTCTTCTTATTAAATAAGAAGCTTCACTGCGGATTGACTCTATATATCGACTTTTTACCGTACTGTATGTCTTTTACCATACACCATCTATAGATTTCTCTATCGACTTGGTACCGATATCTTTTTATGCATACTAATTTTCAATTAGAAGTATACATTGTAAGTGTTTCCCGCAATTTGACTGTGTCGCCTACCACAACGTAGACTAGCAACAAGTTGTAATTGTTGCTTTTGGGCAAGATGTTTACCCAATCGTAACCCACCATCGCGTGCCATATACCGTGCTCAATTTAGTATTTGTTCTAAACTTCATTGCACCTGCAGATTCATCCCTTGTAATTATTATGATTACCAAGGAATTACACTGCAACATTCTTTCGAATGGGAGTGGACTATATCTTGAGCATTTTTAAGCCCGCTTCCATATAGTCTCTGAACCTTCCCCAAAAGTATTTACTTTTGGGGCTTGGCTGCGGATTTTCTTTGTAATTGGATTTTTACTATACCATTGAGTTTCCCCTATGCCACTATAATTTTATTAGCCATGCTATTTCAATTATAGTTTAGTACCAACTACTTCGTATCTTAACAGATACTTTAAGATGTTCCCGCAATTTGAAAACGTTGCCTCCATAATGAGACTAGCCATATCTTTTTCATATGACTAAGACCAGTCGATCTCATTTCTACCGAACTCCCCTAGACATTTCTTTCTAGGATCATAATTCTCGTAAATTCACCCGTTAAACCTATTGGATATGGATTTAACGAATTACAATACGACACTGTTACCAGTGGGATTAGACTGTACCTTAGGCCCATTTTTAAATGAACCCACAAACGTCCAGTCGTTTATCCTTCTTCCAATATTTTTTGGAAGCTTGGATGCGGATTGTCCTTAATCTATCAAACGTTTTTCCTCTATGTTTCAAAATAGTTATGCTCTTCTAACCCGTAACACCGTGTTATCAACTTTTTTAACTGCTCTTTTTGCAGTTAAAATAACTTTAGGTGGTTCGGATTGATTTTTATCAGCATTACTAGATATTTTTTTTGAAACAAGTACCTCCGATTTTGCTCCGGAGCCATCATTATCTTTCGATAATGACTTAGGAGTTTGATGCGTTTCACTCTCTTTTTTTTCAGCAGCTTTCTTAGCTTTCTTCATATCTGCTGCATGTTGACAATTTCCCTGATTAGATACCCATTCTAAATTCTCAACTCTATTATCTGTGCGTTTACTGTTCTTGTGGTTAACTTGATCTTTTTCAGGATCTGTATTTGGTATAAATGCTTTCGCAACAATTCTATGGATCAATTGTGTTTTTTTGTTTTTATTGTACAAAAGTGTAACTTGCATATAACCATCTCCATGTTTTTGTTGTTTCATTAATTTACCAAATTTTTTACTGGCGATATCTCCTTTTTCATTAACATAATGGAAAGGAAACCCCTCGATTTGTCGATACCCAGACCAATCAAATGTTTTTTTGTTAAATTCATTCGGATTTATTTGTGAAAATTTCCATGTGAATCCACCTGCCTTGTAGCGTTCCCCTTTACAACATCTTGATATACTTCCACAATCTATATTTGTTTGTACAGCAGCGTCGCTCATTGTTTTGTATTCTTTGACAAAGACATTTTTAAGAGTATATTGTTTTACCGGTCTCTCTGTAACACGATTCGCTCCAGTAATATATCCACGTCTAGTATTTTCGGCAAGTGTAACCCATTCCAAGTTATCAGCTTTATTATTCAGGCGATTACCATCTTTGTGATCTACAAATTTTTTAATTGCTGGATCATCATTTTTAACAAATGCGAATGCGACTAATCGATGTATTTTTATCGATTTTTCATTTTTACCAATCAAATGAACTGATTCGTATCCTGATCGCAATCCAGGTTTGTGCACGTGGTCAGTAAATATATTTTTAACTCTTCCATAATTTGATACCATATATTTTTCATATTCTGGAATAACTTTCCACAGTTCATCTTCGTACTCAATTTCTTCACTAACTTCTTCATCAATTTCCTCTTCACTATCGTCAATGTATTCATCAATATTATTGTCATTGGATTCATTATCATCGTTTTCGCATTCATTATCAATAACAAATTCATTGACAAATTCATTGACAAATTCATTGACAAATTCATCGCCAACTACATTTTTGATTATATTCTGTTTTTTAGTCATTTTACTTATTATACTTACTCCTATCACTTTAATACGTTTAATTGTCAACTTTTTGAGTGTTTTTGGACTTTCCCGCAATTTGAATGTGTTGCCATCATATCCGATGACTAGCAAATGATTTTCCATTTGCTGAGGCCGATCCTATCAAAAAAGGATAGGTGCAACCTTCTGGGGTCTGCCTTGTTAGTATCGTTACAGGCCCTCTCGCACGTGAGTTGCCCGTAATAATGCCGTAATTTTTGTAATTCTGCTCATTGGAATTTAAATTGTCACTAATAGAATTGTGTCTAACAACAAATCGTTCGCCATAAACTGACAAACAATAAACTGGTTCACTGACCAGTTCAACACTG
>Ga0315284_10014379_pt1 | contig 11270 bp, 8 predicted proteins | sample YL17G09_16_MG_FD_203696 | JGI IMG/M metagenome (GOLD analysis project Ga0315284, IMG submission 203696) | Sediment microbial communities from Yellowstone Lake, YNP, Wyoming, USA - YL17G09_16 | ecosystem: Environmental > Aquatic > Freshwater > Lake > Sediment | place: USA: Wyoming | collected...
TTAGTTGTTTGTGGTTGAGCTAACTGTGCATAGAAAAGGGGTGGATGGTGGTTTTGGAGTGCTACTTTGGGGCTGTCCCGATTTACATATTCATTTGAGAATAGTCTTCCGACCAAACGGAGGAAGAAACGCTCGCAGACGCATACTGCGGTGGGTAATACGTGGCACGGCCATCATGGCCGTGCTTTCACGGGCTGGAAGCCCGTGCCACAATTCGTCTGGCTCCTTGCTGTCTTGCTGATGGTCTCAGCGGGGATAGCGTACCGTGTTCGGGCACGCCAGTTGAAGCTTCTTGGTGCCAAACCGATTGCGCTTCCGGTTCCCCTGAGCAGTTTTCCAATGGAAATCGGCGACTGGGTCGGCTCGGAGCTGGGTATTCGCGCGACTACGGAGGAGTATATGAGGGAGCGTTTTGCAGACGATTTCTTCAGCCGACGATACGTCAACGCTGCCGCCGGGGCCTGGGTGGATGTTTACGTAGTATATTGCTCGAGCCGACCGGGCGGCATACTTGGTCACCGGCCAGGGGTATGCTATCCGGTCCATGGCTGGCAGCACGAAAGCACCGAAACATCAAGGCTTATTTCCCAGGGCGGGCGAGAAATAGACTGTCTGATGCATCGATTTTACAAGCCGCCTCCGGAATACGACCGGATTGTTGTCCTGAGCTTCTACGTGCTGAACGGCCGGATAACAGCAAAGGAAAGCGATTTCTCGGGGCCTTTTGGTCGAAGGCCCAATATTGCCAGAGACCCGAGTCGATACGTGGCCCAGGTTCAGATAAGCTCGGCGTTGGAGAAGTCGGTTAAGGCAGCCGCTGAGGAGATGGCGGACCTGATTCTTGACTTCCTGCCCGACGGGAACAGCAAGATCGAGGCAGCGGAATCTGTCCGGGCATCTGGTGGTGACATCAAAGGCGCCGAGTGACATAAGGAAAGACGCACAAGACTCAGGATGGCCGGGTAAAGTCTTGTCCGATATGAGGTTGGATTGATTTATTCAATGCAACCGACGGGGACGGAGTCTGAGAAGATTGATTAATGATTATTGACTACTGATTATTGGCCGGTTCCTGTTCTCCTGCGGTGAAAGGTAGCAATCAGTGGCTTATAAAAAAAGACCTTTGACGCTGATGCTCCACTTCCTGGAGCGGATGAGTCACTCCGTGGAGTGAACGACCTGCTCCGTGGAGCGGACGACTCGCAGAACCCCCCGATGACTGGCGGAAGCCAGCGGACGACTCACTGAAGCCAACGGATGACACGCTCTCTGGAGCGGATGGCTGACGGAACCCGGCGATGACCCACTGAAGGCAGCGAATGACTCACTCTCTGGAGTGGACGACTTATTCCGTGGGAAAACGGCGTTTTTAGCCTAAAAAGCCGGAAATTAGAAAAAAAAGGTTCACCACGAAGTTTAAGAAGAACACGAAAGTTTGGGAAAAGATATAGTAATAATTGTCTTTTGTCTTTAACTTCGTGACTTTCGTGTCCTTCGTAGTGAGCTTTACATGACAGGAAAAGGGCATTATTAACCGCGAAGTTCTCGAAGATCACGAAAAAATATTGGATTTCTTGATTTAGCTTCGTGAACTTCAGGTTCTTCGTGGTAAAATGATTAGTAGTTCTAAATATAAAAATCAGTTCCGCAATGTGCGGAGCATCAATATTTGGCTATTTTAATGAAAGGATCTGAAAAATGCCAGATTACATTCCAGGTTCAGACACAGCATTTCAGGTGTGGGTGAATAACTTTGTTACCTATGCCAACGGCCATCTCGTTGATTTGGGTATAACGGCCCCCGATATAACTCCGATATCGAGTGCCCAGGTGAGTTTTACTATGAAAATGATAGCCAATGTTACCGCCCAGCAGGCGGCACAATCGGCACGCCAGGCAAAGGATGACAGTCGCGATGTGCTCGAGGCGGCGGTAAGGCGGTTAGTGCAGCGCCTTCAGGCATCTTCCAGTGTCGATGACTCCGAGCGGGCAGCGCTTGGAATCACAGTGCCCGATACCATCAAAACGATGGCAGTCGGCGGTATTTCGACAAGGCCGATAGGAGTGGTCGATACCAGTCAGCGGCTGCGTCATGAGATTCGCTTTAGCGATGAGGCGACCCCGACAAGGCGCGCCAAACCGGCAGGTGTGATGGGCTGTGAGATTTGGGTAAAGGTATCCGCCGTCGGCGAAGCGGCTCCGTCCAGCGCCGATGAGCTCAGCTTTTTATCGATGGATACGGCAAGTCCGTATGTTGCCGAATATGACGGCGCCAATGGCGGAAAGACCGCCCATTATATGTTGAGATGGGTCAAAAGCGGCGGCGAAAAAGGGCCATGGTCAGAAACCATCAGCGCAACGATAACGGCGTAACCAGCGAACTGCGAAGGCGAAGCATCGAATACGCCAATGGTAGTATTGTAAAGCAGTAAGCGCCAAGGTGCAGAGTATCTCGGCACGCTGGGACTCTTCGCCTTTGGGATTTGTATGGGTTGTTCTCACGCCTTTCTTTGTAAACAAGTCTTTGATTTCCTTTTGTTATCTGCCGGTACGGAGTGTGCCGGGAAGAAGTCGAGTCTGAGCAAAAAGGAGTGAATTTTGGCAGAAGGTTCGCCGGGGAATAACTTTTTTGATACTGAACACCTGAAGGCGGACTTGAAGGGGCGTTTTGTACGGGGAACCGCCGTAACCATTTTTGGGCAGGCAGCGCGGTTTGTCATCCAGACCAGTTCGACAGTGGTCTTGGCAAGATTACTGACGCCGAAAGATTACGGATTAGTGGCAATGGTTACGGCCATGACGGGGTTTATGATGATCTTCAAGGACCTCGGGCTCTCCACCGCGACAGTCCAGAAAGCCCAGACCAATCATCAACAGATAAGTACACTGTTCTGGATAAACGTTGCCATCAGCACCATTGCAATGTTCGTTACCGCCGCCCTGGCGCCTGCTATCGCATGGTTCTACAACGAACCTCGGCTCACTTGGATTGGCCTGGCGCTCTCAACGAGTTTCTTGTTTGTTGGCCTGAGCGTTCAGCACCAGGCGCTGCTCAGAAGGCAGATGCGTTTTACCGCAATCGTAACAAGGGATATTGCCAGTATGCTAATCGGAGCCGTCCTCGCTATAGTACTGGCATGGAGAGGAGCGGTCTATTGGTCATTAGTTGCGATGCAGGTCGGCACGGCTGCCTCCGGCGCAATAATGCTGTGGCTTGTGTGCAAATGGCGTCCCGGCTGGCCGGTGCGCGGGGCCGGTGTCCGCTCAATGCTGCACTTTGGCTTAGACATCACGGGCTTTCAAATAGTGAACTACTTCGCCCGTAACGTTGACAAGATTCTACTTGGCCGTTTTTATGGCCCTTTTGTCACCGGGTTGTACAGCAGGGCATACAGCCTTTTTATGCTCCCCGTCAGCCAGATACGCGCTCCTCTGATTGCTGTTGCCATGCCGGCCCTTAGTCACCTCCAGAATGAGCCGATCCGATACGCAAGGTATTATTACAAACTCTCCTCTTTTATCGCATTTGTGACAATGCCCCTTGCGGGCTTTCTATTTGTCTGCTCTGAAAACATCATCCGTCTGTTACTTGGTGAAAAGTGGATGGACGCAAATGCCATTTTCAAGATACTGGCAGTGGCCGCCTTTATACAAGCCGTCGAGAGCACCCGAGGCCTTACCCTGATTTCACTGGGGTTAAGTAAGAAATATCTAAAGTTCGGAATATTTCACAGCTTATTTGTCGTATGTTGCTTTATTATTGGTATTCGCTGGGGTGCGCAGGGTATAGCATCTGCATACGTCATGAGCGACTATCTAATTCTACTTCCATCATTGTGGTATTGCTTCCGTGGAACACCCGTGTCGCTGGTTGGGTTCTTTAAGGCCATCTCACAGCCGGCACTGGCAAGTCTGGCAACTACGGCCGTTATGCTTACGGCGTACAGATGGCTCTTGGTAAACCAGCCGGACTTCGTTGTGATTGGAGCTTGTCTTGCCGCTGGGTTGGTCTCATATTTTCTGGCATTGGTTTTAATGCCAGGCGGGCGCCAGACACTGCGTGAGTTCTTCTCGTATGTACCACTGCTGTTTACAAAAGAAACCTGACATTACCGGCAAATATCCTGTAGAGGCACACCGAGTGGTGAAAAAAAGAAAGTATTAAGCAGGGAGTGAATCATCGTTCTGGGTGGGCAGCTTGAGGTATGGGTGCCGAGGGTTGCCTCGGGAACACAACAGGAAGTCGAGGGATACTCACGAGCGAAACTGTCAGACAGAGGATAAAGGACATACTAGACCGGGAGAATGAGAAGGGCTGGCTTCTTTGGATGCGCAGACTATGGCGTTACATGCGCAATGCAAGCAGGTTCGTCGGTCCGCGTAGCCTCTTAAATCTGATGTATTATATGTACTTGCTCAAGGTGAAAAAGTGCCGGAGGCTCCAGTTGGGCCCGTGTATAAAGAGGGGGATTTTCTATGTGTGCCGTGAGCAGGAGGGAGATCGCGCATGCGTTCACAAAATCCCGCATCTTCACACGAGAGTGAGCTGCTCCCTTTATAGGAAGCTGCGAAATAAGCGAGCGTTTGCTGACTATCGCGCCGCCTTGCTAATGGAGGGTGTTCCTCCTACGCTGCGCTCCCATTTCCCTCGGGTGACGCGTGTGGATCGCGATGGGGGATACCAGTCTTCCTATGTGCCGGGGTACAACTTACTGGAAATACGGAATATGGCGCGCGATGGTGCGGAGCTTCCCCCCGATGTCGAGCCTTCCGAAATCGATATGGCTATTGACGAGCTAGTCGCGGCACTCAAGGCTTCAGTAGGCGAAAACCGGTCTCTTTGTGGGGATTGGGCGCTCCACAATCTAGTTTATGACAAAAAGGCAAAGAGAATAGTTAACGTTGATGTTGAGGGGCGCTACACTTATCAATATCCAGCGCTCGCAACGAAGCTGGCCTACATAGAACCCGTCCTAAGGCACGCCCAGGCGGTTCTAGAAATGACCCAAACGCAGGACGAGCAAGCCAAAAGCATCCTGCACGTCATGTCGATAGTGGCCCGTGCAACAGAATCGGATGCGTCCTATAGCGGGCAAGCATACCCGGTCGGGTATCACTCCCTGACGCTCCGCGGTCGCTATTTCCGAGGCCAGAGGGACTGCTCGCGGCGCCTGGCGGAGGTCCCCTACGACTTCGCCAAAAAAACCGTCCTCGATTTGGGCTGCAACTGCGGCGGGATGCTTCACTGTCTCGCGGACAGGATACGTGCCGGTGTCGGGCTGGACCGGGACGGGAGCTGCATCAATGCAGCCAATTTGATAAAATTCGTGAACGGAACTCCCAACCTCCACTTCTTCACGTTCGACATGGAGAGGGAGCCGCTAAGTCTTATCCATAGATTTGTTCTTGGCACCCACATCGACATCTGTTTCCTGTTGTCTGTCTGTATGTGGATCCGCAATTGGCGAGGCGTGATTCGGTACGTGGCGAGCATAAGTGACACTCTCTTGTTCGAAGCAAATGGGAGCGAGGCGCAGCAAGCAGAGCAGGTCAGGCTCATACGGAGTTGCTTCCAGAAAGTGGCCCTCCTCAGCCCAGCATCATTCGACGACCTGAAGCAGACCTGCAGGGCCTTGTATCTTTGTGAAGCTCCTGAGCTCTCGGCGTGAAGCTTCAGAGGGGGACCTGTAGCCGGGTTTTTCCTCTCGGTGACGTGCTTTCTAAAGAAGACTTCGAGCCTTGAGATCACGTTATAGCCAGCAAGGTGCTTTGAAAGGAATACGAAAATGGTGCCGGATATTCACCTTATTATGCTGACGTACAATCGGCTTGAATATACCAGAAAATCGTTGCCTCGATTGTTAAGCGACCCGAGCGAAGAGTTTAGTCTAACTATCTGGGATAACGGCTCAACTGACGGAACTCAAGATTTTCTTCGTAATGTCAATGATAGACGTATTGTCGATAAAATATTCAGTCCGACCAATAAAGGACAAGCCTACGTGACAGACAAAATCTGGCACGGGACCTCTGCTGAACTGGTGGGAAAGGTTGATAACGACTGTCTTGTGACGCCTGGTTGGACACGAATACTGGCTCAGGCGCATCAAGATATTGAGTTTCTTGGCGCTGTGGGATGCTGGCATTTCTTCCCAGATGATTTCGACTATGAACGTGCAAAACACAAAATACAGCCGTTTGGTAAACACAAGATTTTTCGACATGCTTGGATAGATGGCTCAGCTTTTTTGGTTAAGCGCAGGGCCTACGAAGCCTTTAGGCCATGCCGTGAGAATGAATACCTGACTAAATTCTGGATTCGCCTGTCATTAGCAGGATATATTCACGGTTTCTATTATCCTCTTATATTTCAAGAACATATGGATGATCCGAGAAGTAAGCATACTCTTCTAAAAGATGAAGCTTCTTACCAAAAAGACAAGGAATTCAGCCACACTATAAAGAAGCATGGACTGGAAACGCTGGATGATAGACGGAGATGGAGAGAAATGGTTCTTGAAAATGTGAACAGCGGTCCGTGGCAGGCAGAATACTACGTCGGCTGGCGAGCTAAACTCCGCCGTATCAAGAACAAGGTGAAGAAAACATTACTGGGAGGAGTGTATTGAGTTGGCGAGAGAGTTTATAAAGACCGAGCAAATAGGAAACGTTGTGGTTAAGTACATCCGGAGCGAAGAACAAGATGCACTGGTGTACAGCGACGGGGTCCCTGAGGACCGATTGTATATGAATCTTAAGCGCGACCAGATTTACCGCGCACACCGAGAAGATTTCCGGCGTTCGTCCTGGGCGGAAGAATACCATCTTTCGCCGCTTCGGCATAATCTGTTAAAGTGGTTTCCCTTTGCCCCCGGGAGCACGACGCTCGAAATCGGGGCGGGTTGTGGGGCATTGACAGGGCTTCTGTGCCTGAAATCGAAGAAGGTGGTTGCCTTAGAGTACAGCAGGCAGCGAGCTCTCATTACAGCCACGAGGCATTCAAACTGCTCGAACCTCGACGTAATTGTGGGGGGGCTTCAGGATTTTGAAACCGATGACAGATTTGACTATATCACTGTGATCGGTGTTCTTGAATATGCGGCTAAATTCTACGGCGGGAAAACGCCGCATAAGTCCTTCCTGACCAAGCTCAAGGGGATGTTGAAGCCCGGTGGCGCGTTGATCTTGGCGATTGAAAACAAAATCGGTCTCAAGTATATATGTGGAGCGCAGGAAGATCACACGGGTAGGGTCTTTGACTCGATTTATGACTATCCATACGGCCACGGGGTACACACCTTCAGCAAGAAGGAACTAAGCGATATCTTGTACGCTGCCGGTTTTGGTTCTTTGGATTGGTATTATCCATTGCCTGATTACAAAATGCCGCAACAAGTTATATCGGAGAAGGTTACGCCAACAGATCTGGATTCCATTTGGCGCTTGTTTCCGGCAAAGACTGCGAGGCACCGTCGAAAGGAAATCATATCAGAGAGAAGGTTCGGAAGAACTCTTACACAGGCAGGGCTGTTTGGTGAGTTTGCAAACTCGTTTCTCGTTATCGCCAAGTTGAAAGACACACCCGGAGAGCGCCGGTGTTTGCGCTTTACCGGCGCCAATATGGGAAGAAAACGAAAGTTCAGGACAAACAAAGAAGTACGCCAAGACGGAGGAGAAAAGCTGTTTATCTTAAGCCCGCACAATGATGAAAGCATTGAATTCGTCCGCGAGATCGTTGAAAGGGAGGCTTTGGCAAAGAGGTTTTTCGGTAGCGAGGCGGAGGTTGTCACAGGGAATCTCAACGGTAATAGTCTGATTTACCCTTACCTGGCGTTTCCTTCATTGGCTGAATTGATAGGGTCCGCGATCAGCGATGGCGATGCGCGATTTGGAAGATTCTGGATAGATGAGTACTTGCGATTTCTCTTGAGACTACCTACGAAAACGTGTGTCCCGGAAGAGTTTATGAGAGAGCTGGGCATCGCGCATCGTGAGGTTCGCAAGCCCCTGCGTTGTCTCTGTTGTGGAATTCTTGATTGTGTTCCTCACAATATTTTGGTCGATGAGAAGGCTGGGAAATGGTACGTTATAGACAACGAGTTCACATACGACTTTCCTGTCCCGATTGATTTTGTCATCTGGCGAGCGATCCACACACTGGTGGTCGGTCTTCAAAGCCAGATCCAATCTCACGTGTGCCAGGAGCGGCCCGTAGTCGTTTTTGGCGGACATTGGCGCAATCGCGATTACATTCCTTTGAGTTGGTTGGACGTGCTAACTGGTCTCGATATCCCGCCCAAGCAGCAGGCCCGTTGGTCCACCGCGTTTCAGAATAAAATAATCTGGCTCAAATCCAAGCTACATTCAAGGTTGAAGAGGAATCCTAAAGCATTTGTGCGTGTACCTATCACCGAAACGATGTGTGACCAAGGAGTGGTCAGACGAATTCATGTTGTGTTGCGCAAGATCAAACGAGCACTATGAATGATAAGGCGGCTTGTGTTGTGATCGCAAGTTGTTGCAGTGGAAGAATATGCAAGGCACTACATTAGCAATCGGGGTCTTAGGTTCAATATTGGTTCTGTTGCTGCGCCCCGCTTATGCTCTGGCTGCATACTTCTCAGTCTTAGTCTGGTATCCGGACTATCTGAGAGTAAGCATCGGCACCATAGACATATCGGCTGGGCGTATCGTGGTGGCCGTACTGCTGCTGCGATGCTTGCTCAATGACCGACTTCGGCGCAAGTTTGCCTGGTCCCGATTAGATACATGGGTGGCTTTGAGCATGGTCGTGTATGTGGTGATGTACTGTATCACGCGTCCGTGGCAGGAGGCCCTGGAAAATAGAAGCGGTTTCTTGATGGATACATGGCTTGCATACCTTGCCGCTCGTTTTTGTATCACGGACCGCACAGAGCTAATCACTTTTGCCAAGTCTATAGCTGTTATCTTGGCGCCCCTTGCGATTTTGGGGGTGACTGAGGCTATTACCGGACAGTACTTCTTTCTTCTACTGAAGCGTTTTCGTGTATGGAATACGCCCGTTGGCGACATGACAGTGGAAGGTCGCTTCGGATTCACGAGGGCAAATGGCCCGTTCAGCCACTCCGTTATGTTCGGGAGCTGTTTTGTGATGTTTTTGCCGCTCATCTGGGCCTTGCGGCACCAGCGTGGGAATTGGGCAAAGCTGGCGAAGTGGTTGTCTGCGATTGCGATTCTCGGGGCTCTCAGCAGTATGTCCAGTGGTCCGTGGGGCATGCTGATAGTGGTGATCTTCTGCATGGCCCTGGAGAGATACAGCAATAGAGTCAAGAGCGTTGTGGCTTTGTTTGTGCTAATGTGTATTTTGGTTGGAATTGTGAGCAATAGGCCTTTGCATCACGTGCTGCTTAGCTTCGGCAACCTGGGCAGGGGTGCCTGGTATCAGCGGGCGAAGCTGATTGATAGCGGGATTAAAACCATTGATGAGTGGTGGCTGGCCGGATACTATGGGAAAGATCCCGGTTGGGGCGCTGCCGTTGGCATGGCCAAGACGGATATGAACAATGAGTTTCTCTTGAAGGGCACTCAATACGGTATGCTCGGCGTAATAGCTCTTGTAGGGACGCTCGCACTGGCGTTTCGCGGCCTTGTGCGTGCGTTCAAAGAAACAACGGACAAGGAATTACGGTCGCTTTACTGGGCTATGGGCTGCGCACTGACCGGGATAATCGTTATATGGCAGGGCGTCAGCTTCTTCGGGCAACCAGTGGCGCTTTTCCACTGTCTATTGGGGATAATCGGATCCTCCTTTGGCCTCACGAAAAATATGACAACAACGAAAAATGTTCCATGCGCTATTTAAGGCGAAGGCTATGGTCCTCTTCAGAATATACAGAAAAATTGTCGGTCTCTTGGCCGCTCCATTGAAATTCGCTTACTTTTTTGAGAAAGATATCGGTCGCAATTATGATCTTGGCTTCTTCGCTAAAGCAAAGCTTATTGCCAAATTCCGGAAAAACAACAGAAAAGTGCCCACGGCGACGAGTTGGCTGGAACACCTGCGCATCGCGGCGGAAATTCTCAAGATCCCCCCGACCACAAAAGGCGATGTTATAGAATGTGGTTGTTTCCGAGGGGCAAGCTCTGCAAATCTTTCTCTTGTGTGTGCTATTGTAGGCCGAAGACTTGTTCTTTGCGATTCGTTTGAAGGACTGCCAAGTCCCGATGAACACGACAAGGTCCACTACAATATCTTTAGGAGGCGAGCGAGGTTCTACGAAAGGGGGGACTTCGCCGGCGGGCTTGAGGAAGTCAAAGACCACATCAGCAGATTCGGAAGAATCGATGTCTGCCGGTTCGTACAAGGTTATTACGAGAATACTCTGAGCAAGCTGGATGGTTCCTACGTGCTGGCTTTTGTAGATGTGGACCTGTACAAATCTCTTGAGGAATGTCTCATAGCTTTATGGCCGAGGCTTGTGAACGGAGCTTGCCTTTTTTCGCACGAGGCGCAGGACCTCGCCTACACGGCGCTCTTTTTTGACAAGAAATGGTGGCAAGAGCACATTCACTGTGACGCGCCCGGTTTAGTCGGAGCGGGGAGCGGATTACCGCTGGGCATAGGAGAAGGTTCTGGTTTGGGCTATGCCATAAAACTCGACGTGAATTCAGACACCGAAGACTGGGACTCAGTTGCATTCAGGAAAGTATGATGTGTGCACTTCGCTTAAGGACATAGTCGGCTCATCGTTTGCCCTGACGAATTGCGGGAAGCTTGCCGTCGGGAAACTCCAGGCCGCAAGCAATGGTGACCTTGTCCTGGCATGCAGCGAACAGGATGGATAAGCGGGCATTCGTCTCTCCCAAAGCCCCAATGGACAAAGCTGAATGAAGAATCTAAGCGTATTGTATAGCTTTCCCCGGAGAATAGGTACCGTCGGCATAGGGATGACGTCATGGTACCAGGTTGCAGGCCTGGTGCGCCAGGGTGTTCAGGTCCAGTTGTTCGCAGGAAGTTGCGAAAGGGAAGTTGAGGGTTTGGACGGTCTGAGGGAGACGCTGGTTTTTGCAGGTGTCAAGCTGCCTATGAAGCTGCTCGGGAACAGGCGGTCCCTTGAGATACATGATAGAATCGTCGCAAAGCATCTTCCGCGTCTCCACGATAAGGAGGGTATCGATGTTGTCCACTGTTGGCCGTCAGGAGCTCTGAATACGCTAAGAGCAGCAAGAAAGCTGGGGATCAAGACGGTACTGGAGCGGCCGAGCGCCCATACCCGGTATGTCTTTAA
>Ga0315284_10014380_pt1 | contig 11270 bp, 10 predicted proteins | sample YL17G09_16_MG_FD_203696 | JGI IMG/M metagenome (GOLD analysis project Ga0315284, IMG submission 203696) | Sediment microbial communities from Yellowstone Lake, YNP, Wyoming, USA - YL17G09_16 | ecosystem: Environmental > Aquatic > Freshwater > Lake > Sediment | place: USA: Wyoming | collected...
CGGCGTGACGCGCGAGAGCGTGGAGGGCGTCGATATCGTCGTGCCGGTATTCAACTTCACGCTCCACCGGCGGATCCCCAGGCCGATCTGGAACACAAGCTGCGTCGCCGGCCTGTTCTCCCTGACCGGCAAGGTCAACTCGACGGGCTTTTGGATTCAGATCGAGGGCGAGCGGTACCAGTTCAACGCCGGCGAGGTGCTGTTTCTGGGCGCGAGCGGCGACGATTCGACGGCCAGCGAGTTCGTCGACGTGACCTACCGCTTCGCCGCCAGCCCAAACCGCGAGAATATCGAGATCGGCGATATCACCGTCACCAGCAAGCTCGGCTGGGAGTACCTATGGGTCCGCTACGAAGACAGCGTCGACCAGAACATGATAGTCCAGCGGCCGGTTGCGGCGTATGTCGAGCAGGTCTATGAGTACGGCGATTTTAGCGTGATAGGGATGGTCTGATGGCCGATCCGTTCCGAAAGGTCCAACCCGGCGATCGGATGCGCATCTCGGCGGATGCGTATAACGCGTTTGTCGAAGCGGCTCAAGCCTACCGAGACGGCCGGCAGGGCCAGGGGCGGGAAATTTCGCACCAGGTTCGGTCCAGCGGGATTGTACGCGTGCGAAACGATAGCGGCTCGGCCGTCGGACGGTTCGGCGTCCTGGGCGTCGATGCCCCGGCCATAACTCCGACATCCAGCCTGAGCGGATTCCAGAACCACCTGGTTTTATCATGTTCGACGCCCGCTTCGGCGCACGCCGGCAGGTTCGTGGTCCTGCTTGAACCCATCCCAGCCGGCAGGATCGGGCGGGCAATGGCCGGCGGAGTTGTCCAGGTGCAGATCGACGTCACAGACTCCGGCCACGGCTTTGCCGAGGTCAAAAACTCCGATCCAGCCAAACTCGCCTCAGGCGCAACCGGCTCGGCTGTGATCCTCTGGAAAGAGTCGGGCACCGGCACGAAGTGGGCGATCATCCGTATCGGCGGAGGCGATAAGGCCGGCACAGCCAACGATCCAGCCGTCATCCTGCCCAGCAGCTTCGAAACCGAATCAGCCCAGAGCGACACTTGGGATCGGGCGAACCCTCCAAGCGGCAAGGACGGAGTAAAGGTCCGATTGCAGACCCGCACGGCCTACAACGAGTCGGGCGACCAGAAGCTCTACGCCTATTACCGCGAGTTTACTTACGACTCCCTGGGCAAGCTGGCGTCCATCTCTGCCGAGACTCGCGTAATCGTCGATACGCCTGGGGCCTGCTGACATGGCGAATCTCAGAAAATCGGCAGCCACCGGCCATCTTCTGAAAAACTCCGCCGGGCACCTGGTTAATGAATGCGTCAGCTATTGCAACCCATGCTTCCCGCACGAGCAGAATTCAGCCGGCGTTGTGGTGACCGGCTCTTGCCTGGGCAACGAATTTGAGGAAAGCGGCGGTATACAGCTTACGCCTGATGAGTTCCTTTACTGTGAAGCGTGGGAGCACTCGGAGTGGACTCCCGAATGCTGCTTTATCTTCGCAAACCACGTCGATTGCAGCGAGATAGAAGGCGGCTATCCGGGCCTGTGCATCAAGTACGTGCTGATTGTCTGCTGGGACAATCCCGGCGGCGGGGATAAGAGATTCCTTGCGTCGATGTTCGCCGGATTCGACGACTGCATTCAGAGGCCCGATCCATGCGATTGGCAGGTGAATCCCGACCCGATATTCGTCACGACCGGAGAGATTGATCTTACTTGTGGCCAGGACGGCAAGCTCCGCGGCACGTTCGAGATGGAAGGCCGCGACGGCGGGGTGTATTTCGACGCCACCGGCTGCACGGCGACGGTGACGCTGTGAGCCGGCCTGTGAGTTTCGAGCAACTTCTGCAATACGCGACCTTGAAGCGATCCGACCTGGCCCCTCGCGCCGCCAGACCATCATCCCGCCGCAGCAATAACTCCCCGCCTGCCCCCGCTTCGCATGGCTCCGCCGTGGCAAGCCCCGCCGCCGTTGCCGAATCCCAGCGCCGCTTCGCTATCTGCAAGGCCTGCCCGCACTCCCGCGACGACGGCTTTGCGTGCAAGCTCTATACCAGATGCTGCTTGGGGCGATTTCGTTCGGCCCCCGAGAACCAATGCCCGGACAAGAGGTGGTAATAGATTCACGCCAGCACGGGCTAAACTAAAAAAACGAACGCTGGCCCGACGTCGGGCCGGCAACATGACAATCCAGGGAAAGGTCAGTCAGCAGCCGAATCCGTGACTTAATTTAACGCCCCTGGATTGTCCTTGTCGTTGACGATGTACATCTTCAGCCAGGCCAGTATCTCCCGCTGTCGCGGGGTGGCGTCTTTGCTCGCAGGTCTGGACATTAACAATCCTCCAGTCCACAGAAATCATGCATCAGTGGCCCGGCTTATCCTGCGTCCAGTGCATGCGACTGTTGGGCATTTACATGTGTTCCTTCTTCCATCCGAAGTAGCGCCTGAGCTCTTCATCTTGGGGATGGGAATCCAACCCACAAACCTGTTCCCATGTGGTTGATCGGAAGGCAATGGCATCCGGCGTGGTATCCTTGAAGGCATCGGTAACGAGGCTGACTCCCACGACGGCGAATACAGATCGGTTGGGGAATATGCAGGGGCCGTATCTCTCCAGAAACTCGCCACGAAGTTGAATTTGGTCCTTGTCTCTCATCTTCCCCTGTTCTGCACCTACCCCTGCCATCCATTTAGCTTCAACGAGGATGATGGCGTTTGCCGTAATAATTCCCGCATCGATCTCTGGCCCGCCAGGAACGAGGTTGTCAGGATGGGGTACTCGACGCCAGAGAAACACCTCTGGATCGTCTGCTTGCACATCGGGGAGATCGAGAAGTAGCATCAGATCTGCCAGCCAAGCCTTCAAGATGGGTTGCGAAGCGTGCGCCGCGATTCCGAAAACAGACCATGTGATGGCGTCCTCGCTATGGATAGACTGCAAGTCACAATAGAACCCGAGGCCAGAGGTGCAAATCCTTTCGTCCTCCCCCGTGAAAGCTCGAATCTGCCGGCTCTGGTAGAGTTTCTGGATAATCTCGCCCGGAGGCCAAGGGATACAGCCGGTGCAGACAAGATTGTCAAATGGATGGGCGGTGGCGATAACGCCGCCCTTGCTGTGCGCTACTGCAATCTCTTTTCCATTCCAATCTTTCATGTATTTTCCTTGGCTATCGCACCTGCTGACCCATCAGGATGACCGGTGAGTTGTAGGCCTGAGCTGAAAAGCTCATACGAACAGAGCTCAGAGGCTAATGATGATCCACAAAACTGCCACGATTATTCCAATTGCCCGAACCCAGAACTTATTCCACTCATACCATCTCTCCAAGCCGGGGTGCCGTGCCGTGGTTGCATCGGCCCAAAGGGACGAGTCCAACCACGTTGTATTAATATGTCGGTGAGCTTGTTTTCGGTACCGTGGGATCTTCTGGAATCCATCGCAAGAATTGGGACAATCATCCAGACCATTGCCTGGCCTTCTCGACATTTCGTCGCCAGCCGTCCTTTTCGGAAATCCATGCGCCCGGTGGTTCCTGCTGACGTTCCTGGCCGCCTTTATCAATATATACAACCATACGCTGAGATTTGCGGCATCGTCAAGTTTATTTCCGCCACCAGCTTGAATTACAGAGTTTTCCGGCCCGCCGGCGGCGTGAGCTTCCGCCAATCGCAGCCCTCCCCGTGGATCAGTTCCGCCCAGCGGCGGCGGATCACGTCGGCTCCTGGAAATTCGCCACGGGTGATTATCCGCCCTGGTTCGCCGGATCGGCCTGCTGCCGCATCCATTCGTCGGTCGGGTTCAGCGTGCTGGGCGAGACGAAGACCTTTCGGCTGCCCAGGTGGACGAACGTCAGCACATAGGCTATGTGCTTGCCCAGCGGCGTCCAGACAGCCTTGCAGAAGAAATCGCAGGCGACCATCACGTTCATGTGGATAGCGATAAACTTCCGCCACGGCGTCTGGGCACCCTTTGGGGCGTGGCGGTCTGGATCGGGCAGTATCTTCTCGTCGACCAGCACCCGACGGACGGAACTGCGGCTGACCTTGACCGCCAGTTTCTTGAGCTCACCCAGGATTCGCCGGACACCCCAACCGACGTTCTCCCGCGCCATCCGGACAATCAGTTCCCGAAGCGACATGGTCAGTCGCGGCCGGCCGACTCTGCCGGGCTCCTTACCGCCGAGTTCCTCCCGCTGCCAGCGGCGATAGGTCTTGAAACTCACGATCCCCAGGGTATCCTCGATTTTATGCTGGACCTCCGCCCCAATCTTCATCAGCCGTCGCCGCTCGATCGGATCGAGGATTACCCGGTTGCCGGGCAGGTGATCCTTCAGAAGTTCGACCTAGAGCTTGAGGAACCGGACGTGCGCGTCGCGTCTGGTCGACCACGCCTCTTGAAGCAGCACCAGCAGCGCCATCAGCCATTTGGGGAGCATCGATTAGCCCTCTTTCCGCCGAACGTAAGTCCAGTATTGGCAACGGCCCGACATTTTGGACCATCCCCGGCGGGAATGCAATACCACGCCCCTCATCCTCTTGTTCGCGATGTCGCGCCTCTCATAACCCAGGCGACCGATTTCTAACCAAACCCCCAATTATCGCCGTCTAGCCGCATCGAAGTGTCTCTCCTGCACGAAATGCGGTAATTCGAAGACGGTGTGGACCGCTCTACTGCGTTGTTATCTGCGTGTGGGCCAAGGCGTTCGGCGCTGTCACCCTCGCCGCTATCGCCCAATCTCATCGGACTCACTCGCCTTGTTCCGCCCCGATTTTTAGCGTTTTTCTCTCTCTTTGGTCGGAAAATCTCTGATTCATCGGACTCACCCCAAGTGAGTCCGATGAGCCGGAAGCCGTTGACGGAAAACATGTTGCGGAATCAGCTCCACAGGACTCGGTACGTGTTTCGATGCGGCGGGTGGGAGTAGCAAGTGTTCCAGTGAAACCGAACACCGCGCGCGTCACAATTGGTTCACTGAAGGATGTCGACGTCGCCTTCATGGACCAGACCAACATCGACGACAAGCCCATCGGCATGATACCGGCGGTCCTGCTGATTCCGACGGCGCTGACGTCCCGGAACCCGACGTTGGCGACGGCGTGCAAGGGGGAGCAAAGCAGATGTCGATCAGCAAATGTCGCGATGTCGAGTAGTGTAATGAATTGTGTGTAAGTTGGTGTAGCGGTCATGCCTCTGGAGCCAAGGCGAGCGAAGCGAGCCGAAGCGGAAGAGGCATGACAAAGCGCAAAAAGTTGGGTACGTAACTCTTTCTTCACGGCGATGAAGGAAAGGAGCGACGCACCCATGAATGGACTGTCTGTACCAGATGGAGCAGACCAAAGGCAAGAGGCATTTTGGGCTTGGGTTCATCAATGGATCATCCGCCAGGTAGCCGGCCTGCTGGAGCAGGTGCTTTTGAGCGAGCAGCAGACTCGCTTGTCGGCTGGATGGAACGAGCGGTCGGCTGGACGCACCGGATGGCGCAACGGTCATTATCGACGCCGGCTGCTTACGCCTTGCGGTCATTTACAAGTGAAGATTCCACGCTGCCGACGATCTTTTCCACTTTTGCCATTCCCTGAAGGTTTTTACCGTGAAGTAGGTAGCGGTTCCGTGACGGTCTCAAAACTTTCCGGAGCCTTTTCTTTTACTTCTCCGAATGAATATACAACCGACAACATTACCTGAATATTGCTGTAGCCGCTGGAATCTCTGTCCTCCCAGGATTTGAAATATTCACCGCGGGTTCTGATTGCCCAATTTTCATTGAAACGGTATTTCAAACCGCCTGCGAAGAACATTGTGGGGGTACGGACAATCGGCGTATGTACTTCATAGCCAACCGATACCTGGCCTTCTATAAAAAGTTTCTTGGAAAGCCTCTTTGAGGCATACAATCCGAGAGTGTGGGATCTGAATCTTTTCGGGTTGAAATATCCGCTGGCCAACTGCTTGTCCCATTGGGAGAAGTAGAAGTTGTAATACAGTTTGAGGAATGGAATATGAGTCAGACGGTATTCAGCCTTTGCCAGGACGGACTCCTGGCGGTTGGTGTCGGAGAAGAATCTCTGCTTGAAATTGCAGTCGAACAGCCAGATGCGATTCGGCCTGAAGGCGGCAGAGGCAAACCAACCGTCGGTCACTACCTTGTTTAGAATGGATTTTACGTTCGAGAACGTTTCCCGGTCATAACCGCCGTCGAACTTCCAGAGGTCATCGGGATTCCATGTCAGCTTTGTATTTGCGGTAAAAACCTCCCATCCCCTTCGGTCATACGAGGTTCCATACAAGTAGGCATCCAACCAGCACTGGTCGCCAAGTCGCCGCTGAATTCCCATGCCGCCGGTATTACCGTTTACCCTGCCATTGTTGTTGTCCCAAATGCGCTGAAAGGCATAAATTGCTTCCAGGACGGTGTCATAATCCAGGGGGACACCCGCTGTCATTGAGTGGGTTTGGATTCGCCGGCTGTTACGGTCTCGTGAAAAGTCATTGTACTGATAGAGGTAGGGATTCTGGGCGTACTTGATGCTATACATCAATTCCGAGGCCTTCGTGCGATCGGGCATGTCTTTGAGAAGATTTTGCAGCACATCGACAGCCTGTCGAGTCCGGCCGTCCCAGTGCAGGGCGAATCCCAATCCTTCAGTGGCATCAGGATCGCCGGGATAGTCGGCGAGTATGTCCCTGTAAGCCTTGATGCCTTTGCGGTGGTAGCCCTGCCAGACCGTTATTCTGGCCTGGCCGATCCTTGCGCTGAGGTTGCCCGGGTCAATCTGCCTGACCTTTTCATACAGGTCGTAGGCTTCTTCGAGGCGGTCCACCCAGCTTAGGGCGTAGGCCTTGCCCGTCATGGCTTCAATGAGGTCGGGGTGGTCGGCGAGAATAGCGTCATATTGGACCAAGGCTTCCTTGTATTGTTCGTTCCAGACCAATGCCCTGGCCAGGCCGAGACGGGCCTTCGAATCGTTGTTTATGGCGAGTGCCTCTCTATAAACGGCGATTGCTTCGGAAATCTGGTTGTTCCATAAGTACATGTAACCCAACTCGATCAGGAATTCGGCCTGTTGGTCGGGATGTTTTTTGCGGACCTGCTCAAACAGGTAAATGGCTTCTTTATGCCGGCGGGCATAGCTATTAACCCTGGCATACTCAATCACAAGGTTTGGATTATGCCACAGCCAATCAGAGATTTTATGGTATTCCTGCAGGGCAGCGTCGTATTTCTCTTCTTCCACAAGGTTTTGTGCCCGATGGAGGATTATCCAGTTGCGCTGGTTCGTTGCCTCCGCCATCGCGATGTCGGCGTAGTTGGGGAACTTTTCGGCAACTTCATCAAACAGTTTGATGGCCTCCTCATGCATATTGGCGTAGGTGTATACTCTTGCCCTTTCCATGACGAGGCCGGGGTCGTTCCACAACCAGTCGGCGATCTTCTGGTATTCGCCGATGGCCATGGGATAGTCTCTCTGCGTTACGAAAAGGCGGGCACGCTCCAGCGTGATCCAGTTTTCAAGGTCTTCTAGCTCTTTGTTTATCTTTGCGGATCGCTCGGGGGCCTTTCGTTTGACTTCATCCAGAAGGGCCCTGGCATCATCGATCCGATCGGCATATGCATAGACCTTCGCATGTTCGACGACCAGGCCGGGATCCCGCCACAGCCAGTCGGCGATCTTTTCATACTCAACCAGGGCGGCGGTGTAGTCCTTTTTATCCAGGAGAGCCCTGGCGTTTTTGAGGATCACGAAAGCGCGTTGATCGTTCAGTTCGCGCTCGATCGACTCAGCCTGGTCGGGAAATTTTTTGGCAACCTGCTCGAGAAGATCAATGGCCTGTTCGTGCTGGTCGGCGTAGGTAAAGATCCTGGCGCGCTCGATGACCAATCCAGCATCCCGCCACAGCCAGTCGGATATTTTTTCATATTCGCTCAGGGCGGCGGGGTAGTCTTTGTTTTTTGCGAGATCTCGGGCTTTTTTGAGTATCACAAAAGCCCGCTGATCATTTAGTTCCTGCTCGATAAGCCTGGCCTGGTCAGGAAATTTATCAGCTATCTTTTCATACAGTTCGATAGCCTCATTATGCATATCGGCGTAGGTGTGAACCCTCGCGTATTCAATAGCCAGCGATGACTCTTTCCATATCCGGTCGGCGATCACGGCGTATTCAGCCAGTGCAGCGGCGTATTCCTTTTTTTCAACAAGGTTTCTTGCCCGTTCCAGGACGATCTGAGTTTGGAGTTCTTTTTGTTCACCCTGGAAGAGCTGAGCCTGGTCGGGAAACTTTCGGCCGGCTTCTTCCAGCAGGGTCAAGGCGTCATCGGACCGGCCGGCGTAAGCGTATACTCTTGCAAATTCGATGATTAATCCGGCGTCGCGCCACAGCAGCTCGCGTATCCTGTCATACTCATCCAGTGCCTGGGGATAATTCCCGGCCTTTGTCAAACTACGGGCGTTTTCAAGGACAAGATAGAATCGCTGATCTTTTAGCTCGCGTTCGATAATTGGCGACTGGTCGGGATGTTTGGCTATGACCTGTTCAAACAAGTCAATGGCCTGGCGGTGGAGGTTTACATAGGTGTAAACCCTGGCTCGTTCGATGACTAATCCGGGATCCCGCCACAACCAGTCTGAGATCTTGTCGTATTCTTTTATGGCGGCAGAATAATCCTTTTTCTCCACGTAACTGCGGGCCTGATCGAGCGTTTGTTCAGCGGTCTGGGCCAGGCTCACTGCGGCAAAAGAAAGAAGAATACATCCTATCGCGACTACCCTGACTGTAGAGTGGCTCATTTTGCTGGATCCTGCACTTTTTTATCGCCGAGGCGGCGAGGCGAGAGGAACCATTCTCTCTTTCCAAGCAGCTCATCCTGCACGGCGACCATCTGGATCATGTTTTTGAAAATGGTGTATGGGAACGTCATCATCGCGTAAAGGAGGAACCTCTTTATGGGAGGCTTGGGGACTGCCGAATTCTTAAACGCAGCAATAGTCTCGAACGGCCCGCTTGCAAGGGTAAAGATCAAGGCGAACCAGATGTAAGGCGTCATGGGGAATTCGATCCTGTGGCGCGCGATCCAATAGGAAAACAGGATGGGGAAAATCAAAAAGGACAGTACGTCGTATATGATTCGCCACGTCAGCAGATTCGTCCACATGAACTTGGCTCGGAGGGGAAGGAGGGCGGTTTTCAGGATGCTCCGCTGGTGCTTTATCGCACACTGAAACCAGCCCTGTGCCCATCGTTTTCTCTGGTACCACAACGATGCGAAGTCTTTGGGGGCCAGTTCGAACGACAGGATGCTGCGGTCATGCAGAAATTTTTTGCCTGCGATGAGCGCCCGCAAAGTCGAGTCAATATCCTCGGTGAGCATGTCGGTGCGAAAACGGGTGTCAAGCAGCGCCTGCCTTTTCCAGTAAGCGTTTGAGCCGGCGAACAGGGCCGAATCGAATTGCAGGCTTTTTGCATAATGGCTAACGCCGTAGAGAACCTCGAATTCAACCTCCACCAGCGAGGTGACGACCGATTCTCCGCCATTGCGGACTTTGCATCGACCCTGGACGCAGTCCTCGCCGGTGACGATCCATCGCCAGGCTTTTTCCAGGCAGTCTTCACACACCATATGGTCTGCGTCGAGAAGCGCTATGATCTCACCGGAGGCAAGGTCGAGGGCATAATTTAGGTTTTCGGTCTTGCTCTGGCTTCCGTGCACGTTGGCGAGGATCAGCTCCGGATGCTGAGCGGCCATCTCGTGGAGACGGAGTTCTACTTCCTGGATATTCGGCGTGTTATAAGAAAGGATCACCTCGATGCCGTCTTTAGGGCGGTGAACCTTAGTGAGGATATTTGTCAGGGTATCTTCAATAATGGCAATTTCGTTGGGCAGGTATGCACAGACAATGAACGTTGCCTTGGGGACTGGAGGTGAGCCTTTTTTGATGATGTCTTCTGCTCTTGAAAAACGTTTTCTCGAAAATGCCCCCATCGCATGCAAATAGCACAAGGCAGCCTGCATGACGAAAATGGTTACGATCGTATAGTAACAGATTTTCAGGACATCGGGACTGCGGCTTGCGATGAATGAGAAAATAAAGGTGGGAATCACAACGAAAATAAGGAGGAACTCAAGGATCTTCCACCACTCGATTCTTCTGCTTGTTGCGTTCATTTGCGTGTTTCGCTATTCGGCAACTTTTACATAGCCGACGTGGTTCGTTGTCAGGTCTTGTTATAGTTTCTTAGACCGGTCAGTAAGCAGCCGCAGGATATGGTTTGCCATTTCCCTGTGCCGCTTTTCGTCCATTGCAAACTGGTTCAGTTTTTCCTTTAAAACCGGATCAGGACAGTGGCGGGCCAGATCGGCATAGATATGCATACCGTTATTGTCCAAAGCCCTCAGTTGCCTGATACGAGCTTCCAGGATGTGTATTGATTTACTGATTGTGCTGCCCTTTCGAGACAGCGGAGATAATCTCGTTCAGCGCCTTTGTGTGTTGGGCAGTATCGGTTTGAATGGTTTCGAGGTAGATGCGAACAGGTTCAAACCCGTCTTCTGCCAAAATCTGCTGAAGGTCTAAATAAAAAAGATGCGAAAGAAGTTCACGCACGAGGTTTTCCAGATTTATCGCACGGCGAAGTTTATCCATATAATCCGTAGCTATCACGTCTGGAATTTCCTTTTTATATGAAAGAGACGAGGTTAGGTTGACCTCTTAATATCATTTCGGCAAAATGAATGCAAATTAATCATAATATATATGAGCAAGGAAGCAAGGATGAGACCGATTCCGTTTTCCCAAGGGCGTGTTTGGATAGCTGGTGTTATTTTGCAGGTTTGTTGCCTGCCGGTGCCCGGATTATCGAACGATCAGGCTGACGAAGCGGTCCAACTTAAGATTATCGATCCGCTTGCATCGACCAGGACAATCGAGGACATTCAGCAGGCGGAGGATTTAGGGACAGTTTTGCTGGTCGGCCCTCAAAACGGCTACGCCTCCGGCCAGGTGGTGGTGATGGGGCATTGCCCGTCCAATGCAACCATCAGCAAGCTTGAAGGGCCCGAGGGACAGATAGGCCCTGATGCCGTTCGGATACGTTACGCCAGGAAGGCCAACGCTGTCGCTGCGACGTTCATGATAAGCGCAGACAGCGACAAGTCTATTGTAACACCTTATTACGACGTACTATATGACTTTCCAGATGTCGATGCCCAAATCCAGCCGGTATGGATTACCATAAGAATCCCACAGGATGCCAAGCCC
>Ga0315284_10014381_pt1 | contig 11269 bp, 14 predicted proteins | sample YL17G09_16_MG_FD_203696 | JGI IMG/M metagenome (GOLD analysis project Ga0315284, IMG submission 203696) | Sediment microbial communities from Yellowstone Lake, YNP, Wyoming, USA - YL17G09_16 | ecosystem: Environmental > Aquatic > Freshwater > Lake > Sediment | place: USA: Wyoming | collected...
AATTCCTCTCCCTAGACGGGAGAGGATTGAGGTGAGGGTGAAACTTGTGTATTCCCCCTCCCTCTAAACTCCCTCCCACCAGGGGAGGGAGAATTATGTGGGTTCTTGGCCAATCGAACAGAGGGGGAGACGAATTGCCAGCCCCATCCTTACCAGTTCTCCAAATTGATTTCCGTCATAGGTTGTCTTATACTGTTTTGAAATGATAGTTGCTGTAAAACATTCCCATTTAGGGTATCATACAGCAGAGTTGCAGTCTAATTATTAGTCAGGCGGGCATCCACGACATCCACGAAGAGGAGGTACAGATGACAGACGACCAAAGAAGCGGCAGGAAATCAGCTGTGGTAGCCGGCATTATGGGCCCAATCTGGTTCATCGGCTGGCTTTTTACAGTTGGTTTTGTGGGTCTTTCATTCTGGAAGGCTGCTTTAGCATTGATTATATGGCCATACTTTTTGGGCGTAGCCTTGAGATGATTTGATTCGACGCTACTTGACAAGGGGCGGCCGACAAAGCTAAGCGGAGCTTGAATAAGAGATACTGTCCGATACATGGGTGCAGCTGGCGGCTGTTGGCATCACGTTTTCTACGCGTACACACACAGTGCAGCTTCGGCCGCAGCCGACGCACGACTCTTGAATGCCCATGCGACAGGCAAGAATCTAGAGACTGCAAATGACCGCACAGAAATTGCTGGCATTCGATACCGAGATTAGCAAACCGATTCTCAACATGAAGCGGTGGAAACAAGAGCGTCCTCTCGGGCTCATTTGTGGAGCGACGTTTACTACAGACAATGACCTGCGCCTCTGGCACGGAGGAGAGCAATCGGACGGTCGCTTGCTAGGGCGGATGACCCCAACTCAATGTCGCAAGTTAGCCGCATACGTCCTCGAAATGTACGCCAGTGGGTACACCATCCTAACTTGGAATGGCCTTGAGTTTGACTTCGACATATTAGCTGAGGAGTGCCAAGATGCTACGCTACGAAAGGACCTGGCGAAGCTCGCTCTGAACCACGTAGATATCTTCTTCGTTGTATTCAGCAAAACTGGCTCCTTGGTCAGTCTCGATGCAGCTGCAAAAGGTATGGGTCAACCGGGCAAAGCACATGGACTCAGAGGTGAAGACGCCCCTAAACTGTGGAGACAAAGCCGCCAGATGCAAGACAAGGTCCTGCAATACAATGCTCAAGATGTCCGAATCACAATGGCTCTTCACGATGCTATCTATCAGAAGGGCTATCTGCAATGGACCACAGGTGGGGGCTTGCTCAAACAGTGGAAGCTTACCGAGCATTTTCTGCCAACAGTAGCAGGAGCACTAGAAGGTCCTGACCCCGATACCTCTTGGATGTCTGATCCGTTGACCCGCGCCGATTTCTGTCAGTGGATACAACACTCGTTGCCAGAAACGAGTTTACCTGAGCGCCTTCGTAGCCAATCTCGGTTCAGACAAGAGCGGAGGCAGATCTCCAGGCGCACTCATAGTGCCCCAGCTGCATTGGGTACTGGCCCAAAGCCTTGGAGCAAAGACGAGGAGCAACGCCTTGTAGCTTCATTTGATGCTGGCGTTGACATCACCGAACTAACACGAATGCATAGCCGCACTCGAAATGCAATCGTGGCACGGCTTCACAGACTCGGAAGATCTCTCCCGGCTGAGCGCATATTGGGCACGTAACAGGGCCTTGCAGTTCGACCGCAAGGGGCCACTTGCAAATGAGGCCCAGTCCGCATCCGGAAAGCGGTTTTGTTGATACTTGGCGGAATAGTTAAAAAGCAGAAGTCTCCGCATTGAGATATTTCGTATGCTATAATCATCTGCAAATTGAGTTGGTTTCGACAAGACGTTGCTCGGCATACGCTCTAGGGCCGACTCAATTGGGGTGTTGTCTTGCGCAGTGGGTATGATATATTGATTGCTTAATGCTACAGTTGAAATGTACGCAAAAATTGATTCAGTTCAGTGACGTGAGGCCAGCACCGTTTCCTGAACAGCCTATCGAAACCATGCTGGGTGGCTGGCATGCGAATATCGTTGACTTTGTAAGGCCACCACTTCTCATCTTTCTCAACGATAGATCATTGTATTGCTTGATAGACATCGCAAGGCTATATGGTGAACGGATGGATCTAGCCATGATCTTCCGAGAAAACCTTCTCCGAGCGTTGCAAGAAAATCAGGTCTCGGAAGGACAAATGAACCGTGTCTTCGAAGACTACAATGAAGCAATAGTCACCAGGACCGACAACCGCAAAGTCCTTGGGAATCTAACCGATATCATGAATTTGATCTATTTCAACATTGAAGATGCCGTTGAGAGGAATGAGAGGATTGACTTGCGCAATCTCGAACATAAACTCAACTCCATGCCACAGCGAAATATCAACTGGAAATTCTCAAGTGACATTTTTAAACAGATACTAGGCGCAAGCTAACAAGTCAATCAAGTCCGACTACAAACGGCGCTCGTAAATCAGGCTCGGGTTTGCCTCCGGAAGCAGTCTGTCGGCCTTGGGCGAACTGAGCACGAAGAATGCTACACATTGGTGATAAGTTCTATGCTATGCTTATCAAGAAATCAGACGAGTTTCGCCAGGATGGTTTTGGGCCTATGCTCTGGCAGGGGCTGAACCCAGACATTGGGTGGTGGAGAGACCTGTACAGATTCGGAGCTATAAGAGCTTAGTCAAAAAGCTATTGAGGAGGTTAAAGATGGCTTCAGTGGAAGATGTCCTGAAGAAACTGAAAGCTAAGGCCAGGCCTGACCAGGTGGCAGGGATGGCCAAATACGGGATGGTAGCTGAAGAAAGATTGGGAGTATCAGTCCCCGACATGCGAAAGGTATCGAAGGAATTGGGGAGGGACCACAAACTTGCGCTCGATTTATGGAAGACGAGGATACCTGAAGCAAGAATCGTAGCAGCCATGACCGACGAGCCTGGTAAACTGACAGAGAAGCAGATGGAGGAATGGGTTAAGGACATCAACTCCTGGGACGTCTGCGACCAGGTGTGTATGAACCTGTTCGAAAAATCCCCCCTCGCCTGGAAGAAAATCCTCGACTGGTCCGAACGGGAAGAGGAGTTTGTTAAGAGAGCTGCATTCGCGCTTATAGCCTGCCTGGCATGGCATGACAAAAGGGCAGAAGACGACCAATTCGTCAAGTTATTACTGCTCATAAAGCGAGGAGCCACAGACGAGCGAAACTTTGTGAAGAAGGCTGTGAACTGGGCGCTGAGGAACATCGGGAAAAGGAACCCGAACCTAAACAAGGCCGCCATAGAGTCTGCAAAGGAAATCCAGCAAATTGATTCCAAGGCCGCTCGATGGATCGCTTCTGACGCCATTAGAGAACTCGAGAGTGAGGCTGTCCAGGACAGGCTGAAAATCTGAGTAGTGCCTCTTGCGAAAGACATCACTGTCCACGTGTTCGTTATACATGCACTGCCGTCGCCATTCAACCCCTGCGCGCAGCCGATGCCGCTTCGTAGCGACTGATGTGGTATCCATTAGTTCTCCCCAAAAAAGCAATCTGAGTGCACAGGTAGTAGAATGAGGCCCAAGTTAGGTGAGAGACAAACAAAAAAGGATGCGCTAAAATCTAAGTTCTGCGAAGTTCTACCATGGCGTTTGAGGCAAGGTGTAAAACCACAGCTATGGGCATTATGCCCCATACTGATGTAGAGAAGGCGCTTGAGCTTGCTCTCAGTTTGGATATTCCCTTCTGGCCCCAGCTCCCTAAGGTAAGCTACTATGAAGATATGTATGCTCAGGCGTCACGGAGTTTTCCTGGAATAGCGATAGACACCGAGAATCAAAAAATTAACTTCAATACCGCCAGGTTTGAGCAGGAACTTGAGGACTATTTTGAGAAAAGGGAGCATATCGAGACCTTCGGCTTGAACGAGGAATATTCGGCAGTCTATCACAAATTCCTGGCCAAGGACCTTCATGGCTACCATGCTATCAGAGGACAGGCCACCGGGCCGATAAGCTTTGGCTTCAACGTCATTGATGAAAACCGTAAGCCGATTATTTATAACGAAGAGGTAAGAGCTATTCTATTCGACTTCGTCCAGAAAAAAGTAAACGTCCAGTATCGAGACCTCAAAGAAAAGAACCCCAATGCCTTTGTCTGGGTGGATGAGCCAGGATTAGGCTATGTATTCAGTGGTCTATCTGGCTATAATGACCAGCAGGCTAAAGAGGACTATCGGAATTTCCTCCAGGGCCTGGAAGGGCCCAAGGGACTGCATCTTTGCGCCAATGTGAATTTACCTTACTTACTGGAGCTGGGGATTGAGATCCTATCATTCGATGCTTATCAAATTGAATTCATGCCTAAAGAATATGCTAGTAGTGTTGCCGAATTCATCAAGAGCGGGGGGATTATCTCTTGGGGCATTGTTCCCACTGAGTCGGCAATTCTGGCCAAAGAGACACCGGAAACACTATCTAAACTGCTCATGGAGTACTGGGAAGTGGTGTCTCAAAACACGGATTTAGCGCTAAAGCAAATTGCAGAGCAAGCTCTCGTGGCACCGGCGAGGTGCTGTCTCAGAGACATAAGCGCAGTTGGTGCCGCTGAAGAGATAGCCTGTCAAATAACCAAGAAGGGTCCGGGTCCCAGCATTGAGGAAACAGTTGTTGAGAAAGCGTTTGCCTTCCTGCCAGAACTCTCTCGAATATTGAGGAACAAATTCACCCTTAGCTAGCCCTCTATACGAGCAAGAGATATTTTGTACTATAGTAAATTGCAGAAATAATCACATAAATGTCATTGCGAGGCTGACGAAGTCAGCCGAAGCAATCTCGGAAGTGGGAATGAGATTGGGAGTCTCAAGCATCACCTCTGCTGCTTTTCCCAGGATGGCAAAGGAGTGGGGAATAAGCATTCAGACGATAGGAGGGTAATAGCTGCTTTTAGGTGAAGCTTGCTGTTAGACGGTGAAACACAGCAATGATATGATAATGGTGCAATTTGCCAGGCTTCGGTTTTCAACATTGCTAAACTAAGTGTGATAGAGCTGAACAGGCAACAGGAATGTTGGAGGTGGGAAATATGCTAGAGATCAAAGACCTAACTGTGGGGATAGATGGCAAGGAGATTCTGCATGATGTAAACATGACGATCAAAGGTGGTGAGACCAATATTCTTTTCGGTCCTAATGGCAGCGGGAAAACCACATTGCTCATGGCAATAATGGGCTTTCCCAGGTATCGGATAACCAAAGGCAAGATCATTTTCAGAGGCAAGGACATAACCATGCTGCCACTGGATGAGAGAGCCCGTTTGGGGATTGGTATGTCCTTCCAGCGGCCACCGGTAGTGCGAGGAGTGAAAACACGGGATATGGTTGCTGCTTGTCTCAGAGGGCGTGGTGATGATGAAACGATTACTAAGCTGGCCGGGAAGGCTAGCCTGGCCGACTTCCTGGACCGGGACATAAACTCCGGTTTTTCTGGCGGGGAAATAAAACGCTCCGAGATGTTACAGCTAATGGCACAGAAACCACAGCTAACTCTGCTGGATGAGCCGGAGTCCGGCGTTGACCTGGTGAATATTGCTCTCATCGGCGACCTGATAAATGAGCTGCTAGAAAAGGATTGCCCGATACGTGAGCGGAAATGCACGGGGCTTATCATTACTCATACCGGTCATATCTTGGACTATGTTAATGCTCATACCGGATATGTTATGTGTGATGGCACGATAATCTGTGAGGGCGACCCTCATGAAATTCTAAAAACGATTAAAGAAAAGGGCTATAAAGCATGTATTAGCTGCGCAACGAGGAGTGTTCCAAATGCCTGAAGCAAAATCGTCTGAAGCATTGAAGGATAAAGCCAAAGCGGCGGTGAATAAACCAGCCGCACTGGGCGAGGACTTAGACTTGAATGCTTTTGTCAGTGAAGCGGAGAGGCTGCCCTACCGGGCTGACCCTTCGCAGCTACCACCCGAAGCTAAGAAGCAGATGCTTGAAGTTGGTGTTGTGCTTGAGGATACGCGGCAGCGGTCGGGCACGTATATTCAAGCAAACAACGCACCGGTACATACTTCAGCTAAGCAACCAGACATAGAGGTAATGGCGGTAAGTCAGGCGCTGAAAAAATACGACTGGCTACAGGACTACTTCTGGAAGGCAGTTGCCGTAGATCAGGATAAATACACGGCCAGTGTTGAGCTCAGCGAACAATTTGATGGTTACTTCTTCCGAGCCCTGCCCGGTGCTAAAAGCATTTTCCCGGTACAGGCCTGTCTTTATCTGGCCAAGGCACAACTGGTGCAGAAGGTACATAACATCATTATCGCTGAAGAGAATTCAGAACTGCACATCGTCACCGGCTGTACCACTGCCTTGAGGGAAGAACCGGGTTTACACATCGGCATTTCCGAGTTCTACATCAAGAAGGGAGCCAAGGTTACCTTTACCATGATACACGCCTGGAACCCAGCGATAGCTGTCAGACCGCGTACCGGGGTTATCGTTGAAGAAAATGGCCTCTTCCTCAGTAACTATGTCTTGATGAAGCCGGTACGCTCGCTGCAGATGTATCCGGCTGCCCGGTGTGTTGGGGAAAATGCCGTTGTTCGCTTTAACAGCATTCTGGTAACCCGTGCGGGATCATCAATAGATGTCGGTTCACGGGTGCTGCTTAATGCCAAAGGGGCACGGACGGAAATCCTGGCCCGGGCTATCACTACCGGAGGCAATATTGTTACCCGTGGTTATATCGAGGGTAACGCCCTTGACGTTAAAGGTCATCTGGAATGCCGCGGGCTGATTCTGTCAGAGAAGGGCATGATTCACGCTATACCGGAGCTTAAAGGTAATCTGGCAGGAATAGACCTTTCTCATGAGGCAGCAGTAGGTAAGATTGCTGAGGAGGAAGTGGAGTATTTGATGAGCCGGGGACTGACCCGAAATGAAGCTACAGCTACCATAGTTAGAGGCTTTCTCAGGGTGGATATTGGGGGGCTGCCACCTATGCTCAGCGCTGAAATAGAGCGAGCAATTCAAACCAGTGAAAAGGAACTCATGTGAATAGATCAGGGATGTGGGTGGACACCCACGATTTTCAGGCGACGATCTCTTGATGAAAACACTAACCCCTATGTTAGGAATTTTTGAAAAGTGAACTGGCTTACGACTCAAAAGTGGACTCTGGGAAACTCCTTTAGCGGGTAAGTAACGGAGTGTACCATTTGGTTAATCCACCATATTCGAGGTATGCGGAGGCTGAGATACATAGGTAACATTGATGGTATGGTTAGTAATGAAAAAGGATGATGTTGATGTCTCGGTCGTTGGAGACACTCTAACTATCAGCGGAGAGCGCAAGGCGGAGTCCGAAGTCAAGGACGAGGACTATTATCGCTGCGAGCTTTGCTACGGCAAGTTCTCTCGCTCTCTTAGCTTACCTGCAGCCGTAGACCCGGCCAAGGTGGAAGCTCACTACGAAAATGGCATCCTGGAAATTACTCTGCCAAAAGTAGAGGCAGCTAAACCAAAGAAAGTCGAGATTAAAGCCAAGGAGGCCAAGAAAGAGACCAAGCCTAAATGATCACCAGTTCACCCTGCGCTCTGCTCAAAGCTCGATAGGAAAAGATGACATGGCAAAACAGGTCAAAATTTATTCCACCCCTACATGCCCCTGGTGTAGAAGAACAAAGCAATTCCTCCAGACTAATAACATCCCCTTCGAGGACTTCGATGTTGCCAGCGACAAAAATGCCCGAGCGGAGATGGTTAAGAAGACAGGCCAGCTCGCCGTACCTGTAATTGATATTGATAATGAGATATCAGTCGGCTTTGACGAAAACTGGCTCAGACAGAAACTGGGCCTGACAAAATAGGGGCCAAAGGATGTACGATTTAATGATCATCGGAGGCGGCCCAGCGGGGATGACAGCAGCCGTCTATGCGGCGCGGAAGAAGCTGAACATATTGCTCATTAGCCAGGACATAGGGGGACAGCCAAATGCTACAGCAGGAATAGAAAATTATCTGGGCTACCAATTCATCGAAGGTCCCGAGTTAATGCGAAAATTTGAAGAACAGGTAAAGCAGTTTCCTCTGGAGATGAAAATCGGGCAGAGAGCGAGTGACTTGTCCCTGATAGATGGAGGCTTTGAGCTTGAGACCGATAGAGGAGAGAAATACCAGGCTCAAGCAGCCATAATTGCCACTGGTAAGCGCCCTCGTCCCTTAAATGTTCCTGGCGAGGAAAAGCTGAGGAGTAAAGGGGTCACTTATTGTGCTATCTGCGATGGCCCCCTCTTTTCAGGTATGAAAGTAGCTGTTATTGGAGGCGGCAACTCAGCCCTGGAAGCCGCCGATGATATGATTAAGATTGCTGAGCATGTCTACCTAGTATCATTAACTCCTCTTACGGGCGACCAGATACTAATTGACAAGGTAAAAAACGCTCATAATCTGACACTGTTCTTGAAGCATGCGGTTCTGGAGATAAAGGGGGAAAATTTCGTTGAGGGGATAAAGATAAGGGATTTAAAAAGTGGGCAGGAACGGGAACTGGAGCTTGGAGCTGTCTTGGTCGAGATTGGGCTTATCCCCAATTCAGAGCCTTTTAAGGACCTAGCTCATCTAAATCGTCTTGGCGAAATCGAGGTAAACTGCGCTAACGAAACTGATATTCCCGGGCTCTTTGCCGCCGGGGATGTCACCAACGTTCTTGAGAAGCAGATTGTGGTGGCTGCTGGTGAAGGAGCCAAGGCGGCTCTCCAGGCTCATCGTTATATCCAGAGGTTGGAAATCAAAATTTAAGGAGGATTTTACATGGGTATTTTCTTTTCAGGGAGCGAACTTTTTGAGGTGGCCTTAGGAATAGAAAGAAACGGCATGACATTCTACCAGACTATAGCTGAGAGAACCAAAAACAAAGATGTCAAGGCCGCCTATGATCACCTGGCAAGCGAGGAAAAGAAACACCTGAATACTTTTCAGGGCATGTTAAAGTCCGTAGGAGATTATAGAGCTCAGGGAAATTATACCGAAGAATATATGCTCTATCTTAAGGCACTGATTGATAGCAATGTCTTTACCGATGATAAAGCAGCTAAAGAAATGGCGGGCAAAGCATCAAAGGAAGCTGAAGCCCTGCATATCGGAATCACTGCTGAGAAAGATTCCATCCTCTTTTACTCAGAGATGCGAGACTTGGTTCGAGAATCAGACCGTCACATCGTGGATGCCATAATTGGTGAAGAAAAAGCTCACCTCAGGCAGCTTTCCCAGCTTAAGGCAAAATTGCAGAAGACCTGAATTATAGGCTGTCTGGGAATTGGCCTAGAGGTTCAGCGACTTAGAAAAACAGCCAATTAAAATGGAGGTGAAAGTGGGAGTTAAAAAAGTTGGCGAAAAATATCGCTGTAATGTCTGTGGCAATGAAGTGACGGTGACCAAAGTTGGTGGCGGCACCTTAGTTTGCCGTGGTCAGAATATGGAACTAATTAGCTCATAGCCCTAAAGCAGGGTGATATAATAAACAAAAAGGAGGTAAACATGTTAGTAAAGGACATTATGACAACTAATGTTATTAGTGCATCAAGTAATACACTAGTTATGGAAGCGAGAAAGATTATGGAATTCCATCGGATTGAGCGTTTACCCATAGTTGACAGAGGGAAACTGCTTGGCATCTTAACCAAAGACACACTACTGAAAGCCGGCCCCTCTGAGGCTACATCGTTGTCTGTATGGGAACTAAATTATCTCCTGGCCAAGATGACAGTAAAGGAGATAATGAAGAAAAATGTGGTCACGGTCACCTCGGACATCACGGTAGAATGTGCCATAGCCACAGCACAAAGCAATAAAGTGGGTTCTTTAGTTGTCTTGGATGGTGATAAAGTGGTTGGTATACTCACCACTAACGACTTTTTCTACCAGATATTGAATCCCCTGATGGGCATAGGTGGGACTGGAACACGCATTATTGTTTATGGAGCCGATGAGGCCAAGCAGATACAGAATGTGATGCAGTGCATTAATAAAAATGGGGTGGGGATAAAAGCTGTCTGTACCTTGAAATCTTCCCAGGCTGAGGGGAAAAATGATCTTGTCCTCCATCTAGATACAGAGGATACCAGTGAGATAATAACCCAACTTAAGGATATTGGCTTTTCGGTAGGAATCAGAATTTACCATCCGTGTTAATAATAGCGAGATTTGGGCAAGTAGGGTAGAAGGGTACCAAACTATAGCGGAGGTGCCATATGCAACTTAAGGATAAGGTTGCTGTGATCACCTGTGCTGGCTCTGGCATTAGTCGAGCTGCGGCCTTACTTTTTGCCCAAGAGGGGGCTAGTGTTGTAGTGGCTGACTGCGCTGTTGAAGGTGATGAGGAAACGATGCGTCAAATAAAAGAAAAATGGCGGTGAGGCCATATTTGTTAAGGCGGACGTATCTCAAGCTGCCGATGCCAAGAAAATGATAAAAACCGCCGTGAACAAATATGGGAGACTGGATATCCTCCATAACAATGCTGGCATCGAAGGTCCGGTGGCGTCATCATCAACACTGCTTCGATCGCTGGATTGGGGGCCTCTATTAATGCGTCGGCTTACGGTGCTTCTAAAGGCGGGGTGGTTTTGCTCACTAAGGCTATGGCTTTGGATTACGCCAGGAAAAACATCAGGGTAAATTGTATCTGCCCTGGTACTGTTAGGACGCCAATGTTCGAACGACGTATCAGCCTCCAGCCGAAAGCCGAAAAACTTTTCTGGGAAGGTGCCCCCATAGGAAGAGGTGCTAGACCAGAAGAGATAGCTGAAGCTGCTTTATACCTAGCCTCAGACCAGTCTTCTTTTGTCACTGGTACTGCTCTGGTAGTTGACGGTGGCTCGACAGCCCAGTAGATGCTGGATCTAGGTTTTAGACTGGTGACATTTGTTAGCCAATCCAAAAGTAGAGATAATTGAGCCAGTCATGGTAAAAGGATATCCCAGAGATGGAGATTTTAGGTCCTTGGACATGTTGGCGGATAAAATCTCTAGAAAACATAAAGAAAAAATATGGGCAAGTAGGATGGTGAAAAATAGCCAAAGCAATAATCGTTTATGATACCAGAAGTGGTAACACCGGAATGATGGCAAAGACAATCGAGGAGGAGATGAAAAAGGTTGGGGTTGAAGTTATATCGAAGAGGGTTGTGAACGCAACCGCAAACGATCTCACAACCGTTGACGCTGTTGTCCTTGGCGCCCCAACTTATCATCATGACTTAATCGGCTCGA
>Ga0315284_10014382_pt1 | contig 11268 bp, 4 predicted proteins | sample YL17G09_16_MG_FD_203696 | JGI IMG/M metagenome (GOLD analysis project Ga0315284, IMG submission 203696) | Sediment microbial communities from Yellowstone Lake, YNP, Wyoming, USA - YL17G09_16 | ecosystem: Environmental > Aquatic > Freshwater > Lake > Sediment | place: USA: Wyoming | collected...
GGGTCGAAGGTCCTGATCGGCTGGAAGAAGTACGACACCGGGGCCCGCGCCTTTTCCCCGTACATAGTCGCCTTCCTCACCGGCGGCACCTTCATGGCCCGGGAGTACGAGCCGTTCGCGTCCATCCCGCCGGCGGACGCCAAGGCGGCGCTTGAGCTCCACCCGGAGCTCGCCGACGATCCGCGCTTCAACATGGGCGTCACGCGCCTGAAGGCCCGGAAGGGGTATCCCGGCGACTTTGTCGCGTCCTCGAGCGGCGGTGCGGACCTCATCATGGACCGCGACGTCCTCGTCACCAACAGGGCTGGGAACGAGCTTCGGCTCCGCGACTCCGATCAGACCGTCGTCCTGCAGACCTTGAACGAGTTCACGAGCAACTCTGCGGGCTACTACAAGCGCGGGCTCATCAAGCGCAACGCCTTCAACCTCCTGCCGGACCTTTACCCGATAGTGGACGCCAAGGTCGCGATCATCGAGCCCGAGGTCTTCACGACCGTGGCCCCCGGGGTGGTGAACGTCACCGGGAGCCCGGCGTATGACCTTCTGGTCGACAACGGCGACAACGGGCCCGGGTTCGGCCTGATCAAGAAGGACGGGGCCGCGAACTTCGAGGAGGGCGTCTCCCCGAGCGGCTCGGCAGGGCTCGTCGACCCGGTCTACCCTCCGATCACGACCGCCGACGGACAGCGCATATCGTACGTCGTCCACGGCGAGCACGGCTTCAGCTTCGCCGACACCGCGTTCGCGTACGTCGAGGACCGCACGGAGCTCCGCCATATATCGGACGGGGTCATGGCGGTCACGGAGGAGGGCGACGGGTTCCAGATCGACCCGCCGTTCCCGGCCTACATAGAGGACGTCATGGGGACCGTCGTCGGGAACGACTTCCACTCGGACGCCGGACGCCCCCTGTACAGGCGCGTCCTCGGGATGAAGATCTTCTCGAGCCCGGCCCAGAAGGTCCCGTCAGACGGCCCGATATTCGAGGCCCTGGACACCGTGACAAGGCTCGGCGTCATGGACGCCCTCGGCCTGGCCAGGCTCTTCCGGATTAACTGCCCTCAGCCCAACAGCTCCAACCAGTTCGCGTTCGGCATCACCAAGGAGGGCCGTGTGATGTGCCACGTGCCGTCGACCCGCTTCGGGGAGCCGGACGAGAAGGGCAAGTCCGTCGACCTCAGCGTGCAGGGGCTCGTCAAGGCGGTCTTCGGAGGGGACGAGAACTCGGGGAACCTGAGCCTGGACTTCAGGGCCATGGGCGGCCTGAACATCGAGGTCGGCAGGTTCAACGGCGGGCCTTACGCCGGCTCGTCCATCGTCCTGAACCTCCAGGGCGGGATAAAGAGGATCGTCAATGGCGATCCGGCCTCGGGCGTGGCGGAGGACACCACGTACAACGGCTCGGGGAGCGAGATCGGGACGGGGTCGAAGCTTGCCTCATGGGGCGGCACTATCGTCAGCAACGCGGGCGGCGAGAACGCCGTGTCCGGCCAGAAGATCACCCTGAACGCGGGCGCCGGCGGCCTTATCTCGACGAGCGCCGGCGACGCAGGCCTTACCGTCCTCGGCAAGACCCAGGAGCAGTACGCCCAGCTCGTAACCACGGCCTACGCCCTCGGAAAGATGAGGACGACCGTGGCTGGCGTCGACTCGAGCACCGTCCTCGCCGGATCGATCTCAAGGACCATCCTTGCCGGAGGTATGACGGACACTGTGGCGGCCGGGAACATGACGTCGTCGGTCGCGGCCGGGAACTTCCTGGTGAACGTCGGGGCCGGGAACTTCGCCGCCACGGTCGGCGCCGGAAGCCTCTCCCTGACGTGCGGGGCCGGCGCGATATCGGTCAGCTCCGCCCTCGCCGCGGCCGTCACTTCCGGAGTCCTGCTGTCGCTCACCGCGCCAGTCACGAAGATCGGGGCGATCGTCGTCGGGTTCGCCGTCGCTGGAATACCCGGGCCGCCGAGTCCGCATTTCGATTTCATAACTGGACTGCCTATTCTCGGAATCCCCAACGTGACGATTGGATGACATGCCCGTCGATCCCGGGACAACAACCCCCATATTCAACGGGATGCTCGTGGCCAACGGGCTCATTGGCCCCGGGACTACGAAGCTCGCGGCCGGCCTCGCGGCCGGCCTGTTCCAGTACGTCTCGACGGCCATCACCGTCTCCTCGATCGACGTCGGGACCCTCGGGGTCGGCGTCGGGAACGGGATAGGCGTGATCCTCCTTCCGTCCGTGATCCTCGGAGCCCTGAGCCCCATGATGGCCGGAAACGGCGTGCTCGGCGCCATGGCTCCGTCCATGGCCAACGCGATCGCCAACGGGCTGTCGGCGTGCTTGGCCCTTGCCGCCATGTCCACGAACAACCCCGGCGTCGGGATTGGGGCCGGCAAGCTCCAGCTCTTCCCAACGGGGGCGGGCGGGGTGACGTTCGTCGCCGCGTTCAAGGAGGCCGGCCTGGGCGGGGTGATGGTCTCGGCCCTCGGTCAGGCCGTCGGGACCGCGTTGGACGCCGTGATCGTGTCCGCCCTCGGTGTCATCGCGATAGTCGGCCCGGCCAGTCCGCTGCCTGGTGCAGGGGTCGGCGTCGGCAAGATAAGTTGAAGGAGTACCGTCCGACATGTCCCTGAACACGAGCGGCGGACTGCTTGAAGGAGTCCGCCTCGCGACCGGAAACAATCCTTTCACGTACCCGCCGCGCTCTGTCGTCGTGAGCCAGGGGACGCTCGACGCGATATCCGGCCGCGCTGAGTACGCGCTGTTTGCGGCCGGACAGGCCGTCGGGGCTGCCGGGATCGACGTCGGATCTCCGGACCTGTCGTTCAAGTGGTGCCGCAACAACGGGACTGTCACGCGCTTCGACTTCGACGCCTTCGCCCGGAGGTGGTCCACCATGCCCGGCTCCGCGCCGGAGGACGTCGGGAAGGTCGGGAACTCACCGAGGATCGTCATTCCGGTCCCGGACCGGAGCGTCCCGTTCACCGAGTCCCCGTACTACCTGTACGTCGGACAGCCGAGGCTCGTCACGTTCGCCATCTCGTTCGTCCCGAGCTCTTCGTCCTTCGGAAGCCCGTCGGCCGGGACCGTCGAGGTCAGCCTGGACGCGGGGGAGGTGAACTTCGGCCCGTCCGACCTCGCGAACCCGGCGTACGCCGGGAAGTCCGTCACTATCCTCCGCCAGGGGTTCTTCGACCGGACCAAGAACAACGGCAGCTTCGGGTCCCTCCCCGCGAGCTCCACCGCCTCCTACAAGCTCTTCATCAACCCGGTGCCCGGAACCGGACAGGTCCCGAGGATCCGCATAGGCTACAGGAGGTACCTGACGGCCGTCCAGTATCCGACTGAGGGCGCCATCGTGACGCCGCCGTCCGGATCGTTCGCCTTCTCGCTCGACACCGGGAGGGTCGTCTTTGCGCCGGCGGACGTCGGGGCTCACGCCGGCGAGTCCGTCTATTACGACGGGGTCCTGATGGGCTCCGTCACGCCAGCGCGCTCCACGGTCGGACCTACGTCCACATCCTATCCCGCCGCGTGCGGGACGAGCGCCTCCCTCGTGAACCCTCCGGATCAGTCCAGGTACGTGCTCTTCATCGAGCCCACGTCCGGTCAACGGTATTACTTGGTCCCGTCGTTCTTCAATATCGCCGATGGACTGCCCGGTTCACCGGGGGCCGGTTCAGCGCTGGTCGAGGTCACGGCCGGATCCGTCTACATCTCCCAGTCCGACTCTGCCCTCTTTCCCGGCGGGCAGGTCAAGCTGGTCGACACGTACCTCCAGGTGGAGAGCGGGGTCGCCGTCCAGGTCTTCAGGAGCGGCGTGAACACATACGGATACGAGCAGGTACCGGACTTCGTGGAGAACTACCTCGTCCAAGGCCAGATCGTGCAGGACGGCCTCCTTTCTCCGATGGTCTTCCTTCCGACTGTCCCGGTCGTGGACTCGTCGCTCACCTATTCTGTCCAGGCGTCTCCCGGCGGCGGGACGTTCTTCGGTCCGCTGGCCGATGGGACCAGCCCGTCCGGGCCTGGCCTCGGGTACGTCCTGGACCTGGACTCCAAGCAGTTGAAGTTCTCAAGCCGCAAGACCACGTCGTTCTCCCTCCCCAGGGAGACGCCGACCGTCAAGCTCGAGGACTCGGCCGTCTTCACGTCCGGAATCATGGCCACGAAGAACCTCGCCGCGATCGTCCCCGGCGTCGATTTCGACTTCGACCCGGACGCCGGCCTCGTCGAGTTCGTGGAGCCCGTCGGGGAGAACGACCCGCTGAACAAGCTAGGCGTGGCCGGGACTGTCGTCCTCCCCAGCTCGTTCAAAACTCCCGTCGACTCGTTCACGGTCTTGGACGCCGGAAGCCAGCTTGTGGTGGCCTCCGGCCCCAACGCCGGCGTTTACCTTGTGTCCTCGGTCGTCGGACTGAGGGAGGCCGTCGTGTCCGGGGCCTTCGACGTGGCTCAGGCCGAGTCCGTGGACCTGAGGCGTGGCGTGGAGATCGTCGTCGACAGGTTCTTCAAGGACTTCAAGCCCCCGTTCCGGAAGCTGACCGTCCAAAGGGGCGTGTCCACGTCCGGCCCGTTCGGGGCCCTTACGAACGACGACTTCTCCGTCATCGCCCAGAGCGGACAGATCAACCTGGCCAAGGCCGCGTCGCCGGGCGACGTCTTCAAAATCTCGTACATATGGCTTCAGTCCGACGACGGAGTTACGGAGGTCCCCATCCCCGTGACCGAGTTCGCGGCCTTCAAGGTCCGCCAGGAGTCCGCCACCTCGGTGCCCGGGACCGGGATCATCCACTTCAACCCGGGCGGCAAGACGGTCGACGCGTCCAGGCCCATCACCCTCTACGTGGACGGCGTCACGGTCGGGTCCGCCGGCTTCATCTTTACGGCTCCGGGGACGCTCACCGTCCCGAACTCATTGACGACCGAGTCCCTGGTCGTCGACTACTTCGTCAGTGAATGCCCTGGAGGGAGCCAGCTTTTCACGCTCGCCAACAGCCCGATAGACCTCGACCGCCCCCAGGTCACCGCCGGTCAGGCCACATCGGCGTTCAACGGCGACGTGACCGGGTCCGTGTCCACCGGATCCGCCGTCCTTTCGGACGGGAAGGATCTGTTCCTTGTCAGCGGCGCCGTGTACGACTCTGGGACGGACGTGACGACCGTCACCTTCGACCCGGTCCCCGAGGTGGACACAGGATTCGCCCCTCTCAAGGTGAGCGGCCCTGTCACCGGCGGCTACACAGTCGCCGAGACGAGCTCCGTCGACGTCGTCCCCAAGGGGTCGTCCGCCATGTCCGTGCAGGGCCAGGCCCCGTACCGGTCCGGGACTGTTGTCACGCTGGATGGTGATCCGTTCTTGGCGCTTAGCTCGTCGTACGATCCGTCGTCCGACAGGACGGCCGTGACGCTGGCCGTGAAGACGGCGAGGAACTACATCATTCCGTCGGTCAGGAGGACGGTGAGGCCCGTCCTGAGCCCGGGCACCGACTTCTTCACGTCGAAGCCCGCCCACGTCGGATATCCTTTCATCCTGTTCAGGGACGGGACGTCGCCGAAGCTCCTGTCCCTGGGGGTCGACTTCACCGTTGCGGAGGGCGGCGCGATAAAGACGGTCGAGACCGTCTCGTTCGGAGACGTCCTGTACGCGTTCTACGTCGCGAGGAAGGTCCAGCCGGCCGGCACGGCACTGTCGTTCAACTACGCGCACGCCGTCGCCCCGGGTCCGTCCAACGGGCTCCAGGGCCAGAAGCTCGCAGCGACTTACAACCTGTACTCTCCGGACACGTTCTTCTACAGGGTCGAGACGGTCGAGTCCTTCATTCCGGAGGTCGTCGACGAGCTCAAGAAGAGCGCTACCGGCGGGACGTCCGGGCCGAACATCGCCAGCAGGACCTCCCTCAGGACGAAGGACCAGGGGGTCCCGAGCCTGTACTTCGACGAGCAGCACCTCGGGAACGTGGACGTCATCGTCCGGCGGCTTCTGAAGTTCTACAACGACCTCGTCAACTCGTACGAGTCCGTCCTGTCCGACCTTGACGGGAGGGTCGTCGGCGGGACGTCCGGGCCGTTCAGGTACGACGACCAGAGCCACACCGTCCTGGACTACGCCTCCATCACGAACGACGTGGACGACAGGATCAAGCTGTACGACGTCGTGGCCGTCTCGAGCGTGTCGCCCCTCACCTTTTCGAGCGTCCCGGTCTACTCGTTCATGTACGAGCCGAACGGGCTGTCCAGGCTTTTCCCGACCGTGAACCCGTTCGTCACGGCGGCCCTGAACGGGAACGTCGCACCCATAATCGACTATGGGAAGACGCTCGGGAGCCTCGTGGTGAACAACGTCTCGTCCGTCGGGACGATGACGTCCTCGAGGGCCTCGCTGAAGTTCACCGCGTCGTCCATCGGCGGTGGCGGGACCAGCTTTACGTCCTTGACGAATGGCGACGCGTCCGGCCTTATACCGGCCCTCACGGCCGGCAAGAAGGTCTTCATCCACAACCCTGACGGATCCAAGTTCAACGCGCTGCCCGTAACGGTCACGTCCGTGTCCGGGACCGGCCCGTACACGGTCTTCATCTCCGGCGTCACATATGCCGGCCAGTTTGGCGGGATCGTCCAGGACACCTCAGATCCGGCCATCGCCTCAAACCATTTCTACACGCCGGGCCGCGACCTTGCCGTGAACAACGACAACGGGCAGCTCACCAACAACACCTTCCCCCTTCCGCCTCCGTTCGGCAGTATCCAGATCCCGATCGCGGGGAACGAGCTCGTGGACACGGCCGTCACCTTCGCCAACTCCAGCACGTCCCCGAGGAGGGTCCCCGCCCTTGACGGCCAAGAGCTGACGGACAACGGACGGATTCAGGTCCCCCCGGTCAGCCGGACGGCCGAGGCGAGCCTCCTGGCCGCGGAGGCCGATTCGCTGACGCTCATAGGGACGGCCAAAGTTCAACCGGACTTCATCACGGTGACCAACTCCACGGTCCCCGCCACGATAGGTCGGACGGTGACGTTCATAAATGGCCCCAATGCAGGGTATGCAAGGACTGTCCTCGCTGTTCTATCCAGTACATCTTTCACAGTCTCTTCACCATTCCCGCTCTCAGATCTGACGTCCCGGGACTTCTACGTCACTTCGTTCCTCGGAGGCGTCACTTCGGTCCTGGCTTCCGAGCTCGGAGTCTTGGGCACGAACACCGCCGCCGTTGCGGTCCCGCCGGCCCTGGTCGGCCCGGTGGACTCCGAGCTCAGTGCCATCGGCGGCGTGATCACGAACTTCAGCCAGATCCAGGCTTCGGGTATCGGATCCACGGGACTTATTGTGAACGTTTTGACGGACCCGCTTGTTGACTTTGCTGCCGTTTCTCCGCCGATCACTCCATCCAGCCTCGTTTACGTGTCGTCCGGAGCCGCCACCGGCCTGTATAAGGTCGCGTCGGTCGCGACTCATTCACTTACGCTGGACCCGACTTCCCCATATCCGGCCATTCCCCTCAGCGTGCCGTCCGTCCCGTACTCGGTCCTTTCTCCATGGCCCCTCGTCACTGACTTGGAGCCGAAGCTGGCGACCGAGTTCCTCAGTAAGACGTCCGCCTTTTACAATGCGACGGTATCATGGGCTGCAGCGGTCACGGCCGCGGGCGCCGTGGCGAGGGCCACCGCGGTCACGGCCAGGCAAGTGGATGTCGCATCTTTCATCAGCCGCATCACCAATATTCTCACGAGAGACGACAAGCTTTACGACTCGAGGTTCCTATGGATACAGCAGAGGACGGACAAGCAAAACGGGACGCTGACGAGGCAGGTGCTCGCCCAACAGAGGAGGGTGGAGGCGACGGCAAAGCTTCTGGCGGACCAACAGAAACTGTTGATCGCGAACCGATTGGCGTAGGCGGTGCGGCATGGAAACATGACCAGGACCTGTCGTTCAAGAACGTCCAAGCAGCTCTGGAAGCTGCCAAAGATGGCGTGGAGAGAGCACTGGCGGCGGAAAAAGAAAGACTTTCCAAACTAGTAGGAGCCATGGATATCCTCAGGAAGAAGTGAAGTGTTCAAGAACACCGACAGGATTCACGTCACTCACGGCGGCACAGGACCGACGGACCGTCTCTATGTGCGGCGTCCAGGAAGATCGGCCTAGTTATGAGTGACTGGTCCTCTGTCTCGCTCAGTTTCGACCCGTTCGGGCCGCTGAAGCCGCCGCTAAAGAGCACGCTTCAGTTCCTTGAGACCATTGAGGCCATCCTCGAGGCCCTCCTCGACCTCGTGAAGGTCTTCCTCCTGGACCTCCTGAACCCCGTCAAGGCGATCATCGCCCTGCTCCTGGCCGCGATCAGGACCATCATCAACCAGCTTAAGTCGACCGGGTTCTCCATACTCCTCGTCCATCCTGACTTCTCCAGGCAGGACATCTCGGCCGTCTTCCAGTCCGTGGACGGCTCCTATCCCGCGTTCGAGTCGAAGGTGTTCGGGAAGTTCCACGACACGAGCGACCTGTTCAGGCCCGTGTACCCGAAGGGCTCGTCCGTCGCCATGATGGTGCTGTACATCGGGGAGGAGACCCCAGGCGGGCTCATGACCCAGTTGATGGCGCTCTTGAACTTCATCAAGCACCCGAAGCTTCTCCCAGGCCTCCCCGCCCCGACCGACTTGAAAGTCCGTCCGGCCCTGAAGAGCGATGATCCGACGGCTATCGCTCGGAACGTTGTCAAGAACTTCAGTCAGCTCTTCGGCGGGACGTACGAGAAGGCGCTCGTCCTCGAATGGAGGATGCCGTCTGCCCCGATGGCGTCCAATTCACCGACCTTCATCAACCAGTTCTCCACCTTCCTGAGCGCCTTCAGGCTTCCGAGATTCGTCGTAGAACGCAGCGCCACACCCACCGGCGAGGCCGTGATCGTCCAGCTCACGACGTCGACCACCGGCCCCGCGGTTACAGGACTCATGGCGAAGTATGACTTCCCGCCCCCCACGTCGAACGTGGAACTCAGGGAGGAGAACGGGAGCATCTATAGGAACTTCGCGGATGCCCGTATCGACGTGTCCGGATCCAGGCTCGCGGAAGGGTTCGCGACCGGCACGTACAGGTACATCGACAACGATCCGAATCTGGTCGAGGGCCGCACATACTACTACAAAGTCCGGGCTTACTTCGGCAACCCTAAAGACTGGTTCGGGACCGGCATAAAGGCGTCCGGCGAGGACCCGGACCCTGTAGCTCTCCAGACCATCGCGAATGCCATAGGGAGTGACTTCAGTCCTCTCGTCAAGAGCTCGGGGAACCAGAAGTTCATACGGTTTGGGGACGGTGTTGTGATGGGGCAGCCCGGCCCGATTGTGAAAGGCTTCGTCCCGAAGAGCCTGACTCTGACCGGCGGATTCAACCCATACAACTCGATCTACGACGCTGTGAGGGCTGCGCTCCTGCTGAACTTCGAGTTCCCTCCCGCGCTGCCCGGGGATAGTCCCTCCGTCCAGACACAGAAGGCTGGGTGGGGTACACTGTCCGCTGTTGGCGGTCAGGTGGGTGCTCTGAAGAGGGCGGAGAAAGACGCCATAAGCCTCGCTAAGAACGTCCTCTTCAAGACGACCGCAAGGCGCGTCGCCAACAACACCCTCACGGCTGTGCAGAGCTCGCCCAAGCTCATAGACTTGCTCATTGCCAAGTGGAACGCTGGCGGGGTCCAGGAGGTCGTCGTGGCGGTCCTCGGCGACGAGCTCCCCACCGGCGTCAGGGTGCCAACCATCAACTGGAAGTTCATCGGCGTGTCCGGAAACGGATCGGCGGGCGATAACGCCAGGATTTCGGCATATCTGGCCAAGGAGGGAGGGTATAAGGACGGAGTCCCCCTGGACGGTCCGTTTCCGACGCTCGGCGTCCACAAGGACGGCGACCGGTCGTACCAGGCGACGGAGGAGCAGAGGAGGGCCTTGGCCGACTTCCTGCGGACGTGCCTTTCCCTGAGCGGAGGCGGGTCGTACCTGTCGTGGTACTCGGTCACGGTCGCGGACCTCTTTCCGGCGTTCATCCCGTTCATATTCGACTTCGAGCAGTTCCTGAAGTCCCTCCTGAAGGCCCTCCAGAGCGTCACCAAGGAGATCGAGTCCGTCATCCAGACCGTGATCCAGAAGATCCAGCAGCTCGAGGCGATCCTCAGGACCATCGTCCAGATACTCGACTTCCTGAAGATCAGCGTGAAACTGTCCGTCCTCGGAATCTCGTCATCGAACGGATCCGCGGACTCTCTCGCCTCCGCGCTGCTCGACTCCACGCAAAAGCCTTTTGACTCTCCGTCCGGGCTTCACTCCGGGCTTGTGATGACGTTTGGTGGGCCTGGAGCCGGCTTCACTGCGGCCTTCAAGGCCCTGGCCTTCGTCCTGACGCTCAACAAGTTCTAGAGTTTTATGAGATTGGTTCAGCGATGCGTAAGATTTCCAACTGCTTTGCTGGAATTGTAACTTCAGCAAACACCTTGGTGGAGGCCTCTGCATCCATCAGAGATGGAAAGGACGAGGTGATAAGGTATGGCCTTTAATTTCTTTCGGCACCTTCACTAGCGGTCAATGGTTCGAGCTCGAGGACTTCTCGAGGATCCAGGCCAAGGACATCAAGGACCGTATTGCCTGGCTCTCTGCGGAGATCACCAAGGTCGGCGTCTTCGTCACTGTGTACAACAAGAAGACCGACGACCCTGAGAGCTTCACCGTCTCCCCTCCCACGAGCTACGGGGCCAAGCTCATGCAGGCCTACAGGATCCTCGGCGGACTCCCCGAGAGGGATATGCTGCTCAGGACGTCGGACGACCCGGTGTACCTGACCCGCGGCGTGAGCCCGACGAAGGCCAACGACGCCTCCCCCGTGACCGGCGGGTATTCGGACTTGTTCTCGAACGGCAGGCGCTACCGCGGCAACCAGAGGTTCGACAGGGACCTCGGCCTGAAGGTCGAGAAGCTAAAGGCGTGGCAGCTCGAGGCCATCAAGCACAAGCGCGAACACCTGGAGTTCAAGATCAAGAGGGCCCTCGACTACTATGATCAGCTCCAGAACGAGAAGAACATGCTCAGCGCCATGCTGGCCGCCGACTCCCCGACCTCCGTCGAGCAGCAGATCACCGACCTGCTCAGCCTGTTCTATACCCCCGGACGCGCGAACGTGGTGGACAACCCGCTCGACAAGTTCGGCTTCAACATCGGGAAGCCCGGGGACAAGTCGTTTCCGAACGAGCTCGAGTTGGCGGAGGCTGAGGCGTTGCGCCTATAAC
>Ga0315284_10014383_pt1 | contig 11268 bp, 13 predicted proteins | sample YL17G09_16_MG_FD_203696 | JGI IMG/M metagenome (GOLD analysis project Ga0315284, IMG submission 203696) | Sediment microbial communities from Yellowstone Lake, YNP, Wyoming, USA - YL17G09_16 | ecosystem: Environmental > Aquatic > Freshwater > Lake > Sediment | place: USA: Wyoming | collected...
GATGTTCTTAACCATGATGTCGGTTGCAATAGGAACTTCTTCGTGTTCTTTTAGTAATGGATTCCAAATCTTGGCTTTTGAAACCGTTTTTGGTTGAAGCATCCATCTACCGGACGCCCAAAACTTCAAAGCGTTTCCACCAGTCGTACTTTTTAGCGTTTCTTCAGAAAAACCCTTCTGGCCGATCTTATCACGAGTCTGATTTAAAAATATAACAGTCGTACCGGTGTGAGAAATGATATCCTGGAGTTTCGGCATCCAGTTTGCCATAAACCTGGGGATCTCGGCAACACCAAGTTTTTCTTTTTCATCTGCAATGTCACGTTTATGTTCTCGTTTACTTACGAGACCTGCGACTGAGTCTATTACTATGAGTGATATGCCGTGTAAAGCTGCGGTGTCCACCATAACTTCAACTTCTTCAGCTGTGTGTGGAGCAGCACGAATACAACGTCCATTTCCTCCAAGTTCTGGAGGACGGAAATCACATCCTAGTTTCAACGCATATGTATCAACAACTGCGTGTTCTAGATCTATATAAAGCCCGGTCCCATCTTCCGGCATACATGCTTGTCCCATCGCAGTCAGTGCGATGGTGGACTTACCTGAAGACTCACGTCCGAAGATCTCCCAAATTTTTCCTTTAGGATAACCGGGACAAACAAACGATCCATCTGGAAGTCTAGATCCGCCGATAAGTATGTTAAGGACGGTTGAACCAGTATTAATGCACTCCATCCGAAACTTTGGTTGAACAATCGTATCGATCAAATTTCCCTTTCGCTTCTCTACAGAAGCGAGGAATCTAGCCAACTTCGGATGATACTTAATATCGTTTTTTGCCATTTGCCACCTTTCAGGAAATTTAATCTACACTTCGGAAGTCTTTTTTAACTAGTTTCAAGTTCTTCCAGAAATTTCATTAGGGAAGGATTGATCGTAGATTTTTGAGGTAGCTTCACAGACCCCTGTGGAATCAAACTAAACTGAAAAAAACGAGAATTTTCACGAAATGCATGAGCAACTCTTCGTGTTTTAGTCCCAGCTGCAGTTTTAATTTTACGTTTTCTTCCAATAAACACGGCTCGTTCTGACGGAGTTAAAGATTTTAAATCAATAACTCCGTCTTGCATGTCTAAAAAGCGAGCTGTATATAATGCGATCAAATAAGCGTCAGCTTCATTATTATCTATGATTTTTACATCCATAGTATCGAGCTGGACTCGACGTTGCATATCGGCTTTACCCATCAGACCCTTTCGTTTCACCGGGTCTTCTTTAGCCAAATACTTTAATGTTGTTGGATCGAACAGGACTAAATCCTTTCTTCGATCAAACACAGCAACTTGACTAAACATCATTAAGCCGAAATGAATAGTTTGAAACGGCCCAGCTTCATACGCTGGACTTTCCATTCCGACTGCTTTAACTCCTGGAAACCTACGTAGTAAGTCTTCGACGAGAGCTTGAAAATGTAAAAACCTGGCTACCGGAACAACGTCAGATAAAGTTCCTTCATGACCCGAAGCTACACGTCTTGAACGACCGGTAGCGGATGAATCATGGACTGCCCATCCATAACTTCTAAACGACGGGTCAAGTCCAAGTGTTAGCACATCGGAACATTACACTCCAACAATGATGTCACGAATTTTTTCAAACCTAGCAGGACGGTAATCCCACGCGTCTACTCCGACATGGATTTGTCTAAGGTCTCCCGGTTTACGTATACTTTTCGAATGAGTATGTCCATGCAGAAGAAATTCACCACGGGAACGTTTCCATCTCGGCATTTTACTCTGTTCTATCTTGTCTTCTTTTAACTCGAGTGACAACGTTCCGATATAAGGGAAATGGCTTGCACGAACTATATTACCATCAATATTGAGGGTAGCACTGCTCATTACTAGTTCAAAACCGAGCGAAGCCATGCGAGCGGCTCTTCTGTCATGGTTACCCAGAACTAGAAATTTCCGGCCGTTCAACCTAGACATTATCTGTTCAGCTTGTTTGAAAGGGCATAGAAAACAATCACCAAGCCATAAACAGTTATCACGAACGCCGATGTATGAATTGTAATTGGAGATCAAAGACTCATTCATTTCGTCCACTGAATTATATGGACGATCGCTATATTTTATGACGTTTGCGTGTCCATAATGCGGGTCGGATGTAAAAGCATCAAACATTTTCCAGATCTCTATCTGTCTTTAAAGCAAACGGAGGTACAGGAGCCTTGATTAATGCCATGAAAGCCAACTCAGGAGTCAGAAAATCGTCGCCGTACATATCCCAGAAATAACCCTGTCGCGGTCCTTTAGAGTATCTAAGAAATGACTTTTTGAATTTGACAACGCATTTCGGTGGAAATCTTTCATCTACCGGTCTGGTTTCATACTCCGGAATGATTTCCGCAAATTTTCTCCACGCGTCTACGTTCCCATGTGAGTCATGAAGGAACGCAGCCAGTATCTTATCAACAGTGAATAACTTCGTATCAATCATAAAAATTACCAGTCACCACATGTGTAGTGTTCCCATGAAGCATAAGAAATACCGTTGTATCCACATCCTTTTGGACACAAGCCGCTCAGTCTAGGCCAACGCTTACGCACTTCAGATGATGCTGGATTACCGAGAATAAAATCAATTGAGTTATTAGGCTGCCAGTTATCGAGAATTTTTTGTGCTTCTTCAGTATCGAAAGTAACACCGTGGTTACATTGTTCCGGTAAGTCTTTTTTCTCATGTTCGCTCATTTTTCACCAACTTATGAGTGGTATACTAGTCTTTACCCTTAATATTGGCAACAGGGTAAAGCCGATGTTTGACTGTTGCAATATTTTCTGCACTAAGAACATCGAGAACTTCGTCTAGATCCTTATAAACGTGAGCGCATTCATCAACTGGAATATGCTTATGATTACTCACGATCCCTTCAACTGATATCCCATTGAATGTTCGTTTAATATTTGCCATCTCGCCGTCGATATACTCTTGTTTGTGTCCGAGCTTCCGCTTTGCTTCATTACGTCCAAGAACACGACCAGATCCATGATTTACGGAGCATGCAGTTTTGTAAGCACCCGTATCCGGGAATAAAATTGCTGCTCCCTCGAACATCGAACCTGGAATTAGGCATGGATGACCAGTCTTTTCCCACGCGGTCCCGACAAGTTCCGGGTGTCCTGCCGGGAACGCGCGAGTTGCACCCTTCCGATGAACGAAACCCTTCTTAGTCGTGCCGTCTGGCAAAACTAAGGTTTCTTCCTGAACGAGATTGTGCGAAATCTCGTAATAAACTTCAAGATCGGAGTTGAAAACTTCCTGTGTTGCTTCCCGAACTCCGTTTACGATCAAATGACGGTTTGCTACAGCGAAGTTTGCTGCTGAATTGTGATGAGCCCAGTATTGACGACCAAGCGGTTCATCAATACTAAGCCACGAATCTTCGCGTCTATTAGACGGAAGACCACGTAATTTTGCACCTTCATAAAAGAAGTGATCCGCAGTCTTATGTCCATATCCGCGTGATCCACAGTGGACCATGATCCAGACTTCTCCGGTGTCGCGGTCACACTGCATTTCAATAAAGTGATTCCCACCACCGACTGATCCAAGTTGGTCTGACACCTTCGCGTAAGCCTGGTCTATCAACTTAAGATCGGTGTCATCAGGAATCGGAATATAACGACGTTCGCACAAGTCTTCATCGACACCGAGGGCCTTTGCCCCATATCTAAGGATGTCGTCTACTTTGTTTGACGAGTACTTCTTCATCAAAGCAGGGCGACTCGAGCCAACACCGGTTGCAATTCGCTTTTCGACTTCTTCAACCCACTGAGATCGCTTATGCTTACTCTTGATCGATCCAGCCGATAGACGAGCCTTCATGTGAAGAATTCCACATGAAATATCATAGCCCGAGCCACACTGAAGAATCGTTCCGTCCGTAACAACAACGGAACCAACCGGGACTCCGAATCCGCTATGGCAGTCGGGCATCAAATATGCGCCAATGACGCCATCATATGAAGCCCCACTAGCGATCTGTTGCCACATGCTTTCTTCAGAAGCATCATATAAATCAGAGGAGAGAAAAGCGTGAGCATCCACTTTCATGGTTCCACACTTCTCCAGAACGTAATGATTCGGACCGACAGGTTTTGCTTGGTACTTAAAAGACATCGTATTATTTCTGAATAGTTAACCAGGTAACTACTTGGCCATTTTGTTTCCTCAACTGAAAACCATTGTGGTTGAAATCATCAGAAATTCCACCACAACCAGGCATGAATCCTCGGGTTAGACAGAAGTGTTAAACGAGTTGGTCTCCAGTAATGAAGCGCCGTATGGAACTGGCGAACTGGATGTTTCAACGCAATCATGATAAACCCTCACCAAGTTCCCACCTGATGAAACGACGGATAGTAACATTTTCACCGAGCTTTGCTATGAGTTCCGTGCGAAGTTGTTCGATAGTTCGACCAGGAGTGGTAACAGATTCCTGCTCAATAAGACAAACTTCTGAGACCCATTTTATATATTTCCCGCCAAGAATTTTGTCTTTCATTTCTTCAGATGCACCTTCAGGCATCTGTTCCATGAAAACGGAACGTTGTTTTTCCCAAATATCCAGTGGGACCTGTTGTTCTCGGACGGCTAATGGCGACATTGCCGTGATTTGCATCAAAACAGCGTTTCCAAAACCCAAGAACGCGTCCGACTTTGCGGCGAAATCAGTCTCGCAGTTAATTTCGACTGCACTGACGATTTTATTGGCATGCGTATACGCGAACACACGGCCCTCAGTCACGATACGACCAGCACGATCAGCGGCCCGGATCATGCCACGCTTTTGGAGCAACTCGAGCGCTTGTTCAACGTTCCCACTCGTTTCTTCCAGAGCTTTTCGGCAAGCGTCCATGCCGACTCCGGAGCGAGAACGAACTTCTTTAATTTGTTCTAAATTAAACATAACACCTACTATGACTCCATGATACTACGCGCCACTTCAATCCTGCAGTCGTTCGAATAACCTTGACTCTTCGCTAATCGAGCGATTGAGCCTTTAGAAGTCAAAATGTCTTTTAGTATCGGGCCTGCCCCGCATACTTCACAAACGAAATACCTGATTCTATCAGTGGGCGGATTATCTTTCGACAGAACCCATTTGTGCACGGTCATCATGGAAACATACAGTTGGAAAGCGACGTTCTAAATCGGATAAGATTTTTAAACCAATGGCCCTATTAGTTTCTTGAGCCCGAATTTCAGATATGTTTTGAATCGTAGTTCCGTACGTGGCACTTCTAGAAGCCAATTGATGTGCTGCTTCGTAAGCAAGCTTTATCCACTCGAATTCGGCGTCATTTGGAACACGGCATACGACTGAAAACCTTTCACTAACATGAGAGAAGAGCCTAGGTTCATTTGAGTCGTCAATCGGTCCGACCGGAAGATTCTTATCAGTATCGCAGTCTTCCGGATTCGTACAAACTATTGAGCCATCAAACCAATCATATACCCCGGTGACTGAAAAGAATACATGGTTGAAAAAATCTGCACGAGTGCGACATCGCGTTCTCCACTTTGAAAAAACGTCCTGTTGAAACTCATAAGCAGATAATGGTCCATTTTTGGAGAAGGACTCTATCCAGGCAACACCATGCTCCATAGCATGCTCACGTGTTGTACAGAGAGACAGATTGAAGCGGATAGAATCAGAAATGGAAGAGCGCTCAACAAAGACGCATGTTCGAAATTTATTACCTTCTGGACGAATAAGGACATCGGCTCGGTCATTTATAACCGCAGCCCACCCATTATCCCATTTTCTCCAGTTATACCCTTCAGCGCGCTTCGTGTCTTCCATGGGACCCCTTATTTGGTACCCAACATGGCTACTACATCTTTTTTATACCACATTTTTGGCCTTTTTGCACCTATCTGAATATTCAAACTAGCTAGACATGACTTCGGATAATATCTGTGCGTTGCAGTCTATCAGGATGCCCATTCGCCGGTACATTCGTTTACCACGCGGTTTCTTGTCACATTTTATTCTACAAGCATGACAAAACCACGCGGAACGAATCCCCCCGGATTCTGTTTGATAGTAAATGAATGTCCAAACGTGGTTCTTCATATAATTAGTGAGCTCCTTGGACCTCTTGTCGGATTCAAGAGTGGATGGACACTATCAGGAATGTTACTATCATAGGCGGTATCCGTCTTCCGGCATACGCCCGAGGATGGCAAATTTCCGCGCCTTCTGATGAAGAATTCAGGAAGGTGACGAAGTGGCCATAACAGTCGGAGTTCAGAAGCTAGCGTCAGATAGTACTGACGTTGTTCTTGCGAACATCGTTCTAACGTCTGATCAAATTTTACAAAACCCGATAATTGTTCTCGGGGACCCGATCATATTTGCTCAGATTTATTCACAACTTGGAATTCGACCGGACCAATGGGTTCTTTCAACAGTTATACTGCTAGAGGTCCAGGTTCAACTTCCTGGGATTACAGCATATAATTATAGTGTCAGATATACAAGAAAAGGTTCTCGATCTCGAAGCATCGTTGGTCCAACAGGTGCAAGAGGTCCTGCTGGATCTGCCGGGTTTCCCGGCGCAACGGGGCCTCAGGGGCCTCAGGGGCCTCAGGGGCCTACCGGACCATCTAATGGAGCCGGTCCCGATAACTTCAGTTACAAAAGAGTGGCTCCCGGAGTGAAAATTACGATCCCTGATGATCAACAAATGGCAGTATATGGGGGACTCACCAACGAAGGTGAAATAGTAAACCTCGGTGAAATAATTTCAGTTTAAGAGTGAGCATGACCATCACCCTAAATCATCATAAGCTTTCTGTTGGTTCAGCAAATAAACGGCATGCTTCCGAAAGGAAGCACACTTCCTGTGGTCAGACATGCGATCGGATTCATATGGCCAGTGGGTCTAGGAGAGCTGAATGACCACTACAATCGGTACATACGATTTTAAAGAAAATAACGCACCGAGTCCATCATCGGTCGGGCGTCGTCTCTCCGTCACAACTGCTGGCGCTCTTGAGCTCACCGATACACTAGGTATAACAACGCCTGTCGGTGGTGGCGGTGGTGGTAACATTTGGATACACAATCCGCCTGTTACAGTAGGAATGTCACCATATGCGGCTTCAATCCAGGAAACCGTAAAAGTTGATGTTGATACTGGAGTAATTAGTGTTACGCTCCCGTCGGCCATAGGTCTAACAGGAAGACAACTTAAAGTTTTAAGCCTATCGGATAATATTTCTCCACCAGTGTGTACAGTGTCACCGACTTTCGGGCAAACCCTGAACGGTGGTCCAAACTGGACGCTCACAACGCCGCGCGAACGCCTCGTAGTAGAGAGTGATGGCGCTAATTGGCTCGTGGTAGATTGAGGCGAAATCATGGGCTTAGATAAAAAATACGTCGATAGACAAATCGAAGCAGCGGATCCGGAGGATCATAAGTCTTCGGTTCGATTTGCTACAATAGCAGCACTACCCGCCTATAATCGCGTCGGGAACGTTCTTACGAAGGTAGGTAATGGTGTTTTTCCTGCAATAGATGGAATAGTTTCCGTAGTAGGAAATTCATTTCTTCTTACTTCAGACGGATCTCAAGCTCCTGCAGATAACGGAATTTACACGATCACGACGATCGGTAGCGGTGCCGCTCCATGGGTAGCAACACGTCGAACAGATGCAGATGCTAATGACTTAGTAAACTCTGGTTTACGAGTCACGGTTGAGGAAGGAACCAGATACCCTGCCGGTACAGAGTTCGTACTAACTACCCCGAATCCGATAGTACTCAATACGACTGGCCTCGTGTTTGAAGAGGTTGTCGGTGACACGGGCGGGTTCATTTCAATCCCGACTGGAACTCGGAAAACGATCAAAACCGACCAACAAGTTGTTCATGTTGGACCATTAACCATTAATGGAACACTCGTTGTTAACGGAAGTTTTGTAACACTTCCGGAGCCTGAATATACTCAAAACGTTCCAACAGTATTCAGTGGTCCTTACAGTGCTCCAAATAACTCAAATGTTCCGGTGGATCCGACTGCAGGAGCACTTACAGTTCTGCTTCCACCAACCGGTACGCCTGGACATGAGATCGTTATTAAGAACGTGAGTTCTTCAGTGAACGCCGTGACGATAGATGGTCAAGGCGCGAAAATTGATGGTGCGTACACTAAAACAATCAATACGGCATTCGAGCTGATCAGGGTTCGTAGAAAGCCTAACCAGCAATGGGATGTGGTGAACTAAATGTCCGGTCTTACTAAAGAACAAATTGCTGCTGATGTTGCTGCCGCAGCAACAACAATGCCTTTCACATCGACCATTTATTCAGCTAACTTCCTAGTTGAAATCAAGAAGATAAATCGCTATAATTCAACTGCTACGCTAACAGCTTTACTTCCATCAAATCCACCGGATGGAACAGTCGTTGCGTTTCTTCCAGTATATTTTACTGGAGGCGGAACACTAACTATATCTGCAGGAGCAGGAGATTATTTATGGGCTAACGGCGGTCCTCCATATCTCCCTCTTCGCTCAAGTCCGTTGCCTCCAGTATTTTATTCGGAATGGAAATATGACTCATCCCAGTTAGCATGGCAGATGCTGAATGGTTGGGATATATTCAGTCAATCATTCATACCGGATATAATTAAAATTTCGGATAGTAGTGGTAACTACACGTCAACTTCAGTAGATCCGAATTCACTGGTAGGACGTTCCGGTACAAGTACAATAAGTAGTCATATAATATCTCAGAACGCTCTTCTTGCTCGTCTGGGTTCAAGTGATATAAGTTCAGTGGATATGGCTCTCTTCGGCGGGGCGTTTGTATACAAACCCTCGGCATTGATCCCTGCTCCCGGTCAGGGCCGCTTGTTCTCCGATTGGCCTTCGTTGCGGACGGCTGTACTGACTACTGTCGGCCCACAGGTGATCTGGTTCGATGAGACAGTCGCGCTTGTCACCGAAGGCACGCTTGATTGCCAAGATCGTATCGCGTTGGCCGCACGCAAAGGCGTGGTAGCCACGGTGCTCTCCTGCGGTAACGGCACCACTGGCAACGACACCTATTTCTCGAACGTGCCTGACGTGTACGGATCGCTGACGATCAAGAGCAATAACTTCGACGCTCCCGTCATCCACGAGACGGTGACTGGTAAGTCCACCACGTTCCACGATGGCGGCTTGTTCGACGTGTACCCCGGCATGCAGCCTGCCTACCTGCTGGAGAAGCTGGCGGGCACGACCACATCAGACCTGTACTTCAATGGTCGCGGCAACACGATCAAGCAGGCGCTAGCTCCAGACACCGCTTCTGTGGCGGTGAAGGGCGGAGGCGTGATCCGCATCAGGTTGCAGGGCCAGAAGGGCACAATCGAGCCGAACTCGTTGGCTTGCTTGGATGGGTCCGCGTTGGGCTCGAAGGTTCAGATCTTCGACTACGGCAATCCCAACGGGTTGGTGAGCAATGTCCAGAACGCGCTCACAGGCAGCTTCGGTGGTCTTGAGTATCCGAACTTCGCTCCAGAGGTGTTTCACTTCCAGGGCGACCTGAGCGCGGCGGTGGCTGACGACTGTTTGATCTCCAACTTCGTGCTCTCACTCGCCACCAGCAAGAACGTGCCGGGCGTGATCGCCACTCCAGATCCTGAAGTCGAGCACATCGTGTCACATGAGAATCAGCTGCGGCAGATTGCGTGGATCAGCGATTCAGTGCTCGATGCCACAACCGAGCTTGAGATTCTGGTGGACGGCGTCGTGGTGCTCACTACGGGCGCGACAGTGCCGTTGATTGGTCGTGTCGGTACTCAGACGCTACTGCCGTTCAACCCTGCGCCGCCGTATGTGTCGTTGGTGGTCAAGGGTCCGACTGTGAACAACCGCGTTGCGGTGCGGTACCGGGCCGGAACGGTGCCTGGTAAGATCTCAGTGAGGATTCAATGAGCGCCAAGCACGTACAGGTTTCCGCCACAGCATCTCCACCAGGAGGCGAGCCTGTGTTGGCTAGCGGAACGTACACGCCGACGCTGGGCGGTGTGTCGTCGAACGTGGCTAGTTCTTCTGCTTTTGTTTGTCAGTGGATGAGAGTTGGGGATGTTGTATCCGTTAGTGGAATGGTCGGCGTAGATCCAACGTTAGCAGCTACAACTACGAGGCTTGGCATCAGTCTGCCGGTAGCATCTAACTTCACTGCCGCACAGCAGTGCGCAGGAACACTATCCGGTGGTGCAGGCGCAGCTAGCGGAGCTATCTACGGAGAGCCGACTCTAAATATAGCGGAGTTGGATGTTTCGCCGGTTACAGCGGCGAATGCTTTCTACTTTTTCACCTTCACCTATCAAATCCTCTAAAGGCTCACGTAGGACCACCAGCGGGACACTCGGTAACGAACTGACAGGAGATACTCATGGCTGATTTCAATGGAATGTCAATAACCCCCGTAAAGGGTCTTTCAACAGTAGCGAACCCGGGAAACGGTAGCTACTCGTGGATCGTAGATTCAGAAAACGCTAACGCATTCACCTTGATTCTAGGTGGAGTTGGTTCATATACTACAGTAGTCATATCCCCACCTGGAGAAATGATAGCTACTGCAGTTCCACTAGGTGCGAACGTGAATGACTACGCACCGCTGAACTGGTCTCTGTCTAATCGAGTGCGGTTGTCGGCTACACTCCCGGTAAATATTACCGGTTTCGATGCCACAGCTATTGTAGGTCGCAAAGATGTCTTCAATAGCGATACGTTTCCGATAACATTGAAGCATCAGGATGCTGGATCGATTGCAACGAATCGAATCCAAGTCCCTGGTGGAGTTGATCTTACGCTATATCAGGACGATAACGTGTCGATGTGGTATGACATCGTGCTCGGTGCGTGGAGACTCATCTAACAAAGAATTGGCTACGGAGATTACTAATGACTTTTATCGGATCTAATGTTCGCGCACCGAAATACCGTTGGAAGTCCGATATCCAAGGTAATCTCTTTGATGCTACATATGTTCCGGCAACCCATGACATCCGAATGGGATTTACCGATCCGTCAGTGCTTTTGACGGGAGAACAGAATGTAACCGGGTGGGATGTCGTAACTGGTGATCGTGTACTTCGAGCCGTATATCCGGGTGTCGTTCCTCAAGGTTCTGCTACGATCTCAGCATTCTCTGCTAGTCACATAACAATTTCCGTCATGTTGAGTGATTTC
>Ga0315284_10014384_pt1 | contig 11267 bp, 13 predicted proteins | sample YL17G09_16_MG_FD_203696 | JGI IMG/M metagenome (GOLD analysis project Ga0315284, IMG submission 203696) | Sediment microbial communities from Yellowstone Lake, YNP, Wyoming, USA - YL17G09_16 | ecosystem: Environmental > Aquatic > Freshwater > Lake > Sediment | place: USA: Wyoming | collected...
GTTCGGCTTATATCCCCGCAAAGGCACGATCGCCGTGGGCAGCGATGCGGACATCGTGATCTGGGATCCCAACCTGGAGCATACGATTTCGGCTCGAACGCATCACATGCGCGTGGATTACTCCATGTTTGAAGGATTCCAGGTCAGAGGAAATGCGGAGACCGTGATCGCGCGCGGCCAGGTCGTGGTCGAGAAAGGGAACTGGTTAGGCGCAGTTGGACAGGGCCAGTTCATCAGATGCGGCTCCTGCGGTCTGCAGCGCAGTCTGCGATACAGACAGTGGGAAAAAACCTAGCCACGAATGGCACGAATGGCACGAAAGATTAGCCGCGCGTTTTGCGATAAGGTCTTTTCGTTGCAGCTAGGGCTATTCGTGTCATTCGTGGCTGCTGTCAGCTTGCATTATCTGAATCACAGCAGCGAAGTGCTAAAGCTTGACGCCCAGTCTGGGATGGTGGATAATATGGTAGGTACCACATGATGTCATGCGACCTGGGGCATTAAGATATGCCGGATATCATCGATCCTCATAGTTTTTTGCCAAGATACTATCAACTGGCGAACATCCTTCGCGATCGCATCTCGAAGGTGGAACTGGTCGCGCGTCAGCCCATCCCCTCCGAACGCCAACTGGAGCGGGATTACTCCGTCAGCCGCACCACCATCCGGCAAGCCATCGAATTGCTCGTCCGCCAGGGTTACCTCTACCGGGAACATGGAAAGGGAACCTTTGTCTCACCGCAAAAGCTTCAGAAGGGAATTTCCGAGCTGACCAGTTTCAGCGAGGACATGAAGCGGAGAGGGATCGTTCCCGGACAGAAAATCCTGGAAATCGGATATATCAAGCCACAAGCGGATGTTTGCACCCATCTGGAGTTGCCGGCCGATTACGAAAAAGTTCTTTGCATTGAACGCCTGCGCCTGGGGGACGGCGTGCCAATGGGCCTGCAAACTTCCTATTACATTTTGCCGGAAGGGCAGACGATCACGCGCCAGGAACTCGAGCAACACGGATCCACGTACCGGATTCTCCAGGAGAAGTTTCACCTGATCCCGACCGAAGCGGATGAAACTCTCGAAGTGGCGCTGGCCACACCCCGCGAGGCTTTCCTCCTGCAGATCGAGCCCGGCAGTCCGCTGCTACTCAGCGAACGCACGACCTACTCCCAGGACCGCCGCGTCATCGAATTTGTCCGCATCCTCTACCGAGGCGACCGCTACCGCTACTACGCCAAACTAACCCGATGATCTCGCCGCGGTGGGCGCCGCGCGCCGCGCCTAAGCGCTTGAGAGTTCCGGGCCTTCTACAGGCAGCCACAAACGACTTGGTGCGGAATATCCGCAATCCAAAAGCCTCAACGCAGTCTCACATGCACCGAATGTGCACTCAGGCGCATGAAAATGACAGACTGGGGTGTGCCAATGTGCGGGCTAAAGCCCGCGGCCACAACACATAAGATCATGATGCAGTCCTTCGCAACCCGTCATTCCTTATCCAGTGGCGGCGGGCTTCAGCCCGCGCTGCCCGAAGTAATTTTCGGAATAGAGGGCGCAGAAGCCGCAGAGGATCTTCGCTTTTGAACGACTTTTCTCCGCGACCGCTCCGTTGCGGCTTTTGATTTTCTCGCCTAAATGGCTTGGACATATAGGTAGGCAATACGAAGACACAAAAGGGACTGGCGTCATTCGTGGCTGCTTTTGCAGTTTCCACGTCAGTAGTTTTTCGCACAGATTATTGTTGACACGGTCGATATCATGATGTAGGATGGTCATGTGGTCACTACCAGTTGATCGAGATAGGGAGGCGGCATGAGCGATTCCACTGACCCTGAAATCCGCCAGATCGTGAAGCGAGTTCTTAATCAGGCCATGGGGCTCGCCATAAAGAGCGATGCTCCCGACCGTGCCCCCGTTCAAACTCCTCCGCCTCCCCAGATCGAAGGCAATTCATCCGCACGAGAAAAAGTCGCAATAGGTTCAGATCATGGCGGTTATGAGCTAAAGGAAATTCTCAAGGCTGAGCTGCCCGGGTTAGGTTTCGACGCCATCGATGTCGGCACTCACAGCAAAGAAGCAGTCGATTATCCGGACATCGCTCATGCGGTTGCCGGCCTCGTGAAAGAGGGCAAGGCTGCGCGTGGAATCATCATCGACGGAGCCGGCATCGGCAGTTGCATTGTCGCCAACAAGGTTCCAGGCATCCGCGCCGGCTTGGCCTACGATTACTCCTCAGCCGTAAATAGCCGCGAACACAACGACACGAACGTGCTTACGCTTGGCGCCGGACTGATCGGAGTGAATCTCGCCAAGCAGATCCTGGCAGCCTGGCTTGCGACCAAGTTCGGCGGCGGGCGCCACGCGCCGCGCGTCGAAAAAATCGTTGCTGTCGAGAAGCTGTATCTCAAGTAGGGGACCTCTCATGATGCCGGACCTCAAGACGACGGAACAACTCATCGAAGTCATCGCCAGGGAAGTGCTGGTCGCGATGATGGAGCAGCAAGACCGCGCCAAATCGGCGCCCGAGTGCGACCAGTGCAAGTTCAGCTGTGCCGAGGGCATGTGCGTCAGGACCTGCTTCGACCGGGCCGGCAGGGTGGTCAGCGCGGGCGCGGAGCGGCTCTCTTCCACCATCGGGGTGATTCCGCAGGACAAGAGCCTGGCGAAGATGATCGACCACACCATGCTCAAGCCTGACGCCACACCCGATCAGGTAGCCCAGCTGTGTTTCGAGGCACGCAAGCATGGATTTGCATCCGTGTGCATCAATCCCGCCTGGGTCAAGCTGTGCGCGCAGCTGCTTGCGGGCACTCCCGTGAAAATCTGCACCGTGATCGGATTTCCTCTCGGGGCGACGGCGCCCGAGGTCAAGGCGTTTGAATGCCAGAATGCGCTCGAGCACGGAGCCACGGAAATCGACATGGTCATCAATATCGGCGCTTTGAAAGCGCGCGACCTGGAGCTGGTCGCGAAGGACATACGCGGCGTAGTGGCCGCGGCTCATGCGCGCGGCGCCATTGTCAAAGTCATCATTGAAGCGGCCCTGCTCACCGACGAGGAAAAAACCATCGCCTGCCTGCTCTCGAAAGAGTCCGGTGCGGATTTCGTCAAGACCTCGACCGGCTTCGCCAGCGGCGGCGCGACCGTGCACGATGTTGCATTGATGCGCCGCGTCGTAGGACCGGAAATGGGGGTGAAGGCCGCGGGCGGGGTGCGCACGTATGCGGATGCCGAGAGCATGATCAAAGCCGGTGCCACGCGCATCGGCGCCAGCGCGGGGGTCAAGATCCTGCAAGGGCCCGTCGGCGAGAAAGGCGCAGCGGCCGCACCCGCGGCCGGCGGCAAGAGCTATTAGTCCTGGGAGAGCGGACATGTTGATTGCCAAAGTGGTTGGGACCACGGTCTCAACAATCAAAGATGAAAAGCTGGTGGGCCGGAAACTGCTCATTCTCCGCCAGACCGATGAAAAGGGTCAGCCCGTGGGAAAGCCCTATGTGGCCGTCGACACCGTCGATGCCGGCGCCGGGGACCTGGTCCTGACCTGCTCGGGATCCTCGGCCAGGCAGACCACGATTACCAAAGACACTCCGGTAGATGCGGTAATCATGTCGGTCATTGATTCACTCGAAGTGGATGGAACCGTCGTGTTCCGGAAATCATAACCGGTACTGCCGGCGGAGGCGGGGAGCGCTCGCCGCTCACTCTTGTTCCTCTGCGGCTTCGGAATCAAGATGCTGGATAAGGATCTTTCTTCAATTCAAGAGGCACGCGACCTGGTGAATGCGGCACAGGAGGCTTGGAAGACCTGGAGCCGCGCATCGCAGGCCGAAGTGGATCGCGTCTGTGCCGCGATGGCGGAGGCCGGTTATCAGGCTTCCGAACGCCTGGGCCGCATGGCACAGGAAGAAACCGGCTACGGTGTCGCCGCCCATAAGAAGTTGAAGAACGAATTCGGATCTCGCTGGGTCTGGGAGAGTATTCGCGATCTGAAAACTGCAGGTGTGATCCGTCATGATCCGCAGCGCCGCCTGTATGAAATCGCCTGCCCGATGGGGGTGATCGCAGCCTTGATTCCATCCACGAATCCGACTTCGACCGCGTTCAATAAGGCATTGATTGCCGTCAAGGCGCGCAATGCCATCGTGATTTCCCCTCACCCGTCCGCGGCGCGCTGCACGTTCGAGGCGGTCCAGACCATGGCTTTGGCTGCCGAAAGAGCGGGGGCGCCCCGCGGGCTGATCGGCTGTATGCAGCAGATCTCGCTCCAGGGGACGCAGGAATTGATGAAGCACCGGCACATTGCGCTCATCCTGGCCACAGGCGGCACGGCCATGGTGCGCGCCGCTCATTCCACGGGAAAGCCGGCCTACGGTGTCGGGCCGGGGAATGTGCCGGTCTATGTCGATCGCAGCGCAGATATCGAAAAGGCGGCCCGCTATATCGTGGCTTCCAAGGCCTTCGACTGCTCTACGATCTGTGCGACCGAACAGTCGGTGATTGCCGACCGGCCGATCGCCTCCAGGCTGGCCGAGTTGATGCAGTTGGAAGGCGCCTACTTCACTACCGAACCGGAAACCGACGCCTTGCGCCGGGCGCTTTTCCATGCTGATGGAAATATCAACACGGCCTTGGTCGGGAAACCGGCTTCCTATGTCGCCGGATATGCGGGTGTGCGAATTCCCGGGAATACGAGGATCCTGGTGACACCGCTGCGCGTGGCAGGCAAAGAAGAGCCCCTTTCGCAAGAGAAACTGACCACGGTGCTTGGCTGGTATGTGGTCGATGGCTGGGAGCAGGGTTGCGACACCTCCATCGCCATCATTGAAAGCGGGGGCCGCGGCCACACCCAGATCATCTATGCCAACGACGACCGCATCATCATGGCGTTTGGCCTCGAAAAGCCGGTCTTCCGCATCCTGGTCAACACGATGGGAACGCTCGGCGCGATCGGACTCACCGCAGGTGTGATGCCGTCGCTGACCCTTGGATCGGGTGGGCTGGGCGGCGCGATTACGGGAGACAATATTACGGCCTCTCACTTGATCAATATCAAGCGGCTGGCGTACGAGACGATGGCTCCCCCGGCCGCAGCTTTTGCGCCGGGTGAAGTGCCTTCTGGCCTTTCACCCGAGGAGGTGGAACGGATCGTCCTTCAGGTTGCAAGTGAAATCCTGGAAAGCAGACACTCCGTCCAATAGGAAACGGGTTTAATGATTCGTCATCGGAGTCGGAATCGGGATCGGAAATGCAGGCGCTGGAGCTTTCGGGCCCTGGCCAGAGCCGAATTGAAATCGATCGCAAACACGCCTGCAAAAACGATCCCGATACCGATGCCGATTTTAGCCGAGCCAGGCGCTGCAAGAAGTCGCTGCCTCATTGTTGAGGGAATTGGAATTGAGTCCGCGCCGCCTGCCAGACAGCGCTTGGTGAGCATGGACACCTTACAAGCGGTTACGCATGAAAGTGAATGATTGAGGCAGCCAATCTGCGGGCTAAAGCCCGCAGGCACAGGACATAGGATCATGCTGCGGACTTTCGCAATCCATAATCAGTTATCCAGTGCCGGCGGGCTTCAGCCCGCCATAACGAGTTTTATTTTCGAAACTGAATAGAAAGGAAGATGACCATGGCTTTTGATAGTTCTCTTATCGCCCTCGGAATGGTGGAAACGCGCGGTCTGGTTGGCGCCATCGAAGCAGCGGATGCAATGGTAAAAGCTGCCAACGTGGTTTTGATCGGCTCGGAGTATGTGGGTGGCGGGTACGTGACCGTGATGGTGCGCGGGGATGTCGGCGCCGTGAAAGCAGCCACCGATGCCGGGGCTGCCGCAGCCAAGCGCGTAGGCGAATTGGCGTCGGTTCACGTCATTCCACGGCCGCATGCGGATGTGGAAATGATCCTGCCGAAGAGCAGCAAGGGCAATATCGGCGGACGTTCCCCGGAAGGCCAGTAAGCCGCCGTGGGCGCCGGCCGGCGCCTGAAACATCGTAGTGAGATCACGGACATCTGAGCAGTATTCCTTTTCCGGGGAATCAGAAATGGTGCTGCTCTCGGGTGATACCGGTGACCGGCATGGCATTTGCCTGTGAGGGACAATGGTGGTAACCGAGAATCGACGCAGTTCCGTCAATGGAAACCTTGCCGAATACCTGGCGCAAGCGGATGCTGTAATCCTGCCCCGGGCTCTGTCGGAAAAGGCGTCAACGTCGAAGATAGATCCGGGGCGGAAGCTGCGCGTCGGCGTTGATTTGGGCACTGCCTACCTCGTTCTCGTTGTGCTCGACGAGGACGGCATTCCTTTGTCTGGAGAGTGGCAATTTGCCCAGGTGGTGCGCGATGGGCTCGTGGTTGATTTCATCGGGGCCACGGACCTGCTGCGCGGCATGAAGGAGCGCGTCGAGCGGCGCATCGGCAGGGAATTGACGCATGCCGCAACCGGCTATCCTCCGGGCGTGCCGCTCATGGAGAGGCGGGCCAAGGGCCACGTGATCGAGGCCGCCGGCATGGATTGCACCGGATCGATGGATGAGCCGACTGCGGCGAACCATGTGCTTCAGCTGCGCGAGGGCGCGATTGTCGACGTCGGCGGAGGCACGACAGGAGTCGCGATCTTGCGGCAGGGGGAGGTAGTCCATACGGCGGACGAGCCGACCGGAGGAACCCACTTTTCCCTTGTGATCGCCGGCGCGCTCAACATGCCCTTCGAAGAGGCCGAAGCGCTGAAGATTACCAGGCAGGAGCAGCCCCGCCTGCTTCCGCTGGTGCGCCCGGTCATGGAAAAAGTGGGCAACATCATCCTGCGCCACACTCGAGGATGGGATGTGACATCGATAACCATGGTTGGAGGCTGTTCGTCGTTCCTGGGAATGGCGGATGCCGTTCAAGAATACACCGGGATCAAGACCCGGGTGCCCGATAATCCGTTGTTCATCACCCCACTGGGAATGGCGCTGCACGACCAGGCCCAATAGTGCGGAGGGGAGAAAATCATGAGTGATGCTTTTTCATTACGCTGCTACTGCCACCTCGACCGGATGCAGCCCCAGTTCGCCGCATTCATCGGTACCGTGACCCAGGGCGATCTGCCGATCGAAGGCATGGCTGCCCTCTATGTTGAAATGGCTCCCGGCAACGAAGTCTTCCGCGTCGTGGATATCGCCGTGAAAGCAACGGAAGCCAGGCCGGGCGCCCAGATCGTGGAGCGCGAGTTCGGCATGTTCGAGGTGCATTCTCCCAATCAGGCTGCCGTCCTCGAAGCGGGGCGCGTCGTCCTGGATCGCCTTGGCCTCGGCGTAGAAGACCGCATTCAGCCGCAGGTCGTTTCCACCCAGGTGATCACCCGAATCGACCCATACCAGGCGCAGCTGCTGAACCGCTTCCGGCGGGGCAGCATGCTCGTCCCGGGGGAAACAATGCTTGTGCTCGAATGCGCTCCGGCGGCGTATATCAACTTTGCCTGCAACGAGGCGGAAAAAACAGCGAGCATCAAGCTCATCCATGTGTCGTCGGTAGGGCGTTTCGGACGCATGTGGCTCTCGGGGTCGGAAGCGGAAATTCTGACGGCCAGAAATGCGGCCATCCAGGCTCTGCAAAGCCTGGTGGGCCATGAAGGCGCCTGATCGAAGGCTCTGCCCGGATTGGATAGGAGCGGTTTATGCCCAAAGAGTTCTACACCGAAAGAGATATCGAAGACATGTTCAAGGGCGGCATTATGTCGCTCGAAGTTCACGACCATGTCGTGCTGACCGAATTGGCCTTTGAAAAGGCCCGGGCGATGGGGATGAAACTGGTGTGCATGAATGCTGACCATCCGCCCAGCGCACCGGTCCGGCCTTACCTCTCCCAAAAGCAGGGATCTCAGCCCTACGCGCCGGTGGCGGCAGCTATGGTTTCTTCGCTTCCTGCCCGTGCGTGTGGTGAGCCTGCGGCCGGCAAGCCTGCCGAGATCAACTTGCAGCAGCGCATACGCGAAGCTGTGATCGCCCGCGTCGGAACCCAGGTAGACGCCAATTTGCTGGATGTGATCATCAAGCGCGTTCTCACCAGCACCGGAGTGAAGTGATCCCCATGCTGTTCGGCAGAGTTAGAGGCACAGCGGTTTGCACCATCAAATATCCGGGCACGGAAGGCCTGAAGTTGCTGGTGGTCCAGCCATTGAACAAGAAGCTGGAACCGGTTGGCGGGCTGCAGGTGGCCGCCGACGTGGTGCGCGCCGGCGCAGGTGACCTGTGCGTGATGGTGCGCTCGCGCGAGGCGGCCCTGGCATTGCCGGATGTGAAGTTTGTTCCCATCGACCTGGCATTGGTCGGGATCGTGGATGATCTGAATGTCCAGCCGGACGGCATAGATGGCTTGACCATGCGCTGCGGCTGGAACCAATACAGCTGAGATCCAAGGATGATTCTCGCGAAAGTAGTCGGGACCGTAGTGACAACGATCAGCCACCGGGACTATAAGGACCGGCGCCTGCTGGTGGTGCAGCCCCTGGGCCTCGAGGATGAGGCTCCCGATGACGATTTTATCGCGATTGATGCCACTCAAGCCGGAATCGGCGACACGGTTCTAGTAAACCGCGAAGGAAGCGGCGCGCGTCAAGTGCTCCGCAATCCCGATGCCTGCATCATCTCTGTCATCGTGGGAATCGTCGACTCCGTCCATCTTTCCAGCTGATTGCCAGCCGCGCGAGAGACGCGGGACTCTCGACAGGCTTGCGATTCAAAAAGTAAGAAGAAGCTTAGCCACGAATGACACGAATGGCACGCACTTCTGCTGGTCTGGAAGAGCGGCGCTTCGCACCCATTTGTACTACTTACCCTCAAATTCTTTGCAGGAAGGCAAGGGTTTTTTGCCACGAGGCGCAGAGCAGGCAGGCGCGAAGCGCCGGCAGTGAATAGCCACGCCCGTGAGGGCGTGGTTCAGTGAGACAAAGAATTGATGTCCGAAGGACCGGCACAGAGGTCTCGTGCCGCACCTTCGGCGCTTATTCCGGTTCGCCTGACAAACCCCGGCCTGGCGCTAGCCGTATCCCACACTTGAGACTGAGGGTCACAGACCAGCCCTATAAGCGTCAACCTAACGATTTCCCCCACGTGGACCTGGACCTGGACCTGGACGTAGACGTGGACCTAGACGTTCTTATAGGCGACACATCTTCGAGAGCATCCTGACGGTCGAGAGAAGAAGTTGGTCGACTTCCTCGGCTCGGGCCTCTTCGATGAGCGCCAAGGCTCTGCAGGCATCCAGGATTGCAGCGCATTCCATCGCACTGCCACGCGCCATAGCATAGAACCGGCGCTGGTCAGGCCCCGTGCTCTTTCCTGAGCCTTCGGCGACGTTCAAAGGGATAGAAAGGGATGCACGACGGAGTTGATCTCCCAAAGCCGCGTAGCGGGGCGGCAGACTATCGGCAATAGCAGCTGCCAGCGGCAAGAAACGCACAGCAAATTGATAAACGTCAAGCTTGCGAAAGTTCATGTCGCACAGGATAGTCCGGGTCTACGTCGAGGTCCAGGTCCAAGTCCACGTCCAGGTCCACGAGTACCCACAGTGTCAAGTGTGTCCCGCAGTCAGCCATAGACACTGATGACTGTCGCGCCCAGTCCGCACATCCCGGACCTGATTATATACAGGGCGACATAAATTCTGCCGCATGCTGGGACGTCGTATGTCATCTGAGTTCCGTAAAGCACACCTAAGAATATGGAAGCTGCTCATGGTGCCCGCCCGTACGATTTTATTGTCCCTCAGGCCCAAAGGGCCGGCAGTTCGTAGGCCCGGCCGTAAGGCCGGGATTGGCATTGCAGAGAGATAGAGCGCCGAAGGCGCGGCACCTGAACTCTCCATAGTGCCGCACCTTCGGCGCTCGATATTCTATCCGGAATCGAATCCCGGCCTTACGGCCGGGCCTATTCATTGGCGGCCCTTCGGGCCTCAAAACCGTAGTTTCAAGGCATCCCAAAAAATCGTCGCACACCCGAAATCGTCCTTCGCTTGCGGCATTATTTATGACGCTCTGTATAATTTCCTATTAATTCTCGAAGCGGTATGAGCGTGTGAGCGGACCGCCCGCGGATTTATGGAAGGCCAAAGTAAGACTATGCGCGGATGTCCGTCTTGCGTAGAATGTGTCTGCATGTCTACATGTTTAAAGGATGCCGGCAAAGACGACGGCATCATTTGGTGCGCCTCGATACGCGCATGCCAAATGCATATGAATTCGTGAAATCCGTGGAATCCGTGGCTGCTTTTGAAGGGGCTAAACAGTTACCGATTTTTTTAAAAAACGGCTGGAGTCCTGGGCAAGGCCGACGGGATTCATCCAACGAGCGCGCAACTTGGATGCATTCGGCTTTCTGGCACTCATGACCGTCGGCCAAGTCGGGATGAAGCACCCGTCGCTGGCCGGCATGGCAGATGCGATCGCTGTTCCCACCAAGGTCGGAGGTCTGAGGTCGGATGTCAGAGGTCTGAGGCCGGTCCGAGCAGTTCGGCGGCGGTAGCGCGGGCAAGCTCGCATTGGTCCCAGGCGCCGCGGTCGATAAACACGAAAAACCGCCACAGAGCTTTGTGTTTCTGCTTCAAGACGTGGATTTCCTCGTTGTTGCTGCCGGAAAGCGGCACGATACTGCCGGTTTCCAGCCGCACCAGGACCTCGGCCTCCGGCAGGGACATGCCGATGGAAGGGCAATAGACGATAACCTTGTACGGCTCCAGTCCCAAGGTTCGGGCGACAGCGGCTTCGAGCTTTTCACGATCGCCCTGGTTGGAATGAAACCGGTCGACAATCTCCTTCTGCCGGTCCTCCCCGACATCGATGGTGAGGACAAAGCAGGCGCGATATAGCTGGCGCGACTCCAGGCAGTGGACAATGTGGGCGACGGCCGGAGTGCCGCCATAATTCTCTCGTAACATCCAGATCAGGGTTTCGTCCTTGAGGGTGCGCAGATCTTCGTGCCGCAGGCCCAAGCGCAGCGCAAGTTCCACGGCTTTGGAGATCATGGCGCCCGAAGCGATTTTGCTATGGTGAAAGTAGACTCGCTCGGACAGCGTATACCGGATGCGGAGCAAATTGATCAATTCGGAAAGGGCATCCCGGCGGAGCATGCCGTGCTTCTCCAGGTTGACGACGAAGCGTCCGCCATCCAGGACGAATGACTGGAACACGCGCGCATCGTAGCATTGGGAAAAGCCGACGAAATAAGTATCACGTTTCACGTAATCGAGCAGATCCGCGGTAATTGCACCCAGAACGATATCTGAGGCGAATCCCG
>Ga0315284_10014385_pt1 | contig 11267 bp, 9 predicted proteins | sample YL17G09_16_MG_FD_203696 | JGI IMG/M metagenome (GOLD analysis project Ga0315284, IMG submission 203696) | Sediment microbial communities from Yellowstone Lake, YNP, Wyoming, USA - YL17G09_16 | ecosystem: Environmental > Aquatic > Freshwater > Lake > Sediment | place: USA: Wyoming | collected...
TCGAATGCTTGTACTCTCTCGAAAGCCGGGTGAAAAAATACTGATCGGCGACAATGTCTCGGTGACGATCGTGCGGATCGGTCCAAATACCGTTCGGATCGGAATCGAAGCCCCGCGTAACATGAACGTTGTTCGCGAAGAACTCTGTCAACCAGCCGGGCAATTTGACGAAGATCTTGATTCGCACTTATCGAATGACGCCCACCTTTAGCCAACGATTCTCATGGATGACGGTTTAAACCGTCATCCGGCTCTGGCCGAATTCATTGGTCAATCTAAATATTGACACAAGAAAACAACAAAAAACGGCAGCAACGTGAGTGACTCATGTTGCTGCCGTTTTTTGTTGTTTATGATCGCTGTCTTTATTTTTCGAAAGTAATCACGAAACATTTTCGGGACTCGACTTGTGTCGCCCCTTCTGAAATAATTTTAATGACCTTGAGATCACGTATCCGGAGTGGCAAGACTCTTGGGCTGTCCGTCGCGGCTTGCGAACTCGCGCGACCATTGCGTTGGAGGGGCAAATGTTGCTGCAATCACAGACAATACTGCTCCTCAATTCCTCGGTGTAGGGTGGTGAGTGTGATTCATGCTAAATTTGACAGGACGTGGTACGAGTCACACGTGCGATGGAATGAAACGGCGAGACTTCTTGCAAGTCGGAAGTCTTGGAGCAGCCGGGCTGACTCTCGCCGATTTGGCCGCAATGGAAGCGGGGGCCGCGAAGAAGCCGGGAACAGACGGGCGATCTTGTATAATGATCTTCAATCTCGGTGGACCGAGTCAACTGGACACGTTCGACCCGAAGCCAGAGGCACCACTCGAAATTCGGGGGCCATTCCAGCCAATCGCGACGAAATCACCGGAGATCCAGATTAGCGAAATTTTTCCGCGACACGCCGCCATCGCCGATCATCTGTCGTTTGTTCGAAGTTGCAATCACGGTGCCCCGGCCGTGCACGATGCCGGTTGGCAGATGATGCAAACCGGGCGTTTTTTTTCCGGTGGTCTGAACACACCTCACGCCGGCAGCGTGACCGCCTATTTAATGGGACGCAAGACCGACCTGCCGCCATTTGTTGTCCTTCCCGAGTTGATGGGATCCGGTGGAGGAGACATTCCGAATGGACAGGCGGGGGGGTTCATTGGCAAGGCTCATGATCCATTCGTTCTCAATGCCGATCCTTCCAAGCCCAATTTTGTCGTTCCCGATCTGTTGCCTCCAAAGCAGATCGGTGAAGCGCGTCTCGATCGTCGGCGCAAGCTTCGAGACGTTGTCGATCACACGATTTCCAGCTTCGAGAACAGCGAGAACGCTCAATTGCTCGACAGCAGCTTTCAGTCGGCATTCCGCATCATGACTAGCCCTCAAGCGCGTGAGGCATTTGACCTGACACAGGAACCGCAGTCCGTTCGTGAACGGTACGGGATGAACCGATTCGGTCAATGCCTGCTCCTCTCACGTCGGCTCGTGGAAGCTGGGGTGAGATTCGTCACCGTAAATACGTTCCTGACGGTCTTCAACGAGGTCACGTGGGACATTCACGGGACGCTTCCGTTCACATCGATCGAGGGAATGAAGAATCTCGTCGCTCCCATGTACGACCAAGCCTACAGTGCTCTCATTGAGGATCTCGTCCAACGCAGCATGTTGGCAGACACACTGGTCTGTAGCCTCGCCGAATTTGGGCGAACCCCGCGAGTGAATCCGGCAGGGGGACGTGATCATTGGCCTCAATGCTGGACGGTTTACTTTGCTGGGGGAGGTGTCAAAGGCGGTCGTGTCGTGGGGCGCAGCGATCCGATTGGTGGTTATCCCGCCGAGCGTCCGGTGACTCCTCCCGAGATTCTGGCGACAATTTTCCACAGCCTTGGCTTCAATGTCGAGGAACATCTCCCCGGTCCAGCCGGTCGGCCTTTCCCACTCGTCGATTTCGGAACAAAACCGATCTTGGAACTCTTTTCTTGAGCCTCAACACGAAGATCGAAAATCGCAGCGAATCCTCGCGAGGGAATTCATCCGATTCGAAACTTTTGTGGACGACTCACGAGGAACACACTCAATGACTTTCCGATTCATTGCGTCTATCACACTCGCAGTGCTCAGCTCAGGCTTGGTTTCCCAAGCGGCCGATTCTCTGCTGGTGCTTCCCCAAGAGGTCCACTTGACCGGGCCAGAAGCTCGCCAGAGATTACTGATCGAGTCCGCCGACGGATCGATCGTGACAGGACCGGTTGTCGGAGACGTTTCCTATGTTTCTGAGAACGCGCGAGTGGCCACGGTCGTCGAGGGGGCCGTCGTTCCCGTCGGCAATGGTTCGACAACAATTTTTGTGACGGTCAACGGGCGGAAGACATCAACAAAGGTTCTTGTTGAGAAATTCGCTGTTGAGCATCGGTGGAGTTTTCGCAATCACGTCCAATCCGTACTTTCCAAAACGGGATGCAATGGTGGCGCATGCCATGGAGCGGCTGCCGGGAAAAGCGGTTTCAAGCTGTCACTGCGTGGATACGATCCCGATGCCGATTTTTTCTCAATCACGCGGCAATCACGGGGGCGCCGCGTCGTGTCACACGACCCCGGACGAAGCTTGATCCTCACAAAACCGCTGGGGCTCATACCTCACAAAGGCGGCGTCCGGTTTACGGAAGACTCCTGGGAATTCAACGTCATCTCCGGATGGATCGCTCAGGGCCAATCGCCTCCTTCCAACGACGATTCCAGAATCGAGCGGCTGGAGATTCTTCCGGACGTCTCCCGACTGAAGATCGGAGTCGAACAACCGATGGTCGTACTCGCCCACTTTAACGATGGTCGTGTTGAAGAAGTCACTCGATGGGCGCGGTATACATCCACCAATCAAGCGGTCTGCGTCGTTGATGATCGTGGATTGTTGAAGGTTTTGGGGAATGGTGAAGGGGCCGTTGTGGCGTGGTATCTGACGCTGAACTCCACTGCGACAGTAACCGTTCCACACGAACCTCCGGTCGGCCCAGATGTCTTTTCAAAATTGACGCGGGCAAATTTCATTGATGATCTCGTGTTGGAAAAGCTCGCTTCCCTGAACGTACCTCCCTCCCCGAAATCTGACGATAGCGAGTTTCTACGCCGTTCTTTTCTCGACACGATTGGCTTACTCCCGACCGTCGAGCAAGCCCAATCGTTTCTTGCAGAGACAGACCCCGAGAAGCGAAACAGACTCATTGAACAGCTGATTTCCCGGCCGGAATTCGTCGATTATTGGTCCTATCAGTGGTCGGATTTGTTGTTACTGACGGAGAAACGATTGAAACCACTAGCATTGAAATCCTATTACCAATGGATTCGCGAACGGGTGGCCGAAAATTCTCCGTGGGACGAATTTGTCCGAGGGATCCTTCTTGCAGTGGGCAGCACGTTCGAAAACGGCGCCGCCAATTTTTACGCGTTGCATCAGGATCCACAGGATATGGTCGAAACATCGTCAATGGCATTTCTGGGGATGTCGCTCCAGTGTGCCAGGTGCCACGATCACCCCAATGAAAAGTGGTCCAACGACGACTATTACGGCATGGTCAGTCTATTTTCTCATGTGCGAAACAAGGATTTTTCAAATACCGATGATGGAAACCGCACGATCTTTCTCGCAGATCGAGGCGAAGTATTACAGCCCCGGACAGCGCGGCCACAGCCTCCCAAGCCGCTCGACGGCGATGCCCTTTCGTGCGACGATCCGGCGGATCGTCGAATACACCTCGCCAACTGGCTGACGTCCGCGCAGAATCCCTATTTCACAAGATCGATCGTGAACCGAGTTTGGGCAAACTTTTTCGGTCGGGGTTTGGTGGAAGCTGTTGACGACCTCCGTCTCACAAATCCCGCCAGCAACGAGAAGCTGTTTGCTCGTCTGGCGCGCGACTTTGTGAGCCACAAGTACGATCTCAAAAATCTGATGCGGACAATCCTCCAGTCCGAAACGTACCAGCGTTCGCATGCCACACTCACCGCCAACGCATTCGATCATCGGTTTTATTCGCACAGCTATCCAAGACGACTGAAGGCAGAAGTCATGCTCGACGCGTTCTCACAGGTCACGGATGTCCCCACGACTTTCAAAGGCCAGCCGATCGGTATGCGTGCCACGCAACTTCCCGACGCTAATATCGCCTCCTATTTTCTCGACACGTTTGGTCGACCCGAACGGGTTCTCACGTGCGCCTGTGAACGTTCCAATGACCCAAGTATGACGCAGGCCTTTCATCTCACAAACGGTCCAACAATTCAGGAAAAACTGGAGTCGCAGGAAGGTCGGATTCCCAGGTTCATCGAGTCTAATACGTCTCCTGAGGAAATCATCCGGACCACCTACCTCGCCGCGTTTTCACGTCTTCCGACCGACAATGAAACACTTCAATTGCTAGCCGTTTTCGCAGAAACCTCGCCCCTCGAAAAGCGACAAGTCGTGGAGGACCTCTTCTGGAGTATTTTCACTTCGAGGGAGTTCCTCTTTCAGCATTGATTGGCGATCCCGCCAAAAAAACATTTTTATATCTGACAGCAATCGCGTCACGGTATGCGGTTATTTTTTCGGGGCCGACTGATGAATGAGTCCGTCGACGTTAGCGATTTCGGTGATTGCCACGTTTGATTCCGATCACCTTTGTGGTGGCTGCTGCCGTGGCAGACCCCACGTCTTGTCCTTCGCATTTTCGGGGACCGCAAAGTCGAGGTCGTCCTGAATTGAGGCCACTTCGCGGTGACGTTCTTGGCGAGGAGTCGCTTCATCGAAGTCATCAAGAGCTTGGAAACCCCCGCGATAGCACACTCTGAAACTGAGACCGCCATCGGGAATTGAACGTCTTACAAAAACATGAACTCGAGCGGACATCTCTGGTTGAACTTCGAGCGGACACGCATTGCGGATTTATGTTTGTCTTCGACGTTTTGAAAAACACTCGGCCGGATCGTCTTGCTGTAGCCCGCGGGCAATGAGCCTGAACTCTGCCGCTGAGATCATCGCGATGCTGGAGTTGGCTCTGACCGTATCGAATGCCGACGGCGTCAGCATTCCGTCATCCGTGCGCACACCGAAAAACCGTCCTTAAGCCCCCCCGTTGGCAGCCGCCTGACAAATATCCGAAGGCAGAGGTCGTTAAAAAACGGCGAGGCCGATTGTCGGCCACCGAGATCATCGAGAAACACTGGAAACATGGGGTTAGCGAACTAATAACCGTAGCGACATGGCAAGTGAGTTCAAACGCGTGCTTGTGGTATCGGCTCGGGACATGAAGACTACAGGACAACTGGTACCGCAAAGAATACCTCCAAAACAACAATTGGCGGTGTACATGATTGCCTTCACGGTCAAATTCGCGGACAACAGATCTGGAAACAACATCGCATCAGCCGAACCGACAACAGACCCGTCAATTTTCTTCTTTTCACCAGCATCAACCGCGTAGGCCAAGTCAAACGACAGGGGGCCTTGAACTACACAATGAGCGAATTCTCCTGCGACGGCGCGACGCGTCAACTCGACAGCATCGATCGTATCTGGCATTGCTTCCGTTGCGCTTTCCGTTGCAGAGACGACAGCAATTCGAGGGCATTCGAGTGACGATGGCTCACGAAGTGAGGTCGCCACTTCGATTAGACTTCGAAGGATATCCGCCTTCTGTTCCAGTGAGGGTTGAATTGTGATTCCCGTGTCCGACAACAGAAAACACCTCTTGTCTCGCAGGATTTCCATCATCACCACCTGACAGATCGATTTGTCTGTTCGCAGGCCGGTATCGCGAGCCAAGACGGCCTTCATCAGCAGGCGAGTGGCGATCTGCCCCTTCATCAGCATCTGTGCGCGACCAGTTTTGACCGCGGCGACGGCGGCGACGGCCGGTTCATCGGATTCGATCAAACAGAAACCCGACAGATCAATATTCAAATCGTCAGCCAATCGCTGTGTGTCGTGCACGTTTCCCGTCAGGATTGGCTCGACCCACCCTCGCCGTTGTGCCAGCGACATGGCTTCAAGGACGGTCGGATCGGCACCACCTGCAACGACCACAGACAATGCCGACCGCAATCCGTCCGCAAATTGATAAAGGTGATTAAAACCAATCAATGGCATGAGTATTTTCTGAGATCTTGCCGAAAGCGGCTTTTCGCGACTGAGAGGAATCTGCCGCCGTTTTGTACTGTCTATGACAACGTCAGCAATCCCACACCGGCCAAAACAGAGACGCCAAAATAAGGGTACGAGGTCAGAGCGAGGAAATCTAGGAGTGAAGCGCTCGAGGATGGTGGACAAGATCCGCTTGTGCGGAATGGCGATCTACGACATCGTCCAATGTGTCACGGGTTAGAGGACCTCTGGAAATCGAACAACTCCACACAACGCAGCCACGATCTTGACCATGACGCACAATTTCCAAAACCTCAAAAAACGGCTTAACTCAACCGACGTACGGTGTACGTCAGGAAAATCGTTAAAGGCCAATCTCCCCACGCAGACATCCCCTTGTTCTAAGTCCGCAAGATATCGCTGTTGAAATTATTTTAACCTGTAGCCGATATTTGTCGTTATTGTCGAACAATAGAATCGGCATCATCACCCGCGCAGAGCGATTGCCGTGGCTGAGATGTCAGGAACACGCCATGCAGGCTAGCCGTATTACACTCTTGATTCTGATGTCCGGTGCGTTTGCTGCAGTATGGTCCGGAGATCATCCTGATGAACCCACAAACGCCGCGCGGTTTCTGTCTCATGTCGATCATCAAAACGCAACGGGCACGCTAATAAAACTCCGTTGCGATTCTTGCGTGAGTCCACCGGCACTCAGTCACCAAAATCAGAAACGATGCTCCTCCGTTCCGCTACTTCCGACGATTACAGCGGGAACGTATCTCGTTAGTGATTGCCACGGACGGACAGAAATACGGACGGTATCCCTTTTGGAATCCTCAAACACCGAGCACGTCGGCAAATTCGTGAAAACGGATCATTACGTCGTCCGTCGCGGCAACCTTCGACTGCACTTCATTCGAATTGACGAGGTCCTTCGTCCAGCGAAACGGCAGCAACCACGGGTTGAATGAGACTCATCCTCAATGCTTGGGGCAACCCTTCTCGAGTCGTGGGATAGGTGAGTCGCCAACTCAATTCATCAAGGGCCTTCCGATTCGAACATCGTTTGTTCAATCCGTCTGAACCTCTTTTTGTCAGTGATCCTGGTAAAAATTTAGGATTAGGGGCCGAAACAAGTCGAGCGAGATCCGAATAGTAATCTATCCGCCGGAGAGGACAAGTGTCGGTGATGAGATATGTCTGACTAGGTTTTCCCTGTTGTTCACAGGCCAGAACGGCAGCGACGGCATCGTCAACATGGATCAAATTCAACCACGCGTCCGGTCGTCCCAACAACGGTTCTGCGGCACGTAAACTTTCAATTCGAGACAGCAATCGGTCGGGTCCATAAATTCCAGAAAGTCTCAAGATATTGTATGTGATCTCTGCTTCGAGACTTGAGAGGCAAAGTTCTCGCACGAGCATCTCGGCTTCGAGACAACATTGTCCTCCGCTTTGAAACGGTTCGCAGAGTGATAACTCATCGACCCATTCACCGGAAGCATGTCCATAGACACTCGTGCTGGAAATATGGATCAATCGGTTGCAGCGTCCGGCAATCTGGGGCCATAAATTGCGAAGTCCTGCGACATGGACTTCCTGTTGTGTTTTCCCGGAAGTGCGGTCGAATCCAACGGCTAACAAAACGGTGTCACTTTCGGGAAGGTCGGCAAGTGAACTCGCGTCGCACAGATCTCCAAGAACCGGATTCACTCCCATCAAGGACAACGTTTTTGCGTTTGCAGACGACCGTGTCAGTGCCGTCACCACATGGCCTTGCTGAATCCAAGTACGGGCAACTCGACGACCCAAATAACCACAACCGATAATCAATTTTCTCATCATGCGGGCACCTTCATGGTTTTCCGGGAAAGGCTGGACCAAGAAATTCGGCAGACGTCAGGACCCGATCGAGGCCCGCAAGAACTTGAGCTTGGAGAGATTCCGCCCCTGCAGGAACCTGTCTGATCGTCACCGCCTCCCCGTTTGATATTTGTTCACGGACCCCGTGGAAGGAGGCAACCATCATCTCGCGAAAATTCCCAAGCTCTGTATCGGAGAGGTCATATCGTATGAGACGCGTCTCCGAGGCCGTGCGTTGCCGTTGAAGTCTCGCAAGTGTTGAACCTTGTGTCCGGAACAAGAATCCATTAACGAACGCTCGACGCAGTCGACCTTCTTCATCAAATTGAAACATCGGATCGGGGCCGAAATAAAGCGTCAGCCAACCGTTACTCCGAAACCCCGCCACGATCACCGCCTCACGATCAGGCAGACGCAATTCCACGCGACGCACAAGAGCCACAACCTCGGCCATGAGATCTTCACGGTCATGCTCCCTTCGTGACATAATTGATCCTCTGTCTTTCCGCCGGTAAAGGTGCCTGCACTGCTGAACCTCCGTGCCGGTTTTAAAAAAATCCTGACCGACATTCTAGGGGGGGAATCTGGCGGTCAAGAGCAGCCCGCATGCATGGCGAAACAGTCCTGCTGGTTCGTTTGCAACAATCCGTCAAACTTCGCAAGATAGTTATCGTTTGGCAACTCGCATCTTGATTCACCTACTGCTCCTGCCGCGACCCGCATCCCAACGTGGCAGTCAGTCCCACGAGACGCATAATGAGTACTTCAACCATCGACTTGTCTGACCCCTTGTCATCTGCCGAATTCGCGATCGTGAATTCGGATCGGTTGGCCGAGATCGTAGAGCGGCATCGACGAGTTTCCTTGTTTCTCCAGCAGGAAAATTTTTCGGCATTGTTGCTCCAGCAGCCCTCGAATTTTTCTTGGCTGACTGTCGGGGGATGTAATGAACGGGGAGGTGGTACCGGACTGACCGGTGCCTTGTTTGTCACTCCTGAAGCGAGGGTCATCGCATGCAGCAACGCAGATACGGCCCAATTTTTTGAGTCGGAGGTCAGCGGCATGGGCTTTCAGCTCAAGGAACGACCGTGGTTCGAGCCTCGAGATGTCATGTTGGCCGATTTATGTCGCGGCCGCCACATGGCAAGCGATTCTGGTTTTCCTGATACTATCGACGTTCGTCAGCGTCTGCTCGAAACACGACTGCCTCTTAGCGATTTCGATGCCGGTCGATTGCGTGAAGCATGCGAGTTACTGACTCATGCCATTGAGGCCACCGCACGGGGAATGACGCCAGGACGGACGGAGTCTGAAATTATCGGCGAACTAGCGCACCGCATCGTCAAGCATGGCTTGCAACCAGAACGACTCCAGATCTTGGCAGATGGGCGTGGACGACGTTTTCGACGCTGGAAATACGATGATTCGTCCGTTCAGCGGTACTGCTCGATTTCCGCTGTCGCGCGTTCCCACGGCCTGTATGTCGGTGCGGCACGAACGGTCAGCTTGGGAGAGGCTCCAGCGGAACTCCTCCGGGCATTCGAACCAGCGGCTTTGATCGCTGCAACCGGCATCTACTTTTCTCAACCTGAATGGGAACTGTTTGAGGTTTGGAACCGCGTGCAGCGAATCTACGAAAAAAACAATGTCGCCACCGAATGGCGATTGGGGGATCAGGCTGACGTTGTCGAATATGAGTTCGGCACGGTCTCGGTGATGCCCACAAGTGAATACCGCTTGACCGCAGGAACGCCCGTTTATTGGCATCCGTCAATCGGTCCTGTGTTGATGGGGGACACTGTCTTGGTGACAGATCGGGGAACGGAAATCCTGACCGCTACTGACGAATGGCCGGTTATTCCGATCAGCGTCAAAGGGACGAATGTCGGTATTCCAGCAATCTTGGTTGTACCGACTTGAGACGCAATTTGCGGAATCCTGGAAAAATATGAGTTTTTTTTGCATCATGCTGCCAAAACGCATCCTAGGTTCAAGGTGAATTGATTGGCGATGTTATTCCGTCGCCTACTTTCACAATCAACCTTAAGGAGCGTCAGCCATGCGGATGACAGTTGCCGACATCATGTCTCAATGTTTTGTCAAGATTTCACCTGAATGTTCCGCTGATGAGGCACTGGGTCTTCTGCATCGTTACGAGGAGACCGAACTGTACGTCACCGACAAGCAGGGACGTCTGCTGGGTATTCTCCCGGACTATGAGATCATTAAGACTCAGTTGAGCGGGGAATCGCGCGATGCAACCGTCGGTCAGTTGATGTCGCGAGGAGTGCCCGTCTTCCAACCCGATTCGGATGCCTCTGAAGTGGCCCGCCAACTTCGCGACGCAAGACACTCTCGTTTTCCAGTTGTGAATTCCGGACGACTCGTTGGTGTCATCGCACGGGGCGACATTATTCGATTAATGGCTATTTTACGGGGGATTGACGGACCTGCCGTCCCAAAAATCAAGGCACCCAAATCGGCTTTACCACGAATGCAAATTCGTAGAAGCGTGCCCGTTGTCAGATCTCGTCCACGTCGATCGACTCCAAAACTCGCGACAACAAGTGCCACCGCTCGACGGTCTCGGATGTCATGAGAGCGGTTTTGGACAACGATTACGACAGTTCTCACAACTGCAATCATTTTGTCAACACCGACGTGCCGAACAACCCACTCGCTAGACCTCGCCCGGTAACACTAAAAATTTGAGACATGTTGCAATGTATGCCGGTCATCCTGCCGAAAAAGACAGACACAACATCAGCGGTGACCGTACACCCTGGCATGTCTCAGGAAGATCGTAAACGAAGTGGCACGGATGTTTTTCTTGTGGGCTGGCTGTTGAGTGAATTTCTCACAGTCAGAGACTTGCCCAGTGATTCTACGTCTGGAGTCCTGATTGATGATCCCCGTATCGATGTCGAACGACTGTCTTTTGGGTCAACGTTTTCCGACAGCGGACCGCGGTTCACGATCCACACTCTCAAGTCACGAATTGCCACGCTGGCTGCTGTGCATTCCTGGTGTCAACGTGTTAGTTTCACGGCTCGGAATTTCCGAATTTCGACGTCGACTGCTGCACATGTCACCCGGCCTGTTGCCCTTATTGCTTTGGTTTATTCCTCATCAGGATCCCTGGGGGCCACTGCTTATCAACATTACGATCATGACTGCCGTCAGTCTGATTGTTTATGCGATGATAAGTGCACGTTTGTTTGCGCGTCCGGGAGAGGGGCAATGGTCCATGGCCGTGGCGGGATATGCGTTGCCGGTGTTGGCGATGTTACTCCTGCT
>Ga0315284_10014386_pt1 | contig 11267 bp, 9 predicted proteins | sample YL17G09_16_MG_FD_203696 | JGI IMG/M metagenome (GOLD analysis project Ga0315284, IMG submission 203696) | Sediment microbial communities from Yellowstone Lake, YNP, Wyoming, USA - YL17G09_16 | ecosystem: Environmental > Aquatic > Freshwater > Lake > Sediment | place: USA: Wyoming | collected...
CCTCGACGGCCTTTCGCTGCAAAAGCAGCTCAAGTCGCGCGGAATCGGCCTGCCGGTCATCTTCCTGACGGCGAGAGCCGACGTCCCGATGACGGTCCAGGCGATGAAGGAGGGGGCGGCCGATTTTCTGACCAAGCCGCCGTCCAAGGAACAGTTGCTGGGGGCCGTGAGAGCGGCCCTGGCGAAGGACGCGCAGCGTCGCCTGGCATGCGTTGTGCGGGCAGAAGACCGCCGCAGGCTCGCCTTGCTCACGCCGCGCGAGCGCGAGGTTTTCGAGCACGTTGTGCGTGGCCAGCTCAACAAGCAGATCGCCGCTGACCTGGGCACCGTCGAGCGCACCGTCAAGTTCCATCGGGCGGCGCTGATGGACAAGCTGGGGGTCGAGTCAGTCGCCGACCTGGTGAGGTTCGCCCAACGCCTGGGGATCGATCCCGCTGAACCGGGGGCATGACTCTCCCCCTGGTCATACTTCACCAAAGTACAGGGTTAAATGCACCAAAGTACAGTAGCGGCCGACCCTTCCCATTTCGTAGAATGCGACTCGCAGAATGCCTCCAATTGCCTCGCCACGCAGCGAAGCGACTCAGGCGGCAGGAACACGAGGCGCCTTGAACGACGTTCGACCATTGATTGCGGTTCTGGATGACGAGGAGTCCGTCCGTCAGGCCATCGAGCGACTGCTGCGGGCCGCCGGCCTGGCTGTGGAGTGCTTTGCTACCGGCCAGGAGTTCATCGACTCCCTGCAGCAGCATCAACCGGCTTGTCTTGTGCTCGACTTGCACATGCCGGGCATGAGCGGCTTTGAGGTGCAAGCCGAGTTAGCAAAGTCCGGCCGGAGCGTGCCGGTCGTGGTTATCACCGGACATGACACGCCCGAATCACACCAGCGAGCCCTCGACGGCGGCGCGGCGGCATATTTCCGCAAGCCCGTCGCCGGACGGGCGCTGCTCGCCTCCATCATCGCGGCCTTCCACACTCCAAAGGATGGACCATGAGACCCACCACCCCCGTGCAGCGTGAATCCCGCGCTGCGCACGGAGGCAGCGCGATTAACGCAGACCAAGACCAACAAGGAAAGGAGCACATTGTGAGAAATCGATTTGGAATCCACAGATTTGTCCAGGCGTCTCCGTTGCGCAGACGGGCGCTGCTAGAGACATCTGCCGTGTTGGCCGCCGCGTGGTTAGCCATCGCGTCGCCGTCGCCGCGGGCACTGGCCGCGGATCAACCAGCGGCGGGATCGGTGACCGACGCCACCAAGACCATCGCCCCCGTGCAGAACAAGAATCAAGTCTACCCCACGCCCGACTACACCGGCGAATTCCTGTCGCGATCCACCCTCACCGGCGACTGGGGCGGCACACGCCAGGAATGGGCCAACAAGGGCATCACCCTCGACGCCTACCTCACCCACGTCGGCATGGGCGTCGTCTCCGGCGGCCGCGACACGGGCTGGGAATACACCGGCCGCGGCGAGATCGACCTCAACCTCGATACCGCCAAATTGGGCCTCTGGCCGGGCGGGCTCTTCAGCGTGATTGCCGAGGGCCACTTCGGCCGCTCCATCTTCCCCCATACGGGCGCGCTTCTGCCCGCCGATTTGAACGAGGTCATTCCCGAGGTGGACGATAGCTTCGTCATTCCCCAGCTAATGTACACCCAGTTTCTCTCTGAGAAACACGGCTTCTTCGTCGGCAAGATGACCACGATCACCCCGAACAGCGGCGACATGAACGAGTTCGCTCATGGCAAAGGCGACCACCAATTCCTCAACACCGCCTTCTGCGCCGACCCGGTCATTTTGCTGACCGCCCCGTACTCAACCTTCGGAGCAGGCGTCATCGCCCTGCCGATCAAGGACCTTGTGATTACGGCCGCAGCCCTCGACCCTCATGGACGCGCCGATAGCGCCCAACTCGACCACCTCTTCTCCGACGGCGTGACGATCAATCTGGAAGGCCGATATACCACCCATTTCTTCGACATGACCGGCCACCAGCTCCTCGGCGGCACTTACTCCACCAGCAGCTACACAGATCTGGACCAGCGCGCCCTCAACCTGATCATCTCCGGCCTGCCCACACAGCACGCCGACAGCTCATGGAGCGCGTATTACAATTGCGATCAATACTTCTACCAGCCCGATCCCAAGGTGAACAAAGGCATCGGCCTCTTCGCCCGCGCCGGCGTCTCCGATGGCCAAGCCAATCCCATTCACTGGTTCGCCAGCGGCGGCATCGGCGGCAAAGGCATGATCTCCGGCCGACCCAACGACGCCTTCGGCATCGGCTACTACTACACTTGGATCGCTGATACGCAAATCACTTCGCGCCTCGATTTCGCAGACGCCCAGGGCGTCGAGGCATTCTACGACATCGCCCTCACGCCGTGGCTACACCTGACGCCAGACGTGCAGTGGATTCAGCCGAGCCAGGAGCGAGTGGACGATTCCTGGATCGTCGGGTTCCGCCTTTATATGGCGTTCTGAATCGAGGGCATGGCAGGAACGACACGTGCCGAGGTGATGCACTCGTGAAGGAGGACCGGACGAGGCCCGCTCGACAGCACGGCACAGCCGACAATACGGCCGAGCGCACGCCCGGCCGGCGTCCCGTGGCCGGTAACAGCACATTGATGACGACGAAAATGAACTTTAAGGAGACACTCATGCAAAAGGTGAACGTATTGCTCAAGATGTCCGTTCTTGCGGTGATGGCGCTGGCTGGCTGCAAGGCCACTCCGGCGCCGGACTCGGGGTTTATTGAGGATTCCAGCAAGATGAAAAGAAACCCGGATTCGCCCTTTGCCAAGGGCTACTGGAACCGCGAAGTCAGTCAGAAGAAATACACCGAGATCTATGTCGCGCCTGTGAACACCAAGTACGTGCTGGCCCAGAACATCTGGGAAGGGGCCAGTGCGGTCCAGGTTACGGAAGAGGACGTCCGCAAGGCCTTGGACCAGATGGGCAAGTACATGCAGGATGCGTTCAAGAAGGCCGCCGCCGAGGATCCCCGCAAGCGGTTTGTGCTGGTGGACAAGCCCGGGCCGAACACGATCGTGCTGGAGATGGCCATTGTCCAGCTTGTTCCTTCGAAGGCGGCGCTGAATGCGCTGGGCTTCATCACGTGGATTCCGACTGCAGTGACGGTTGTGGGCAGCAGCATCACTCAGTCGCAGGACCAGGGCAAGGGAGTTATCGCCATCGAAGCGCGGCTGCGGGATGGGGCCACGGGCGAGGTCGTGGGCATGTTCGCCGACCGCGAGTGCCCCCCGACTGCGCTGCTGGACATCAAAGCAATGAACTGGTGGGCACCGTGCAAAGCGGTGATTGACACCTGGGCCAAGCAGTTCATCGAAGTGGCGAACAATCCAGGGAAGAAGGTGTCGGATGCGAAGACGTTTGAACTGCTGGTTTGGTAATCAGCTAGGAATCTCTCAAGGAGAAGGATTATGAAGCGTTACACATCGTTTGCGGCATTGTTTCTGGCGACCATGGCCTCTGCGCCGCTGGCGCTGGCGGATGGCGATTCACAATCACTGCCACCGGCGCGCGTCAGTCCATGGGCCGATGGCAGGGAGGCCGACTATCGGAAAGAGTCCGATTATGGGAAAGAGACGCCGATACTCTTGATGGAAGAGCCGGCGAAGGCGGAGGCTCCAAAGGAGCCCGCCGGTGGCGGCGACTCGGACCTGGCAAAGAAGTTGTCCAATCCAATAGCCAACCTGATCAGTATTCCCTTCCAATTCAACTACGACAAAGGGTACGGACCCAAGGATGCGGGCATCCTTCGCCTCAACATCCAGCCGGTCATCCCGATCACGCTCAATGAGGACTGGAACCTGATCACGCGCACCATCGTTCCGCTGATCTACCAGGAATCGCTGGCCGACGGCGTGAACAGCCAGTTCGGCATGGGCGATATCATTCAGAGCTTCTTCTTCTCTCCCAAGCAGCCGATCAACGGCTGGATCTGGGGTGTCGGGCCGGTCTTCAACTGGCCGACGGCCACCGATGACCAGCTTGGCTCGGGCATGTGGGGAGTCGGGCCCACCGCCGTGCTCCTGAAACAAGAGAGCGGCTGGACCTACGGCATTCTGGCCAACCACCTCTGGTCGTTTGCCGGTCCCACGGGCCGCAACGAGATCAACGCGACTTTCCTTCAGCCGTTCCTCTCCTACACGTTCCCGTCGGCGACAACGCTCACGCTGAATACGGAATCAACTTACGACTGGACCAGCAGCCAGTGGACGGTGCCGATTAACCTGAGCGTCAGCCAGCTCGTGCGCATGGGCAAGTTGCCCGTGCAGTTTGCGATCGGCGGGCGGTGGTACGCCGAATCGCCCGATGGCGGCCCCGAGTGGGGTGTTCGCTTTACGATGACGATCCTGTTGCCGAAATAGTCAGATACCTTTCCCTCGACTAACAAGGAAAGACGCATGTCTGCCCTGAACCGACTGTCAGCATTATCTATCCGAAAGGACCGAACCGTGAAAACAAAACGCATACCAACCCTTCTCGCCGCCGCGCTCGTTGGCGCGCTGGCATTCGCAACAACCAGCTCACAAGCCGAAGAAGTCAACACCCGCATCGGCAAGATAGAGACGATCAACGGTTTCCCGACCGCCGAAGCAGCAAAGAAGATCTTCGACGAGAGCGACTTTCAGCGTGCCACGCAGGCCTATCTCTGGGCCTTGCCGGCGGTGGGATTCCACGGCCTGCATCTGTCTCATCTCAATACCTTCGGCGCCAAGGATGGCGAGGTCGTCCTTTACGTCACGCTCAAGGACAAGGCCGGCATGTTGACGCCGAACCTGACCACCATCTATGCGATGAGCTTCTGGAACCTTGAAATACAGGGCCCGCTGGTCATCATCGTTCCGGCCGGCGCTTCGGCGGGCGGCGTGCTGGATATCTGGCAGCGGCCGATCACGGACGTGGGCCAGACCGGTCCCGACAAGGGACAGGGCGGCAAATTCCTGGTCCTGGCTCCGGGTACGCCGGACCCCCAGAATTCTGAGTTCATCACGGTGCGTTCGAAGTCGAACCAGATCTGGTTCGCGACGCGCGGCCTTGGTGCCGATCCGGCCGCCGCCGAAGCGACCGTCCGCAAGTATAAGCTCTATGCCTACGATGAGCGGCCCAACCCGCCGGCGACCAAGTTTATTCCGGTCGGCGACAAGACATGGAGTTCCGAGCAGCCGCGCGATCTGAAGTATTGGGAATACCTCCACGATGTGCTGGCGCTGGAAGTGCCCGAAGAGCGTGACCGCTTCTTCCACGGCATGATGCTGCCCCTGGGCATTGTGCAGGGCAAGCCGTTCGCTCCCACCGAAAGTCAGAAGAAGGTTCTCACCGAAGCGGCGGTGCTCGGCGACCTGCTCGGGCGTCTGACCGCCTATTCCAAGCGGGTGGAAGGCACGGAAGTCTGGCCGGGCAAGCATTGGGAATACGCCCTCATGGTCGAACTGGACCAGACCTACAAAGGGTACGGCCAGATCGATGAGCGCGGGTCGTGGTTCTATGAGGCGATCGGCAACACCGTCGGCATGCAGGGCCGCACGCTCGGCTTTGGCCAACTCTATCTCGAAGCGCAAAAAGACAAGACCGGCGCCTGGCTCGACGGCGGCAAAAACTATCATCTGCACGTTCCGCCGAACCCGCCGGTCGAGTTGTTCTGGTCGTTCACGATCTACGACAACCTGACCCGCGGCCCGATGATCACTCCGCAAGGCGCGGCGGATATTTCATCGCGCACGAAAGGGCTCGTGGTAAACACCGACGGTTCGGTGGATCTCTATTTCGGGCCGCAGAAGCCGGCGGGTGCCAACGCCAACTACGTGATGACCATGCCAAAAAAGGGCTGGTTCACCTACTTCCGTTTCTATGGACCCAAGGAAGCGTACTTCGACAAGTCGTGGCAACTGCCCGATTTGGAAGAGGTGAAGTGAACCGATGGCGAAACGCGCGGGCTGTCCGTGTGGCCGGCCCGCGAATTCGCCCCAACAAACGCAAGGAAATCCTCCATGAATACAAAAACCATTCTCGCCACGGCGGTTCTTGGCGCGGCAACGCTCATCGGAGCGGGATGCCAGAACAGCGGATCGCAGTCGTCACGCTTTGATGAACTGGCCAACGCCCCGTTCGCGGAAAACCGCCCCACGCCGGAAACCGCCCAGACCCTGCGCGACGAACTGCTCTTCCAGCGGGCGACGCAGACCTATCTCTGGGCCTTGCCGCTCATCAACACGCTGGGCATGCAGGTCGGCTCGGAGAAAGTGTTTGGCAAGGGCTACAACGTGCTGCCGATCTTCAAGAACCGGCTCGATGCCAAGACGCTGATCACCACGCCGAACTCCGATGTGATCTACGCGCTGAGCTACGTGGACCTGGGGAAGGATGGTCCGCTGGTGTTCGAAGCGCCGCCGGGATTGCAGGGAATCCTGCTCGATTTCTGGCAGCGCCCCATCCCGGTGGATGGCGGCAAGTTCTTCGGTGACGTGGGCCTGCCCGGACCGGATGCCGGCAAGGGCGGCAAGATGCTCATCCTCCCGCCCGGCTACACGGGCACAGTGCCGGAAGGCTATTACGTTTACCGGTCAGGGACCTACAACGTGTTCGTCTTCCTGCGCACGTTCTATCAAGACCCGAAGAATCTGACGCCCGCCGTGGCGCTGATGGAACAGACGAAGATTTATCCGCTGAACGGCCAGGCGACCGCCAAGTCGATGGTGTATCCCAACGCCTCGGGCGTGGCGGTCAACGAGCTGCCGGCCAGCGATGGCAGCGCCTTTGACCAGCTCAAGGCGCTCGTGGACAGCGAAGGTGCCAGTCTCGCGGACTCCGATGGGTTCGGCATGTTGGCGTCCATCGGCATCATCAAGGGCCAGCCGTTCAATCCCGATGCGAAGACGCGGGCCATTCTCGATAAGGCCGCCAAGACCGCCTACAAGATGAGCCGGGTCATCACCTTTTCCGACAAGGCGAGCGGCGTCGACCTGCACGTCTATGCTGACCGCACCTGCTGGCTCAATCCGTTCGCGGACGGAACGCCCGCGAATCCCGGTGGCGTGAAAGACATGAACTGGCAGAACGTCGCCGGCGCGTATCCGTATCTGGATCTCGATGCCCGCATCTGGATGTTCTCCGACTACTACTCGATCAGTCCGGGCATGATTTCCCAAATCCCGGGCAAGGGCGCCAAATACATGATTGCTTTCAATGACGGCAAGGGCGCGCATCTGTCGGGTGGCAGCGACTATAAAATTAACCTGCCGGCCAACATCCCCGCCGGCAACTTCTGGTCCGTGACGCTCTACGAGGCGGAGAATGGTTCCGGTCTGGCCAACGGCCGGCCGTTCCCGTCGCTGGGTTCGCGCGACAAGCCGGTGCAGAACGCGGACGGCAGCACCGACATTTACCTCGGCCCGAAAGCGCCCGCCGGCAAGGAAAGCAACTGGAATGCCACCGTGCCCGGCAAAGGATATTTCGTCATCATCCGGCTCTACGGCCCGACCGAAGCCGCCATCAACAAGAGCTGGAAACCAGGTGACATCGAGAAGGTGAAGTGAACGCGCGTTGAGACTTCACCATATCAAGAACTGCTGATGGAGAGCCATGCGAATTCCCCTTAATGTCATCGAGACGCCAGCATTCAGCGGGCGCACTGCCTCCTCACCCACATTCACGCGCCCCGATTGGTCCGCGGGCGGGAAGCTCCGCTATCACATGATGATCAAGCCGGCCGGGGCGGCCTGCAATCTCGACTGCACCTATTGCTTCTACCTCCATAAGGAGCAGATGTTCGACCAGCCGCAGCAGCCGCGCATGAGCGATGCTGTGCTGGAGCAGCACATCCGCCAGTACATCGAAGCGCAGGAAGGGGAACAGGTCGTCTTCTCCTGGCAGGGCGGCGAGCCAACGCTGATGGGGCTGGACTTCTTCCGTCGCGTGGTCGAGCTTCAGACCAGGCACAAAAAGCCGTTCCAGCGGATCGAGAATGACCTGCAAACCAACGGAACGCTGCTCGACGACGAATGGGCCGCGTTTCTCAAGCAGCACGGCTTCCTCGTGGGCCTGAGCATCGACGGGCCGCGGGCGCTGCACGACATCTACCGCATCAACAAGGGCGGCGCCCCCACGTTCGACAAGGTGCTCGGGGCGGCCAGGCTGCTGAAGAAGCATGGCGTGCCGTTCAATGCGCTGTGCGTGGTCAACCGCGAAAACGCCCGCCGGCCGCTGGAGGTGTATCGCTTCCTGGCGCGGGAACTGGGCACTTATCGCGTGCAGTTCACGCCCTGCGTGGAGCCGCGCGAGTATAAGACGATCGCTCCGCTGCACTGGGATCCGGCGAAGCTGCCAATGGTCGGCAGCCCCCGGGCGCGCCCTGGCTCGTCGGATTCGGTGGTGACGGACTGGTCGGTCGATCCCGAGGACTGGGGAGAGTTTCTCTGCCGGGTGTGGGATGAGTGGCTGCGGCGCGACTATGGCAAGATACACGTCAACCTGTTCGAGACGGCGGTGGCCCAGTCGATGGGCTTGCCGGCGCAGACCTGCACGCAGTCCGAGATCTGCGGCAAAGGGTTGGCGCTGGAGCACAACGGCGAGGTCTATTCCTGCGACCACTTCGTCTACCCCGAGTATCGTCTGGGCAACGTCGCCACCCATCACGAAGGGAACATGGTGCTCAGCGAGCGGCAGGCTGATTTCGGATTCGCCAAGCGCGACACGCTGCCGAAGTACTGCCGCGATTGTGAGCACCTGAAGTTGTGCTGGGGCGAATGCCCGAAGAATCGCATCGTGCGCACGCCCGATGGCGAGGCGGGGCTGAACTACCTCTGCCCCGGCTGGAAGCGATTCTACTCGCACATTCAGAAGGACATGCCGGAGATCCTGCGGCGCGTGCGCGGGTCTGGGCAATAGCGGTCTGCGGGATACTGGAGAGCATATGAAGAAATCCAAAGGACGAGATCGTCAGCCGGAAGCGGGCAAGCCAGACCTTCCCGCGCGGCGCATGCCCGTGTGGCTGCCTGTGGCGGCGCTGGTTCTGCTCCTGGTTGGCATCGGGGTGGGCGTGTGGGCCATGAACCGCACGCGTGCTGACTCGGGGATTGCCCCGGCGTCGTCCGCGCCAACGTCGGCCGCGCCCGCAACGTCTCCTGCGATTCCCGCGGAAGTGCGCCAGCGCCTGGTTGGCCGCTGGTTGCGCCCCGACGGGGGATATGTCCTGAGCATCAAGAGCATTGGCGAGGACGGAAAGGCAGATGCCGCCTACAATAACCCGCGAGCGATCAACGTCGCCAAAGCACAATTGACGCAGGAGGGAGGCAAGACGGCGCTCTTTGTCGAACTGCGCGATGTCGGGTATCCCGGGAGCTACTACACACTGAACTACGATCCGGGGCTGGACCAAATGGTCGGGGTTTACCACCACTTGGGTCTGAACCAGACCTTCGACGTCAACTTTGTGCGGATCGGGCAATCGGAAGGAGGTGCATCGCCACCACGGTGAGGGCAGAGTCGAGTTGTTTCCGTCTTATGCCCAACCCTGCGGCCAGATTGGCTGCGGCGGGCAGCCAGGAGCAGTGGGCGTGTCCTGCTGCATTTAACAAGAAGGAGAATTCACATGAATCGGATAAGTTTAAGAACCAAACTTCATCGCCTGTTCCGTGCGGTCGCCGGCCCTTTGGGCGGCGTCGCGCTGGGAATCGGGCTGGTGGGGTGCGCGGCCCAGCCGTCGCAAGCGGCTGACGCCGCAGGGTCCAAGAAACCCAACATCCTGGTCATCTGGGGTGATGACATCGGCACTTGGAACATCAGCCACAACAATCGCGGCATGATGGGCTACAAGACGCCGAACATTGATCGCCTCGCAAAGGAAGGCGTGGCCTTCACCGATTACTACGCGCAGCAGAGCAGCACCGCGGGTCGCTCCGCTTTCATCAGCGGCTCGGTCCCCGTCCGCAATGGCATGACCAAGGTCGGCCTGCCCGGCGCTAAGGAGGGCTGGCAGAAGACTGACGTCACCATGGCCACCATCCTCAAGAGTCAGGGCTACGCCACCGGCCAGTTCGGTAAGAACCACCAGGGCGACCGTGACGAGCATCTGCCCACGATGCACGGTTTCGACGAGTTCCTCGGCAACCTCTATCACCTCAACGCCCAGGAGGAGCCGGAGAACATGGACTACCCGAAGAACCCGGAGTTCCTGAAAAAGTACGGCCCGCGCGGCGTGCTCAAGTGCAAGGCCGACGGCAAGGGCGGCCAGAGCATCGTGGACACCGGCCCGCTGACTAAGAAGCGGATGGAGACCATTGATGAAGAAACCATCGCCGCCGCCAAGGAGTTCATCACCCGTCAGGCCAAGGCCGGCCAGCCGTTCTTCTGCTGGTGGAACGGCACGCGCATGCACTTCCGCACGCACGTGAAGGCGGAGCACCGCGGCATTTCCGGACAGGATGAATACGGCGACGGCATGGTCGAGCACGACATGCAGGTCGGCGAGCTTCTCAAATTGATCGACGACCTCGGGCTCGCCAACGACACCCTCGTTCAGTATTCCACCGACAACGGCCCGCACTACAACTCCTGGCCGGACGCGGGCACCACACCGTTCCGCGGCGAGAAGAACTCGAATTGGGAAGGCGCCTTCCGCGTGCCGTGCTTCGTGCGCTGGCCTGGCCATTTCCCTGCGAACGTGACGCTCAACGGCATCGTCGCGCACGAGGACTGGCTGCCCACTTTTGCTGCGGCCGCCGGCGCGCCGGACATTAAAGAAAAGCTCCTCAAGGGCGTGGAACTCAACGGCCGCACCTACAGGAACTACATTGATGGTTATAACCTGCTCGATTACCTGACCGGCAAGGTGAAGGAGTCGCCGCGCAAAGAGTTCTGGTACGTGAATGACGAAGGCGGGATCGTTGCCGCCCGCTACGGCGACTGGAAGGTCGTCTTCCTCGAAAACCGTGGTGAGAAAATGGACGTCTGGCGCGAGGTGTGGCAGGAGCTGCGCGCCCCGCTGCTCTTCAATCTGCGCCGCGATCCGTTCGAGAAATCCCAACACAACTCGAACACCTATAACGATTGGTTCATCGACCGCATCTTCGTCATCGTGCCGATCACCGAGATGGCCGGCAAGTTCCTCATGACCATGAAGGACTATCCGCCCAGCCAAACGTCAGGTTCGTTCAACCTGACCAAGGTCCAGAAGCAGATCGAAGCGATGTCGGGCGGCAAATAGCCCCGACCCTCAAAGCGGGCGGCTCGACAG
>Ga0315284_10014388_pt1 | contig 11266 bp, 8 predicted proteins | sample YL17G09_16_MG_FD_203696 | JGI IMG/M metagenome (GOLD analysis project Ga0315284, IMG submission 203696) | Sediment microbial communities from Yellowstone Lake, YNP, Wyoming, USA - YL17G09_16 | ecosystem: Environmental > Aquatic > Freshwater > Lake > Sediment | place: USA: Wyoming | collected...
ATTCCTCACTGGTGCCGACCAATTCGATCACTTTGTAAACGCTTTCTGACATTTTGGTTTCCTTTTGGGTTAGGGTTTGGATGCGATGTAAACAGTATAGCATGGCAACCCAGTTTGAGATACCGGGCTAATTGAAGTGTCTGCTGAAAGCAATATAATCAGAGAGGGTGTTAAATCTTTTGTAACGTGAACAGTATGATAATTATGGTCGGCGCGCTATCACTTGTCGAATGGATCCTTGGCAGGCAGGAAATTGCCATGGGCAAGCATGCAATTTTTCAGTGACATCGGTGCATAATGCTAATCCAAACCAAGCCTCTGCATTGCCAGAGTCTGACTTTACTACTTCCAACAACAACCCACTAACCTGTTTTCTGTTTCCTGCTTTGAATAAATCTATCGCTTGTTGAAATTTTTCTTGTGTCATGGTTATTAATCTTCTTTATCCACAAAGGAATCATGGGCTAATGGTATGTCTCAGCGGTATCAGCTGGGCTGGTAAGATTCACCCATCATTATCGCGCTGTTTCCAATAAAATGCGCATTGAATAAACCTTGCCAATATTCAAAATGGCATATTGGAAAATTACCTACGGGGGTACTGAGACATATATATTGACAATGAACAGTCAGAAAATCATCTGCGATCCTTAGTCCAGTTTCCATACCCCAAAATTGTCAAACTGATAATGCACTGGCTCGTCGTATGCGCCAGCAACTAGACCCACTCTCCCCGATTTCAGTGGGGGATCATTGAGCGTAATCAACACATGACCATTCACGCAAGCCGTAATTTGTGTGTCCTGGATTCTCACGCCGAGCGCGTTCAATCCGCCTTGGTTGATCAGTGGAGTTTTTGTCCACGCCACCAGATCTTGCCATCGCCCGTCTACTTGCTCGCTAATGCGGTACGAGCCAACATCGCTGATACCGAAGGTGTAATAGTTTGTATCGTTTTGACCACCAAAAAGCAATCCATAGTTGTTCATCTCCGGACCATCGATCTTGCGCATCTGCGCTTCGACAAGATACCGCGTGCCCAGATCACGCAACTGAATCCAAGCATTCCCGGTAAAGTCTTTACGCGTCACCGAGAAATGGAATTCGCCGTTCTCGTAAAAATGTTCATAGTCCGCACCCTTGTAGTTGGTCCAGCCACTTCGGGGATTCCCAAAATCATCGAAGAACAGGAAATTATCCCAAGAACCAGGGCATCCAATGGAAGCGATTGTGGTTGTTGGAGTAGGAGAGACCGGTCGGCGTGTCCATGTAGGAGCAATAGTCAGGGTGTGGGTTGCTGCAGGCGATGCGGTTGTCTTAGGAACGGTGGTTGGAGTGTTAGTTGCCATGGACGATGGCGTTGTCGTAGGAATAGCGGTTAGGGTGTAGGTTGGCAGGAGCAATGACACTTGGGTTGGCGTGGAGTTCAACATCCAGAAAGAGCTGGGAGGATCAATCGGCTCCATCGGTTTTGTAACAACCAAGAGCAGTCCCATGGTTACGGATACGCATGCAACAACAGCCAAGCATCCGCCGCAACCTCCCAGGATCAATATCCGCAGCCCCCTCTTTTTCGACGGTGAAGCCAACGGCATGGTTGGTGCAACAGGTTGTTTTGGTGTCATGACAATTTTCCCTTTATATCTTGTCGAAGGCAAATTTTGGTTTCTCTATTCAGGCAAGAGCTCGGGCAGTCAGTCCCGCATCTCCCACCATCCGAAATAAAAGCTGACGAAGTTGACGCCGGCGGTCCAGGCAAATCCTTTCTGCATGCTCACGCGCGCCTGTGTCTTTCGGTTGACAAAGAACAGTTGCGTTCCTGCGCTGTAGCCAGGACCCAAGCCATAACTAAACAATGGCATAATCGCTCCAGGACCCTCAAAGTCTTCCACGTTGAGCGGCTCGGGTGAGCGAAAGTACTCCCAGTCCGTTAACACCCCAGAGGTAGCAGTCAGTCCAATGGTTAGTCCACCGCCCGTGAAGGTGAAATACCTTTGTTCACCGAATTGCCCGTGGCTAAGCAAATCGTTTGAAGAGTCCGCCAATTCTATGATCTCAAAAGTGAATACTCCCCCGCCAAGCCCGGCACCGCCATCGCCTTCCGAGATCAATCGAATCCCGAACGACCGGGTTTTCTTCCTTGATGGCTCGATCAGCGATGGAACCGGTTGGCAGGGACATCCGGACATGTTCACCACGGCGCCGCGAGGAGTATTGAGACACGTATCCACATCAGACTGCACAAAACTATCCTTAAAGTCTGGTACGCCGTCGTCATCTTCGTCGGGCCACGGCGAGCTACAGTGACCGTCAGCCGGGGAAACAAAATTCCGTACATCATATACCGCGCCGCCAATGGTTGCCTTCCAGCCGGGGGACTTGCCTTCGTCGTGCTTGGTTGACATTGCGTCACAAGTTGCCTTAAGCGCCTCTCCTTCAGTCCGATAGGAGCCGAGAATCGTCACGTTGCGAAGAGATTGCATCTCGCTAGGTGCATTACGTTCTAGTACTAGGACGCACTCTTCACCTGTGCTGGCGCAGGTTTGAAAGACATACCACTTGTACATGCCGCAGTCTGCCTCTACTTGGGCATGTGTCTGAGGAATTTCGATTGCACCTAGTCCTACGGCAAGCAACAACAATGCAAAGAGCAATAGCCATCGAGTAGTATGCCGGTTTTTCATTTTTTCTTCCCTCCTTATACTGATCCGAATTATCACCAGCGGTACGACTTCTACTACTGCCAATATCAGGGTCAGATAAGCAAACGGATTATCCGACATGGTCAGGATAGCACCGATTCCCAACAAAGTGACAAACACACCTGCCGCAAAAGTGGTTGTCCATGCCCATCTCTCCGCTATCCCTAAACCACGCGAACCGTAGATAATGAGCAGTCCGGCAAAAATCACAGCCGCCCACACCACACCTGGCAGCGGAACGACGTGATAAACATTCTCCCGGATCACCCGCCGTCACTAGCCGAGGCGGCATCAAGCCGCCATCGGGTGCTTTGGCGCCATGAGGCGCCAAAGATAGTCGCCGAAGACGCCAGCTCCAGCAGATCCATCGGTACCTCTCCCAGCGACTGCCGGTACACTTGCAGCCGGTCCGCCTCCAGCGCGTTCCCCGCCGCAACGCGTCCTGGGAATTACGTATGGCCTGGTTGGTCGCGCTAAAGTCAGAGTTCCATTAGCCGCCAAATCAAAGATCGGGACTGGATTCCCTGATTCTTGATTGTTCCCCTGCTTTATTATGCAAATTCGGGTTCGTAATGCAGAACCAGCAACTGCTGTGTTCTAAGCGCCAGAGATGCAAATGTGCGACCTTCATTGTCGCTAAATTCCACTTCGAATACATCAGGCGCAAGTTTTTCGACAATCGTGCCAACCTGTCCGCGCCAGAGTTCGCGCTCAGGCAAATCTTCTGTAAGGGCGACGACATCCAGAGGCTTAATTTGATCGTTTTTCATGGTTACCTCACAAAACAACTGGTCAAGCGTGGAAAATCTTCACCACTGAGAATAATCCAACCGCTGCGGATGGTTGCACTTTTATCGAAGCATTCCATTGGAAAATCCAGTACATACCGTTGTCCATATTCATCACTTTCAGCAGGGGTTGCCTCGTAAGTTCGAGCAGCAGACAGGAGTGCATCATGTAAAATTTCGGCATCATCGGCAGTGATACCTAATACTGTCGCAAAGACACGCGCCTTATGCCTGCCCCGTGGATGGGATAAGCTTAAACAGTACTCCCGCAGTTTCACAATGTCAACAACTGCGCGTTCGGCATTAGGCAACTTCATCTGCAAAGATTATGACACTTGTGGGTTAGACTTAATATTTTCCGAATAAAATTGAACGGAATCCAGTTAACAGTATAAACCCCAAGTGCCTTTGATACACCGGGTGCCTGAACTTAGCCTATGGGGTGGCTGACGGGGGTTGAACCCGCAACATCTTGATCCACAGTCACCCAAGGGGCTGTCCATCGTGAATTATAGCGTATATTGTGTCTCTTTAGCGGCTGAAAAGAAGGATTTAGCAGCTTGAAATGTATCATGTTTCCATCCTGTCCAGGGCATTTGCACCAGATCTGCACCAGCAAAAGCTTTCTCCAACTTGGAGGAATTTCAAAGACTACCTCGAACCGCCTCCTTTAGAAGCTTTGTTGAATATCGTTATCTTGTGCAGTATGTGAGGGCAGAATAGCCAATCCTGGAGCCGTTGAGGGCGGATGAAAATAAGTTGCGAAACAGATTCTATATAGGGCCGTGCAGGACTTACAGGGGTATTTGCTCTGATTGCATAAATTTGGTGAAAATAGTTTTAGAGAAAGGGGATGAGACATGTCTCAAAGTTAGCAAATCGAATATTCCTTAGAAGTCAAAATATGATGGAGGTGAGAATATGCGAGTAATGATAATCAATTGACGCGTTGTTGCCATACCTGCAACATACCTTCCGTATAGTGGAGAAAAATCCACTTTGCGGAAGGTGTCTTTATGGCTTCCCATCAAAAGGTTACCCACCTGGAAGGAATCTATCGTACAATAGAGGCGTACCCGGGGAAACATCCTGACTTCATCGCCGCCCGACATTGGAAGAGAAGGGATTTTTTATTAGTGCGGAGGACATTCAAAACAATTTTCATTTGATGGTAAAGGCGGAATCACTTTATGTATTACGCACACTCCAGAGAAGGATTGGAAAAATCCGAATGGCAATGCCTGAAAGACCACCTCGCCAATACAGGTAATCTGGCAGCGGAGTTAGGCAGTGACGCGGGAATATCTGAGTTGGCTCGTACCGCCGCCTTGTTGCACGACATCGGCAAATACTCCCTGGCTTTTCAAAGAAAGCTGGAGGGGGCGCATCTCAGGGTGGATCACTCCACCGCCGGGACGCAGGAAGCGCTCAAATTATTCCAGCAAAACGACGTACAAAAATGGCTCGCCATCATGCTGGCTTACTGCATTGCCGGGCATCACAGTGGTCTTCCCGATTATGGTAGCCAGATTGATGTGGAAACCGATGGCACGCTACAAGCGCGCCAAAAGAAAATCCCGGAAGATTACAGCGCCTATAAGTCAGAACTTGATCCTTCAAAACTGGCTTTGCCGGAACGTCTTGCCATTCGCCCAATCAAAGATCGCACGGGATTTTCGGTTGCGTTTTTGACGCGCATGTTGTATTCGACTCTGGTGGATGCCGATTTTCTGGAGACCGAAACTTATATGAATAGCGGCGCGAAACCGCGCGGGGACTACACCAGCATCGAATCGTTGTGCCAGACATTCAACCAGTTCTTGCGGCGGTATGATGACCCGGAGAATGCCATCAACCAAAAGCGAACCGAGACCTTGAAAGCCTGCGTGGCCAAGTCCTCTGAAAAGCCGGGCTTTTTTACGCTGACAGTGCCCACTGGCGGGGGCAAGACCTTCGCTTCGATGGCTTTTGCGCTCAACCACGCCGTTGCTCATGGATTGAAGCGGATCATTTACGTTATCCCATTCACCAGCATCATCGAACAAAATGCCGCCGTGTTCAAGAAATGTTTGGGCGAAGAAAACGTGCTGGAACATCACTCCAATTTTGATTGGGAGCAGAAGCGCCGTGCTGAGGAAGAGACGCCTGACGACCATACCAACACCGCCCTGGGCAAGTTGAAGCTGGCGGCAGAGAATTGGGATATTCCCATCGTGGTCACGACCAACGTTCAGTTTTTCGAGTCTTTGTTTGCCAACCGCTCGTCGCGTTGCCGCAAACTGCACAACCTCGCCAAGAGCGTGATCATTTTCGACGAGGCGCAAATGCTGCCGCGTGAATACATGCAGCCCTGCCTGTACGCAGTACGTGAACTGGTGAAAAATTACGGCGCGAGCGCCGTATTTTGCACGGCCACACAGCCCTCGTTGAAGCGCTTCCTGCCAGATGAGCCACAGTTTACGGAGTTGGCCCCCGACCCGCAGGCGTTGTTCGACTTTTACCGGCGGGTGCAGGTGAAAAACAAGGGAAAACTGCCCGACGCACAATTGCTGGAGCAGATGAACGCGCAGCCGCAGGCGCTTTGCATTGTCAACACCCGCAAACATGCCAAAGGCTTGTTTGACGGCCTGGTAGGCGAAGGGCGTTTTCACCTTTCCACGTTGATGTGCCCGGCGCACCGCAAGGAAACAATCGCAACCATACGGGAACGGCTTAAGGATGGGCTGCCCTGCCGGGTGGTTTCGACCCAGATCATGGAGGCCGGGATTGACATAGATTTCCCGGTAGGCTATCGCTCGATTGCCGGGCTGGATTCGATCATCCAGGCCGCCGGGCGGGTGAACCGGGAAAAAAGAAATGCCAGCGGAGATATATACGTGTTCGAGCCGGAGTCGGCCTTCGTGAAGCGTACCCCCACCTACATTCAGCAAGGTACGGAGGTGGCAAGAAGTATCCTGCGCGAGTTTGGCGACGATCCGATATCCATCGAGGCCATTAACGCATATTTTGAAACGCTGTATGGTATTCAGGGCAAGCAAGCCTTTGATGCCAAAGGGATTCTACCTTGTTTCGACAAAGGCACCGGCGAGTTGAATTTCGACTTCAAAGCTGTCGCAGAGAAATTCAAATTGATTGATAACAATACGGTAGCTGTGCTCATCCCTTATAACGAGGAAGCGAATAAACTATTACAAGGAGTTCGCTATAGTCCGTTCCCGGCTTCGTTTTCCAGAAAGTTACAGGTCTATACGGTCAATATTTACGAGCAGGAATTCCAGGCCCTGCAAAGCAAAGGGGTGATCGAGATGTACGCCGATACGTATGCAGTGCTGAATGACATGCGCTACTATCACCCCGAAACGGGACTGAGGATCCCCGAAAGCGGCGGCGGGGAGGCAATATTCTTCGATGGATAGACGGCAAACCTAAAGGTCTTTCTAGGGTAACAAGAAGCGCCTAATTGGGCAAAGCCCGCTATCCAACAACATTCTTATCTGGCAAGGAGACCTTTAGGGTTTCTTTGCCACAACCGAAAGGAGGCAAGAAACATGGGATACGGAATCAAAATCAGAGTGCGCGGCGAGTATGCCCTGTTCACCCGCCCCGAAATGAAAGTGGAGCGGGTGAGCTACGACGTCATCACCCCCTCGGCGGCGCGCGGCATCATCGAGGCGGTCTACTGGAAGCCCGCCATCCGCTGGGTGATAGACAAGATCCACGTGCTGAACGAAATCGAGTTCACCAACATCCGTCGTAACGAGGTGAGCGAGAAGGTTTCAGAAAGCGAGGCCCGGCGGCGGATGAACGGCTCGCAGGAACCGTTTTATTTATCCACCACCGATACTCGCCAACAACGGGCGGCGTTGGTGCTGAAAAACGTGGATTACATCATCGAAGCTCACTTCGAGCTCGTTCCCGAAAAGGCCGGGCCGGAGGATACAGTGGAGAAGCATTACAACATGGCGCTGCGCCGCCTGCGCAAGGGACAATATTTCACCCCCCCCTGCCTGGGAACACGCGAATTTGGCGCGCAAGTGGACATCATCGAAGACGGAGCCATCCCCAAAAGTCCACTGACCGGAGTTCGTGATTTGGGTTGGATGTTGTATGACCTGGATTTTGCCGATGCGCAGGACATCAAGCCCCAGTTTTTCAAGGCCGAAATGCGCGCGGGCGTGATTGACCTGGCGCAAGTGGAGGTGAAGCGATGATATTACAAGCGCTTAATCGTTACTATGACATTCTCTATCAAGACCCGGAAAGCGACATAGCGCCGCTGGGGTATAGCACCGTTGGCGTCAGTTTTGCGCTCAACATCTCGGCACAGGGCGAATTGCTGGATGTGTTTCCTCTTTTCGAGCATGTCCCACAGGGAAAGAAAATGGTTGAAAGACCCCGGCGCATGATTGTGCCGGAGCAGGTCAAGCGTTCATCAGGTGTAAGCGCCAATTTTTTGTGCGATAACAACGCTTATGTTCTGGGCATGTCCGACAAAGATGCCAACGACCCGGAATACGGCATTAAACGCTTTGAAGCCTTTCGCCAGTTTCATAAACACTTACTGGCAAGAGCAGACTGTGACGCCGCCCGCGCCGTGATTGCTTTTTTAGATAGATATGATCCGCGTATAGGCAAGGAACATCCCGTCATTGCCCGCAACTTGGAAACCCTTTTGAAAGGCGGTAACCTGATTTTTAGGTTTCTTGACAAGGACGTTCACGAAGATGTTGAGATTCGCCAAGTGTGGGATGCCTACAAAGCCGGGAAAGATGCGGTGATGGGGCAATGCCTTGTAACAGGTGAAATCGCCCCAATTGCCCGCCTGCACGCCAGCCTGAAAGGTATCCGCGATGCCAACCCGACCGGGGCTACATTAGTGGGTTTCAATGCCCGCGCTTACGAGTCTTATAATCGCACCAATGGGCAAGGGTTGAATTCCCCGGTTAGCGAAAAGGCGGCGTTTGCCTACACCACGGCTTTGAATTATCTGCTCTCCTCGGCCAACAAGAACAAGAAATTTACCCTTGGCGACACCACCGTGGTCTATTGGGCCGAGAGCGAGAAAAAGGGTTACGCAACAGCCTTCGCCAGTTTGTTCGAGCCGGAGATGATCGAAGTCGAGCCGCCCGCGCAAGCCGAGAGCCAACCGACCAGAGGCAAAAAGGCGGAAGAGCGACTCAAAGAAGTGGCAGGCAAAGTTAAACGCGCCCAGGCTTTGGATGTGCCGCGTTTGCTGGAAGGCCTGGATTTGAATACCCGCTTTTACATCCTCGGTCTGGCCCCCAATGCGGCGCGCATTTCAGTGCGTTTCTTCCATAGTGACCCATTCGAGAAGATCGTGCAGAAGATTATGAAGCACTACGATGATTTGCAGATCATCAAAGAATTCGAGGATCAGCCGACCTATCTCACCATCCGCCACATTTTGGATGAAACCATGTCCAAGAAAGCCAAAGACCCGGAAGCCTCGCCGCTCATGGCCGGCGCGGTGTTCCGTGCTATCCTGGATAACACGTCCTACCCGGCAGCATTGTACTACGCCGTCATCAACCGCATCCGTGCCGACGTGGACGATCCCAAAAAGCATATCAAGAAAATCAGCTATGCACGCGCGGCTATTATCAAGGCCTATCTCAAACGTAAATATCGCAACCAACCCCAAAATCCAATTCAGGAGGTGTTCTGTATGGCACTCAATGAGCAATCCACTATCCCGGCTTACGCGCTGGGGCGTTTGTTTGCTGTGCTGGAAAAAGTCCAGCAAGAAGCCATTGGCAATGTGAATGCCAGCATCAAAGACCGCTATTTCACCTCGGCCTGCGCCTCGCCCGCCAGTGTTTTTCCTGTTCTCTTGCGGCTTTCACAGCACCATATTTCCAAAGCGGAATTTGGCTATGCCAGTGACCGGCGCATTCAGGATATTCTGGGCTTGCTGGATGTGGAGACGAACCCCATTCCGGCGCGCCTTTCGCTGGATGAGCAGGGCATCTTTGTGCTGGGTTACTACCACCAGCGCGCCGCTTTTTATGTATCCAAGGCAGACAAAAATTTTGCTGAATCAACTTCATCCGAAATCCAATAACTCAAAAAAGGAAAACTAACCATGACTACCCCAATCAAAAACCGCTATGAATTTGTGCTGCTCTACGACGTGGAAAACGGTAACCCCAACGGCGACCCCGACGCCGGTAACATGCCGCGCATTGACCCTGAAACCGGCTACGGCATTGTGACCGATGTCTGCCTCAAGCGCAAGATCCGCAACTATGTGGAACTGGTCAAAAGCGACGCTTCCGGTTACAGGATTTACGTCAAAGAAGGCATCCCACTGAATCAGAATCATGCCGAAGCCTATGTTGGTGTTGGTCTCAAGCCCGGTACCAAAGCAAATGTGCCCCAAGTGAATGATGCACGTCGCTGGATGTGCGCCAACTTCTTCGATGTCCGCACCTTTGGGGCGGTGATGAGCACCGGCGATAACTGCGGACAGGTGCGCGGCCCGGTGCAAATCAACTTCTCGCGCAGCATTGATCCCATAGTCCAGCAGGAAGTGACGATTACCCGCCAGACGGTGACGCGCATCGAGGACGCTGAAAAAGAGCGGACGATGGGCCGCAAGCACATCGTTCCCTATGGCTTGTATCGCGTCGAGGGCTACGTCTCGGCCAAGTTAGCCAATGATGTAACCAAAGGCACCGGCTTCTCCGCCGAAGACCTGGAACTGTTCTGGGAGGCGCTGGTCAACATGTTCGAGCACGATCACTCGGCGGCGCGCGGCAAAATGGCCGTCCGCAAACTGGTCGTCTTCCAGCACGAGAGCGAGTTGGGCAACGCTCCCTCTCACAAACTGTTCGAACTGGTCAAAGTCAGCAAGGCCGCCGAGGCCAACCCGCCGCGCAGCTTCTCCGACTATGCTGTGATCGTTGACAAAGCGCCAGCCGGGGTGACCGTCATCGAAAAGATATGAAGTCCGAATACACGTCCGATGAACTGCTTCCCCTATCGGGCATTCAGCACTTCGTTTTTTGCCGCCGGCAGTGGGCGCTGATCCATGTCGAGCGCCAGTGGCAGGAAAACGCGCTCACTGTCGAAGGCAAGTTGCTGCACAAGCGGGCGGATGACCCCTTTTTCACCGAAACGCGAAAAGGGGTGATTACTGCCCGCTCGGTGCCGATTGCCTCCTATCGCCTGGGGTTGGCGGGCGTGTGCGATGTGGTCGAGTTCACCGAATCGCCCGAAGGCGTGCAGTTGCCCGGACGGGAAAGTCTGTTTTTGCCTGCGCCGGTGGAATATAAACGCGGCAAGGAAAAACATGATCACAGTGACGAATCGCAGTTGTGCGCCCAGGCCATCTGCCTGGAAGAAATGCTCTCGGTGGCGATCCCGGCAGGCTATCTCTACTATGGCGAAACCCGTCACCGGGTCGAGGTAGAACTGACTGCCGAATTGCGCGAGTTGGTGCGCGACATGTCCGAGGAAATGCACGCTTACTTCCAAAGGGGCTATACCCCGCGCGTCAAGACCTCCAAAGCCTGCCGCTCCTGCTCGCTGGCCGATATTTGCCTGCCCGTGCTGCAAGAGAAGGTGATGCCAGCTTCGAAATACATTCAACAGCAGATCGAGAACGCGTAGAGCGAAATAAATTTCGCGGTACTGGAAAATGAAAAAACTCGGCAACGTACTGTACGTCACCACCCCCGAAGCCTACCTCTCCTTGGACGGCGAAAACGTGGTCGTAAAAAAAGACGAAAATACATCCATGCGCCTGCCGCTACA
>Ga0315284_10014390_pt1 | contig 11266 bp, 10 predicted proteins | sample YL17G09_16_MG_FD_203696 | JGI IMG/M metagenome (GOLD analysis project Ga0315284, IMG submission 203696) | Sediment microbial communities from Yellowstone Lake, YNP, Wyoming, USA - YL17G09_16 | ecosystem: Environmental > Aquatic > Freshwater > Lake > Sediment | place: USA: Wyoming | collected...
AATGAGCTGTCCGGCCTCGAGGGGCAGGTGATCTGGAACACGGGCAAGCCCGACGGACAGATGGTGAAGGTTCTGGATACGACCAAGATGAAACAGGTACTTCAGTGGTCGCCGCCCACATCTCTTCGCGATGGGCTGCGGAAGACCATCGACTGGTACGTCGCCAACAAGGTCATGGCGGACATCCGGGTCTAGGGAGACGAATCTGTCCCCCGCCATCGCTGTCTCGATATCCTGGGGCTGGAACGATAGGGGCTAGCAGCGTTGGGAACGCAAGACAAGCATGTTGAGATAGCAGGCGGCCGTTCTCTGGAGGAGTGGTCCCCGGCAGAGCTGGACCGTTACTTGGATTGTATCGCCGCTTCGAAACGGCGAATGCTCCACAGGTTGGGACTGCTGTCGCTTGAGGATCAAATCGTGCTTGACGCGGGATGCGGCCCTGGGACGTTCGGGATGATCTTGGCAGAGACCAACCGAGTAGTGGGCGTGGACATATCTAGGCGGAGCGTGGTTATTGCCAACAGAAGGACGCGAAAGGCAGGCGTACGTTTTGTGGGTCTTGTGGGTGATCTGGAGCTTCTGCCGTTTCGAGACGGCACGTTCGATGTCTGTTTCGGTGGGTGGGTGCTACACCATTTCTCTGATGTAGGGCCGATAGTCCACGAACTGAAGCGGGTATTGAAGCCGGACGGGGTTCTTGCTCTTGTTGAGCCCAACGAGGCCAACATCGTCGTGCGATTCAGCCGCTTCCTGGAAGATAGGCTCGACAAGGTAGTATTGGCCGCCTCCCTTGATACGCCAAGCCGGAGCGTCCACACCCCCGCATATTATGCTGCTGTGCTGCGCCAATATGGTTTCCGAGACGTGCGTCTTAGCTCCTGTTACTCCGGCGAGGTGCCCGTCCTTCCCCGCAGCAGGAAACGAAAGCTGGGCTTCTGGGGCACGTCCGCTGTTAGACTACTGCTTGCGGCCCGCCATCTGCTGTTCATGCTTAGCGAAAGGGTTCTGCCCCAACCGCTGAATGGGTCGGGACTTCTAGTCACGGCGCGAAGAAGCGGAGGAAACGACTCTCGGGCCCCTTGAACTCGCGCGGCACGGGGCTAGCAGGCGACTCCGGCGACAGAATTCACGGAGAGTGGCGAATGAAGAGCTTAGCAAGACCACGACTGGGTCTAGAGACCCTCCGGCGCCTTTATTGGCTGACCCAACAAGTACTATCCGTATTCTTTAACCTAGAGGCTATGGAAACGGGCCTGCTGACTAGCCGCACCATTGAATACCCGTTCGTCATTCAAGGGCTAAACAGTCTGCCCCGGGGCAATGTGCTCGATGTGGGATGCGCAGACGTCAACAATTTTCTTGCTCCCTCGCTTGCTTCTCTGGGCTGGCAAGTCTACGGGGTCGATCTCCGTAGGTTCAAGCTGGTGCACCCAGGCTTCCACCTGGTGCGGGAGGATATCAGGGAAACCTCCTTTCCAGACGCCTTTTTCGACTGCGCCTATGCCGTCTCCACTGTCGAGCACATCGGGTTCGCTGGTAGATATGGTGTCACCGTTGATGACCCCGACGGCGACTTCAAGGCCGCGAGGGAGATAAGACGGATTCTTCGACCCGGCGGCAGCTTCTTGCTTACGGTGCCCTATGGACGGGGGGGTAAGGTGATCAAGCCGACCGAGAGGGTCTATGACAGAGCCCGTTTGGAAAGGCTGTTCGCCGATTGGACGGTTAGGAACAGACTCTGGTACCACCAAGACAACGGTGGAAGGTGGGATCAGGTATCTGAAAACGCGGCAGGGCGGGCCAGCGTAGCTCTAGCCCTTGTGGAATCGATACGCCCGGGACAATAGCCTGACGGAGCGGCGCGTTCTGGCGATGAGAGCCGGGGAGGCAGCATGAGGAGCTGGGAGAGATGGGGCCTACAATAGAAGCAGAATGTATTGTTTGCGGACTCGCTGTGCCTCCTCACGGTCTGCGACGGACAGATCTGGGCGAAATCATGGCGTTTGATTGTTCGAATTGCGGCGTTGCGTTCACCGAGGCCCCAGATCATGAGGGACGACTCTTCGCAGACGCTTATATCGGAAAGGCCGCGTGTTCTAACTCGATGGACTTTTATGCGCGGATGAACCTCTACGGTCGCGGTCTCAGCCCACAGTCCGCGAAGCGCTTCTTGAGCTTTGGTCACTGGCTAGCTCTGGCTTGGTTCGACAACAATTTGCCACGTGGAGCGACCGTGCTCGATGTTGGGTGCGGCATGGGGCTATTTTTGACATTGTTGGCGGACCACGGCTTTAGTCCAGTGGGCTACGACATTGCTCCTCAACCCATTCAAGTCTTGCGTGATAGAGGCGTTGCAGCCTTCGATGGCCCCACTCTTGTCTACCCCTCCGACTTCGCGACCCCACAAGCCGTCACGATCTGTCAAGTTCTTCATCACATTGCTCGTCCTGTTGAGTTCTTGGCGAGAATTCGTACTCAAATTCCCAATGCTCCACTGCTTGTCATTCAAGAAAGGCGTGATAGCTGGGTGAACCGCTTATTGCGGCGACCACCACCATATGCAACCCCCCCACGGGGTATGGCGTACTACAGTGCGCGTGCCGTCAGCACGGCGCTTCAACGGGCTGGCTATCGCGATGTCCAAATCATGTCGACGGGGCCTCACGGCGTGGACTTGCCCTATGGACCTCTGCATCGTCGAGCTCGAGACGCATATCTTTGGTACCTCACCTGGGCAGAGCGGGGTCGAAAGGGCCGGGGATTGACACACCTGGAACACCAGCTATTCCTGCGGGGCGCAGAGGCTCTTCTGGTCGTCAAGGGCTTTCTGAGCTTTCCGTTGGTCCTGTACGCCAGAACTCGGCGGTGGCCGGGATGCAACGTGGTGGTGATCGGCTTTCCATGAACAGAGTTGGCTGTGTTGACGTACTTGGGGCAAAGGGTGCTAAATGGCGTCTTCGGCATCAGTTAAGCCGGTAGCAGTTGTAGGGCAGCCCCAGCGGCGGGGCGTGCCTGGCGGCCGCGGCAAGGCAGCACGCATACGGGTGAGGTCACTCCAGCGGTGAGAGCCTCGCAGGGAGCATCAGAACCGCATGAGAAAAAGCAGGCCCTGCGGAGGCACGGGGACAGCGTCGCATGACCGTCCCGACGGTCGGCCAACGCGAGTGGCAGCAGCCCGAGGAGGCGCCACCTCCAGCCGTCCTGGCCCCCGCTCCGACGGAGACGGCGCCGGATCCTCGTGGCGTCCAGGGGCTTCCCCTGGACGCCGTCTTCTGGGCTGGCGCCATGGCATGCACCTTTCTCCTTATCTGGAGTACCCTTTCGACCAGCATCGACAGGGTGGACGAGGGGGTGCTCTCCATGGCCCGTCTATTGCCGCCCACGTACTGGGCAGGCTTCGCCCTGCTGTTTGCCAACACCATCATCTGGTACTTCGGGCGCGAGACGAAGACCTTTCACTTCCTGCTGGTGGCCTTGTGGATAGGGTATCTCTTCCTGGGCCCCGAGCTCATGGAGACCCATCCTCGCGGGGTCTGGTCCTACATCTTCGCGTGGGGGGTCGGGTACGTCCTGGAGGGCCGGGAGCGAGAGTTCGTCTATTTCCCCTGGCTGGGCTTCCACTACATGTTCGCCATGCTAGTCGAGCTTACGGATATCGGGTACCTCACCATGATGAGGGTGGGCGTGCTGGTCATGTGCCTGACCGTGGCGCTGGGGCTCATCGCCTTCTTCGGGCGGGCGCTGCCCGACAAGAGATCCATGCTACTGGCGACCCTAGTGGCGCTGGCTATGGTCGCGGTCCTGGGCGTCGGCTTCACCCCGCACCAGATGGCGTTGGGCCTCATGCTATTCGCTTTCTCTTTTCTGGCCAGCCTGGATGCCTCCCCGGTCGTCAACCGCCTGCTGCTTATCGGCATCTTCTGCGCCATACTCATCACCCACGGCCTTACGGCTGTGATCTTCGTCTACATCACCGCCGTGGCCGCCCTCGCCCGCTGGAAGCCCTCGGCCGTGGGGCAGTGGAGCCCCAGCACGGCATCCCTCTCCCTCCTGTTTGGCACGATCTTCTCTGCCTGGCTCCTGTACTCCAGCGATTTTTGGTTCCCTAAGGCCGTCAGAGCTTTCCGAGATACGGTGCTGCGCGAACCGATCGCCCTCATATCGCCCTTCGGCCACGTCTCCCCTGCCCAGGGCGGTCGCGCCGAGGTCTCTCTACTGACCTTCGCGTTCATGGTCGTCTTGCTGGTCTGGTTGGTGAGCGTTGTGGCGAGGAGGGGGTTCTGGAACGACCTCCGGCGCGACCGCCTTTTCCCACTGCTGGTGGTCTCAGGCCTGCCGATCCTGATCATGGGCACGGGCAACTTCTCCTACGAGGGATTCACACGGGTCTTTTTTTACGCTAGCCCTTTCCTGGCCTGGTTCCTGGCAAGGGAATCCGTCGGCAGGAGAAGTGCCGCCGCTTTCTTGGTGCTGCTGCTCGGTCTGGGCTTTGTGCTTCTCTACGCCCGGGAGTTCGAGGAGCTGCCGACAAGCCAGCAGTTCGCGGGAGCGAATTTCCTTGTAGACGTCGCGGGGCCGGACGCCAGAGTCATCCAGGGCGATTGCCTGCACCCGGGGACGATCACAAACACCATTGACGTCCCGCGCCTGACTTGCGCTTATCCTAACCCAACAAATCGGCAAACAGAACAAGTGCCAAACGTCCGCGAGTTCAACTTCGCCGTGCTCTCCGAGTTCGGAGAGCGATCGGCAAGCTTCTCCTTCGACTTCGGCAAGCCCTGGTGGGAAAGCCTGCGGAACTCGGTCCAGGACGAGGGCTTCGGCAAGATCTACTCCAACGGCAGGTATGACGTCTTCATCCGCCAGGCGCCCCCCAGATGAGAGGAGCCAGGAGGAGGTCTCTGTGGCCCCGGCGATAGAGGCGCAGGATCGGTGATGGCGTAATGGGCAGGGCATCCCCCTTCCTGCGAGGGTTGCGCTCGTTCCTCCCCCTCCCATCCTGGTGGATAATCCAGAGACAACTGGAACCCGGCGGACGGAGCCTTCTGGACGTCGGCTGCGGCCGCGGTGGGCCCGCCGAGCTCATCAACCGAAAGCGAAGGCTGTTCTCGGTGGGAGCAGACATCTTTCGGCCCTATCTGCTCCACTGCCGGGCGGCGGGGATCTACGACGACCTGGTTTGTTGCGATGTGCGGTATCTACCATTCCCTCCGGAATCGTTCGACGTGGTGTTGTGCGGGGAAGTGGTGGAACACCTAGAGAGAGTCGACGCGTTGGCGCTCATGAAGTCCATGGAGGCGATCGCCCGCCGGCAGGTGATCATCTCAACCCCGGTGGGGCAATGTGGGCAGCAGGCGTACGATGGCAACCCCCATCAGGCGCACCACAGCACGTGGCTACCCCAGGATTTCCGCCAACTAGGCTACGCCGTGCGCGGATCCGGCCTTCGCGGCATGGGGGGGTTGATAGCTCAAGAGACCTCACCCTTGCCCGAATGGCTGCGACTCGTTGCCAACGCCGTCTGGATATTGGCGAGCCCCTTCTCCTACTACTCCCCGCGAATAGGCGGCAACATGGTCTGCGTCAAGAATATCGATGGCGAGGGCTTCAAGAATGCGGCAGGGGAACCAGTTTCCTCGTCTCGCGTCAAGTAGTCGTCGGACACGGGAAGGCGTGGGGGATGTAAGACATTGGAGAACATGGGAAGAGACCCGGAACCTGCCAAGAAACGGCTCGCGGATATGCGAGTACTGATCGTCGGGGGCAACAACGCCGCTTGCGCGCTGCCTGACCTGTTACGGTTCCTCACTGATGGCCCTAGAGCAGAAGATGTCATCTTTGTTGGGCATCCGTTTCCAGAAGACTTCGTTCGGCGCTCCGAAGTCCAGGTCCGCAGAGGGGGCCGCCAGCGGGAATGGAGCATCAAACGCGGTCAGCACCACGGCCTCTTGTCCTGGCTCGGCGACATCTTCGCGACGCTGCTCGCGCTGTTGATCCTTCGACGAGCATACGATCTATACGTCGCATCCAGCCTCCACCTTGTTCTTCTTGGATTGGTTCTGGAGTCCGTGGGCATCGTAAAATGCACCGTCTGCTGGACTCACGACTACCATCCTAGGAGGTTCGGAAACAGCTTTCTTAACAGCGCACATCTCAAGTTGGACGAGTTCTGCGTCAAACATGTCGATTACTGCTGGGATGTGGTCCCCACTATTGCGGAGCATCGCCACCAGCGTGGCATCAAGTTGGCTCCACACAAGGTGCTTACCGTTGGAGATCCGGTCCCGGCTGAGCAGATGGACCTCATTCCCGCAGAGGAGGTGCCAGCCGCCTCAATCATCAATTCCGGAGCCGTGGAGGAAGCAGGATACGGCTTCAACCTCCTTCTAGAAGCCCTTCCACACGTCATTAGGAAGGAACCCAAGACCAAGGTCACAGTCACAACTTACAAAGGATTCCCCGAGAATCTCCGTCACCGAATCAGGGAGCTCGGTCTGGAAGCGCACTTCAGCCTGCGTGGCTACATCGCCGATGAGCTTGAGTATGTGCGGGTTGTGCAGCGACATCGCGTCGGGCTGGCCATCTATGAACCGATCCCCAACACGCACAAGAGATACAGTGACTCCCGGGCCAAGGTCTACGCTGCGCAGGGGGTTCCAGTAATCATCACGCGCGTCTCTCCGATCGCCGCAGAGATAGAGGCAGCGGGTGCGGGGATCGTCATCGACCACGAAAAGGAACAACTGGCAGAGGCCATCCTCAAGCTCCTGACGGACGACGACTTCTACAGGCGGTGCCGGGACAACGCCATCAATCTAGCCCAACAGTATCTGGCGGATAAGGTGTTTCCCGCTGCCTTTCGACGCATGGGAATCGAGTCTTAGCGCGGGGAAGCAGGCGCCACCTCTACGATACGTCCCAACCTTGCGCTGTCGTAGATAGCATAAGCCAGTTCGACGGCTGCCAGTCCGTCGTAGCCGTTGCCAGCGGGCTCCCGCCCTTCCCGTATGGCGGAAACGAACTCCATCCACTCATCTCGCCAAGACGGGTCCTCGCCTCGATACTCGATAGCATCCTCCCGGAACGGCCCGGCGAAGTCCCGCCGCCCGAGGATAGCCCGCTCGCTGCCGTAGGCTCCCCCCAACCCCTCGACGGTGACGTAGCCGTCATGGCCGAAGACTTCAAAGGAGAAAAGGGGCTTCCACTGGGTCCAACTGGCGTGAAGAGAGGCGACCTGGCCCCTGGCAGTGCGCAGCAGAGCGAAGGCGTTATCCTCCAGAGGGGCTACGTCCCAGAAACGGGTAGCGAGAAAGCCGAACACCTCGACGAAGTCGCCCAAGAACCACCGGCAGAGGTCCAAGGCGTGAATCCCCTGGTCCATGAGCTGGCCACCGCCGCTTACGTCTGCCTGTGCCCGCCACTCTCGGTCATAACCTGGCCGACCGCCGGTCCCGTAGCGACAGCGTATGGAATCAATTTCGCCGATGCGACCGGCTTCGCACCAATGGTGCGCTTGGCGGATGGCGGGGTGATGGCGAAGGTTGAAGCCACACTTCAGCGTCACGCCGGCATCTTGCGCCACCCTCACCATCTCTCGGGCCTCTTCCGGATTACGGGCTAGGGGCTTCTCGCAAAGCACGTGCTTCCCGTGCTTCATGGCCGCGACGCCTATTGGGGCATGCATGTGCGGTGGCGTGGAGATGATGACCGCTTCGACGTCGTCCCTCGTCACTACATCCTCCCAGGAGGATGTCGCGCTGCAGCCCATCTGGCTCGCCAGGTTCTCGGCCGCCTCACGGTCGATGTCGGCAATGACGACTAGCTGGCTACCCGTCACGTCGGCTGCTCGGGCTCGTCGTTGGCCCTGTAGCCCCCCACCTATCAGACCCGCTCGGATTTCCATACGCCTCATACGGTCTTGCGATCAGCCCCTGAGAACTGCGACTATTTCCTCATACAGGGCAGGCGAGGGAAACAGGTCGCGGACGCACACCGGTGTGCCACCATGACACAGGCTCTGATGAGCGGCATCCAGGACAGCAGTAACCATCAATCCCTGCTCTATTGGTGAGGGCACGCGACGGATCCCGTGTATGCTCCCAATGAACTCCTGCATCAGCTGCGGGTAGTAGGCAAATGCTCCCTGGAAATACTTGCCTGTCAGCACATCTCTGGTGATGCCCAGAACCCGCCGCAAGAACGCCTTGGTGTCGTCCAGAGGCGTGAAAGAGCCGTGGAGCTCCATAAAACTGTTGTTGCGGACGTCTATGGAAACGTGGCCACCGGTACCATGGACGTCAACCGTAAAACGGCTTGTCCCGGTGACCCAGGAGATGTCCGCGCTGGCGATGGCACGGCTGTCAAACTCCATCAGAAGCTGCAAGTAGTTTGTGAACCCCATATCGCCCCCGGTTACGTCCTGCCCGAGGGCGACCACCCGCTCCACAATTCCGTCGCATAGCCACATGAGAAGGTCCACGGCGTGGGGCGCGAAGTCGAAGAGCATGCCAGCAGGATGGTAGAACCACGTGCTGCGAGTGTTGTCACTGGGGAATGGCTGGGAGACGAGCGTGTTCATGGTGACGATGCGTCCCAGACGGCCACTAGCTATGCGCTCCTTCGCCTTGAGCACCGCTGGGAAGTAGCGGTAGTTGGTGACTACATTGAGCAGAACGCCGTGTCGATTGACAACCTCACGAATGGCCAAGGCATCGCTCAGCGACGTAGCAAGGGGCTTCTCCACCAAGATGTGCTTGCCCGCTCTGGCCGCTGCCTCGATAATGGGAAAGCGCATCTGGGGGGGCGTGCATATGTCGACGAGGTCAACGTTGGGCACTTCCAACAGAGTCTCATGGCTGCCACACCAGTGCGGAATCTGAAATTCCGCAGCTACCCTCTCGGCGAGTCCAGCGTCGATATCCATGATGGCGAGGACGTCCATCCCCGGCTGCGCCTTGAAGGCTGGGAGATGGCCGCGGCGTGCCACCTGACCAGCACCGATGACAGCTATCCCGATCGACGGTGCCCCTACCATGAACGTCGGACCCGCAGCTGCGCTCGCCGCTGCAGGGCAGCGCCGAGACGAAGCAAACTCATCTCCAAGCGATTGACCTCGAAGTCCACCCGCGGTAGCGGATCTCCTACCAGGCGATACCTTAGGGAACCCACACCAACCCGGGCGCACTTGCGGATGTAGCCGATGCTACCGGGACGGAAGCCGAGTATCCTTGCTCCCAAGGCATCCATGGCCACAGGGTCCCGGCCACAGATAACGCTCCCGAAGGGTACCGGCACTCCCGTGCCTGGCCCTTGTACTCCGCCCATAGCGATGATGGCGTCGATAATGCAGAAGTCGGGGCGGAGGACGGTGTTGATGTCTGTCACAACATCGTGGATGTAGGGATGATAAACGCTCTTCTCGATGATCGGTATGCAGCCGAACTGGTTCTTGAGGCAACAAGTGATCCCGGTGAGGAGGTTTGTCTTCAGCTTCGGCACGGTGATGAAGACGGCATCCTGGAACACCTCTGCCACAGGCACCTCCTTCAGATGCCTGCCTTTGATTGAATGGCTCACCATGGGCTGTTTGCTGAGGTTGACCCATCGGCCTCCCCACTTCTCCAGGATGGGCATGTAGCCCAGCCACCGAATAAAGAGGTCGGCAAGGACGGTTGTGCCATCGCTCTCCACGACCGAAATAGTCAGATTCTCATAGCTTTCCCGAAGGTACCGGAGGAGGGCGTCGAGCACCGCAGGATGAGTAACGGTGCCTGTCTCAGGGGTCCGACTTCCACACATGTTGATCTTGATGACGACGGAATCGCCGCTGCCGACAGGCAGCGGACCCGCTAGCTCGATAGCACCCGCTAGGCCCGGAAACACGTCGTCATACTCAGACCGCTTGAGGCTCACGACGCTAGCCATGGTGCGCTCTTCCCGGGTCAGCGCCTGGGCGCGTCGCCTGCCCTGAAGCCCGGCCCCGACAATCCCCACCTTCATCTCGTGTCCTCCGTCACCCGGCGCAGCTTGTACAGCTCCGAGGCCATGATCTGATCGATGCGTCCGTTCATGTTCTGCCAATCGTCCCAGACGGCGCTGATCAGCCGCCCGCTCAGGCCGTCGGACTCCTCCGAGGCGAGGAAGACTGCCAGGGCAGCCGCCCGCTCAGGCGGCACGCCGCCGGTCTCCTTCTGCCGACGGGTCTGCGCCAGCATCTCTTCGCCAGCGGCGGGCCCCGCGGCCAGGATTTCGTCCACCAGTCTGGTGTTCACCGCTCCCGGAGCGATGGCGTTGACCTGGATATTGAACTCCTTGACTTCCTCAGCCAGGGTTTCGGTGAGGCGCACGATGGCCGCTTTGGATGCGGCGTAGGCGGAGAAGTTGGGCAGAGGCGATGAGGCGCCCCCGCCGGAGAGGTTGATGATCTTGCCGCGCCGCTGTCGAATCATGGATGGGAGAACCGCCCGGGCACAGAAGAATGTGCCAAACAGGTTGATCCTGACGGTTTGCACCCACTTCTCCGGGTCGTTGTCGACGAGAGGGCCGATAGCGCCGTAGGTGCCGGCATTGTTCACCAGGAGGTCGACCTTCCCCAACTCTTCGAGACCCTGGGCGACCATTCTCTCCACTTCATCCCGACTGGATACGTCGACCTTCAAGGCAACCGCACGCCGCCCCAGCGCCCGTACCTCCTCGGCTGTCTCTGCTACCTCGGCCAGCGTTCGTGACGCGACGAGCATGTCTGCTCCCTCTTGGGCGAAGGCGAGAGCGATGGCCCTGCCGATGCCTCGCCCAGCGCCCGTGATGATGGCCGCCTTGCCTGCCAGCTTCATGCCTTGTCCCCCCTCGATCCGACAGGCGCTGTGCTTCCTCTTCCCACCCCGAGATAGCGGAACCCCATTTGAGCCATCTCCTTCGCGTCGAGCATATTCTGGGCGTCAACAAGCACTGGGCTCCTCATGCTCTTCTTCAACGCAGCGAAATCGAGTTCCCGAAACTCTGGCCATTCGGTAACGATCAGCAGGGCATCGCTTCCGTCGGCAACCGCGTACGGGTCAGAGCAGAACTCGAAGCTTGGAGTATCAGGCAACTCTTCCAGATTGGCCCGCGGGTCGTGTGCCTTGACTGCCGCGCCCAGGGCGGTCAGCTCGCCAATGATCTCCAAGGCCACAGACCGCCGGAGGGTGCTGGTGCCCGGCTTGTAGGTGAGCCCCAAGACACCCACCGTCAGGCCCTCCAATGAACCGTAGAGCCGGCTTAGCTTCCG
>Ga0315284_10014392_pt1 | contig 11265 bp, 11 predicted proteins | sample YL17G09_16_MG_FD_203696 | JGI IMG/M metagenome (GOLD analysis project Ga0315284, IMG submission 203696) | Sediment microbial communities from Yellowstone Lake, YNP, Wyoming, USA - YL17G09_16 | ecosystem: Environmental > Aquatic > Freshwater > Lake > Sediment | place: USA: Wyoming | collected...
ACCACCGAGTAGTGCAGGACGATGGCCGCCAGGAACAGGAAGCACACGAACGTCATCAGCACGCTGCGGTCCAACTGAAGCCAGCCCGACAGGGTGAATAGGAGGTTCGGCATGACGACGAACACCAGGATCATGATGCCCGTGCAGACCCAGAGGACGGCGTACTCCTCGCGCAGCCGCCGGCGACGGATCAGTTCCAGCGTCAACGCGAGCATCCCCAGGGCAAGCACCAGCAGTACGATACGTTGGGGCCAGTTCATCATACGGGGTCCTCCTCCAGCCGCACGGGGGCCTTCAGGGCCTCCATCATCACCGCCAGCAGCACCTTCGCCATGTAATAAATGCCCTTCAGGAAGTTGATGGACGACACGCCGCCCCGACGGCGTCGCATCGTAGCCGGGACCTCCAGCACCCGAAAGCCCTGTTTGTGCACGAGAACCAGCGACTCCGGCTCCGGATAGTCCTGCGGGTACGTGTGGGCAAACAACTGAATGACCTTGCGCCCGCCACCACGAAACCCTGACGTCGGGTCCGTAATCCGCATGCCCGTTACGAGCCGGACCGCCGCCGCCAGTATCTTGATCCCCGCCCAGCGGCTCCTTTGGGCCGTCATGCCGCGCGGCCGCAGAAACCGCGAGCCTACCACCATGTCCGCCTCGGCGGCCAGGATCGGCCGCGCCAACTCCGCCAGCCGCCGCGCACGGTGCTGGCCGTCGCCGTCGAACTGGAAAGCCAGGTCGTAATCGTTCTCATAGGCGTAGCGGAAGCCCGTCTGGACCGCGCCGCCGATGCCCAGGTTCACGGGCAGATCGAGGACCTTGGCCCCGGCCGCGCGGGCAACTTCGGCGGTGTCGTCGGCCGACCCGTCGTTGACGACAAGCACGTCGGCCCACGGGGCATGGCGCCGGAGGTCGCGTACGGTGCGGCCGATCACCTCCGCCTCGTTGTACGCCGGAACGACCACGAGGGCCCGCCGCCCCGACAGGCTGAACGGCGGCTTCTCGGCCTCGATTGCGTCCTCGGCTTCCATCGGCCCAGCCTCTCCCTGAAAAGATGCCGGTATGATAGCCGCCGTCGCCCTTTTACTCAAGACCGGAGCACCGCCGGAGGGCCTGCTGCCGCCCCGGTCGGGCTTGAATGCAACCGCCCCGGTTGATAGACTCATGCCTCAACGACGGAAGGAGTGGCGCGATGGGCTGGCTCCTGGCGATCGCCCTGAGGTTACGCTATCGCATCAAGAAAATGAATCACGACCTGCGCGTCCGGGCCTACCGGCGGCTGGGGGCTAGGATCGGCCGCAACGTGCGCCTGCTGGGGGACCTCGACGGCACCAACCCGCAACTGATTGCCATCGGGGAGAACACGGTCATCGGCACGCAGGCCCACATCATCGCCCACTGTCCGATCCGCGGCGCCCTGGGGGCGAAGGTCGGCAGGAACTGCTTCGTCGGCTACGCGGCTCTCATCATGCCGGGCGTAACGGTGGGCGACAACTGCATCATCGGCGCCGGGTCGGTGGTGACGCACGACATCCCGGAGGGTTCGATCGCCGCCGGCAACCCCGCCCGCGTCCTCCGCCAGCGCGACCCGCAAGAGGTTGCCCGCTTCGTCGAGAAGATGGAAAAGGGCGAGCCCATCGGCGCCCAGGAATCTGCGTCCGAGGCCGACCGAAGATGAAACGCTACTCGCCTGGTTGTTTGCCCGGCCGCAGCCCCTGCAAAAGAATCCCGAACGTGTTGCGCAGCGCCGCCACGTCCGCCCGGGTGAACGTCAGGGCCTGCAAGAGAAGCGTCGCGGCCGTGAGGATCCAAAAAATCGCCGTCCATCCGTACATGGCCGCCACCGCCATCGCCGTCGCCAGAAGTGCCAGTCCCGTCATGGCCACCCAAGGCACGCGGACCACGTGATGCTGGACGGCCGCAAACCTCAGTGCCCACGCCAGCAGGTTGACCGCGCAGAGCGCCACGGCGATGCCCTCCTCGGGCCAGCGCGGCACGAGGACAAAGCCCAGGACAACAATCGCCACGAGGCGAAGGGCCTCGATGTAGCCGAACACGCGGGCATGGCCCGTCCCCTGGAGGAGCGGCTCCGTCAGCAGCCGGAACCCCTCGTAGAAACTCGCCAGCGCCACCAGGACCATCAGGCCGTGCATTTCCTCGACGGGGTAGGCGGCGCCGAAGATCACGCGCACCGCGTACGCCCCCGCGGCGGCCAGGCCGACAAAGAATACGAAGTTGATGACCCCCGCCAGCTTCAGCGACCCGAGGAAACTCGCGCGCAGGATGAGGCGGTCCTGCGACTTCGATCCGAACGCGGGCAGGATCGCCCGCGCCAGCGCCCCAATCGGAATGAACGCCAGCAGCGTCAGGCTCATGCAGATCTTCAACTTCCCCGCCACCACGGGCGAGTCGAACGACCCCGCGATCAGCCGCACGAGCTCCGGAAACATCAACAGCCCCACCAGCGGCAGGAAGAAATACATGCTCGCGTGGAACGTCTCCCCCAGGCCATTGCGGTCCAGGACGAACCGGCAACCCGCCGCGCGCCGCTGGAACCGCTTGTACAGGATGAGGTTCAGCGCCAGGATCACGACGGACGATAGCGCGATGGCCATGACGGCCCAGCCCACGTTGTGGGTCACCAGGACCACGCCGGCGATCGCCACCATCCGCACCGGCTCGCGCAGCACCGCCGCCAGCAGCGAGTACCCCATCTCCTGGTGGCCGTCATACACGCCTTCCAGCAGGCGCACGAAGGGCAGCGTCACGAGCCACAGGGCAAGTACGCGCAGCCACGGGCCGACGTAGTGCGGAATCTCGCTCCCCTCAACGGGGCTGCCGGCGCCCAGCCAGTCCTTCAGGAGCCGGGCCACCTCGGGAACGTAAAAGGAAATGCCGACGATGAGGCCCGCCAGAAGCCACCCTGCGGCCGTCTGAAGGATGAGCGCGTGGCCCAAGATGCGGTTGGCCGACGCCGTGTCGCCGCGCCCCAGGGCCTGCGCAAGCGTCGCGGGCAGCCACCGCGAAAGACCCAGGTCCGACAGGTACAGCGCGAACCAGATGAAGCCCATCACGTAGACGATGAGGCCGTACTCGTCCTTCGTGAGGGTCCGGGCCAGCAGGACGTCGCAGGCAAACAGGGCGCCGCTCGTGACGCCGATGGCCGTGGTCAGGTAAACGGTGTTCCTGGCGACGCCGGCGTAAAAGCGGAATCGGTCGGCCGGTTGGCTGGTCGCGGATGGGTCCATCTCGCCGCCTAATGTCGTACTAAAGATATCCCAGATCCTGGAGTCGCTTCTCGACCATTTCGGCATCGGCCTTGTCGTAAGGCGCTTCGGCGCCTTGCGCAGCCTCGGCCTTCTGGTAAGAGACCGCGTGCGCTTCGCGGAAGGCCGGCGTCAGCAGTTCATCCAACGGCCGGCCGTCCATGCCGTCCGGAATCGGCAGGCCCATGAGACGCAGGACCGTGGGCGTCACATCCGTCACGCCGGCCCGCTTGATCTCGACACCTGCGGCAACGTCCGGGCCGCATGCCGCGATGATCCCCTCGGGCCGGTGTGTGCCGGTGTCGCAGAACTCGACGCCGCTGAAGACGCCGTCGGCGTCGAATCCGAACCGCACGGAGCACGTGCAGCGGAAGTCATCGAGAACGAGCACGAGGTCGGCCGCCTCGCCCGCCAGGGGCCCGCGGTAAATCTCGCGGCCACGGAAGATGCGCGTGACGATGGGCTTGCCCGTGCGGGGGTCGGGCAGCGCGTGGAGCCGCTCCTCGATCTCCTCGAGGAGCGCCTCGTACTCGGCCCCGTCGGCCACGATGCCGCCGGGCTCGCGGCCCTTGAGGTTGACGAAAATCTGGCCCATCGCGTCGCGCGAGTAGGCGCGGGTCCGGGACCAGTCGACATCGTCGAAGGAGGTGAAGAAGTCGATCGCCCGGTTGGCCAGGGCGTTCGGGACCAGTTTGCCGATCCAGTTCATGCGCCCGCGGAGCCACGACATCACCTTGTAGGCGCGGAGCAGGATCTTGCGCCGCTCGAGGAACCGCCGCACCACCAGCCGCGGCGTATTCTTCAGGACCAGGAACCCTTCTTCGTATAGCCACTTGTTGACGTGCATCACGCGGTCGTGGAACCCCGCCCCGTGGTCCGACACGATGACGTAATTGCACTGCGGGCCGCACGCTTCCATGATGAGGCCGACCGCCTTGTCGAGTTCCACGTACACGGCCTGCGCCGCCTTGTAGAGTTCGTCGCCCGAGAGCGACGGGTCCCGCAGCAGGTGCCAGACCTTGTGCTGGAGCCAGTCGGACTCCATGAACACGAACATCCCGAAATCGTGCGGCCGGGTCTTGACGAGGTGTTCGATCACGCGCGTCCGCATCGTCACCAGGCCGCGCAGTTCGTTGACGTACGGAAACGGCGTGCCCGGCGTGAAGACCTGAGAGGTCCACGTGCGATATCCGCCGGAGACCTCGTGCAACTCCTTGCCGAGAGACTCCGGATAGGTGAAGGTCTTCGTGACGTCGGGCGTCAGGAAGCAGCCGACGAGGTAACCGTTGACCTCGCGCGGCGGGTACGTGACCGGCGAGTTGAAGACGCCGACCTTCAGGCCCGCGTTGCCGATGTAGTCCCACAGGCGCGGCGCGCGGCAGGCCCGGCCGTCGATCGTGTCGAGTTGGTAGCCGCCGGGCTTCAGCGCCACGAAGCCGAAGATGCCGTGGCCGCCGGGGTTCTTACCCGTGGTGATGCTCGTCCAGGCCGGGGGGCTCAAGGGGAGTTCGAGCGATTGAAGGACCCCGCGGGCGCCGCGACGGACCACCGCCGACAGATTGGGCAGCAGACCCGCCTGCATCCACGGGTCCAGGAGGTCCCACGTCAGGCCATCGAGGCCTATGACGACGCAACGGGGCCCGTTTTGGCTACCGCCTTGCGGCATGCGTGAAATGCTCCTCTTTCGATAGGCACAGAAAAACACCCGCCCCCTTCACGCCCTCCGGGCCGAGAGCCGCAGGCGGGCCGTGCGGTGCGCCGGTGTTTGGCCACCCCAACTGCCGTCGATCCAAGCGGGGTAATTCTATCAGCAAGGCCGCCGCGGACAAACAGAAAACCCCTTGGCCCCTGGCCCCGCCCGCGGGAAAAGCGTTGGAACCCCCCTGCCCCAACCCTATAATCCCGCCAGACCGGTCGAGGCCCCTCTTTCATGTGCGGAATCGCAGGGTTCAACTGGGAAGACCCGGCGCTTGCCGAGCGGATGAACGCGGTCCAGCAGCACCGCGGACCCGACGGCCACGGCGTGCGCGTCGCCGGCGGCGTGACGCTGGCCCACAGGCGGCTCTCGATCATCGACCTCTCGGACCGCGGCCTCCAGCCGATGCCCAACGAAGACGGTTCGCTCCACGTCATCTTCAACGGCGAGATTTACAACTACGTTGAACTGGCCGAGGAGTTGCGGCAACTCGGCCACAAGTTCCGCACGCGCACCGACACCGAGGTCATCCTCCACGCCTACGAGGAGTGGGGCGAGAAGTGCCTCGACCGCTTCAACGGCATGTTCGCCTTCGCCCTGCACGACGGCCCGCGACGGCGGCTGTTTCTGGCCCGCGACCGCTTCGGCATCAAGCCCCTCCACTATTGGCACTCGGGCGAGCGGCTGCTCTTCGCCTCGGAGATCAAGGCGATCCTGGAGTTCCCGGACGTGCCGCGGCGGCCCGACGACCTGTCGGTCTACGATTACCTCGCGTTCAACTGCTACAACCACACGGAGCGGACGTTCTTCGAGGGCATCCGCTCGCTCTTGCCGGGCCAGTGCGCCACATTCGACCTTGCCGGCGGGAGCCTCGCGTTGCGGCAGTGGTACGAGATTCCCGTCGGCCGCGAGCAGGCCGTGGCCGACGAGAAAGACGCCGTCGAGAAGTTCCGCGACCTCTTTTTCGACGCCATCCGCCTGCGTCTGACGCGGGCCGACGTCGAGGTCGGCTCGTGCCTCTCGGGCGGCCTCGATTCCTCCAGCATCGTCTGCTCGATGCACCACATGGGCGAGGCCCGGGCGCGCGACCACCAGACCTTCAGCATCCTCTTCCCCGGCACGGACTTCGACGAGTCGCCATACGTTGCCCAGGTCGCAAGGCTCGCGGGCCTGCGGAGCCACGTGACCAGTTCCTCGGCCGCGCGGCTGCTGGAGGACCTCGAGCGGCTCGTGTATCATCAGGACGAACCGTTCGGCGGGCCCTCGATCTTCGCCCAGTGGGAAGTGATGCGCCTGGCCCACGCCCAGGGCATCAAGGTCCTGCTGGACGGCCAGGGCGCCGACGAATTGATGGCCGGGTACCTCTTCTTCCAGGGCTACCTGATGCTGGAGTACCTGCTGCGCGGGCACCCGTGCGCCGCGGCGGCGGAGGCGGCAGGCTTCCTGCGCCTGCACGGGCGGCGGACCGACCCGTTCCTGGCGGCGGCGCTCTTCCTGGCGCCGCGACGGCTGAAGAACTTCCTGGCCTGCCGCTACATGCGCGTGCCGCTGGCGGCCGATTTCGCCGCGCGGCAGGCGGCGGCGAGCGAGGTCCCAGCCAGGATGTACAGCCGCGTGAGCCTCAACCAGGCCCTGGCCTACCGCGTGAAGTTCAGCCTGCCGCAACTCTTGCGCGAGGAGGACCGCAACTCGATGGCGTTCTCGATCGAGTCGCGGCTGCCGTTCCTCGACTATCGGTTGGTGGAGTACCTCTTCACGCTCGGGCCGGAGTTCAAGGTGCGCCATGGCATGACCAAGCACATCCTGCGTGAGGCGATGCGCGGCGTGCTGCCCGAGAACGTGCGGATGCGGCTGGGAAAACTCGGATTCCCGACACCCATCGTCCAGTGGCTGCGTCAGCCGGAGGTACGCACGGTCGTCGACGGCATCCTCGGCTCGCAGTCGTTTGCGGCGCGCGGCTACCTCGATGCGCCTCGCGTGCGCGATCTTTACGCAAAGCATGCGGCCGGCACGGCCGACGTCTGGCAGACCGTGTGGAAGGCGATCAACCTGGAACTCTGGATGCGGCGGTTTATCGACTAGAGCGACAGCGCAACTTCCCTATTGTGCGCGGCGGTTCTCCTGAACCGCCGCGCGAATTACCGGCTGCCGGCGCGTTCATGCGGCACTCTTGCGCGGCGGGTCAGGAGACCCGCCGCGCAAAGTTGCGTTGTAGTACTACGCCGGAATCTCACGTCCTTCGACCGCCGCCCGGATCGCCGCCAGCAGGCGATCGCGCTCGGGGTCGGCCTCGTAGGTCAAACCGTCGCGGGCCTTGGCTTGGGCGCGGCGGATGGCGGCTTCCAGGTCCCCCACCTCGTACACCACTTCAACCATGCGGGTGCGGCCCTCGAGCGACCGCGCGGTCTGAAACTGGTGATCGTCGAGGATTTCGTTTCGGGCGCCGTCGCGCGGCACAACGATGAGGGGCTTGCCGTACTGGCGCGACATCAGCACCGCCCCGGTCGACGCCTGGCCCACCACCAGCGTCGACTCGCGGATGAACCCGTGCACCTTGCCGAAGGTAATATACCCCTCGCACTGCGTGTTGCGGCCCTGGTAGCCCGAGAAACCCGTCTGCATGATAACCGGCTCGCCCAGGCGCGGCGCAAGGGCGTCTATCGCGTCGAGGAGGCGCGTGAACGTCTGGTGGGCGCTTCCGACCGTGACGAAGATCATAGCAGGCTCCCCACGTACCGCGCCCTGGGGCCGTAATGCTTCAGCAGCGCCGGAGACTGAACGAAAAACGCGTCGCAGAACGGGTACACGAGTTTGCCGGTCCGCGACGGGCTTTCCTTGCGCGAGGCGGTCTCAAGGAAGACCGTGCGGCTCCGCAGAAGGCACTTGCCAACGACGATCGGCACGATGGCCACCTCGGCCCCGGTCGAGAAGATGACGTCCGGCCGCTCGGCCGCCAGAATCCACAGCCACTGAAAGAAGCCCACTACAAGGTTGGCCACCAGCCCGATGCCGTGAAACCCGATGAACTTCACCGGACGCATGCGCGCAATGGCCGGGTGCGAGAAGTCGTCGTAGCTCGGGTATCCGTAGTAGCCGAGGGCGACCTCGCATCCGGCGAAGGCGTCCATGCACGCCAGAATCTGCTCGACGTGCCCGCCGCCGGATGCCACGCACAGGACCCTCAGGGGACGCTTCACGCCTTTCGGCCCTCCATCATGCGGCGGACCAGCCGCAGAACGGCCGCGCCGGCCCGGAACTGTGCGGCATACATAGCCGCATCCCATGCCCATCGGCGCCACGACGAGAACCAGCACTCCACGAGGTCGAACGGCCGCTGCTCGGCCCCCCACTTCTCCTTGAATCGGATGAGCCCCTCGTCATGGGCGCCGGAACTTAGGAGATCGAACTGCCTGGCGCCGCGCCCGATCGCCCGCGTGATGAGCGTGTGGAGCAGCAGGTCGTTCGGGCACAGGCGCATCGCGTCGGTGCGGCTGAACGCGGCGAAGTAGTAGGTCACGCCCCGGTCGTGGATGCCGACGGTCGCGGCCACCGGTTCGCCGGCCTGGTCGGCCACGAGAAAGTCGGCCGTGCCGTCGGCCGCCAGTTCGTCCCAGATCGCCTCGTAGAACGGCGGCCCGATGCCGGTGGCGGCCGCGTTACGCATGTGAACTTCACCGAGCATCTGGTGGAACTTCGGAAACTCCTCGCGCCTCATCGGCCGCACCGTCAGGCCCGCCTTCTCGGCCACGCGAACATCGCGGCGGACGCGCTTCTTGTATCCCTCCCAGAGGCCCTCGGGGGTCTTGCCCGCCAGGTCCAGGACGTGCCGCACGTGACGGCCGCACCGCCCGCCCGGCAGGTCGCGGACCGGGTCGTCCTCGCACGCGATCATGCGCAGGAAGTGGACGCCCCGCTCGCGGCAGGCGGCCTGAAATCCCGGCAGGTTCGCCGCAATCGTCTCGGCGGAACCGACGAAGTTGCCCTTCGGAAACACGCCGTACAGGATCCGCACCGGCCCGAGCGTCATGAGGCACCCCGGCCACGCGGCCAGGAGGGCGCCGCTCTCATCCTGTAGCGCCAGCACGAGGACGGAGCCGTTGAACCCGCGCTCCAGCACACGCGACCAGCGGAGAGAGTGGAAGACCGTCGCACCCGGCAACGACGCCAGCCGCGACCAGTCGCATTCCGAACCCGAAAGCACCTTCCATTGGGCCATTGAAACTATCCGCGCGGCCTGCGGCAGCGAATGATGAATCCGTGCGAGCGCCAGGCGCGACACCGCTCGCCTTCCAGGGGGCCGGAACAGGACTTGTTGAGGTGCCGGATTTCCATCAGGTCCAAGCCGGCGCTGGCGACCAGTTTTTCGAGTTCGCGCGGCCTGAAGGCATGCAGGATCACCCACTTCATGCCGCGGTACCGCCAGAAGACCTGGTCGCCGATCTCGCCTCTGCCGATCATCCAGCGGCCCACCCCCGTCAGGATGAACGGCAGGTGGAGCGAGGGCAGGTTGTAGAGAAGGTTCTGCACGTGGAAGACGTATTGCCCGCCGGGCGCCAGAAGCGACCGCGCCTGGCTGAGTGCCCGCACGCGGTTCTCCGGGCCCTGGACGTATCCGAGCGTGGCGAAGAGGCAGCATGCGTAGTCATACGGCGGATCGAGTTTGTCCATCGGCAGGTCGGAGATGTTTCCCTCGAAGAGCCTCGCTTTCGTCAGGCCGGCTGCATCGAGTTTTTCGCGGGCCCGGGCGAGCATCGGCGGGCTCAGGTCCACGCCGGTCACGTCGCAGCCGCGCTGCCCGAAGACGAGCATCGTCCGGCCCGTGCCGCACCCGAGGTCCAGGAGCCTGCCGGGCTTGTCGAACCACTCCGTCAGGAGCGCCAGGTCGTACTGAAGCAGCGGGTTCCGGGCAAACGTCTCGTCGTACGTATCGGCGATATCCTTGCGTTGAACCATCCGCTCGACGCACGGGGGCACTGCCTTGTCGGTACGGTTGTCGGAACTCATGCTCATGCTTTCCTTCTGCCCGTCGTGGGGGTCCGGCGCCGTCAGGTTTTCGCGGGTTCCGGCGCGCCGGGCCGGTAACGGATCACCCGCGCCGGGACGCCGGCGGCGATGGCATACGGCGGGATGTCGCGCGTCATGGTGCTGCCGGCGCCGACGATGGCCTCGGCCATCGCCCGAAAGCGCCGGTGCGAGTACGGATTGAGTTTCATGTCACAGCAACCTTCCCGCGTACCGGGCCTTGGGGCCGTAGTGTTTCAGCAGCGGCTCCGACTGCACGAAGAACGTCGTGCACACCGGGTACACCAGCGGGCCGGTGCCCGACGGCCGTTCCTTGCGGGCCGCGCTCTCCATGAACACGCACCGCGCCCGAAACAGGACCCGCCCCAGCCAGAACGGCACGATCGCGATCTCGGCCCCGGTCGAGAAAATGGCGTGCGGACGGAACCACAGCAGGAGCCAAAGCCACTGGAACACGCCCACCAGTGTCCCCAGGTACAATTTCAACCCGGACGTGCCCCACAAGAAGATGCCCACGTGGCGCCGCAGCCGCGGGTCATCGAAATCGCGCCAGTTGGACCATTGATAATGGCCCAGGACAAGGTCGTGCCCCTGGAAGGCGTCCAAGCACGCGAGCATCTGTTCCAGATGTCCGCCGCCGGAGGCGATGCAAAGAAGGCGCAAGATCCCTGCTCCTTGATCCAGGCGCCGGACTGGACGTGCGCCGAGCAGGCGTATCATAGTGGCCCAGGCGGGCAAGTCAAGAGCGCGGCCCGCCGCCGGCGCCCCGGCCCACCCCCGGCCCGAAAAAACGCTGGACAGACCGCCGATACGGCCTTACAGTCCCCCCACACCAACCAGACTGCGGGCCGGAAAGGTTTTTCTGATGCCGATTTCAGAATCCGACCAACGCATTGGCCGCCGGTATGATAAGTTGGCCAACCTGTACGACGCCTCGCGGTTCGGCGGCCCCTTCGGCACATTCCATGCCGGCAACATGCTCTGGCTCATCGACCGCCTGCTGCCGAAGGACCTGAAGCCCTGCCGCGTCCTTGATGTGGCCGCCGGCACCGGCATCGTGGCCCTTCACCTGACCCGCCAGGGGCACGAGGTCAGCGCCACCGACATCTCCGAGCCCATGGTCCGCCTCAGCGACCAGAAGGCCCGCGCCATGGGCCTGAAGGTCGGTTTTTCCGTCGGCAACGCCCGCGAACTGCCGTACCCGGACGCCTCCTTCGACGTCCTCGTCTCCACCATGTTCCTGTACCTGGACTGGGCGCAGGAAGACCGCCTCGCGTTCATG
>Ga0315284_10014395_pt1 | contig 11262 bp, 8 predicted proteins | sample YL17G09_16_MG_FD_203696 | JGI IMG/M metagenome (GOLD analysis project Ga0315284, IMG submission 203696) | Sediment microbial communities from Yellowstone Lake, YNP, Wyoming, USA - YL17G09_16 | ecosystem: Environmental > Aquatic > Freshwater > Lake > Sediment | place: USA: Wyoming | collected...
AATGAAGCGTATCCTTGGATGCTTGTCAGCGGAGTCCTCAAGTCATGGGACACGTTGCTGACGAATTCCGATTTCACCCGTTCCTTTTCCATAAGTTCCTTGTTCCTATTCTCCAAATCTCTGCGTATCTGTTCCGTCTTGTCTTCCGCTTTCTTCTTTTCGTCAATATTCCTCATAGTCCCCCTGAAGCCGGTCACAGTCTGCGCTTCTTTGATCGGGACAGCGTTCACTGAGAAGTAAACCCATTTTTTCTTCGAGTTCTGGACGCGGAATTCAAGATCCCTGATGTTCTTGACTTCGTTCTGCGCAGAGTTCAGCGTGTTTATCACGTTTGTCAGGTCTTCAGGGTAAATTATAGAAATGAATGATTTGATCGTGTTTTGTTTATGGCCCAGCTGTTTCTCGAATTGATAATTGATGTATTGGATATCGCCTTTCTTATCGATGACAAAAATGATGTCAGTGACGTTGTTGACAAGCTGCTCGTATTCCTCTTTCGCGCGGCTGACTTCCTTCCTTAATTTGGTCCTTTCAGATATGTCTTTCACAATGCAGACAACCGCCCCTTCGACCGGCAGCAGGCTGACCTCAGCTTCGAATGAGGTGCCATTGGCCTTCACACAGTTCGTATCGTTCTTTTGGACCCTGTCCTCAACAGCCGCCTTCTTGATCAGTTGCTTGACTTTGCTTCCGCGCCCCATTATGTCCTTCATTTCAATCCCAGTGAAGTCGTCCCTTCCGAACATCTCTTTTGCGGTCGCATTCCATTCGACAATTCTGCCGCGCCCATCAATCCTCAATATCGCGTCTGCGGTCGTGCTTTCAATGACTTTGAGAAGCTCCGTGTTCTGCTCAAGCAGCTTTTGCTGGCTAAGGTTGGAAATGAGCAAAAGAGTGAATCCTTCAAGCTGAAGCTCGCCGCAACTGACTTCAATTGTGCTTTCGTTTTTCTTTTTCAAGTGATTTTTGTTCAGGACTTTGTTCGCTTTTATCCCAATAAGCTCTATCCTCGGATATCCAGACAGCACTTCAAATGAGCTGTTGACCTCCACTATCGTGTTTTTTTCGTTTATTATGGCCGCTGCTTCATGAAGGCTGTCAAACAGCAGTTTGAACCGGTCAATCTTAGGCACTTCCACCGCGACATCTGAAAGCTGCAGCTGATGCGGTGCAGTTGGCTTCTGTTCATCTGCCATGCTCTCCCTTTTAACGCAAGAGATTTAATGTTATTGATTGAAATGAGGAACGAAGACAAAAGAGGCAGAAAATGAGAATGGAAGAGGCCCAGCTAGAGCAAGATATCATCCATAAGCTGACAACTGCAGACAGCGGAGTAGAGACTTCAGAACTGATCAACGAGCTTGGCGGAGAGAAAGACGATGTCAAGGCAGCCCTTGTCAGGCTGAAAGCGGATGAACGCATAGACAGCAGGCTTGTCGGCAAGAATGAGTACTGGTATCTCCTAACGCACACGGAACCAAGGAAGATTCTGGTCGTTGAAGACGACAAAGCCATCAACAAGCTCATCCAGCTCTCTCTTGGAAGTGGGTATAAGATAGAAGCAGTTTATGACGGAGACAAAGCGCTGCAGACAATCGATGTATTCAAACCGGATCTGATCGTGCTCGATCTCATGTTGCCAGGCACTAACGGCCTGGATATATGCAAAAAGATCAAGTCAAGCGCAGACAAGAAGAATATAACTATTGTGATCGTTTCCGCTGCTGACGCAGCAGTCAACAGGTTTTTCGGCATCAATTACGGCGCCGACTACTATATCAAGAAGCCATTCGAGCCCGCCGAACTGAAGACGTTGACCAAAATATTTCTCAAAAAACACGGCAGCCTATTCGACCCATTGGTCGATCTTCCAGACATCAAGCGGTTGCTCACTGTGATCAAGCATTATGTCGAAGAGAAGGACACAGAATTCACAAAAGTCGACATCGACGGCTTAGACGAATACCAAGCGAGCTATGGAAAGAAGGAAGCAAAACTGATCGTCCGCCTTGTTTCGCAGATGCTGCAGGACAAGCTGAAAGAGACTGAAGTGGATGCGACGCTTTCGTATCTTGGTGAAAAATCATTCGTGATCGGTGCAAAGAAAGGAGCCGCAGACAAGATTCTGGCGGAAACCGATGCGGACTTCCGCCGTGCCACAAGCTTCATCCGTCAAAAGCATAAGATAACTGGAGATCTTTTCGAAAAGCTGGAGCGCGGCAAGACCGGCGGACAGAAATACGCGCTCAGGCTGATTTATTACACAATCAACATGGACGCTTTCAAGAAGCAGTTCGACAAGGAGATCTTCCCGGATCTCACAGAAGAGGCGAAGCAGATCAACATAGCCGCGGTCCGCAACATCTCACTCGACCAGATTCGGCAGCTCTTTGAGACGGTCGCACAGAAAGACATAGAAGTATCAATGAAGGAAGTCGGCGGCCAGCCAAGGATAACTGCAGGCAGGCCAGGGAAGAAGAAATAATCTAGATTAATCTAGAACTCTACAGCATCTCCTAAACTTATTTTAAATTTTTCAATCGAGCCAGCTGGCATTTCAACCAAATAATGCGATTTTCTTTTGGTTGTGATGAAGGAAAACGGCTTCACGTTGCCGTTAAGCTCGACCACTCTCTTGTTTTTGTCAAGGAAAACTGCGTCGAAAGGGATGCAGAAGAAAGAATGGATTGAGATTATTTGTTCAGAACTGAACGGGAAGACCAACGGTTTCGTCAGTTTCTTCCTGAACATGATGCCAATTGCTCTCTTGAGCATTGTGTCTGCCAATTCGTAATTCCGCAATCGAATGGATCTAGCCATGGCTAGATATCATTGAATAGAAATAAAAAAGAAAATAGGATGAGTGAAGGACATGAAATTAATGAGAAATGGAGATTTAGTATTGGACTGGCTCACAAATCGCTTGCGCTCTTTGCTTACACCACCAACCTATCAAACCCGTCTGCTACGGGCTCTCTCAGCTGACTCGTTTTGGGAGATCCTTCGACCTTAGATGCTTTCAGGTCTTATGATCTGGCGCGTGGCTGCCCGGCGATGCTTGTCACAACCGGTATACTAGTGGCGCCCACTCTCTGTTCCTCTCGTACTCAGAGAATGCTACCCTCAGTCAACAACACTCCCAGTAGATACTACCGTACTGTCTCGCGACGTACTTTAGGCCAGATGAAGCTTGTGACTTCAGCGAGCTGGAAATTTAGATGGATTCGAAGAGCCGATTAATGTAAAAAATTTTATTTGGTCTTTAGTTCTGATATAAAGATAATAGAAATCATTACCTTTTGAGGTCTTTCTTGATTCTATCTTTCTAGTCTCTATACCTAACTTTTTCAGGAGCTTTCTAATGAAGAGCAATGACTCTAAATTAGCTTGACAGAAACCAATATTTATTCCAGAAACACCGTCAGCATCAAAATAACCCCTAACATAGAATTTTTGAAGTTCTAAAGGAGCGTTTTTGATTACTTTCGGTGTCCCCCAATCAATTTTATATCCTGGCTTAACTTCAAAGACAATTCTGAAAAACTCAAAAATAACTCGATTACTCATTGTTATTTTTGGAGTATTCCCTTCTCTGACAATTAATCTAGGTTTACTTGACGGGTCAAAAACTTCCTCGATCAATTTCTTGAGAATTTGAAGCCAGCGTATGTCTTTTTGGACATAGCAAACTTCATACTTTCCATAGTTGTTGATCGTTCCGTCTCTCAAAGCACCTACAAGATAAGCTATCTTAGGGTTCAGATAAGTTGGAAACTTGGCTGATGCCGCATTTCCCCCATTTCCAAACCTTGCTTTTGAAATAGAAAGCAGTTTTTGAATTGCTTTTTTGTCCAAAGCTTTCAAAGGGATCGCTCTTTTACCACTTCTATAGTGGTACGAGTTCCTTTTTTCAGTTTCAGACAGCTCTATTTCAGATAGCTTGTCTTCAGGCACTTCCAACCTCATGTCTTCAGGAAGTTCTGGAACCTTGATTTCTGTTTTTGGCTCTTCGGAGATTTCCATGACTATATTTCTTCGTAAGATATATAAATCTTACTCAGCTCGCGTAATCTGTGAACCCAGCTCGTGTACCTCTTTAACGGATGTACAACCCGACCCTTGGGGGCTCCTGCACCCCCAGGATGAGATAAGCCGACAGCGATGTACCAAGCCGCGGGGTCGATATGTACGCGATAGTCTAATTTAGTGTTAACGAAAACTAGGCTATCGCAGGGTACTCTCGCCCGCGACGAGCCTGTTTTGGGTCATTCCAGCAAAAATGTAAAATTATGAAAAATATCATAAAGAATCCAGAGTTGCGACTAAAGCTTTTGAAAAGAATTCGAGAGATAAATCTAAGATTTAATCTAGGATCTAATCTTAAATTGGTTTCACTAGTTTGCTTTAGCTGTGGTAGTAAGAGGAGTTCAAACTAACCACGCTCTGGACTCCAGAATTTTCACTGAAACGATTACCCCCGGGGTAACTTGTCTGACAGATTGAGCCCTTATCAAAAGGATTTCAATGTTCATTAAGCCCGACTTTCGTCTCTGCGCCCCATACTATTAGGGGCACAGTCAGTCCTGCATTTCTCTTTAACCGTTTTCATCCGACGTTCAGCGATGATGAGCGTCATTCGCTGTTTTGCCTCTTCACAAACTTTTAGGAAAAGTTTGATCAAAACTTTCGTTTCGATAAAACTTTGCTTTGTAAAAGTCTCAGAGGTTGTACATTATATCATTCGCACATCGCGATCACTTTCGTTTCTGACCGGATTAAGCAGAACATTGGGCGCCTTTATTTCCTTATCGAAGGCGTACTGCCCCAGCCAAACTATCCATCTGCAGCTGTTCCTTTTCAGGTTAGAAACACAAAAACTGATAAGTGGTGTTACATGATTGCATCCGCCTCGCCCGCGAGCAAGGTTTCTACGCTCCCACTTACGCTATGTAACAATTCCTATATTTCAACAACAGACTATAGTAAAGCTCCACGGGGTCTTCGTTTCCCACTAGGAGTCCTCCGCATATTCACGGAGCAGTGAGTTCACCAGGTCCCTCCCTGGGACAGTGGGGGATTCGTTATGCCCTTCATGCAAGTCGCCAATTAAGCGACGAGGTATTACGCTACCTTAAGAGGGTCAGAGTTACCCCCGCTCTTCGCCAGCCCTTAGTGCCCTTGAACGAGCATATCGGGTACTGGTAGTGAGCAGGCATCGCCTTCCATACTAGACATTTCTATTTTGCGGAAAGCTGTGTTTTTGATAAACAGTCGATCCCCCCAATTCACTGCGACCTGCGCATGCAACTTGCGTCACAAACGCAGGCAATCCTTGTACCTAAGGTACGGATCTAATTGGCCGAATTCCCTAGAGAGAGTTCCCCTGCCACGCCTTAGAATTTTCATCTTGCAGCACCTGTACTGGTTCTAGGTACGATCACAACGGATCGGATAGAGAAACTTTTCACGGACCCAAGACCTTCGCCAAACCGCCTAAGGGCGGCTATTCGCGCTCTGCACTGCTTCTCTTCATAATGAAACTCCACAGTGCTGCTTCACTTAAACAGAGTCTCCCCTGTTCAGCGTAGCCTCAGATGTCAATCTCTACCTTGTGTTGCCACGTCTACCGTTGTGGCTGCCGAATATTAACGGCATTCCCTTTCATGTCCTAGTAATTGGCTGGACATTTAGGATCGGCTAACTCTTGGCTGTCGAACGTTGCCAAGAAAACCGTGTGCTTTCGGCGTTCAGGATTCTAACCTGAATTTGCTGCTACTGACGCCAGGATATTTATTGCAAAACGGTCCATAGGAGCTCACGCCCCTACTTCTGCCCGTTCCGCACACCTTCCTACCAGATTACGTATTTTGTACGCACTCTTGGGTATCAGAAGTCAGTTTAGTCCCGTACATTTTCGGAATGTGTACTTCTTCTAGTAAACTAGATCGAGCGGTCCGCTATTACGCGTTGCTTAGACGATGGCTGCTTCTAAGCCTACGTCCCGCTTGTCTAGAAATGAACACTCCTTGTGACTTCACACTTAACTGACATTTAGGGTCTTTAACCCAAGTTTCGGTCGTTCCCGTCACGGCACACCAGCTTACCCGGTGCAACCCGACTCTCAACTTCTACAATGAACAAAGATTCGGAGTTTGACAAAAAAGCAGACTCTTTCGAATCTATTCTCTCTAATCAGTGCTCTACCCCTTGTTCCATCTCCATTGAGGTCATCCTGATGGATGCTTCGGAAGGAACCCGCTATCGCGATGCTCGATTGGATTTGAATAAAAACAGATCATTAATTTTGTATTTACTAGGAAAATTTATGTTCTTTTTATGTATTTCTTATTTTGCGAGATCTGTTTCTGTCTTTCACCCCTACTCAAGGGTCACCTAAGTGGATATACCAACACTAGTTGCGGCCCTCCACCAGTCGTTAGACCGGCTTCAGCCTGCCCCAGAGTAGATCGCAACCGCTTCGGGTCATACAATAGTGATCTAACGCATTTTCATACGTCCCGCCTCGTTCAGCACTGCGCGGAATTGCTTTCGCTACCACTTTCGTGTCACCACTACCGTATACTCCCTGGCTCTTGATTCGAGAAGTACGATGCAACACTGGTCCATCATCCTCGATCACTGCCTTGCGACAGCAATCTTCGGACAACTTCGACCCTTTCATGCCACACCAACCTGTAACCATTCAGTTTCAGGCTCTTTGCAACGGCCTTTCGGCCTACTTTTCAACGTTCGCTCACGCTACTAATTCGCTATCGGTCTTGGATACTTGTTTAGGATTGGGGGTTGATCCCTCCAACTTCGTGCTCCATTCCCGAGGAGCACTACTCCTATCGTTACCCTCCTTCACATTTTACTTACGGGACTATCACCCTTTGTCGTATGGCTTTCCAGCCAACTTCAGCTCCTGTAAAGGATAGTTGTAACGCCCACATTCGCTATGCATTACTGCACAGAGTTCGGTTTGTCCTAACCGGCTTTCGGTCGTCTTACTCACCGGATCCCAATTGGTTTTTCTTCCTGCGGTTACTGAGATATTTCAATTCACCGCGTGTCTGTCCATTCCTGGACGCACAGATATCTTCGGTTCAACGTTCGCATGCAACTCCCCGAAGCTTTTCGCAGCTTGCCACGTCTGCTTGAAATCCAAGCCTGGCCATCCCCTGAATGGCGTATTTCTTCTCACTTACTTCGTGTCCTTCACTCAAACCTATAATCAGCGTCAATGCACATAAATGTGCTCAGCCATCCCCAACCGAAATATCGGTGTGGTTCATTTGTCAATGAAACTTCCAGATATTATCCGGAAATCTTGCAATCGGTGATGCAAAATTCGACGCTATAAACGTCAAAAGTTTCGATGGACTCGGCGTGATTCCCGCTATAAGAACCTACGGTTCTTATTATCTCCTAGGCAACGCCTAGACTTGGTTTCGGTTTCGAACACGCAGCCTCCTCCTGTTTTGGAAACTTTCTTCAATAGAAAGTTTCACCGAGTAACACCAGCCGTGTTTCTTGATGAGACTTCTTTCCAAAGAAGTTTCTTGCAAAGGAGGCGCTCTACCGTTGAGCTACGAGCCCATGACTAAACACTTCAAGGTCCTTCAGTGGACATATACGCTCTAAACATTTAAAAAAAGTCTTAGCGATTTGCATCGCTGAAGCTCAATCTAGACGTTTCAAACGTTTGAATTTAATATCAAACAATTGACGTTTTACAACGTCAAAATTTAGCAATTTGCATTGCTAAACAAATTACGCACACGACTCTCACAATTCTATAAAAAATTGGAGGTGATCTATCCGCAGGTTCCCCTACGGATACCTTGTTACGACTTAGCCCCCCTCATAAAAATTTGGTTCGAGGCTATCAATTTCTCAATAGCGCCTCACCAGACTCTCACTTGGGTGACTTGACGGGCGGTGTGTGCAAAGAGCAGGGACCGATTCACCGCACGATTGTGACATGCGATTACTAGGGATTCCAGCTTCATGAGGGCGAGTTTGCTGAACAGCTACCACCAAACTTCCATCCACCATTTAAACGTCGAACATTTCCGTCTTTTTCTAACCTTCTTAATTGCCTTGTAATTGAATAAGGCAAACGCCTGAGATTAATACAAATTTCTTTCGTTTTCCAAACTTTTTTACGATCTGTTTCGAGCAGTTCTAATATTTTTTCCTTTCTTATCGTCTTCTCATGTCCTCTTTCCGCTCTTTCAAACAGAAGAGTTGCCCATTTATCTTTGTCAGAATCTGCCATCGGCCCAGCAATTGCGTAGATTTCTTTGAATCCCGAATTGCTTAGCCCGAACGTAAATCCTCTGCTAAATTCGGTAACTTTACCTGAATTCCATCGATGACGTTTACAGATTTTATAAACGGCCATCAATTGAACGTAATTTTTCTTTCCTTGCATCAAAATCGGTTTTTTTGACCCAAAGAAAGAAAATTCGAATTCTATCAGAGGCAGCAGAATCATTGCTGCTATGCGTTTGTCCTTTAAGGCAAGGTTATAGACGGATTGTTTCATACATTTATTTGGCTGACGGATTTAAAACAGTAACCATTTTTCAGCCCTCAATCCGAACTTAGAGTAGGTTTCGGGGATTAGCTCCACCTTTCGGTGTGGCAACCCATTGTCCTACCCATTGTAGGCCACGTGTAGCCCGGGAGATTAGGGGCTTTAGCCGTCGATAGCAGATGAATATAATTCAACCGTTACCGGACCAAAGCTAATCTTGGCTAACATGTTCTGCGACATATTTGTGCAAAGTGCTGTGTTTAATGTTGGTTGTGAAACCACTATCGACGTATACTGACCTACCGTCGCCCTCTCCTTCCTCTGTTTTAACAACAGCGGTCTCTCTAGAGTGCCGTCCTTCCTGAGAAAAACGTTGCAACTAAAGACGAGGGTCTCGCTCGTTTCCAGACCCAATGGCGGGTCCACAAAAGAAAAATTATTATGAACTTGATTTATTTTCAGAAGTTCGAATCATTTTCGAACTATTTTCGAATGTTTTCAGATTGTTTTCCTGATTTTTCTGGCTTGAATTTTATGAATTTGAGGAAATTTTCTATGTTTCTGATGTACAGATCCTTATTCCTCTGCTTCGTGTAGAAACCAAGATGCTCTATGAGCAGCCTGTCTTTGAACGTCGCATTCCGGATGAAGCTTCCTTCCCCGTCCGACAGGTAGAGCCCTCTAAGAAAAGCCGCCGACAAGTTGTTCTTCCTTCCGAAGAGTTCGTTCTGATCTTTCAGAACGTCCAGGAAGAAAGTCTTTATCTTGTGATGGGAGAACCAGATCGCTCTCTCATCGCCAACAATCTTTTCAGGAGGAACTAGTCTCTGCTTGAGAACCATGTTGGCGAATTTTTGCTGAGCTTCCAAGTCTCCGAATACGCCGACGCTCTGTCTAGTACGCCGGAGCTTCCAGAACCCTATCAGTTCCGCCAATTCATTCGTCAATTTCAGTTTCATGTTCCCAGCTGACTTTCATTTACCTGTTTTTATTCTTTCTTTTTTTCTTTTGTGGACATCCACCAAAGAGTTTACTGGACTTAACCAGACAGCTCACGCCACGAGCTGACGATGGCCATGCACCACCTCTCGGCTCGTTAGGTAAGATCTTTAGTCTGACCTTCATTCTGCCGTCGCTCCCGGTAATATTCCCGGCGTTGAATCCAATTAAACCGCAGCCTCCACCCCTTGTGGTGCTCTCCCGCCAATTCTTTTAAGTTTTAAGCTTGCGCTCGTACTCCCCAGGTGGTGGACTTAACGCTTACGCTACGGCACTGCCGATCCTCAAAGGAAAGGCAACACCTAGGTCCACATCATTTACTGCTAGGGCTACATGGGTATCTAATCCATTTCGTTCTCCTAGCCTTCGCACCTCACCGTCAGACATGTTTTAGCCAGACGCCTTAGCGACTTCTTCAGTTTTCATTTCTTGATGAAACTTCTTTTCTAAAGAAGTTTCGCCGCTGTGGGTCCATACAGGATTAACGGATTTTACTCCTACTCTATATGTACCTCTGGCCCCCCCCATTCTCAAGCTCGGTAGTAGTCTCTGCACGCCTTTCGGTTAAGCCGAAAGATTTCACAGAGAACACGCCGAACCGGCTACGTGCGCTTTAAACCCAATATACGTGGATACCACTCGGGCCGCCGGTATTACCGCGGCTTCCAGTTTCAAACAACGTAAAACGTGTAACGTCGTAAGAAAAGGCTGGCACCGGTCTTACCCGGCCCTTATTCTATCTGCTATTTACACAAATCAAAAGACCCTCCAAAAAGGAGAATCACTCGGAATTCCTTTGTCACGCTTTCGCGCATTGCAAAATTTTCGCGCCTGCTGCATCCCGTAGGACTAGGGCCCTTGTCTCAGTGCCCTTCTGGGGGCTCCAACTCCCATTGCCCCTACCGATAATCGGTTTGGTGAGCCGTTACCTCACCAACAGCCTAATCGGCCGCAGTCCCATCGTTAAGCCCACACCATACAATTCTGGTGCAGATTTAGGTCAGGAGGCATTCCAGATCTCCAGACCTATGGCGTATTATCCTCAGTTTCCCGAGGTTATCCACCTCTAAACGTTAGGTTGACCACGTGTTACTCAGCCGTCCGCCACGACCTCATAAGAAGTCGTCGACTTGCATGGCTTATGCGTATTCCGATAGCAGTACCCTCCAGCAAGATCAACTGGAATTACGTCGATGTTATCGACGAGTATATTTATATTTTAAAATTTGACGAGCTCAAACGTTTGCTAACATTGAAGTTAGCGGTTGAGCATATATGTCCCTTGCTGAACCTTGAAGTGTATATCGAACCCGAACGTACGTTTCAGGTTCTCATAGTTTACTATGCCTGCCGAAGTGGAAACGCGCAGTTCATTGCGCGAGAAATAGACTCGCACTCCTCTTTGCCGTGCAACGGCAGTAGTAAGATAATCCGCCCAACCTTTAAATATTTTGCGGTGTTTGAGAAATTGCTGCATTCGACCCATTACGTTCGATTCATCAATATTTTGATACCTTTTCTGTAAAGCTTTTCAATTTCCGGCATTACTGCATGATCAACAAAGAATTTAACGAGTGGCGAAACCACATTGAAACGCATACCACAATTTCTACATTCGAGGTTATAAGTCACATAAAACAATTCAGTCTGGAGGAAATAATTTCCATATTTTGTCTCGTTTTTACAGTATGGGCAGCAAACAGTTACAGAGCGCGACCCGT
>Ga0315284_10014399_pt1 | contig 11261 bp, 12 predicted proteins | sample YL17G09_16_MG_FD_203696 | JGI IMG/M metagenome (GOLD analysis project Ga0315284, IMG submission 203696) | Sediment microbial communities from Yellowstone Lake, YNP, Wyoming, USA - YL17G09_16 | ecosystem: Environmental > Aquatic > Freshwater > Lake > Sediment | place: USA: Wyoming | collected...
TCAACTCGGGGAGGAGGCGGCGTTCCTGGCTGCCGGGGAGGATGACCTCGAGGGCCACCCAGTCGGGGTCGGCCAGTTGAGAGACGGTCGGGCTCTTTTCGGCGGGCAGGAGGCGAACGATGCGGTCGAGGGCCTTCTTCGGGACGTTCATTTTGAGGCCGACCAGTTCTCTGGCGTTGATCGCCCCCTGGAGTAAGAGCGCCAGGTTCTCGATCTTGGCCCGCTTCCAGGGATCCTTCCAGGCGGCCCGGTTGGCGATCAGTTGCGTCGTGCTCGTCATGACGGTGTCGACGATGCGCAGCCGGTTGGCGCGGAGGGACGCCCCCGTCTCGGTCACGTCCACGATGGCGTCAATGCCGCGGACTCTGACCTGGTCGGCGTCGAGGCGGTCTTCCTGTTCGTTCCGCAGTTTACCCACCACCTGGTCTATATCCGCCTCGGGATGCGTCAGAAGTTCTTCGACGGCCCGTTCCAGGGCCGGCTTGATCTCGGTGGCGCCCCAGGAGAACTCGACCTCGACCTGGATGCCGCGCTCCTGGAAGAACCGCTCCGTGACCTTCACGAGTTCGGTGGCGATGCGGCCGCCGTTCAGATCCTCAGGTCTGCGGACGGGGCTATCCTCGGGCACCGCCAGGACCCACCGCACCGGCACCAGATGCGCCTTGGCATACACCAGGTCCTGCACCACATGGACCTTGGAAGCGTTTTCGGCGATCCAGTCCTGGCCCGTGAGGCCGGCGTCCAGTGCCCCGAGTTCGACGTATCGGCTCATTTCCTGGGCCCGGAGCATGACGACCTCGATCTCCGGGTCGTCGGTTGAGGGGTTGTAGGACCGGTCGCCGATCGCGACGTCGAAACCCGCGCGGGCCATCAGGTCGAGGGTGGCTTTTTCGAGGCTGCCCTTGGGCAGGCCGAGTTTCAGGACGTTTTCGGTGGTGGTCATGGGAATCCTTTCCGCGGCTAGAAGTGCGGCGTTGGCCGCACGTAGGCCGCTATTTTTTCCGGTGCCGGCTCGGGGCGGCGCGCTTGCGGGCGGCGCGCTTGCGGGCGGCGCGCTTTTTCTTCGCCTGGTCCGGGTGTTTCCGGCCGGCGCGTCTCCTTCTCGGCTCCAATACGGCCGAGGGGCACTTCTTGCTCAGGGGACATTGGCTGCACACCGGCGTCTCGGGGAGGCAGAGGTCCTCGGCGAGGCGCTTGACGAGATAGTGGGTCTCGTAGGCGCGGGGGCTTTTGACGGCCCGCTCGAGGAACGCCTGCATCTGGGTTTCGGACTCGGCTTCGGGGTGCAGGATGCCGAGGCGCCCCAGGACGCGCGCGATGTCGCGATCGACGGGGAAGGCGTGGGCGCCCGTGCAGTCGCGTGCGATGGTGGCGGCCAGGAAGGGGCGGACCTCCTCGAGCGACCCGAAGAACGCGCGCGTCGCGACTTTCCCCATCGCCTCCATGAAGTCCCAGACCATGCTGTTGTGGTGTTTGAAGACCTGGTCCAGCAGCCTCGGGATGACGCGCGCCTTGTGGCCGACGCCCGGAAAATCGGGCCCGAGGGCCTCGCGGATTTCCCGCGGGCGGCTGACGCGCAGGTCGTTCCAATCCACGAACTGCTCGCGGAGTCGGCGCATCGCCTGTTCGACCTGGGAGGCGGTCGCTTCCTCCGACAGGATCGCGCGGAGGATGTGCTCGACCGGGTGGGTGAGCATCAACTTCGGCGCGTCGCCGTAGCGGCGCTTCAGGTGCAGGCGCGCCCTGTCGAGGCGCCGGGCCTTTTCGGAAAATGTGGTCATGGCATCACCTCATGGGTCCGAGTCGTCGCCGGCTAGGTCGTCGGGGTCGGGTGGCTCGATGCCGCGCCGGATGCGGTCGGCGCGGGCGGCCTCGTCCTCGGCCCGGGCCTCGGCGATCAGCCGGCTCAGGGAAACGCTCCGCTTGACGGAACTGTCCAGGTGGAACCGCAGCATGGGGCAGAACTTCATTTTGAGGCCGTCGCTCACGCGCTGCTGGAGCCGCCCGCGCGCGTGCTGGACGGCCTCGAGGCACGTCTGCTCTTGCCTCGCATCGCCCAGGACGGAGACGTTGACGTCGGCGACGCGCAGGTCGGCCGAAAGGTTCACCGCCGTGACCGTGACGAGGCCGATGCGGGGGTCGTTCAGTTCCCCGACGATCGTCTCGGAGACGATCTGGCGGATCATGCTGGCGACGCGTTGGCAACGCCGGCTGGTTCCCGTCGGTTCGGTCATCCTCGGCACTCCTGCGCACCTTGCCATTCGAGCCGGCGGCGGAAGCCGCCGGTCACGGCCTGCCCTGAGCGAAGCGCAGCGCAGTCGAACGGGTTCCCTGCCGTGGCCCATGCCACGCCGCACGGGGCTGACTGGGTGCTTTCGACTCGGATACGATTATATCCGCCGCCGCGGCGTTGGCAACCGCCGAACCTGCCGTCTTGCTTGCCTTGCCGACTTGTCCGGCGTAGCCCCGGCGCGCCGGGGCGAAGACGGAAGCCTCCGGCGAAGGCGGGTCCGCCATCCCCGCATCGCCTTGCCGCCACCGCCGGGCGTGGCCGTTTTCTGTAGCAAAGGGTCGAGGCGTTTCTCAAAACCTCGGGGTGCCACCCATTTTGTTAGAGGCTCTAAGTATTGTCCCCCGAACTCGGGAGTAGGCGCGATTCCGGGGGGGAGTATAATGCGGTCGAGTCCGCCCGACCGCGGAGTTGGGCAGGTCATCCGGGAAATCCCGGAGGAGAGGCACATGAAGGACAGGACGGCGGAGAAATCCGTGTGGCTAACGGTCGTGATACCATATGGGGCGGTGCTCGCCGCGCTGCTGGCGGCGACGGTCACGGCGGACCTGGCGTTGCACAAGGCCCGTTTGGTTTGGGTGGGGCGTTACCTGGGCATACCGGGAACCATCCTCATTGTGGCGTCATTCCTGTATTCCCTCAGAAAGCGGGACATCATCCTCCTGGGCTCGCTGAAGCGATATCTGGCGCTCCATGAAGTGCTCTCGTGGCTCGGGGCGCTTATGGTGCTGGTTCACTGCGGGACTCACGTGAACGGCATCCTGGCCTGGCTGGCAGCGCTGTCCTTGGTGGTGGCCGTGGTCAGCGGGTTGACGGGAAGACACTTGCTGAAGCGCTCGCTGAAGCAGTTGTCGTCGAGGCGAGAGTCCATGCTGCGCCAGGGAATCTCAGAGACAGAAACGCTGAAGCGGCTTGTGTGGGACGCCCTGGCCGTGGATGCGATGAGGCGGTGGAGGGCGGTGCACCTGCCCATCACACTGGCCTTCTGCGTGCTGACGGGGTCTCATATCCTGGCGGCGCTGTTCCTGGGAACGTGGCCATGACCAGAGCGTGGGAGGTGCTGTGGGTGCTGCTGGGCATGGCCGTCTGCGCTGTGCCCGTGTTCGTTTGGCCAAACGCGATGCTGAGTCCCGGGGCGCTGAGGGCGGGACACCGGCAATTGGCCGGGGACTGCCTGAAGTGCCATTCGCCCTTCCGCGGCGCGCCCGCGGACAGATGCCTCTCGTGCCATCCGGTCGATCAGATCGGACTGGCCGGGGCAGGGGACGGCACCGGCCCGCGCAAGGCCAAGACGCCCTTCCACAAGCACCTCATCGAAGAGGACTGCAATGCGTGCCACGTGGAGCATGGGGACGTGGCCGTCGGCAGGACGGAAATCACGTTCGATCACGAGTCGCTGTGGACGACCGCGCAGAACGCCTGTGCCCTGTGCCACCCGATGCCGCAAGACATGGCGCACCGCGGCCTGGTGCGCAACTGCGAGAAGTGCCACGGGACGGCCCAGTGGTCCCCGGCGACGTGTGACCATCGCAAGTACTTCCGCCTGGACAGGGATCACCGCGCCGAATGCGTGACGTGCCATCCGGGCGGTGACTTGAAGAAGTACACATGCTACGGCTGCCACGAGCACTCCCCGAATGGCATGCGGAGAGAACATAGGGAGGAACGGGTCACGGACCTGGACAAATGCGCCGAGTGTCATGGTAGACGAGGTGGCGACGGACGAGGCCGCGGCCACGATTGACGGCGGCGACGCGGAGAGAGGGAGAACAAAGGCATGTTTTCAACAGAATGAAACCAATTCTACAGGATTTCGACCTCGTAGTCCACCAGCGACGCTCCGGGCGTCGCGCGCACCAGGTCGACGACCTTCGCGAGGACCTGGTCGGCGAAGACGCGGTCGTTCGTCGCCAGCGCCACGCCGAGCGTCGCCTGCTGGCGCCGGTCGAGCGAATCGACTTCGCTGGCGGAGACGTTGAAGCGGTTCCGGATGCGGTCGCGTTCGCCCCCGGCCTCGTGGAGGCGTTCCAGAAGGCGCGTGACCTTCTTGAAGTACTTGAACCCGACGACCTCGTCTTCCTGGATTTCGTGTCGCCTTTTGTGGGCCATGCCCACGATCAAAGCATCTTGTCAAGGTGGGCGCAAGAGAAAATTTGGGGAATCTGAAAATTCTTTTTCCGGCCTTTAGCAAACAGAGTGCCGAACAGGATTGGTCCAGGACCCTTTTTTCGCATAACTTGGTTTCTGATTTCCACAACGCCCGCGGATGAGTTCCCGCAGGGGACGAATCCGCGGGAACTCCTCACCACCAGCGCCGTTCGCGCGCCCCCGATCCCCCAAGAAAGAGGCCCGTCACCAGGTACCGCAGCGCGTCGATCGGGTGGTCCGCCCCGTCCTTCGCCGGCCGTTCGGCCATCGTCCCCTCGCGCGACGCGCTCCAGTGATACTCCTCGAGCGCCCGGACGAGCCATCGGCACGAGGGGTCCACGACGAGTCCCGGTCCGTCGCTTGCGGCGCGCGGCTTCAGCAGACGCCGCACCAGTTCCACGCCCTCCAGGATGGCGGCCCTCGGGGTGCGGACGCGGAGGCCCGCGCGCGCGAGTTCCTGGCACGGGCCCGTCCCCGTCACGTCCGAGCGCTGCCACCCCGCCGGGTCCGCGTACGTCGCCGCGACCGGCCCGGGGTCCCGCTCGCGCATCGCCCGGGCGTGCTCCCCGATCGGACGCTCCCGCTCCACGTACTCCCCGATGACGCGCACCTCGACGCCCGAAAGGTCCACGCCTCCGTTGGTTTCTTTAATGCCTTTGCCTTTCAATCCGCAATCCGAAATCCGAAATCCGCAATCTCGTTTGATTTGCACCCACAGGCACACAAACGGGTTCGCGTAGCCGAAGTCCAGCGCACGGTAAAGCGGAAGGGCCGGGTCATACGCCACCGGCGCGACGTGCCGAGACGGCTCGAAGTCCGCAAACACGCGCCGGTCGGCCCGAGGCCTTCGGCAGAGCATCTCGGCCTCCCAGGCCTCGCGGCTCGCGCGGCTCTTTTGGGCGATGGCGTCGGCGATCGGGAAGTAGCCCTCCGCCTCCCGCGCCCGCCCCTCGCAATCCGGCCAGAGCGGGCACCGCGAGCACGATCGCTCCGGCGGGCACCGCTCTATCACTTCCCACAGGCACCATGTCAACAGCACCGGGCCCATTGCTTGTGTCGTTTTCACTGTTCTGCTGTTCACTCCGCACTCCGCACTCCCTGGCACGGGTACGGCTCGCGGTCGAGCCACGGCAGGCTCGCCCTGCCAGGGTGCCGTGGCCGGCCGCAATCCGCATTGTGAAAGCCGTTCCACCAACTCCGCCATCGGACCGAACGGACGATGCATCGTCGAGAACACCTCCATCTGGGCCGCGATCCACTCCCCGTCCGATCCCGGACCCGACTGCGTCACGAACTGCGCCGCCTGCCAGACCTCCGGCAAAAACTCGTCCACCTCGTCGCACTTCAGCCGATGCACCCGCTGACCCCGCACGCTCCGACCCGACTGCGTCAGCACCTCTATCTCCGACCCGTTCACCAGCCGCATCCGCCGCGCGGTCGGCTCGCGCGCCAGGCTCCCCGCAAACAGACCGCGCATCTTCCGCGACAGGTACGCGTACATCTTCTGCGACTGGTCCAGGCTACCGCCCAGAATCCGCGTCTGGCACCCAGGCCGGAAGATCGAATCCAGGTGCGCCGCGATGCTCCCCAGTTCCGTCTTCGCTCCGCCGCGCGACGCCCACACCACCAGGTCCCGCCCCGGCTCCAAAATCGACCGCCGAAGGTACTCGAACGGGGCGGCATGACCGGGGCACACCGCACGCCGCGGAACCGCCAGGCCGTACGCCATCCGCACAAACTCCCACAGGGCGTCGGGCGTCCTCGGCCGCGCGCCCGCGAGCGCCTGCGCCAGTCGTGCCCTCGCGTCCTGGACCGTCCGCCGCCTCGTTCTCGCCCCTCTGCCCTTTTTCTTCCGCCTCGACGCGGTCATCGCCCCGTCCTTTTTCACCGCCGGCCGACCGATTCAAGGTACCAGAGCGCCAACCGCTCGAGGCGCTCGGCCCGGCCGAGGCGGGCCGCGCCCTCTGCCGCTCTTCCCTCCGCCACCGCGCCCAGCGCCTCGCGCACCACCGCTTCCTGCTCCTCCGAGAGGAAGAAGATCAGCGCCTGCGGCAAAGGGGCGAGCGAGTCCGGCGGCGCCGGTTCCGGCGGGGGCTCGGCCAGGCGCAGCAGCCGCTCCACCGCGTCGGGCGGTTCCGGCAGCAGGCGCGCCAGGTCCTCGGCGCTCCGCCCCGTCGCCAGGTGGGCCACGAGGCGCGCTCGCGCCTTCGGATCGTCCCGCCCCTCGAGCCGATTCAGCGTCGCCAGGAGCATCCGCGCCTCATCGTCGTCCACGTCCCAGACGTCGCACCGCGCGCGGGTGTGGCCGAGTTCCCGCAGCACCCGCGCCCGGTGATGCCCGTTCAGAATCTGATACCGCGCGCTGTTTTCGCCGTTTTGCCGTTTACTCCGCACTCTCCCTGTTCCTTCAAAGGAGCCCTTCGGGCCACACTCCCTGGCACGGGTACGGCTCGCGGTCGAGCCACGGCAGGCTCGCCCTGCCAGGGTGCCGTGGCCGGCCGCACTCCGCACTGGAATGGGCCTCACGACGATCGGTTCATACCGCCCCGTCCTCACAATGTGCCCCTTGAGTTTCTCCAGCCGATCCGCGCTCATCCGGTTCGCGTTCTCCGGATGCGGCTCGAGGCAGTCGATCGGCAACCAACGCAGCGTCACTGTGCTTCTCCTTTCTTGCCCCCTTCGTGCGGCCAGCCCCGAGCGCCGGCGAGGGGTTACCGGCTTTTGGTAGCGCGTCATCCCGCGCCGGTCGTTTCGGCGTCGTTCAGGATGGCAAAGATGCTTTTGACCTGCTCGTCGGAGAGTCGCGCGACCTGCCGCGACAGCGGGTCCTCGGCCGAGAGGCCCGTCGCGAGCGCTGCCTCGGCTACGTCGGCGACCGGCGCGTCGCCGCTTACCAGATTGCGCTGCGCCTCCAGCGCGAGCCGGAGAATCTCCCGGGCCGCCTGCCGCGCGTCCGACGCCGACTCGCCGTCCAGGTCCCGGATGAGCCGGGCCACCGCCGCCGGCGCCCAGCGCATGACGGCGCTGGTGGCCTGAAAGAGAGGCTCGAGGGCCTCCCCCGCGAGCAGCGCGCGGAACTCCGGCGCGGCCAGCCAGCGCCGCAGCGTCTCCGGCCGGACGCCTTCGCGCCGGGCCGCCTCGTCCAGCCGGCCGCCGGTCTCCCAGACGGCCCGGGCGATTCGCCGATGGCGATTCGTCGGGTTCATCGTCGTGCTCCTTTCTCGCGCCTTTCTCGCCGCGGTCCCGGCCCCAACGGGGCAGGCGCGCCGGGATCGGCGTTGGCGTCACCCCGTGCTTCCGCCTTCGCCAAGGCTTCGGCGGACAGGCCCGCACGGGGCTTCGAGCGCCAGAGGTAATAGACGGGTGCGGAATCCAGGTGGCGGGCCACCAGGTCCAGCGCCCGCCGGCGCTCGGGCCGGCGCGCCCGGTGGTTCTTCGCCGCCAGATACGAGCGGGCCCATCGCTCGATCTCGCGCTCCGCGAGGCGCCGCCCCGCGGGCGCAAGGGTCTCCAGCGCTGCCTCGAGCGCCTCGGCGCTTCGGCGTGCGCATCGCCCGAGGCCGACCGCTTCGAGGGCCGAGCGCAGGCGCTCGCTCCCCGCCGGTCCCGGCGCGCCGGGATAGGCTGTCATCCCCGCCTGCTCGAAGAAGGGATGGACCCGGCCCATGGCGGCGAGGGCTTCGACGTAGGGCGTGCCGACGCGGGGGAGCGTTTCGGCCACGAGCCGCCTCGCCAGCCCCAGGCCGCGCCAGTTCGGCACAATGACGACGCGGCTGACGATGCGGAGTTCCTCGTTCACGAGGCGTCCGGCCGACAGGCCTCGCCCGACGCGGTAGCGGCCGCCCGTCGCGCGGTTTCTCGCGGCGAGCGAAAGCGGCGAGCGGCTATAGACGATGACGCCGACCAGCGTCTCGCGCTGCCCCGCCGCCCGCTGCGCCTGTGCCGAACGCCCCGGGATGAGTCCCGATGCAGTCGGGACGAATCCCGGGGACACTCCCCCCGCCGCCCGGTGGACCATGCGAAAGATGTCGCTGACCGCCCCGGCGTGGTGACTCCGGTAATGCAGCGGCGCGAGGCGATCCCAATCCTCGCGCGCTCCGCGCTGGATGCGGATGCCGGCCAGCAGCGTGCACGTTCTGGCGGGCGCCATCAGCGCACCTCACGCTTATCGGCGCGGGCGCGCGGGCGGCGCCGTGGAAGGTGACCGCCCGCCGCGGCGGGCGGCTCGAGACGCGACGCATCGGCGTAGCGGACCTCGACCTCGGCGCCCGCCCCCTTCACCACCAGGACGTCGGGCGCGAGGTCCTCCACGAGGTCGTCGTGGGCGCTGGCGGCCAGGACCGTCACGCCCTCGCGGTCCGCCAGACGCCTCAGCCGATACGCCACGGCCCGCGCGCAGAGCCGGTCCAACGTGGACGCGAACTCATCCGCTACCAGCACCCGCATCGGCTCCAGCGGCGGGTGCCTCTCGCGCACGGCGCCGTTTTCGTTGTTTGGCCGTTCATTCCGCCCTTCGACCATGCTCAGGGCCCTGAGGCTCTCGAAGGGCACTCCGCACTCCCTGGCACGGGTACGGCTCGCGGTCGAGCCACGGCAGGCTCGCCCTGCCAGGGTGCCGTGGCCGGCCGCATTCCGCATTGCCTCCAGCCGCGCCAGGGCGTGCGCCAGCCGCAGACGCCAACGCTGGCCGTCGCTGAGTTCCTCCGGCGGCCGAAGGAGCACGAACGCGTCCGCAAGGCCTGCCGTGCTCGCGAGGCGCAGCGCCTCCTCGAACTCGGCCGGCAGCCCTTCGATGACGGGGACGCCGGCCGGCGGCGCCGCCTCGGCGAGGTCCACGATCCGCGCGGGCGGCTCGGCGGCGCGCATCGCCTCGACGAGGCACCGCAGAAGCACGCTTTTGCCGCTCCCCGACGGGCCGGTGACGAACACCACGTCGCCCGGCCTGACGTCCACCCGGAGCCCGGCGTAGAGGGCGACCTCGTACGACTCGTCCAGCCCCAGGCCGAACATCTCCGCCACGCCGAGCGCGCGCTCGGTCGGTTCCGCGCCGGGCTGGGGCGGCGGCACGGCGCGAAAGTTTTTGTTGATGCTATACAGACTCATGGCTACTCTCCTTGTCCCGGCGCGCCGGGACTCGAGGGTCGACCCGCGTCGCCGCGAGGCGTGCGCCCATGCTCCTGTTCAAGAAAAAGTTCCTCGATCTCATCCGGTCCGGGGCCAAGTGCCAGACCGTCCGCATCTGGCCGACGCGGCGCCTCCGGCCCGGCCAGGCGGAGTTTGTCCCCGGCCTGGGGCGTATCCGCGTCACGGCCTTTGAGGCCGTCCTGCCGGCGGACCTTTCGGAGGAAGACGCGCGGCTCGACGGTTTTGAATCGCGCGACGCGCTATTGGCCGAACTGCGTGCGCTGTACGGCGACCGGCTGGACGGTCTCCCCTGCTTCCGCATCCGCTTCGCCTATCCGGCGCCCGAGGGTCCCTGAGCCGGCCGCTCTTCGCACCCGCCCTGGCGTGCCTCGGCCCGGCGGATCTTCCGCTCGATTTGCCTGACGCGCCGTCCGAGCGTGTTCTTGCTCTCGCCGGAAGTCTTGTGCCCATCGCCCGACCCGGGGGCCAACCGGCGGCGGGCGATTTCTCCCAGGCTCAGCCCCAGCACAAGGTGCAGGTACGCCAGGCGGCGTTCGCGCGCGGTCAGGCGGCGCCACGTCCGCACCAGGGCGGCTTGCGTCGGATCCCGGGCCTTCCGTTCCGCCCGCCTGAGCATCACGCGCAAGGCGGTGCGGCTGATGCCGAGGGCCCCGGCGATTTCGCGCTGGGTGGCCCCGCGGCGGTACACCAGGGCAAGCAGGCTCCGTTCTTGCACTGGGAGCCGCAGGAACTTCCCGGCGGAGCGTGCTTCAGCGGGAGCGGTCAAATGTTGTTCGCTATCCACAAAACCACCCTGCACAGGCTGATAATCGTCCCAGAAGCCCAAAAATGCCAGTTTGACGCACGCCAAACAGCGACTCCATTATAGGCCGTATTCGGTAAATGTCAAACAGAATTTTGGTCAATTTCGCAAAAAATTGAAAATATTTTCGGCTTTGACGAAATTTTGACTTGACTTGAGTTTGGCGTGGGGTAAACTCAGGTGGTCAAAGGGGTTGGATAACACGAGGTGGAGCCATGGGTCTCAAGGAGAACTTAGAGGAACTCGAGGCGCTTCGGCGTCTGCTCCTGGCGACGGAGGAGCAGGCGGCGTTCGGCCAGGCCGTGCGCCTCGCCCGGAGGAAGCGGGGACTGACGCTGGAGGCGCTCGCGCAGGCGGCGGGTCTGGCGAAAAGTTACCTTTCGCAGATCGAGACCGGCTTCGCTCCCCCGCCCCGAGACGACAAGGTCCGCGCGATCGCCCGCGCGCTCGGCCAGGACGAAGAGACGCTCGTCACGCGGGCGCACCTGGCCCAGTTGCCGGACGACATCAAGGCCCGGATGGCACGGCTCAGGGAGATCTTCGACTCGACGGAGGCGGTAATACGGGCGCTTCTGGAGACGAAGCGGGGCGAGGGCGACGAGGCGGGCGGGGAGGCGTCCGAAGGCGGCGGTCCGGCGCGCGGAAGCGGCGGCCTGGACCTCGACGCGCTGCATCGGAGCGGCCTCTTGCATCACCTGGCGGAGTGGGGCGCGCCGCGCAGCGAGCGCGGGAAGGTTCGCCGAATCCCCGTCATCAACAAAGTGGCGGCGGGGTACCCCGTGGAGTTCACGGACCTGGGATACCCGGTCGGGATGGCGGACGAGTACGTGTCGGGCCCGGCGGAACTGGAGGACCCGAACGCGTTTGGGGTGCGCG
>Ga0315284_10014401_pt1 | contig 11260 bp, 9 predicted proteins | sample YL17G09_16_MG_FD_203696 | JGI IMG/M metagenome (GOLD analysis project Ga0315284, IMG submission 203696) | Sediment microbial communities from Yellowstone Lake, YNP, Wyoming, USA - YL17G09_16 | ecosystem: Environmental > Aquatic > Freshwater > Lake > Sediment | place: USA: Wyoming | collected...
TTTTTCGGGGTTCACGTTAAAATGGCTTTTAGCCTTCAAAATGGATAAAATGGTCACGAGAGGCAGGCTTTCGATCCACCTTCAGGAAGCCCTTAAACTGTCCAAAGAATGGGGAGAGGGTCACCCTGTCCGAATTTCGCTGACGTCAAGCACTCCTTTCTATTCTTTTCTTAAGAACAAATTAGAAGAACCGCAATTAATCCTTCAAAGCTGTGCGGACTGAGTGGACTCTCGGCTAGTTGATGATACATTCAATAACTTCCCCTTCTTCAGCTGAGGCATAAGTAACAGAGTGGATGATTTGCCCAAAGGGATCGACCAAGGCAATAGTATCTCCCCTATTATTTAGGGCCATTGACTGGCCTTTGCGCTTTATGGTTTTTTCTTGACCTCGATCGAGCGATCCTAGTTCATTTAGAGACCATGTCTTTCCAGCCAGATCGCGCAACTTCCAGCCGGTCAGATTTACTGGTTGCAATCCCAGGTTCTTTATTACAGCCTCTTCATTTAGATCCTCGTCGCCTTCGGGATTCGGCAACAAGCTCTTAATTCTGATTAGGGACGGGGCAGATGGCTGGCCTCCACCATCAGTGGTCCGTAGTCTAACCACTACTGGGAAATGATCAGTGGCTATTCTTGGATCATGGTTATGCGGAATTTCAACACTCTCAACACGGGAGGCTAAGGCGGGAGATAAAAGAATATGATCGATTGAAGTGTAATCGGTTTGCGGTTCTATCTCGCCATTTTGATTAGCATCCCAAAAGGCGGTATACCGGCTCTCCCTTTGAATGTATGAGGTGGCATTAACTAGATCGTCAGAACCATCTGACGCGTCCATTTCCTTAGCGATCTTTAGGACATTTGATACCGGCATACTGCCGACATGGTCCAGGCAAGTGGACTCCCCATCATAGTCGTTGAAATCGCCAAGGATGATTACTGAATATCCCTCAGCTTTTCTTTCAAGCGCAACGGCACGAATGGCTCGGGCTTGGGCTTCTCGCTCCAGAACTCGACTTTGCTGCAAGGGAATTGCGAGAAAATGCACCCCTATTAACGTAAACTGGAGATCCCCTAACGTAAATTTTGCGTAATAGTTTTTTGAAACGGACTTATAAACGGCTCCGCTCTGACCTTTCCTATCATCACGCCAGATCTTAGAGCCCTCTGGGTCTATCCGGGAAAGGAGCGCCACGTCTTCACCAGTGTATGTGTCCTTCCCCTGGATGAAGTAAGGAACATATCCTCTTCCAGCTAGGAACTTGGTGTTGAACGTGTTTAATGCAGTCTCGTTTTCGATTTCAACTAGGTTGATAATATCCGGATTGGCCTTTGCTATAATTTCGGCGACGTTTTGCATGTGCTCCTCTGCTTCTGACTTAGAGCCCTTCCATGCAAAATCAACCTGCCCCTCTTCTGGAGCGACGCCGTCCCAGAGGAATTCGCAATTAAGGGTTATTATAACCAGGACGGTTCTGTCTGTCCGGCGGTCGTCGGCAGAAAGAAAAAGTATTAAAAGGGACAAAAAGACAGGTAACAAAAATGCTTTTTTTAAGTTTTTCATTTTTCCCCCTCTCGTCAGTTCCCCGCTTAGGCCTGCATAATTAATAATATTTGTCAGTCAGCTACAATACCGCCTTGGTTTCAAATTGAGGTGAAACCACGGCATTTGCATCCAACTGATAGACCCTATAGTCGTTTCCGCAAACCACCCCAATTTGGCAACATGCCTTTGGATCGGAATTGACTTCTTGGTATTTCCCTTGCCAGGATCCACAATCCATGAGCACAAAATAGTTATCCCTTTCATCAAGGACGGCTATGGCTGGATTATGAGTATGGGCGATGACAGCAGTATTAATTCGAAGCTTTTCGGCCTTATTCATATCGACGATTCTCTTGTAGCAGAGCTCTAGGTACCTATGTTCTTTTTGAACGGGAATGGCGTCTGGGTTCCCAGCGGCATCGATCTTCGGGGCAGAGGCAATACTGAAAACGTGGGTAGGATCTATTGTTGTACTCCTTTTTTTAACGAGCGTGACCAGGGCGCTGAGGTTCTGGGCAGGCTTGGCATGCTTAGGCGAAAACAGGTGCACTGCCCACTTCTGAAGTGAATCTGGTAGCTTCTCCAGCCAATCAAAAACATCTCCGTGCGTTACATAGGCTTTCGGATCATCTGGATCGGGAAAGAACAGGCGCCAATGCCAACGTGTGCTTAACCTAGGCACCTTAGCAATTTCCACATCATGATTGCCCAGGCAAAGCCAAGCGCCGAGTTCGAAGATCCCATCCCTGACCCCCTGAAAATCAGAAAGGATGGGATCTGGATCTGTAAGGTTTTGTCTCCAAAGATCCACGTAATCGCCAAGCTGGCAAACCGAAATGGAGAACTCGATTGTATCCTGCTTCAATAAGATCAGCTTCTTGATCAAGTCAACGAACAGCCGCTCGTGGTTAAAGCCGTAGTCGTATCTTACCTGTCTGAATTGCCGCGATACGATGTGAAGGTCGGGAATAAAAACGTAAATGCGGTTTGCGTTCGTATTTCCGATCCTGGTGTCATATACCCTTGCCACTCCCTTTATTGATTCAAGGCTCTCTATTTCGCCGAGCCGCCGTAATAAGTATCGGTGGGCGTCAAGTTCGTTCGACATCTTCTTCTCCTATTTTTCGGCCTTTTTGGCATCAAGAGCTTTCATGATAATTATTCGGGCAAATTTCTTGTCGTCGTCTCTGATGTATTGCCCGCTATCGTCCTTTAGCTTGTCGACAAGCAGGACAATCCAGAAATCCTTGAGTCGATAGGCCATCCGGTTATTCTGATAGGCGCCCCTGCTTTCACGAGCATCAATTACGTCATAGACAGGCTTAGATGGATCGAAAAAGGTTCTGAGGCTCCCCAGGGCCCTAAAACTCTTAACGGTCAGGTTGGCCTCGTCCTCAAATAGCATTAGGAGACTCTTATAAGGGCCCGTCTGGAGTTCGTCTATGAACCCTTGGTCGCCACTTACCCCTCCTCTGGCGATAAAGCCAACGGCATCTTTTATTTCGGCATCGTCGAGAGGCAGGGAGTATTCCGCCCGAAACTCAGCTTCCCTTACAGGGACAATTACGGGTTGATGCTTGCATGAAACAAAGAAAACAACGCAAACAACTGTGATGAGAGCTGTCAGCGTTTTTGGCTTTTTGGTCATGCTATAACCTCCTTGATACTCCTCTGCCGGCGAACGTGGTCAGGATTGCGGGGGTGGCGGCTAGATGGGAAGGAAATACGGGCTTGCTCAGGTTTTGGGGCGAAATTGCATAGAAATGGGCAAAGCGAGATGAATTCACTCTCAATAGACGGTCTCCCCTCTGACTAATCGAGCCCGTTTGCCTACCCAGATGTCCTTTCAGGCTACCCGGGCTGTGCTAAGCAGAAAATAAGTCCAGAAGGCCGGCTTGTCAAGAGGTTTGTTTTGAGGTCTTGTTAGACAATCCCGGGGGGAGATCGCTAATCCGGTGGACTAGTGACAGCTAAGAGACGAGCTTCTCAGAGTCCTGCGGCCACGAGTACCTTTATTACTTGCCACGAGAATATGAATATCAGTGATCAACATCTGGTGCAAGTGACCTGCCCCCCCTCAGAGGGATCCAGCCCCTGTGATAAGATTTTGTTGTACCGAGGGAGGTGACATGGGCAGGAAACGGTTTACTCCGGAGCAGATCATCACCATGCTCCGGGAGGCGGAGGTCGTTCTCAACCAGGCAACTCCGGTCGCCGAGGTCTATCGCAAGTTTGGGGTCTCTGAACAGACCTATTATCGGTGGCGGAGGGAGTACGGCGGGATGAGGGTCGACCAGGGCAGACGGCTCAAGGAGCTCGAACAGGAGAACGCGAGGCTGAAGAAGCTGGTGGCAGATCTTTCGTTGGATAATGCCATCCTGAAAGAAGCAAACCGGCAAAACTTCTGAGCCCGGCCAAAAAAGGCCGGGCTGTGGACCATGTGTGCGAAGTCATGGGAATCTCCGAGCGGCGGGCTTGTCAGGTTCTGGGCCAGTCGCGCTCAACCTAGAGGCATGTCCGGAAGATTCCCGATAAGGAGGAGCGTTTAGTGGGGCAGATCATTAGCCTGGCAAGTCGGTATGGACGATATGGCTATCGTCGGATCACCGCGCTGCGGCGGAATGACGGCTGGAGGGTGAATCACAAGCGGGTGGAGAGGATATGGCGGCAGGAGGGGCTGAAAGTGCCGCAAAAGCAGCCAAAACGTGGTCGTTTGTGGCTCAGCGATGGATCCTGCATACGTCTGCGGCCGATAAGGAAAGACCATGTCTGGAGCTACGACATGGTTATGGACAGGACATCGGACGGGAGGCCGATCCGGATCCTTGTCATCATCGATGAGTATACGAGGGAATGTTTATCCATGTATGTATCCCGACGGATCAGGTCCAAAGACGTCCTGGACCAACTCTATAGACTGTTCCTGACGCGGGGTGTCCCTGGATATATCCGATCCGATAACGGTTCCGAGTTTATAGCGAACGCGGTCAGGAGCTGGCTGAGAGACCTTGGCGTAACCACGCTCTACATCGAGCCCGGAAGCCCCTAGGAAAACGGCTATGTTGAGTCCTATATCGGGAAGCTTCGGGATGAGCTTCTCAATGGGGAGGTCTTGGATACCCTGATGGAGGCTAAGGTCATTGTCGAGGGCTGGCGAAAGGAATACAATCGCTTTAGGCCGCACAGTTCGCTTGGAGACTTGACGCCACGGCAGTTCGTTGATAAGTTCTCAACCAGAATAAAAGACCAAAAAACTACACTTTTGGCTGGACCAGTTTTCGGGTGAGGCGCCCGCGATTAGACGATTATCAAAGAATTATCTCGATCCGACTTTAGACAACCTTGAATTCCCGCGATACACTTACAATTGGGTGCAGGGCCTTTGGAAAAGCCTCCCAGTAATCCCCAAAGTACTTGATTCTGTATATGCCGGGATATTCGTCGACAGGGATCGTCCATTCGATAATGATTCTGGATGCCAATCCATGGGCCTGCCACCGGAATAGAGTGCAAAGATCATGATCATTGTAAAGTGGGACAAAACCAGCCATTGTTTTTCGTTCAACCGTCAAAAAGGTCTGGTTAGTGCGTAGGTTATTCCCGGGATAGCCCCCCAGGAATGAAACGGATACACGGTCTCCGCGCTTATAGCCCGGACGGGCATTATCGTCAATGTCGCCGATTTTTAACGACCGTCCGGGGATCCGGCTGTCGGGGAACATCCGTTCTCCCCAGCCATGAAGAATTTTCTCGTCCGGAATTACGGGAGGCGCTGCGCCCGAGGCGGCAGGTCGGCCGTCGCGGATGGCCTCGGCCACCCTCCTATGCTCCTTGAGATAGGCGTCCAACGTCCAAGGACCGAAGAGCGTCGAAGCTCCTTCATAATACTGGGCGGAGTATTCCCATCTTGTTGTGGTGTAGCTGCTGAATGCGTTCGAATAAGCGGCAACCACCACGGGATCGGCCTCTCCTGGGCCAAAGACACTTTGAACCTCCTGACGCAGAAGGCGTCCGGCAACGGTCGTTAATTCGCCAGGATGTCCCGCCAGGACAAGGGGACCGATCTTGAACATCTGGGCCGGCAGGATGGACGGCACAAGTGGAATATCACGGAACCGGGCAAGCCCGACGTGAAAGACGATAGGTTTTTCAGCATGTCCGTCCTCATACCCCGGAGGGAAGTCCTTTGCCTCGGGCCAGTGGACGCCCAGAAGTGGTGTGAGTAAGCGTTTCAGGAGCACGAGCTGCAAATTGAAATCTTCCTCAAAAATTGACTTCGTTGTCCCCTCTCCCCACTTTTTGACCTTGAAGCCCTCCGAATCCTCCCCGCTGCCGTTAAGCATTCCATAGCCTAAGGCTGCCAGCCACGTCCTTCGGTCAGGATTCTTGAGCAAGCTGCAACTCATATCGGCATATGATTGACCGTAAGAGATCGGCCCAGTAAGCTCAGTTGATGCGGTCTCAAAGAGCTGAGTTGCCACTTCATACTGAATGCGTCCAATCTCAAGGCAGTGCGTGATATCGTGAATACCGTCCGGCCGGAAGCCAAATTTCATATTTGAAGACTGGTCGCCGCAGTTGGAATTAGCGAAAGCTCCGACGATACCTCCATGCGCTTTTTCAAACAAAATTGATGCGGCGCCCTTGTGGTCCCCCGAAATGAGGCGGTTTTTTTCTCCCATAGTCGTAGGATGTGCGGGAAACCAATTGATCATTCCTCTCGGCCCACCATCAACCGTGATAAACTTCAGAAGAATCATCTCACGATCGACCTGGTCAGTGCCGGGATTAGGATTCTTCAGATAGGCGTCCAAAGACCTGTTCCCGCCGCAGTCCGGAACTGCGCCACGCGCCACTAGCACCCGGCCTAGTTCAATGGAACTGTGGGCTTTAAGTAGAGACTCAATGATTCCGGAAACGATGCATTCAAAATTCTGATGACTAAATCCGGGTATCGAGGCGTTGTAAGCGAGATAGTGGGAGTAGCCACCCGGTCCACTATGGGTGTGGGTGGCGGTGATCATGAGGTTCTCGTCCGTGTAGAGGGGACGCCCCTTTACTCTGAAGTCAGGATCGGTGCTCAGCCGCCGTACGACTTCAAGCTTGACCGCCTGAGAGCACATTGCCAGGTCGACGACCACGATCGCTACACGGGCTCCTCGGATATCGACCAAGATAAAGGCGCGTGCGAAAAGGCGGGTATGGAGTCCTTCCCCTTGCTGTCCTAAATTGGACATTCCCATGAAGCCGACTTGGACACACGGTCCAGTGATATCGCATTTACCGACGCCAATATAATATCCCATATAAACCCCCTGCTTGCGATCAATTTACAACCATCTAAGTGAGATTGTCAAGCTCCGGTCATGGTGTCTCCTCGGTGGGTGGCGCCGATTTGGTCTTGGCCACGGGGATCCCTTTCTTTCCCTTTCCAGGGAGTGCTTCTCTTATGCCCCCTGGAAAGTTGCCCTCCAATTCCCCAACCATGGGATTGGGCTTCAGCTTGTAGCAAAAGCCTCTACGCGCCTCACATCGCATCAATGGGCCAATTCTAGGACTCTATGATCTTTCGCCGGCAAAATCTTAACACATCGTCTGGAACGATATGAGGAAGGCAGGTTCAAAGCTTGAAAACCTCGCTTCAGAGGTGCTACATTTATCAGGGGCAGGTCAAGGGCAGACCGCCTCATTTCGGTAGTGGCTGCAAGCCTACCGCGTTCTGCAGGGGCCCCGACCATTTGTCCAGGACTTCGCCGATCACGGGCGCGATGTCGGTATTGAAGAAGTTGCGGGCGACGTCTACAAAGGGATCCTTTTCATTGAGCTCCTCGGGCCAGTCCAGTGCTAGGATGGCGCTCGAGTTCAGCCGGAAAGTGATGAAAGGACGATATGATGAGTCGCCCCGCTTCTGTCCATGCTGTTTAGCTGCTTCATTCGTTGTGAAATAGGGAGAAGTCACTTGGCAAGAGAGCACTCGATAACCTATAGAGTTAGCGTCAAACTCTTGTGTCTTCTTGTGCGGAGGCAGTGGACCAGGATAAGAAATCCAGTGTTTCCCAAGGATGGAGTCTGCCTGGATCCCATAAACGATGATCGTTACCCGAGATTGGTACTTCGGCTTCTTAGCGAGAGTTTCGAAAACCAAAGCAAAAAAATCCACTACAGAAACGAGCCAGGTTTCAATGATTACGGCAGCATAGTCGTTGGAGTTCCCCGTAGAACCGATTTTGAGAAGTCGATTCTTTTCATCCGTCATCATTCGTGAGAAGTTCTCCCGCCACGCGCCCAACGCCGAAAGCAACCTCTGTTGATCGTCCAGGTTTAACCGCTCACGCACTCCCTTTAACCCGGCGACTTGAAACTCCAATATCCCCCGCAATTTAGGACTATTGGCAATCAACGCCAACAAAAGGTATACCAACCAGCCGAGGAAGGCACCGATCACCGAACCCAAAAACCCCACCACTAAAAGATCCTGCTGTCCCTTCATCAGCCCAGCGAGCGCACCGATGGAGGTCCCCGCGAGTGCACCGAAAGTGCCGTTCTTCAAGCGCTCATTCTGTTCGTCGCCCATCACCGACGCTACAAACGTCGCCAACAGGGAGCCCGAGAACACCATTTTCGCGAGAGTAAGTGGTGTGAAGACCGAAGCGAGAGAAGTTTCTAGCATTTTGCTCCTCCTAAGAAAGCGCCTCGGGGGTCAATTCGTGGGGCGTAGCGGCAAGTTGCCCGCAGCTTGCTTGAACGTCTAGACCATCTCCGACGAAAATCTTGTGGGCCGAACCTTCTTGCGTCAGGATGGCCGAGAAGTATCGAATGTCGTCCAATGACGCCGTTGAAATATCCGAGGGCAACTGCGCGATCAAATTAAGTGCTGAAATCTTCAAGTAGAAGGCCTGGCGATCAAGTTGCGCCAACCAGCGGGCGTCTTCGGCGGAATCGTTGATTCCCTTCAACAAAACGTAGTTGACGAAAACTTGATCCCCGGTCTTGTCGTGAAATCTTCGTCCGGCTTCTAGAAGCTTGGAAATGGTCTCGGGCGCATGAGGAATAAGTCTCTGCCTCGTTTCATCTTTAGTGGCGTGCAGCGAGATTTGTAAGTGTACGGGTGGGCAAATCGGCATTTCCTCGGTTAAGGCGTCAATCCGTCTAGCGGGACCAGCAGTGGATACCGAAACCCGCGTGATTTTTGGATAGAGGAGCCCGATTTCCTTGATGGCGGCTAGGAGATTCCTGAGATTCGCTAGGGGTTCCCCCATGCCCATGAACGAAACCTCAAACAGCTCCTGCAAAAGCTCCCCGGCGCACTGATCATCGAGGATGGACGAAATCTCATAAAGGATTTCTTCTTTGCTTAGATTGCGAAAGAAGGGTGTTTGCGCAGTAGCACAAAAAACGCATCCCACGGCACACCCGACCTGAGTTGAGACGCAGGCGACATTCGGCCTTTCCCGCCCAGGAACTCTGAAAAATGCCCCTTCCATTTGGAGACCCTGCCCCAAGTCAAAGGCGTATTTGCTAGTTCCGTCCTTCGATCTTAATTTTCTGATTCTTATGCCAGGCTTAATCATGACATATTTGGAAATCATTCCGGAATTTTTATCTTGATTTCCCGCCTAACCGACAATATACTCGACATCTCTTGATAAGAAATCGCTTTTCCGCGCCTAAGGCTGGACGAAAATTCATGAGCCAATTTTGCCTGCCCCCATCGTTGGGAATTATAAATCGCAGTATGAAAGGATGTCAAGTCGTTACTTGACGCTACAGCAATTCGCTGATAAGTTCGCAAGGAGTTTACAAAGCCAAAAAACTCCACTTTTGGCTGGACCAGTTTTCGGGTGAGGCTCCATGCAAAATCTTAACACATCGGCTGGAACGATATGAGGGGGGCAGGTCACCAATGAAAAGGCTTATCCTTTTTGCCGGTTTACTGCTAATCGCAACCGTAACATTAAATGCGCGGCAAAGCGATTTTCCCAAACTCCCCGGCCATACCAATCCCTAGCTCGGCCCGAACACGGCCAGCAGACGCGAGGAGAGGCGGTGGGTCCGCTCGTGAAAAGTTGCTTTTAAGTCCCGGCCCTTTGTGCTAGGATTAAATCGACTTTCGTAAGCGGGTCGGCGAAAGTTCCCATCTTTTTGGTTCCCATCATCAACCCCCCTTTTTACGACCCGCACTTTGAGCCACGTCCCGAGAGAGGAAAGGCCTTTTTCCGGCCAGCAGAGGTGCGGAGAGGGATTGTCCTTGGATACCAGTACGTGGTAGAATCCTCCCAGGGTTTGCTTGGGAGACATTTAATGGACAAGAACAAGAACCTCCTCATCATCTGTGGGGACAACCTTTCTGCGCTAGACGATCTGGTTAAAAAGGATAACGATGGTGTTTAAAGAAAAAATCATCAGCTATCTTAAAGAAACCGTCCCAGAAGTCCATAAGAAATTTGATTCATCTCACTGGCATGAAATTGAAGAATTGGCTGAATATTGTGAGAAAGTATATATCATTTTGGCTAAGGTCATGAATAGTCAGAAGCAAAACACAGTTAGTGATCTCGAGTTTAATATTGCTATGTTATTGTGGCGAGGTATGAATACGATCATTGCTTCTTTTGAATTGATTAGAGGGGGCTATGGGATTGAGCCATTGGTTATCGCAAGGAATGCGCTAGAGACCAGTGCAACTGCTCTAGATTTATTATTAAATCCGGGAAAATATAAAGATTTCAAAAGGAAGAAATACAAATCATCTAATGCAATATCTGTTGCCTCAAAAATTATTCCCATCTTTGGTAAATTCTACGGGATTCTTACAAATAATTATTCACATATTGCCTTTTCGTCATCCTATCCTCAGTATTATAAAAACGAGAAGGGTGTTGCAATTCTAATTTCAGGTGGGATGTATGGCGAAGAGAACAAATATTATTTGAATCTCAATCTAAGCCTTGTTGGTACTCTGCAAAGTGTGTTTCTCGCGGTTACAGAATATATTTTCTTTAAATACTGTGATAGTCCGCAATTATGGGAAAGAATTAGAGATGAATTACAGTTTAAAGGGACCTCCGGTGAGGCTCTGAGGCACCTAAGAAGGATAGGATTAGTAATTAAATCAATTAAGGCTTTAGATAAAGAAGAAAGCGATACGAAGCCCTAGCTCGGCCTGAGAACGGCCAGCACCGGAGTATGAACATAGGGATTGCCCACGGAATAATGTTCCTAGTACAATTGGGCCTAGGGTGTGGCTAACATCAAGTATGAAGCAGTCCCAAGGAGTGAAAAGTGGACCTTAAGTGGATAATTTGAGGTGGACCCCATTGTCTGGACAGTAGAGAGGCCTTCCTAGGGTGCATTGAAGACCTGCCTGTCGTGACCATTTTAGTCATGCCGATGCCCAAAAGCCATCTTTTTTCAGGACGACCGCAAAATCGATCTCACCAGATGTCCTAGGAGCGACGATCTCGAGCCGGTCCATGCAAACCACGGCCTCCGAAGCCTTCTTTTTGGCCGCCGACAGCCAATATACTTTCGGCATGATTAGGATGAGGGATTCAACGTCCGGAGCGGTGATTCACCACGCCGCGGAAAAACAAGACAGAATTAGAGATGCCCATAGACACAGAGAGTCTGATCAATATCGAGAACAGTGGGTTGTCTGCCATTGGCAAAAGAAGCAGAATCCATACAATCCGTGCATTTCTCCAAACATTC
>Ga0315284_10014402_pt1 | contig 11260 bp, 7 predicted proteins | sample YL17G09_16_MG_FD_203696 | JGI IMG/M metagenome (GOLD analysis project Ga0315284, IMG submission 203696) | Sediment microbial communities from Yellowstone Lake, YNP, Wyoming, USA - YL17G09_16 | ecosystem: Environmental > Aquatic > Freshwater > Lake > Sediment | place: USA: Wyoming | collected...
CGGACATTATGCATGGGTCCGCCGTCATCTCGGATGCCCAGTATCCGAGGAATCCTATCGAAACGAGCCGCTGGGAATCCGCGGACTTAATCGCGCCGGCCAAGGCGCCCGCCCACGCGGCGTACCGTTCCAACAGAAATCGATAGATATCGCGGGAGCGCACGCTGGACCAGTCCTCTGTCATCCACCCCATCGCAATTGAGCCGAATGTTTCGCCACCCTTGAATTCCCCGCCCCAGGCCGCACGCAATGCGTTCTCGCTCTCATATTTCCTAGTGAGATATTCGTTGAACAACTTGTCGCGGACGGGGTCGGCCTCGCGCGTAAACAAGGGTTCATTCTTGATATCGAACATCAGACCGGGCGCCGCGCGGTACCGCTGGGCGACGGATTGAGCATACGCCACATACTCGCGCATCTTGTCTGCGTCGACGGTAAGCCATCCCACCCCGGAAGGATAAGCAATCAGCTCGTGCCGCCGACTTGCCATCACCAGTGCGTCAAGGCCGCGCCCCAAATTCCAAGCGAATGATCGCGCGATGCGGAGCCCGTTGTCCGCCATCATCGATGCGTCGCGCTCGAGTTCCAACACGTCAAGGGTTGGGTACGGGTAGAAGGTCTGCGCGCCGAAGAAGAACCGCGGGCTTTCCGCGTCGCGCAGGTAGTTTGACGCATAACTCAACGATATGCCGCCGCAAGATGTCTGTGGCTTCCACACATAGAATGCGGTCCGGCTCACGTCCTTTATGCGTCCGGCATCATCAACGAGAGAAACCTTGACGTCATAGTAGTCGTCGTCAAATCGATTGCACTGCCACGTCGTCGCGACTCCCTTTGTTTCGCCCGGCGCAAGATCCACGCCACAGTGTTCCGAGAATAATGTGGCGCCCGCTTTAGAAGCAATCTCGAACTGGGCGGAAGCCACGCGTCGCAAGATCGAGAAGTTCGAACATTTGCACGTCAACGTGACCGGGGCCCCGTCTTCATAACACGGTTCCGACGGCCGGACCTCGTGCAGGAACAAACCCTGTCTCATGGCTTTCACAACGGAAAGCAGCAGGGCCTTTCCCTTCTCTCCTGAACTAAGGTCCGCGTTCTCTACGCCGAAGAACGCCCAGAGGGATCCACGAAATGGCTCAGCGTAGTTGACCATCATAGCGCCCGCATTTCCAACGAAGCGGCCATATTCATCGCGTGTCTCGATGAGCGGTATGAGCCGGCCTCGATCCGCCGAAGGCGGCGACGTTCCAGTGACCCCAGTCGCGGCCCATCCCTCGAAACCGCCTTTCAGATGATATCCGTTCGGAACCATGCGCTGGTCTCGCGCCGGAACGATCGTTCGTCCTCCAAGGAGGCGATATCCCGCGTCGAACACGCCGATTTGCTCCGGCTTCAATTCAAGGAAATCATGAGCGACACCCCGGTGCGTGTTCATGGGGACTGAAAGAGGAGCAAGGAGTTCCAGGTCCCGTTCCCTGCCTTCCGGCCACAGACGCACTCGGTCCACGGCTATGCCCAGTGTAGGCCGGTCGCTGGGCGCAAACGGATCCAAGGGTTTGTCTCTCACGGCAACAAACCCAACATCCAACGTCCGGCTATCGCCAATCTGATTCCGGGTTATCGAAAGCTGTATGGTTTGATCCCCCGTGGATGAAATGTCGCAACCCCCACGTCCGTTCAGAAGTATCTGCTTTGCTGCGTTCGGCGTGGTTGGATCGGCATAGAGCCGGATTTCCAGCGTGTATTCAGCATTGGGCACAACCGGCAAGCGCACTCCTGCCTCGTCGCCGATCCACCGCCGTGAGATGCCGTCGCGGATTTCCGGTTTGTGCCAGGCCCCAGTCAAGAACGCCGTGTCATCGCCCCCGATGTCAACATCGCAAAACCCCAAGCGCTCCAGATCATCACGACCGATCCAGTTCCCCTCGTACCAGATGACCAATTTGTCAAAGGTGTAGCCGCCGACGGAAAGAAAATCACCACCCGCCCGCAAGTAGGCCAAGAAGTTTTCCCGCGCCTGCGCGGGAAAGTAACCGCCATACGGCAGAACCGCCAGCCAGTAGTTTCTCGTGTTGAAGAAATCTGGGTCTCCAAGGCGGTCCGCTGTGATGGCTTCCGCGGGACATCCTGAATCATTCAGTATGCGCACGAGTCGTGCCGGGTCCGCTTGACAGTGCGCCCGGGGAAAGGAATCACAGAGAATGGCAATCTTCGCTTCTGCACCAAGGGAACACACATTCGCCACCAGAATGGCCGCACACATCGAGGTTAGCATCTCGTGGTTCCTTGGCGGGCCATCGTTATCACGGGTCTTGAGGTCTGAGCGGAAGATCTGTGATGCTGGCGCCGACGCGGTGTACGGAATCCAGAATCGATTGCCACGTAGAGGGGTCTACGGGGATTCCGTCGGCCAGCCGTTCTCTCCGGATGCGGAAATCGTACGCGCCAGGCATGGCCACTTCTTTACAGCCGGGGGCGGAAGGACTGCTGGTGATGTAAGCGCAGAGGTCGTCCATAAGATCGCGGAATTGGGCGGCTCCGCAAAACGCTTCCGGATTGATGGCCATTATGGCCAACCCGTTCACGTAAGGATGTTCCTCGCTGGCTGCCTCGCCCGCCATAATGCCGCTCATTATTTCTACCAGGAGGGCTAATCCGAATCCTTTGTATCCAAGTTCCGATCCAAAGGGCCGAATCGTGCCTCGCGGGGGACCGTAGAAGACTGCCGGATCGATAGTCGGATCACCGCTGGCATCTTGAATGCATCCTTCCGGCGCAGGCTTCCCCTGGTGCATGAGCACCCGCACTTTCCCTTCGGAAATCATGGACGTGGACATATCGAGTACGACCGGTATACCGCGGGTTGGCGCGGCATAGGCGAGCGGGTTCGTAGCCAGGCGTCCTTCCCGGCCACCCCACGGCACGACCCAGTGCCCGTGTTTGGAGCTGTTGCAGGTGGCGAATCCGAACATGCCCCGCTCCGCGATTCTTTGCACATAAGACCCGAGCCGGCCAATGTGAGCACAGTTCCTGCTAATCACGTACGCCATGTTGGACCGGCTTCCCTTTTCGCATGCGATGTCAGCCATGCGCGCGGCGCTTACCGGCCCGAAATTGAAACCACAATCCACGACGGCGGTGGTAGGACTTTCTTTGATCACCCGCAGGGGCGCGCCGGGCTTCGTTTGTCCGTTGAACACGTCGTCCACATATTGTGAATATCGGACAATCCCGTGAGAGTCCAGCCCCATCAAACTGGCCTCGACGAGTTCCGAGGCCACAATTGCGGCCTCCTCCTCAGGGGCGCCGCAGGCCGTGAACAGTTTCGTCCCTACTTCCAACAGATACTGAGCCGGGTACAACTTCATCGATTTGTTCCTCTAGGAAAGGCGGTTGCGCACCGCGGACATTAGCTCTTCGACGTAACGGACGAGGTAGCCGAAATCGCCGCCGACTTGCAGCCACTGCACGCCCCGTGTAGCCATGCCGCAGGCATAGTCGGCATCGGGCCCCATGCCCGCCCCCACAAACAGTCCCGCGGCGCGCGTCTTGGCGATGATGGTCTCAATGGCCGCAACGACCTTCGGATGTTCCACATCCCCAAGTAACCCCAGCGCTCCGGAAAGATCCCAAGGACCTATGACCACCGAGTCCAGCCCAGGCACGGCAAGGATATCATCAAGGGCTTCCAGGGCTTCCCTGGTTTCGATCTGGACGGCTACAAACAGGTTCTCATTGGCCTGCTGGATATAGTCTTTGCCTCCGGTGCGTCCGTAATTCGAGGGCACGCGCGGACCGTACCCACGGCGTCCCAGCGGGGGATAACGGCAGTCGTCTACCACGCGTTTCACTTCGTCCGATCCGCGAATCTGCGGCACGACGATTCCTTCTGCCCCGGCGTCCAACACGGGCTTAATAAAAGGGGTATCACTCCCTGGCACTCGCACAATTGCCGGCACGCCCCTCGAACGCGCCGCCAGCAGATGGCCATTCAGCGCCTCGGGACTCATGGCGCAGTGTTCAAGGTCAACCCAGAGGAAATCAACGGATCCCGTCAGCGCATCGCTGACGAGCGGGTCCGTGAACGTAATCCCCGCTCCAAGACATACCCGCCCCGCATTCAGTTTCTTGCGAAATTGCGCAATAGATTCCATCATGTTCTTGTCACGGCCTTTTTGTTGAGGATACGTCCGGGCGTCACAGATTCAGATCCCGAATCTCGTCTTGGGTCAGCAACGTGAGCGGGTGTAACGTCAGCCCGCCATCAATTACCAAATCCGCGCCGATAGTATAACCGCTAAGGTGATCGGAGAGCAGAAACGCTACCGCATGGCCGACTTCCATGGGATGGCCAAATCGGTGCGCGGGTATGATGGTCTTAAGTTTGTCTTCCACCTCCGCGGGCAAGCCGCCCGTCATGCGGGTCTTATAGTGGCCGGGGGTGACCATGTTGACGCGAATGCCGTATGGAGCCAATTCAATGGCCAGATTCTGCATCAGCATCCGCAGTCCCATCTTGGAAATCCGGTACGAGGTCTCCTGATACGCTGGGAAGAAACGAACCGTGCTTCCGACTACCACGATACCGCCGGCGCCCCGCGCGACCATGTGCTTCGCGACTTCCCGGGTGGCCCATACCGCCGCGGACAGGTTCGTGTTCAGGGTCTTGAACCACGATTCCGAGTCAATTTTCGTAATAGGTTGGTGCCAGACCCAGGCCGCGTTGTTCACATAGAAGTCCAGATGCCCCAAGCCCGCAACGGCTTCCTCCATCATACGCAGAACTTCATTCTCCTGGCTCACATCCGCCGCGATTCTAACCACTTGGACGCCTTTCGATCGGATTTCCTCCAGCGCCGCCAAGTCTGGATCGCGGCTGGCGACAGCCAGGTTGACGCCTTCCTCCGCCAATGCGAGGGCTATGCCCTTGCCGATGCCACTGCTGCCCCCGGTAATCAACGCGGTCTTTCCGAAAAGCTTTGCGTCCATAATCAGACATCCCTGGATTGAGTTTTGACATGTCATCCATGTCAGGCGTAGTATGGCCATATTCGGAATCGTTGTCAAGCGAAATTCGCACGAATGGAGGCCGCCAAGAATGCAAGACATACATCGCGCTCGTTTCATCAGACTTTCCTGCCTGTCGTGGCTTCTCGTCTTCTTCATGTTTTCCGACGCGTACGGCGAAGACGCCAACCCGAAAACGGTGGAGTCCTTGCGCGGTATGAATTACGTTGTGGTGAGTCCTCGCGGGCCGGGTGATGGCGGCGATTTTGGCCCCAACACCCCGAACTCCAAGACCTCTGGAATCCAAGAGGCCCTGGATTTCGCCAAGGCCAACAGCAAGGATGTCTACATTGCGGGCGGCGCCATGCCGAAAGCATTTGCGCCTGGCGCAAGCTATTCCTTGCATGAGACACTGCGCATATCCTGCTTTCAGAATTTCAGGCTGGATGGCGGAGAGTATGTTCTGCAATATGACCAATCCACCGGTGACGCCATTGTAATTGACAGCCTGATGAGCAGCCGGCTGAAGTTTGGGATCATCGTCTCGCAGTCCGATGGAGCCGTAGTTCGGGTGAGGCCTCAGACGAAAGGGCCCGATGGCTTCACGGTCGTCATCGCCAATACACTGGAGTTCAACGCCCTTGTCGGGGGCGGCAGTGTCTATCCCGATCATAAGCAAGCGCCGAAGGGAATCGGGCTATACTTGGACGGTTCGGAGGGACCCATCGTAAGCAACAAGATTTATGCGACCGAGATTATCGCCTGCGACAAGGGGTTGTATCTGTCTTGCGGAAACTCCCCGGGCAAGTCGGCAGCGATTGTCGACAACATCATTGAGGTCCCGTTCGCCCACTTATGCGCCACGCACTTGCACATTGGCGATGCAACCCCGGCCGAGATCTGCAAGAACACTCTCCTGGCGAACATCAACAGCGAGGGCATCGAGGGAAGCATTGGCGCGCGCATTTTTGCGAAGACCAACCTCTTTACCCTGAGCTTCGCGCAAACCGCGCCCAACAAGAACATCGTCTTCGAGGCGCCTGCGCTGGACAATCAAGTGACCGTCATGAATTTTCCGAATGGGTATACCAACAACGCAGAGCATCCGACCAACCGGATCGTCTCCGTGAAACCCATCGGATTCGCCGTGCCGACGCCCGATGTTCCGCCTTCAGGAACGGCGATTGTGAACAGGAACCCGTACACGATAGAGGTGCTGATTCTATCCTCGGGCAGTGTGAGCGGATGGACGCTCAAGGATGCCAACGGGACCGAACAGACGATCTCCGCCGGCCTTTCGTCCGGTCAGACGATTTCGCTTGAACCGGGCGACGCCATTCAAGTCGAATATACGAAAATGCCGGCGTGGCGATGGCGCGCGGTACGATAGCTGTCCGTGAAAACGATGGCCACTCAAGGAGAGACACTTCTGCATGGTTATTGATGCTCATGCGCATATCTTCCCTGAAATCCGTGGCGAAGCCGCGATGGGTCCGATACGAGGACTGGGGTACGGACGAATAGCCATCGGCGGGAAGCCACACCAGTTGATGCCCCCGCTCTGTGAGGAGACCCGGCACACGCCGGAGATGCTGCTGGCCCATATGGACTGGGTCGGCGTGGAGAAGGCGGTACTTCTCCAGGGGCCGTTCTATGGGGAATGCAACGCGTATGTTGCGGACGCCGTAAGGCGTTTTCCGGCCCGCTTGGCGGGCGCCGCGTATTTTGATCCGTGGGCCGATACTCAGGACACTTTCATTTCCCTTTGCAATCAGCAGGCTTTCCGGGCGGTGAAACTGGAATGCTCTGAGGCGGCGGGGCTGGTAGGGCTTCATCCCGGGGCGTCACTCGACGCCGCGGAGTTCTCGTGGCTGTGGGAAGAACTCGAGCAACGGGCGCTGACGCTTGTTCTCGATCTGGGCGCCGTGGGAAGTGCTTCTTATCAGACAAATGCGGTAAGGCTCATTGCGGAAGACCACCCCCGCCTGAAGATCGTGATCGCACATCTGGCGCAACCGACGTCGGCCGTGGAATCCGATCCCGCACGGTGGCGGTTGTGGGAGCAGCAGATCGATTTAGGCCGCTTGTTTGCCAACGTCTGGTTTGACATGGCGGCGCTGCCCACCTACTCACCCCGCGAGGCATATCCGTATCCAAGCGCCGGACGGCACCTAAAGGCCGCCATCGATCATATCGGCCCAGCCAAAGTACTGTGGGGTACAGATCTGCCAGGTCTCCTCTCACACGCCACGTATGCCCAACTGCTGCGCTTTGCCGAATACCACCTGCAGTATCTTTCTGAATCGGAGCGCCGGCTCGTCTTTGGCGAGAATGCCGCCAGCGTCTATAAGTTCACCTGAGTGAACGGCGCGCGGAATTGCCTATTCTCTGGCTGCGTCGAGCACGCGGCGCACCAAACCACCGGGCTGGCATGCCTCGGCAATGTTCTTGCCTTCGAGGGCCGCTGGCAGCGCCCACAACATCATGTTCTGATAGTAGTCGGTGCCGAAGGTGCGCGCTCCGGTGTCCGCCCGGATCTGGTTTGGCGTGTCCCAGCCCATGAGTTGTTTGCAGACAACCGTATCCATCATCCGCCGGATGAGATCCAACCCCAACTCGCGGTCTCCCCTATACATATACGTCATGCCCAAGATGATAATCTCGGGAACGAAAATGCCGTAAGTAGCCAGTTCCGGTTCTCCCTTCCGTGACGAGAAGCTTACGGCGCCTGTATCCACGATACACGTGCGCCGAACCGTATCCAGCACGGTCTTGACACGATCCGGACGGAAGACGCCTGGCAAGCCGTGATAACTGTCCGCCCACTCGGCATCGAGTTGATTGGCCATGATCCGGTCGTCTTTCTTGCCACTGTTCAGGTTCCACATCAGCAGATAGCTGTTCTCGTTCCACAAACGGGATTCCAGATACATTTGTCCCTCTTGGAGCCATTCGCGGCACTGCTGAGCGAATGCTTCATCGCCCATTTTTCGTGCCATCCGTTCGGCGATTGCCATGTTGGACAGGTGCATGCCCCCGACATGAGGCGTCATGCCCGTCCAAGGCCAGCCTTCCCACCATTCGGTCTGTTTGTCTCCGGAGGGCATACTGATGACACTGGCCGGCGGTTCGCCGATGAGTGCGGTCAACGTCGTACTCTTCTTGAGGGAATCATAGAATTCCCGCAGCACGGCGTCGTCTCCCGTGCGCAGCCAGAGGCGATCCACCATGTCTACATAGCATACCCCGTTGAGCGCGATTTGGTTTTCCCATGCATGTCCTCCTGCGTAAAATTCTTCCTTTGGCCCGAAGACGAAGGGCGCGGCGCCGTTGCTTGCCTGGTACTGCTTGTAGCCTCTGAGCGTGGACAAGGCAAGTTCGGGGAAGAAGTAGACAATCGGAATGTTGCCGTACCAACTGCACGGGATGCACTCGATCTGCGGACACGCCCGTGGGCACTCGATCATGCCGTACGCGCCGTCGCCGCCGGCCCATTCGAGGGGCGGCGTGGACTGGGCCCAGTAGCTGTCCTCGGCAATAAGGCATAGGTTATTTACGAGCGCGTCGCGTAACCACACCGGCAGGCCCTTCTCGGTGAAGACCGCTTGTTGCCAAGCAAGAACGCGATGCAAAAGCGCGTCAGCCCGGGAAGCAAGATCCGCCGCGACGGCGTCTACATCGCCATACCGGCCTGCGTATTGACGCGCGTAGTGCTGTTCCCCCCATACGGGAACATGCCAAGCGAGCAGGAAGCGCACCACGTGCGACGCGCCGGGTTTTAGGATGAAGTCCACCGATACGGAAGCTCCCGGTTGATTCGACTCCGGTTGTGGCAAACCCCGTTCGAGCTGCGACCATGCTGCTCCCTGCGCGCTGAGATCCGCGCCGAATCGGGGTTTCTCGTCGCCGACGGTACCGATGGCGTAACTGGCTCTTGGCCCCGAAACCGACACGCCGTGAAACACGCCCTGGATCTCTTTCCGGGAGAACTGGTCCCCGCCCGCTTCATCTTTCGTTGGGCCTGGAAAACTAAAGCCGATTACGCCCTTCTGTTCGACGGAAGAGGGGTTGCGCAGGTGGACCTCAAAGATGATGCCTGGTATGTTTGAGTTCTTCGCATCGCCAGGAATAAATGGCGACCAGGCGCGCAAGCCCACGCGCACCGGGGCATCCATCTCATATTCAAGGTCCGCTACAGGATAATGACCAAAGTAATGGATCTCCTTGGCCGCCTGTACGCCCGTTTGCTTCGGAATATCTCTCGACACCGGTTTGGGGTAATAGTGGTCCGTACCGGGTTCAATACAGCCTTGCATGGCGCCGCCGTCGATAATCGATTGTGTGGTCAGCAGGCAAGTCTTGCCACCTACGGAAATCCCAAGAAATGGGGAGAAGAGCTTAGGCTTCCTGGGATAGTTCCGAAAAATGTTGCAGAAACCAATCGTGCCGTTTGTGTCGAGGTCGAGAGAATGGGTTCCAATACCTCCCAGCGGGACGCCGCAGCACGGTGCTTTGTCCGTGCGGAAAACGATGCCCGCCACAGGGCTGGAGAATCCCGATGCCCTGAATTCCTTCCACGATAACGCCGGAACGTCTGTGGGGAACAACGTTCTTAGCGAGTCCTTGTCTTCGGCAAACCCTGATTCTCCCATGGACGTAAAGCATTGGCACAAACCTATGAGTCCGAGTGAAACGGCCACAAGACACCGCGACGCATGGTACGTTCTCATTGTGAGCGCCTTTCCGCATTCCCGCGACAAGTCTTTCCGCATCGAACACGCTCCTGTTGGCGTGGCTTTGGCAAGCTCCTTTGCGCCAATTCTGCAATCGGATAGCACGCCGGTGTACGCCGGTTGACACGACAAGGCTAACATGCTAGACTTTGCTGATGCAAATGACATGCTTGACATGTCATCCGTGGCGGCGGTATGATTCCGTGTTCCCGGAGTCGTTGCCGATCGCCCCTTGCTGACCGGCACGTTGTGGAATTTCGGACTGCGCCGCCCAATGCGGCGCGGCCTCTAAAGGAAACCTTCAGCCAAAGGAGAACGCGTTTACGATGTCTCGAGAAATACGAGTTGCGATTGCAGGGGTGGGGAATTGCTGCCAGGCCATGCTGGAAGGCATTGAATACTATCGGAGCCATCCAGAAGACACACGAGGACTGATGAATGCCGAAATTGGCGGATACCGGGTGACCGATATCGTGCCAGTGGCGGCGTTCGATGTTAATGAAAGAAAGGTCGGCAAGGATCTGAGCGAAGCTCTTTACGCTGAACCTAACATGGCTTACCGGTATGCCGGGGTGACGGTTCCTCATTATGGAGTATGCGTAAACGTGGGGCCGGTACTCGACGGCTGTCCGGAGCACCTGGCGGAATTCTGTCCCCCCACGAAGGAGCCGGCGTGCGACGTGCCCAAGGTGCTAAGAGAGAGCGGCGCGGAAATGCTCCTCAACTTCATACCCACGGAGTCGCACGAGGCCGCGCGCTTTTATGCCGATGCGTCCATCAAGCAAACGCGAATAGGTTTCGTAAACGGCATGCCGACGCTCATCGTCTGTGATCCGTGCTATCAGGAGGCCGCCGTGGCGAACGGGGTTCCACTGATTGGGGACGACGTGAAGAGCCAATTCGGTGGCACGGCCATTCACCGCGCCCTGGCGGTACTCATGTACAGCCGTGGGGTCCACCTCGAGGAGACGTATCAAATCAACTACGCGGGCAACACGGATTTTGCCAACTTGATGGCTCGCGGCAAGAGCAAGCATAAGACAAAACAAGAAGCGGTGACGAGCCTCCTGCCCTATCCCGTCACCATGTCCACGGGATTCACGCATGTTCCTTTGATGAAAGATCGGAAGACGAGTCTCTTCTATTTCAACGCTGGAAATTTCGGGAACGCGCCTTTGCACTTTGAGGCAAAACTCGAAGTCGAGGATAGCGCCAACTTCGCCGGCGTCATGGTGGATATGGTGCGGTACATGAGGCTGGCGCTTGATCGCAAGATATCAGGGGCGCTGGATTCCGCGTGCTCCTTTCTGACCAAGCACCCGCCGGTACAGATACTGGACACCGTCGCGGCGGACCACCTAAAGGAATTCGTCGCGGGGACGCGGGAGCGCTAGGCATGGATCATACGCCGGATATCGTCTGTGTGGGACACATCGTCCAGGAGATGATCTCTTTTCCAGACGGAAAGCAAGGACCGTTTCTCGGCAGCCCCCCGGCGTATTGTTCGGTTGCGGCGGCCC
>Ga0315284_10014403_pt1 | contig 11260 bp, 13 predicted proteins | sample YL17G09_16_MG_FD_203696 | JGI IMG/M metagenome (GOLD analysis project Ga0315284, IMG submission 203696) | Sediment microbial communities from Yellowstone Lake, YNP, Wyoming, USA - YL17G09_16 | ecosystem: Environmental > Aquatic > Freshwater > Lake > Sediment | place: USA: Wyoming | collected...
AATATGATGCTTTGATTTATTTCACTGATTTCTATGCGCCAGCTATCAACAAAAAGTACCAGATTCCGATTTTGTGGGTGTTGACTACTGAGTTGGCAGAAGACCAATATCCATACAAATGGGGCAAGTTTGTAAAGATTGAAGTACCGTCTTATGACTAAGCCACACCTAGAAGGGAAACTAATTGACCGTCCAGAAGAAAAGCCTTCTTTACTCAGGAAGGCTTTTCTTTTCTTTTGCCATTATCTTCCTATTGGATGGTTGGCCGACGCTATAAAAAGCAGGGGTGAGACGTATATCATAGTAGTGATGAAAAAGGAGAAATGGACACAGAAAAATGGCGGCAAAAATGATGGTTTGCAATGGTACGAAGGCAAGGGTTTTATGACCTATAGTTGCACGCCTGAATTTTGTAAAGTGATGTTTGATGAGCTAGACAAGAAGATAGAGGTGGATTTGTTAATGAAGAATGCGGGGAAACTATGAGAACACTATTCATCTGTACAAAAAAAGCCATTATGCGTCATGTTGGTGAGGAATATGACGAAATTCTCTATGTAGCCGACGATATCCATACGGCCAACATAGATTCATATGCTTTGCTGATTAAAGACACTATTCATAGGTTGGATGCGCAGGATGAAAAAGAGAATGGCGCTGCGAACAAGAAAATAGTGATTTCTATTGACGCTTCTCCTGCTATCCTTATTATTATGAGTCATCTGCAACCTAGTATGAAAGAGAAGGAAAATATCATCATCGAATTAGCACAAAAAAAGTAAGCTGCTGGATATAATACTTGAGATTGAAGATGCAGGCACAACCATCCAATAATTTAGGAGAGAAACAAAATGGCCAAGTTCACGGATTATGAAGTCAACAACGAGGTTACAGAAATCATGGAGAAGATAATTGAAGCCTTCCCAAAAGTTTTTGAGGGCTTCGATGTCAATTCTGTGCAACCAGTAATGACTAAAGGTAAGAAATCGAAGCGTGGCACTCGCTTGATTCCGGTGAAGTATCCTTATGACATTCTCATTGATAAGGTCTATTTCGTTGAAGTTTTTGAACAGACATGGAAGAGTTTTAGTGACAAGCAAAAGCGCCTGTCTGTTTTCCATCAAATGTGCTCTATCCCAAGTGGCGGATTTGACCCGGAAAGCAATAACTACGCAAAGAAGCGCAAGCCAGATTATGAGATGTACGCAGAAGAATTTGCAGTGACAAATGGTGTTCCGAATTGGTTGGAAAATGATGATGCGCGGGATGTGTTTGAAGCAGCGGAACAGGCTAAAAAAACAGGCAAGGATATTATAGGCCCGATGAAACAAGCACCAGCCAAAACTAAAGCTCAGGCAACACCTGCTACAACAAATGCCACTCCTACAGCAAAACCCAAGGCTCCCAAACAGGCTGCTTCAACTATTGCCGCTGCCACTGCTACACCCGCGCCTAAGACAGTTTAATTTGCTGAATAGGAGTAGGCTATAAACAAATCTTTGTGGCAGAAATTTAGTGATGCTAGTCTTGAGAATCGCTCAAGATATAGCTTGACCGATGTGAAGCGCCCTTACGCGAAAAGACCTAACTTTTCCCGTGATGAATTGTTGTCTTATTTGCGCGACAATAAAATCACCACAAGGAATCAATTGCAAAAACATCGTTCTGCCAGCGACCCTTTGCTATATGATTACACCAAGATGTTTCAGAAATGGAGCATTGCGGTCAACGAAGCCTATAAAGAAATACCAAGACCAGAGAAAGCCGATGGCCCGCCTATCGCCACAAGCAACCAAGAATTTGATGAATACTTGGCAAAACTTGTTATCCAATTTAACCTATGGACTGCAAGTGCCTATCGCAAGGCTAGAAAAAGTCGCCCTGATGTGATTCCGCCTTTCTATATCATCATGCGGCAATTCCAATCATTCGGTCGGCTGATTTTCATGGCTAAACAGTTTTCACTAGGCGAGAATATAGACAAATACATCGTGTTGAAACGTAGGTTGGGAAAATGGCCAACTCTTCCAGAATGTTACGCTCATAGAATTGACTTATCAAAGGCTTTGAATTTTTTTAAAACTAAAAGGCAGTTGGACCAGTATTTAGAACGAATGGAAAAAGCCAAGAATGAGAAGTGAAGAAGAAGTTGCTTCTAAAAGCAAAGAGATTTATCACAAACACCTGAGAGAACGACAGGCTAAATATCTATCTGTATGTCATTTGAATTGTAATTGGAATAAGCGGCACAGAGTCAAAGGCAATAATGAAGTAGGATTTTGCCAAAATACGCAGATTTTGGCCAAGGCTAAAAATGACATTTTTATTTGCAATGAGGCAGAAACAGCGCAACAATGTCTCTGTTTCGAGTGTAAACATACTGAGGAATCGGTGAAAAATGATTTTGATGAGATAATCAAGAATCCGGCGCATTGTGGGCAGGAATATCCCAAATTGGCAGTTCTTATTTGGATATTGCAAAAAGAAGCTAAGCAAAGTTCACGTAAAGAACGTCTTAAACAAGTGTCTGGTGAATTATTGGATATGCTAATGAATCTATTAATGTTCAAGTGGTGGTAGGTCATGGATAACGATGAACCAAGATGGGTTTGTATCAGTATAGACATTCAATACCTTAAGGGTAACAAGTCTGTTGATTCCATTAAGAGTGAGTTGACTAATATATTTGATAAAGACCTGTGCGATGTTGTTATTATTGCTGACAAACTTTCCGAAGAGAACTATGAGATGCAGTTGGAGAATTACCTATTTGTCAAAGTCAAAAACTATTTCGCTTATATTGACAAACTACGCGACAATGAAATGGTATTTGGTGTGTTAGACACATATGAGAATCCGTCATTCTTAACCGATGAGGAAGTTCATAAGTTCAAAAATTCCATGCAGATTAAATTCAACAGTGTGGAACAGTTGCAAGAAGGTGATATTATTACAGTGAAAGAAGGCTATTTGAAAAACTTGAAGGGTGTCATAAATAAGCGATTGGCAAATAATAAGTGCAAAGTTATGTTCAAACTATATACTAAGTCTTTTGCTAAAACTATGTTTCGCAGCAATCTTGTCTTAGAGAATAACATATCATATGTCCTGAGAAATCATAAGCGGTTGTTAAGAAAACTATCTGAATCATCACCCATATCAAAACGCAAACGCAAGGGAAAACGAAATGCGCATAAAGTATGTAGGACAAAACCTAGAAAGATTAGACGCAAACGAAAGCGGTCTGGAAAGAGGTAAAACATCTTTGCCCGCCTTTAGCGCGGAACAGGCCAAAGAGTTTGGTCATATCTTTAAGTTTTTGAACAACAAAGACCGTGACATTTTGTTCCTAATGTTTATAAGTCGGCTCAAACAGAATCATGTTCAAAAGATTCTGAATCGCAGCCAACCTTCCCTGTGCTATGACATCCGCCGAATCAGAAAGCGACTACAGTTCATTCATTATCTTCATCAAATAAGGGACATCTATTTGAACTTTTTAGAAACCAAAGGGAACATGTATGATGCCGAGATTCTTGAAATACTCACTCTTATGTTCTATACTACTTCCCTGACTTGTACATCAAAGATATTGCGGCAACAACAAATCAAAATAAGGTATAAGTATGAAAAGGCCATTAAGCAGCTAGAAAAGAACAAGCATTGGGATGTGTATGAAATCTTCTCTTTTATTCACGATAACCTCAATATCGTAAGGCGTTTCTATAAGAAGTGAGCGAATCGTCATATTTTTTTGATATTTAATAGTGGATAGGGGTTAGTCTATTTACAGCTTCGGCGGGGGTGTAAACCTATGAAAGACTTTTTGGAAAGTTTTGAGTGGCATAGTTCGCTTGGCATTGACGAAACTATTGTCAACAAGAAGAAGAAAATAGCGAGTCTTCCTAATACAAAAAAGGCACGTGAGTTGTTTATCATGGCTGGAGAGAACTTACTTATTCACAAATCTACTAACGCTTTATGGAAGCTCTCTAAAGATAAGAAATCTATAACGCCAGTTTTTGATACTGATATTTTGTCTGCCGATGAATTGGAAGAAAGCGAAGAATAAACGGTATAGGCAATAGCCGAAAGCAATAGGAGATGAAAAGATGAACTTAAAGTCTATGCTGAAGGAAGGCTCACTTAACGACTTCCAATGGTTGTTAAACGATGAAGGTTTTGAGCCAAAAGATAAAGACAACAACAAGAAAGATGACCTTGAAGTACAGTGGGGTACTCAGGACATTGACCCTAAGTATTCCGAAAAACAGGAACAGATAATCCCTACTCCTATTGATAGGAATAATACTTCCGTCATTGTCCAAAAGGCGAGAAATTTTCTGAATCAAGGCCAAATGGCTGCTGGCATCATGAAACAATTGTATGATAGCTACGCCAAGAAAGATGTGGATTTGGCTATTCCGCATCTAAAGCCTGTCTTGGCCAGCGAAGGTATTGTTGGTTGTATAGCGGTAGATGTTACGGGTTACAAGGATATTCAAGCTGCGTTGGTTGATGCTTCGCAATCTCCATACAAGAGATTTGTAAAATATGTCCTTGGTTATAAGAAGGATATTGTAAATTTACCAATGGGTTCAAAAGAAATTCTATCATCCAATATAGTCAACTCTTCTAAAAATGCTGTTGATTCTTTCTTGAATGCCGAAGAAGACAAAGAACCCGGCACCGTGGCATACTGCAAAGAATTGATGATGCCAGTTCTAGCTGGTTATCAAGATGTAGATGAACATTGGAAAAATGACACTCTGATTGATTTGGTTACTACTGGTAATATCACTGAAGATGATGCCGAAGCCATACGCGAATCTTCTTTGAAGCCTTATCAGCAACTCAAGTGTGCGTTTAAACTTATTGAAAAGAGGAAATACGCCGAAGAGAAGAAATATGCTGAAAGAGTGGACAGTAAAGAGCATGTTGTCAAGGCTTCTAAGCTTGTAGTTCAAATTTCTGAGGCTGTTAAGAAGGCAGAATTAAAAATTTCAGAAACGCCCAAAATGTCAACTCTTGAAGTAAGCAAGATGGTAGTAGACCCCGACATCAAGGAAGTGTCATTGCCCGAAGTTCCCGTAGAAATAGGAACGAAAGTAAAAGCAGAATTGGATGTAGACCCAACGAACCCTTCATTGTTCTCGGACGTAAATGTTCCTGAAAATTCGTCTGTAGAAGAACTTGATGTTAATGCAGTGAATCCCTCATTATTTTCAGACGTTAATGTTAATGAAGATTCGTCTGTAGAAGAACTTGATGTCAATGCCGTTAATCCCTCATTATTTACAGACGTAGATATTAATGACGATTCGGCTATGGCTCCAATTGATATTTGCGAAAGTCCAGTTGACAATGAAATAGAGTTAGCTATGCCGGTATGTGAAATTGACATTGACCCTTCTACATTTATGGAAGAGGAATTCAAAGATACGGATATAATTCAAATAGCGAAGAAGAAAGAAGCTAAAAAGTTGGACGTAGACCATAAGGGTAGTTTCGACTTCTAATAGGAAGACGACAATATGGATGAAACCAAAAATGAGTTTGAGAAAGCAGACGCAACATTTCCGCTGCAAACACAAATGGTGGAAATATTGCCGCCCGACAAATTAAACAATGTCCCTCACGATATGTTGATACATCGTGACGAATTGGTGAAAAAGTATCACAATGGCACCCCTGGTCTTTCAGAAAGGTTAAAACAGGAAGGAAGGAATGACGTTGAAAGCCTTGTGATGGCTCTTGTAGACGAGGTGATTAAAGAGACAGACAATCTGTTAGGCAACGAACTAATCGCTACGCAAAGCGGTAGTTTAAGAGACGCAACGATTATTTCGGAAAAGAGAGCAGCAGTTCTTTCACAGGCTATCAAAGCAGTACAGGCAAAGCAATTGTTTGAGAAGGAACATGGCATAGATTTAGATTCGCCTTCTATGCGAATAGTGTTTCAATACTTCATGGGCAAAGTAAGGAAGACATTTAAGAATTTGAACTATCAGGATGAAGTATCAGATGTCTTTTTTAGAAATTTGGGTGCTAGTATGGATAATTGGAAAAAAGAATTAAGAGAAGAGATTAACGCTCTGAGTGGGTTACAAAAATAAACGTTCTGCTACAAAGCAGACAAAATTAGGAGGAAATGAATATGGACCGCAGAATGTTCTTAGGTACAGCAGCAGTTGGTGGTGCTTTGCTTGCAACGTCTGGTTGTGACACTCCAAAAATTGACCCTTCGGTGATTCAGGCTGGAATGCAATTGGCTGGTAGCAATGGAGCATTTTATGGTCTAAAACAATGGGCAAAGACGGATGCAGCTTCGGCTGTTGAATGTGCTGATGCATTGAAACAGAATATTGATGACGTTCTACTGCCTTATTTGAAAGGCGACACGCTGCCTTCGTCAGCAGAAGTGCAACAGATGATTGATTCTTCTTTATTCAAAAACGTAAAGGATGAAGTCAAGGAAGCTATTTTGGCTGTTTCAGTAGCATTAGATGCGGTATTGCCGGTCCCCGATGCCGGAACATATTTGAAGCCTGAACAAGTTGGTTATATCAAGGCGTTTATGGGCGGTCTATCAAGTGGTTGTGGCAAGTTTTTGAGTAAGGATAAAGCATTGAAGGGTTATGGCAACGTTTGGATTAAGTAAGAATCGTCTATAGGAGGACTTATTTGCAGAAGGTGCTTTCTGTAAAGAGGTGCCTTCTGCAAATTTGTTTCAGGGGAGAGAGGATATGGCAAACGATGACTTCATGAAGAAGCTTGCCGAATCCTTTTTGACCGGCAACAATACTGATATTGTTGATGCTATCACTTTTATTGAGGCTCCTTGGGGGTTGAGTATCAAGTTATTTCCAACGCAGCGTTTCATCTTAAAATGCTATTATGGCATGAAATTGGATGATACAGAAGAGACTATTGAAGTTCCTGATTTAGTCAATGATAAGATTCTTTATCGTTTCACTGAAAAAGCTTTTTTGAAATGGTTATATCACGAAAAAAGATGCAACACCGACACAACTGAAGGAATGCAATTTCGTGAATTGGTGTTGGTACTTGGCAGAAGAAGTGGAAAGTGTAGATATATCAATGATTTGATACCAACCACTGTTGGTTCTATTACTTTTGGTGAATTGTTAAAAAGAAAAAATAATAAAGAGAAGGTCGGAATTACTACATACAATCCAGATAATTTGGTGAAAAGCATTACTTATGATTTCAAAATTTGGGATAATGGAATTAAACCTTGCTACAAATTGAAGACACGAACAGGTGTTGAAGAAATATCATCTGACAATCATCCTTATTTAATTTGGCGGGATGATTGGGAACAACCAAAATTTATTGATTTGAGCGAGTTAAAAATCGGTGATAGAATAGCTATTGCTAAATCGAGTCCCATGTTTGGACAAAAGACAATTGGAATCAATAGAGCAAAATTGTTAGGTTACTTGTTGGGTGACGGCGGTATAACATGTGATGTCAGTTTCACTACAAAGGACATTAAAAAAGTAGAAGAAATTCAGTCAATACTTGACGTTGAATTCCCCGGTTATCTGATTAAGAAAAAGGGCAAGAAAAAATACGGATACAATATTACCCATAAGGACGGAAAGAAGAAAAGACATATAAATCAAATCAAGTTATGGCTTCAAGAAATAGGCGTATTCGGTTATAAATCAAAACACAAATTTGTGCCTCAATGTATTTTGCAGGCATCAAAAGAAGAAGTTGGGGCATTCATTTCAAGGATATATTCTTGCGATGGATGGGCTACTGGAAATACAATCGGATATTGTTCCGCTTCTGATAGTCTTGTTCAAGGATTAAAACATCTTCTTCTAAAATTCGGAATTTTAACATCCTTAACTGAAAAAATGGCTCTTTGTGACGGAAAAAGATTTCACGCAAATACGTTGAGCATATATGAAATGTCGTCTTTGAGAAGATTCCAGACAGAAATAAATATCTTCTTGAAGGAAGATAAAGTTAAACAAGTTGTTAATCTAAGAAGCAATGCCAAAAATACTACAAATCTTTGTTACACGTTGCCAAAAGGAGTGGTTAATAGAATAGAACGATTGCGGGATAAAGCCAGTCTGTCACATAGAGATATTATTGGTCCAGAAGATAAATGCAGAATTCGTCCTCAGTATGCTCCCACGAGGTATAAAACAATAGTATATGGAGAGAAGTTGAATGATAAATTCATAATAGATATGTGTCATTCTGATGTGTTATGGGATGCTGTTAAATCAATAGAACAGGTTGGAGAAGTTCAAACTATAGACTTGTGTGTTAATGATACGCATATTATAGGCGGTGATATTATATCCCATAATAGCACCATGTCTTCTTGTATATCGGCTTATGAGTTATACAAGTTGATTAAGCGTGGCGACCCTTCAACTTATTATAATTTCCCTCCACAACAATCTATTGTAATCATGAATGTTGCTCCAACAGATGAGCAAGCAGGAGTAGTATTTGACCAGACCATGAAATTATCCATGAACTGTCCTTATTTGCGCGATAGGACTGTAAATAGGACACAATCTTATTTCAATCTACAAACTGATGCAGATATGAAAATCATTGGAAGAAAGATGGCTTCATTGACTTGCTTGGCGGGCGGTTGTTCATCCAATTCATTGCGTGGTAGAAACGCTCTTACGGTTATCATGGATGAAATGGCATTCTTCATTGATAATGGCGGTAGATTTTCAGGTGATGAAGTCTATAAAGCTCTTACTCCTTCAACGACCACTTTCAGAGGTGAGGGCAAAGTTATCTGTATCAGTTCGCCTTATGCAAAATATGGCAAATTCTATGACAGATACTTGGAAAGCTTCGATGAAAAAGAAACCACATTGATGTTTAAAATGTACTCAGCCATGGTAAATCCACAAGTAGACCCCATCGTTCTTAAAACAGAGCGACGTAGGAACAGAGTCGGTTTTATGTGCGAATATGGCGGCGAGTTCAGTGATTCAATTACAGCATGGATTGAGGACGAAAATGAATTCAAGAAGTGCATAAATGTGAATAGGCAAATGTCAGGTCGTGGTCAAGTAGGCACTACATATTTTATGGGAGTGGATTTGGGTATTAAAAATGACGGTGCGGCAATAGGTATTGTTCATAAAGATGATACTACCAACAAGATTGTGCTGGATTATGCCGATGTCTTTTACTCAGGTTCTTCTGACGTTTGGGAGCGGGAACAAAGCATTTATTCCGGTTGCAACAAGTTTGCCAAACAGGAATTGATTCAAGTCTCCGATGTGGCTAAAGAAATTCAAGAATTAGTCAAATGGTTTCCTATCAAATCGGGGTGGTTCGACCAATTTAATGGTTATAGTTTGATGGAAAAACTCTATGAAATGAACTTAAAACAGTTTCACATGGAAAACGTGACAGAAATCCTGAACAGCGAAATCTATATGGTATTCAAAGACCTGTATGCGGCTGGCATGGTAGAACTAATAGACCATCCTATAGCAATTCCAGAGTTGTTAAGTTTGGAAGCTGAGAGAAAGGCAAAGAACAGGATTATTGTACGAGCGCCAAACAAAGCTGGTTCGCATGATGATATTTCTGATGCTATTGCCAGAGCCATTTGGGAATGCTATGCTAACTATAAACAAAGACCGGCCAACATCACTTCTCTTATGGGAAAGAATGGCACTGTCATAGTATCGGGTCAACAACAAGCTGTCGGTGCTAGTACGTTAAATAGTTATGCCGCAAACAAGATTTTGAAACATGGAATTAACCCGCAACGACCTTTGGTAGCTGGTAAAAATTATGGTGGAAGAAACCCGTCATTTAATGGTAGGATGTTTTAATGGATAATATACGTATAGCTAGAGAACTTTTATGTGTTGCCAAATTGTTGTATGGTGAATTTGGCAAGGCTAAAGATTTGACTGACGCAGAGAAAGAACGTGCTAAAAAGAAAATACATGCGGTTCATACTTTGTCTGAGAACATACAAGGTTTGAGAAATAAGGTAACGCGGGATTTGAAAAGCGATGATGAAAGGACGCAATTGACAGCATTAGTCGTAGCTATAATGGATAAGACAGCAGAACGTGTAGGCAATGATGCGTCGGCAGAAGAAGACCATGTAGGTATTACTGGCTTGAAGAAAAAACATATCAGAGTTGAAGGCTCTAAAGTGATGCTTAATTATACGGGTAAATCGTCCGTGGAACATGAAAAAGAGTTCACTAATGAGGCTATGGCTAAGATATTGTCAGGATTGCTTAAGAGGGCTGATAAATCTGATTCTTTTGTGATGGTAACAGAAGATGGTTTCAAAATTAAGGCAGATAGAATTAACCGTTATCTTGATGAATTTGACGTAACGGCGAAAGATATACGCGGTTATTCGGCCAATCGCATGGTAATAGAATGCTTGAAGCGACAGGATAAGATAAAGGAGGAAAATGACCGGCATAAAAAATTCAATGAGATTATTAAGAAAGTAGCAGAACGAGTAGGGCATGGGCCAGCCACGCTAAGAAAGCACTATCTATTGCCAGATTTGGAAAAGGGTTATGTAAAAAACGGCAAAATTATGGATTTGAAAGAAGCTGATTAGATAATAAGTTGATAATTGGCAATATGTAGTGATAAAAAGAGGTATATTGTGGGCGACCAAGTATATCAATTAGGTGGTGAATTAACATTGCCCGTAGAACCTTCGGGCAATATGTCAAATGGTTGGGTTCCTGGTACATGGGTTAGGATAGTTCCTACGCCAGCGTCTAACTATAGTAGAGCTATTTGTCGTGTAGAAAGAACCGATGGCACGGGACGCAAACTTGGTTTTATGCTTTATGGTCCACAGCATAAACAGCCAGTAGAACAATTGTCTGATATGTGGACTACTGATGTGGGCAAACCCGGTGGAGATACGCATAAAGATTGGACTGCAAAAGATGCCGGTATACAATATAATTTTGACAAACAGGGATTATTACAAAGTGCCGGTACTCGTATAGGAACAGTATGTATTGCTAATGAAGGTTGGTTCAAAATTTATTGGTTTGAAACGTTAAACAAAGCAGAAAGGCATAATCCAGGCACAGGTGCTCCATTGGTTTATACGCCGGGACATGACTTATATGTTAGCGAGAATGGTTTATTCACTTCGGAACAAGAAACACCGGGCAACTTGTGGTCCGGTTACTGTCTATATAAGACAGGGCATGATGAAGAAGACAACTACATTATATTAGGA
>Ga0315284_10014405_pt1 | contig 11259 bp, 10 predicted proteins | sample YL17G09_16_MG_FD_203696 | JGI IMG/M metagenome (GOLD analysis project Ga0315284, IMG submission 203696) | Sediment microbial communities from Yellowstone Lake, YNP, Wyoming, USA - YL17G09_16 | ecosystem: Environmental > Aquatic > Freshwater > Lake > Sediment | place: USA: Wyoming | collected...
CCGCGTCGCCGCTCGCCAGGCGGCACGGGCAGGCGCGGTAGCCGTATCGGCCCTCGTTGACGAGCAGGCCGTACGTCAGGCTGCGCGTGAACTCAAGGTCGGGATTCAGGGGGTAGCCGGCGCTCTCAGCCTCCTGCTCGAGACGCGTCCGCAGCGCCTCAACGTCCGCGGCCGATGGAAGCCCAGCGTTCATGACCCGAGCGCCCGCCGAATCTCGTCCGGCTTGAATCCGACGATGCAGTCCGCACCATCGATCACCAGCGTGGGAAACGTCTCCCCGCGACCCAGCCGCGCGAGCCCCGCTAGAACGGCCTCGCGGTCATCGCCCTCCACGAGGTCGACGTAGACGAAGTCGAACTCAGCTCCCAGCTCCTCAAGAAGCTGGCGCGTCTTCTTGCACCAAACGCACGTTGACAACCCGTAGAACTTCGTCCGATGGGACCCGACCCCCCGTCCGGGCACTCTCCCAATGGCCTCCACGCTTCTCCTCCTTCAGTCGCCCAACTCCCACGCGGCCGCGTTCGCCAGTGAGTCCTCTTGCAGCCAGTGTAGCCACCTCGTCGGGCTAGTGTGTCCAGTTTCACAGTCGTATTGACAGCCAATCACCGCAGAGCGCGCAGAGGACGCAGAGGACGCAGAGAAAGCAGGGTCACTGAACAACACTCCACGACCTCACGATGAACCCTGGAATGACGCCCGATGGCGCCATAACACAAGGCCTCGGCCCTCATCGGCTCCATGTCTTTCTCCCCACAACTCTGCGCACTCTGCAGTAGAGACCGCTTGTCGTTCGCAACGTAGGACCGCAGAGGACGCAGAGGACGCAGAGAAAGCAGGGTCACTGAACAACACTCCACGACCTCACGATGAACCCTGGAATGACGCCCGATGGCGCCATAACACAAGGCCTCGGCCCTCATCGGCTCCATGTCTTTCTCCCCCCCACAACTCTGCGCGTTCTGCGGTAGAGACCGCTTGTCGTTCGCAACGTAGAACCGTAGAGGCCGCAGAGGGCGCAGAGAAAGCAGGGCCAATGAACAACACCCCGAGGCGTCACGGTGAAACCTGGAACGACGCCCGATGGCGCCATAACACAAGGCCTCGGCCCTCATCGGCTCCATGTCTTTCTCCCCACAACTCTGCGCGCTCTGCGGTAGAGACCGCTTGTCGTTCGCAGCGTAGGACCGCGGGGACCAGAGGCCGGTGAGCGCACGATAGAGATCCGAGGCATCAACACCAATCCGCAACTGGACAGACTAGTGGAATTCCTGGTTGGGGTCCGCTCCCGCTCGCCGAACCCAGAAAGGACAGAGGGTCCAGGGCTCTGCGTTTGCTCTGGACCCTCTGCGTTAAGGAGGTACTCCGCTTGCTCTCGTATGCAGAAGAGGATGCCTCGCCCCTGTGAAGCGATTGTGACCGCGATGCGGTGAGCGTGTGAGCCCGCGCTAGATGTAGCCGAGCTGCACCCCGACGATCATGCCCACGCCGAGAGCCACCATGACGACGCCCGTGATGAAGTGGAACGTGCCCATCTTCGCCGTCCTCCAGCGCTCGGCGCGCGCCGTGGTCGTGATCCCGAAGTGCACCGTCACCGCGATGCCGATCATCGGGAGGATGAAGATCAGATTGTAGAGGAGCAGGAGCAGCACGCCCTGGATTCGGGTCGTCGTCGTCGACAGAAGGGACAGAATGGCAAGGTACGGCCCCGACGTGCACGGCGCGAGGAACAGGGCGTCCACCATGCCTGCGATGAAGACCCCCGGCAGCGAGACCACGGAGTCCGTCACGCGCTTCAGCGCCGGCTTCCAGCTCTCCGGAACTTCGATCGAGAACCACTTTCCGTACCAGAGGAGATCCTTCATCTGCCACAGGCCCATCAGAATGGCAATCGATGACACCGCGAGGATGTACGGAACCCGCAGGCTGCGCGTCCCGATGGTGACACCAAGGAGCGTGTAGAACACGTACCCCATCAGGAAATAGACGATGTAGACGCCCGCCGACCACACGAGACCGGCCCAGATGACCTTCTGGCGCTTGCCGATGACGAGCAGGCGGCCCAACAGCAAGAGCATCACGGCGAAGTCGCAGGGGTTGATCGAGTCCAACAACGCCGAGCCGATGACGGCCCACAGCGTCGCCTTCTCGCGCACGCGCAGCTTCTCAATCGGCGGCATCGCCTTCTGCTCGATGGCTCGTTCGACGCGCGCCGTCAACAGCGCCTTGTCCTCGTCCGAGAACGCAAAGGGCCTCGACTTGTCGCGCCCCGGGTACATCGTCCCGCCCACGACGACGGTGTCGCCAACGAAGAGCGCCGGGGTGGAGCCACGCACCCGGTAGAACTTGGCCAGGCGATCGAGCAGCTTCTGCCCCTCCTCGTCATCCGCCGACACGCGTCGCACAGCCAACTCCGGGTGCAGCGTCTGCAGGTCGGTCACAAACTGGTCCAGCCGCTCGCAGTCCGGGCAGTCGCTCGTAAGCACGAGGACGGCCTCCGTTGCCGTAGCGGGTAGCCGGTCAAGCGGCGAGGCAGCGTCCTCGGCGATCGCCTTCTCCACGATGCCCTTGATCTCAAGGTCTGCCGCCCGTCCCGACAGGGAGACAGGATCGGCATCGAGACTGTAGAAGGTGTCCCGCACGACAGCCACATTGGCCACGAAGAGGAGCGGCACGGGACCCATCTCGGCCCCGTAGGCGGAGAGGAGGCGCGGAAGGAGGTCGCGAGCCTCGGGGCTCGACACGGCGTACAGCCTGACCGTCAGGGCGCCGCCCGCATCCTCGATTTCCTCGAGCAGCGCTTTCATGCGCTCGCAGTGCGGGCACCCGTCCTCGTAGAAGAGAACCACTTCCGTCGCCCCAGCACAGGCCAACGCAAGCAACAGCACTGCCGCCGTCGCAAAGAGAAGGACTCGTCTCATCGTCAGGCTCTCCTCTCTCGGAAGCGCTCGTGCGCCTGCACGACGCCCTCCGCGTGGAATCCAACGGGCTTACGGGAACCTACCAGCGCAGGAAGCCTCAGCTCTTCTCGCATCGACGCACTCCCTGTCTCGAACCGTGGGCCGACTCTACCAGCTGCGAGCAGATCCCGCAAGCCAAAGTTTGGCTCTCCCGCACGGCTCCAGCCGAAGGAGCGCGCGGACAACTGCAGCGTCTCCTCCTTGGCGCCGCGAGGCCGCACTGACGTGTCAGAAAGTGCGGCCGCCGAGGCGCCGGCGGCCATTGTCGACTGACCGGAACCACGCTAAGCTCCCGTCAAGGAGGCTACTGTGACGAAAGAGGAAGTCCTGGTTCTACTTGACAAGACGCTACCCAAGGGATCTGGGGGAGCCGTTGTGCTTGCGACGTGTGACGGCCACCGTCCCCACGCGAGAGCGATGGGGCTTGTGCGAGACGGGTTCCACTTCTACTTCGGGACCGCCCGATGTACGGGCAAAGGGCGCGACATCGCAGCGTGCCCCGAGGTGGAAATCGTCGCGCTCCTGCCTCTGGACAAGAACGTCGGACAACTCCGCATCGCCGGCCGCGCGGTCGCAGTGAAGGGAAAGCCTCTCCACGAGGCCTGGGCGCGCGCCGAAGGCTACGACGTCACCTTCTACATGAAGGGCGGCCTCGACGACCCCGAGTTCGCGGTGTTCCGCATCGAGGTAGAGAAAGCCCTCCTCATGCCGCCCGGCACCATGAACGAGGAAGAGTTGCCGCCGGCCTGGTTCAAGCGGTGAGGGTCAGATCTTGACTTGCAGTATCTGGCCCCGTATCGGGCTGTACCCTCTGCGGGACTGCTCTTGAACTGCGCCCAAGCGGGACTGTACCCAGGACCTTCGTTCTGGCTACAGAGCGGCAGCGCGGGGCCTGCAGGACGGATCTGGGAACGCGTGTGCGCTTTCCCCGGGGTGACAGGTGCCGCGATTCTCGGGTTGCCGATACCCGAGGCGACGAGACGGTGAGGCGCAATCAGCTTCCCGCTGCCGTCGGAGGCACATGCCCGTCGCACTCCTCGACGATCTTGCCCTCGCCGGGGTGCCGTTCAGGCGCCGTATCATCGCACGCATAGCCGATCGCCCGGTAGCCGCGGAGTCGCTTCTCAAACATCCTTGCGAGCATCGGCACCCCGCGGTCGACGTAGTCGTAGATTCGCACCTCGACCTTCCCGGGATGGAGACGATGGAGGCGCCCCGTGTACTGCACCAGCGTTCCTCTCCACGATACGGGCAGCGCGAGGAAGAGCGTGTCGAGTCGTGCATCGTCGAAGCCCTCACCAACGTAGCGTCCGGTGGCGAGGAGCAGGCGCTCCTCTTCGTCGGGGATTGCCGCGAGTCGGGCAAGGACCTCACGTCGCTCCTTGGGCTTCATCCCCCCGTGGAGGACGATAAGGTGCCGAGTGAAGGCTCGTAACCGTTCGGCGAAGTGCTCGAGATGATCACGCCGCTCGGTGAGCAAAATGGGTGACCGCTTCTCCTCCAGGGCACCGACCACATCGTCGAAGATGAGGTCATTTCGCTTGGGATCCGCGGCGAGGGCGGCATAGATTCCCTGGATGCCAGCACGATCTGAGACCGCCGGTGGTTGGAATCCCGTCTCGCGCACGACGAGCTTGTGCTCGAACGGATGCCGCGCGGCCTGGCTCTTGGGATCCACGCTCAAGCGCACTGGGCCGAGCTGCATGCGCATGATGGGATCATGCCCATCGCGACGTCGCGGCGTGGCGGTGAGCCCGGTGACATAGCGGGCCTTCGTCTCAGCAAGAACTCGCTCGAAGGATACGCAAGGGCAGTGGTGGCACTCATCGACGATGACGTGGCCGTAGCCCGCAACAAGATCGCTCACCTGTCCCTTGCGAACCAGGCTCTGAAGCATCGCCACGTCGAGTCGACCGTTCGGCTTGGCCTTGCCTGCGCCGATCTGACCGATGTCCTTCGATTCGATGTCAAGAAACAGTGAGAGCTGGGCAACCCACTGGTCGAGGAGCGGTTTGCGATGGACGAGGACGAGCGAACTCCTTCCTCGGGCAGCGACAAGGTAGACGCCGACGACGGTCTTTCCCATTCCCGATGGGGCAACGAGAATGCCCGTGTCGTGGGCGAGGAGTGCCCGCACAGCCTGTTCTTGAACTGAAGTCAAGCTTCCACGGAACGTGACATCGAGCGCCGCGCCGTTCTCTCGCCTGTCGTCGATAGCGAGGGCGACGCCATGCTCCTGGAGTAGCGCTTCCACCTCGGGTAGGCAGCCACGCGGCAGCGCGATGTGCTCTGCGAGGTCCTCGAAGCAGGTGATGACGCGCGGCGTGAGCGCGGTCGAGAATCGCATGCTCTGCCTCTTGTAGAACTCCGGGTTCTGGAAGGCGGCCAAGCGCTTCACCTGGCTCAGCAGCAGCGAAGGCAGGCCCGCCTTCTCAAGAAAGAGCCGTTGGGAGAGGACTGCGTGGACCACGGGGGGAAGCGGCCCCGTGATCGCGGCGCGCGACGGCCGGCCGGAAGGAGCCTGATGCCACGGGGCATGCGCATCCGGGTCCAGTGTGTCGCCGACCTGAACACCGATGTCGTGCCTGCGGTCTCTGGCTCCGTCGGCGAGGGCATGGATGAGGGCGGGGTCGAGCCGCTGGACGCTTGCAAGAAAGGCCCATGGGTCCGCGAACGGTGAGAACGCGCTGTCGACGAACACCGAATTGCCGATTTCGCGGGCCTGACGCTGAAGCGGCAGAGCGATCAGATTGCCGAAACCACCCTTCGGCAGGGTATCTTGATTGGGAAAGAGGCGGTCGTAGGACTCCATCGAGAGCTGGTGCCGTTGGGTCATCGTCTCGGTGAGAAGGAAGCAGCCCATCTTGCGCGCGGAGGCGGCTTCCACGGGCGCAGTGAAGAAGAACCAAGCGTGGGCGCCGTTGCCGGAGCGCGACCGTTCGATGGCGACGGGAACGCCGAGGCCTTTGCAGGTCTCGACAAACGCAACGATGTCGTCCTGCCATGATCCCTCGTCGAAGTCTATGGCGAGGAACCAGCACGTCTCGTTGGACAGGAGCGGGTAGACACCCATAACGTGGGTGCCATTGAGGTGCTTAGTGATTTCCTCGTCGGTGACTGGGGAAAACGCTTGCGTCGGGCACTCGCCGCAACTCACTCGTCGGCCTGCCCCCTTCTTCTTCTCGCAGAGCCCGTGCGTCCACTCGTTGGCACACGCTGGCGAGTAGCCGGACCTTCCCGTCTGGCGGTTCTCCCATCGGCGGGCAAAGACGTCCTCCCGACCACAGAACAACCGGCGGAAGAGCTTGACCTTCTCAGCATTCGACATGGCGGCAGGCGCTGCCGGGTTCGGCGTCGCTGACGGCAGGCTCTCAGTCTGCGCGGGCGAGAGCGAACTGAGCTCCCCATGTAGGGCGACCAGGCGGGCAGCACGCTCATTGAGTTCGGAACGCAGTTGAGCAAGCTTCAGCTCTTCTCGCGCGATCGCGGCGGTCAGCTCTTCGCGGCGCATCAGACGCCCTCCATCGGTCACTCGGCGCCCTTCCACGATTCGCCGGGTAGAAGCGGGACGAGTTCGGCAAGAATGTACTCGGCCGCTGCTTCGCGATTCCACGTTGCTCCTGAGGCAAGCAGCGGCTCGATATCTCGTCCGAAGCTTGGGTCGGCGAGCTTCTCGTGGAGGTTCTTCTCAAGCTCAGCGCGCGAGATATGAAGCCCGTCGCGCTCGACATGGTGTCGGAAGCAGTAGACGAGCCGCTCTGGCTCTACAGCCGCGCGGCGAGACGCAACCCACAGATCGAACAGGTCGCGACCCTTCCTGCGTTGGTAGAGCGCGCGGAGCTTCGTGCCAAGCAGCTCATCGATCTCGTAGGTCGTGATCTCGGAGCCCCCGCGAAACCACCCGTTCTCCACCTCGAACCGACGTCGGACCAGACCGAGCACCGAGAAGTGCTCGCGGGTGTTGATCTCAACCTTGAGCCTCATCGAGATCACCGGCTCGATCTCGGTTGTGAACCTGTAGGTGAACGTGACCCCGCCGCGTTCCTGCTTCCATTTCGGCTCGCCGAGCCAGGGATCGAGTCGCCGATGGACCGCGTCCATGACGGTGCCGATCGAGCCCGCCTCCACCTGCACGAGATCGATGTCCTCGGAGTAGCGTTCAGGTTCGGCAACGAAGAGCTTATGCAGAGCGGTCCCTCCCCGGAGGGCGACCTGGCTCCTGATCACACTCTCGGAGTACAGCTCGACGAGCGCCCGAGAAAGAATCAGGTCCTGCTCAACCTGGGCGTCCTGGGGCCACGGCGCGCGGGAGCGCCAAGCGGCGATGAAGGCGCGTTGGATCACAGGTTCACCTCGATCTCCTCGTTCACGATGACCTTCCAGCGACGGTTCACAGGATATCCCTTAACAGCCTTCCCGGACTTCAACGGTGCGGCTCTAGGTTTCTTCTTGTCTAGCCAGTCGGCCAAGGGGGATGCTTGACTGCCGGCGCCGATGTGGTCCAAGAGATACCCAAGCCGTTGTGCGTTGGCGAGCTCGCCATCGATCTCCGCCGCGTCTACAAGCCTACGTCCGTCGGTGCGCTCGGCTAACTCAGCAAGTACCACTGCAATGTTGCTCAGGCCTCCAGCCGCGGAGACGTACCGCAGGAGGTCAATCGCCGTGCCCTCGGGGGTAGACACCTGCATCGTGCCGGTCTCTGTCCTCACTGCCACGGTCGGTGTCCTGGCGATGTTCTTCTTGACGAGGAACCGGGTTCGCGCTCGTCCTGCCAGTACCGGGCGCTGGGGTATGTCTGTTACGACCTGGAACTCCTGCGGCTGCTGGTGCCCAGCGCCGTGGAGCGCCGCCGCCGAGAGGACCCCCACGTAGTAGGGCCGACCCAGGTAGCGCATCAGGTCATCGATGAACCACGAAGGGGGAGGCGCCCCGGTCGCACGATACTCGAGCGGTACGATAACGTAGAAACCCCTCCTCGGAGCCACGATCCTCTTCTTCGTGCCAAGCCGCATCATCGCCCTCTTGAGACTCACGAGGTCCACTCGAAGAGCATCGATAGCTTCGCTCCGATCGAAGGTGTAGCGCCCCCCGGCCTGGAGGTCATCCACCAGCGCGCTGAGCACTCTTCCTGATGAGCTGTTCTTCCCGGCCACCATCACGGTCCTTGTCATCCACCGCTACAGCTTGCAGAAAGTACTGCGCGAGGGTTCTTTCTGCAAATCATAGAGTGCACGCTGCCCGACACCGCCTGCAGAGAGACAAGCTCAAGGAGACTGAACAAGACTGCGCGCAAGAGTGATGAGTTCCGGCAGGAAGGAGCCCACCGGCGCATCCTCGACATACGGCCGGTACTTCTCCGGCGTGACAGACGGCTCGCCGCCGTTGAAACGCGAGTCCGCCATGAAGGCACTGCCCGTGAACTCGAAGACGCCAATCTCGTAGCGATGCGGGCAGAAGTGGCACTCGTACACCTCAGTGCCGTACGTAGGGTCAATCTCGGTGCCGTAGACAGGATTGATCTCAAGAATCTCTGGCCGACCATCGCCATCCACATCGGCCGTGGCATAGTCCCCAATCTCGCAGACGGAGCGATGGATGTCGATGACCATCCCGTATCTGCGTGTCTCGGGGTCAAACTGCAGCACGGCGAGCGGTCGGTAGGCCGATGGCCACCAGTGCTGTCCCAACCACGCCAGCGCGACCTCGGTCAGGCCATCTCCGTCGAAGTCGCCTGTCCCTGCGAGCACAGCCTGAAAGAAGTACGGCAGCAAGTCCGAGGGCAGACTCGAGCGACAGCTGAAGAGACCCGCGGATCCCTCGGACGATCCTGTGCCTTCCGGTGCACTGGCGCGTACATACACGTCGCCGGGAGAGGCGAACTCGGCGAATCCTTCCGCATCCCCCGCTTCCACGCCGACGATGGTCTCAACCGTCCCGTCTCCGTTGAGATCGACCTGCACGGAGAAGGTCTTGTCTCGCACAGCTAAGAGATAGCTCCCGCTCTGTTGAGTCACAAAGAGTCGACTGCCAGAAAGGACCCTCTCGATCTCTCCCCGCAACTCCTCTGCATCAGCCGACGATGGGCTGTACTGGGCCAACGCCTCCCACGCCACGGCGGCGCGCCCGGAGTACAGGTAGGCAAGCACAAGCGGCAGGATGTAGCACCGACCTGTCGGATCCTGTTCTTCGAAAGGCCCATTCCATCGGCACTCTGCCTTTGCCTTGTACTCGGGAATCACGGCGGCGTAGATCTCCGGGAAGTCCGGGCTTGCTGGGATGTATCCCCGCTCTTGGTCGTACCTCAGCACGACGGTAGGCAACGGCGAGTTCGCGCAACAGCAGAGCACGCAGCGGAATCTGTCATCGGTTCCGATCACCTCGGGAACTCCATCCGCGTCCAGATCACGAAACACTGCCTGCGTCGAAGAGTCCAGAGGAAGTGAGATGCTTGTCAGTTCCTCGCCGAGATTGAGCACGATGTAGGAAACGCAGCAACTGGCACCACCAGAGTAACGCTCAACAACCAAGTCGGGGTTGCCATCGCCTGTGATGTCCTGACCGGATACGGGGTCGAGGCGGCTCACCCAGTCGATCGTCGAGACCGACCCGTCCGGTCCGATGACCTCGACCATCGCACGCCCATACTCCCAGACGCTCCCGACCGAAGTGTCCCAAACCTTGATCGCGTAGCCGTTGACTGATAGCTGCTCGGCAAGGCGCGCGTCGGGCGGGACTGACGGTTGCTGTCTGACTGCTGTAGTGTCAGGACGATTCAGTGTTGGCGCGATGGCCGCCTTGAGCGCTTCCAGGGCTTCCGAGTCAGGAACACCGGGGTCGTGATGCCGCCAGGGTGACGGGGAATAGAGGAAGACGACGGCCCCCACCGCAAGACAGGCCAGCAGAAACACGATCCAGCGACGATCCAATCCTCGGTTCTTCTGACCCATACCCTGTCCTTGCGCTTCGGCTGTGTCTCCTAAGCCAGCCTAGCGCCCCAAGAGAGGTCATGCGAAGAGGCCTTGCGGCGCTACGTGGTCGCAGCCGTCACCATCTCACAGCGGACAGTCGGTAGCGAAAGGATGATAGGGCTGTGCTGAGAGAGGCCCGCTCCCCTGAAGCCGGCGCGCAGAGTACGTCAGTCGTCGCCAAGTCGGTGGCGCAGTGCTTGCAGAGTCAGGAGTTCAAGATCGAGCACAGGGTCTGCCTGAATGGACACATGAGTCAGTTCCTTCCTGCGCTCTTGCCCTCTATGGGACTACTCTTGAACTTCCGATCATGTTCCTCAACTCGACGACGGGGCGGGGCCACTGAGCACCTACGCTAGTTCGGGACGTGGGCCCAACATCGGGGCCGGGTTGCCAGACCCTGTCAAGTGCCGCTACGACCGAGGTTTGACATAGATGTTGAGATAGGCCCACCGGAGCCAGGTCAGAATGGCATTGACCTGCGCTTCCATCTCCGGTACGTCGATTGGCTTCACGAAGTACCCTTGCGCTCCCAGATCGAAAGAACGGCGAATGTCCTCCTCTCTCTCCGAGATGGTCCAGATCACCGCGGGGATCCCTCGGAGATCCGGATCGTCCTTCATGTACCTGAGGACCTCCATTCCATTCAGCGCCGGCATGTTCAGGTTCAGTACAACCAGATCAGGACGCTCCGCCGACTCGGATCCGTCTCTCTTGCCGAGAAAATCGAGGACTGCGCCACCATCGCGGACGAAATATGGCTTGAACAGCGCACGATCGTCTCGTGCGGAGAGTGCATTGTTGAAGACACGAACATCATTCGGGTTGTCCTCTGCGAGTAGGACGTGCAGCGCAGTTTTCTTCACTTCTTTCCTCCTTGTATGCCACCAGAGGAGACGTGACGGTCGACACCAACGAACAACTGCAGACGAGCTTAGGGCTCTCTAGGTTGCCTGCCAAGGACACGCGCCTGCCGTGCCGCCGGGGCATCGGGAATCGGCGGGCATGCAACGGAGCGGGGATGCGTGGATCTCTAACCGGGAGAGATACCTTGTCCATTCCAGTCAATCAGCCACACCACGTCGGTGTCGTCGCCGGCCCAGTCAAAGACGTTGTTGTTGTCGACGTAGTTCCAGCTCCGATCCTGACTCTCGTCGATATTGAAAGTTCGCGCATGACCCCCCCCACGGCCTGAAGCACCTTTCCGGCCACGCCGGGGCCGTGGATTGTCCGCGTCGCCGGAGGCGGCATAGACTGGCCCAGGAAGCGGACAGAACACCGGAGGGAGGCAGATCATGCGCGTCGGCTGGGTTTCTGATGTGCATCTCAACTTCCTC
>Ga0315284_10014408_pt1 | contig 11258 bp, 11 predicted proteins | sample YL17G09_16_MG_FD_203696 | JGI IMG/M metagenome (GOLD analysis project Ga0315284, IMG submission 203696) | Sediment microbial communities from Yellowstone Lake, YNP, Wyoming, USA - YL17G09_16 | ecosystem: Environmental > Aquatic > Freshwater > Lake > Sediment | place: USA: Wyoming | collected...
CAATAATAACATGAAATCCGTGAAATCCAGTAGCCAAATAAAATGTTGATCCATAGATACCGTCCGAGATGTCAAATGGAGCCTCAAAATATTCATAAGCTTGGAATCCAGTAAATATCAGAGCTAGAGCTACAGTTACAAAAAGTGCGATCATGGCTTGCTTACGATATCCAGCTAAAATGGCGTGGTGTGCCCAAGTTACAGATGCCCCTGAAGACAGAAGGATAACTGTGTTAAGAAAAGGAATTTCCCAAGGATTTAGAACTTGAATTCCTTGAGGTGGCCAAACGGCCCCAATTTCTACAGTTGGTGACAGACTTGAATGGAAAAAAGCCCAAAAGAACGCTGCAAAAAACATAATTTCAGATACGATAAATAAAATCATACCATAACGAAGCCCTTGTTGCACGGCAGATGTGTGAAGACCTTCGAAAGTTCCCTCACGAATTACATCACGCCACCATACAGCCATACTGTAAAGAATCATGAAAATTCCAAATGGAAGAACAAAAGTCCCTCCGTCATAACCATGCATATACATAACTCCTCCAAAAGTTGAAACTAATGCAGCAATTGATGCAAAAAATGGCCACGGACTCGGGTCAACTAAGTGATACGGGTGTTTTTTTAAACTCATAAATCATTTTCTTTCATGACGAAATTTTTTTGTTTTTAGCAGAAAAATTTCGGATACCTGGAATATAACATCAGATATAAATTAAAAGTGGGAGATGGGCACCTCCCACTTCATACGAAGAGTAGGTCTTTACCGTCAACCCATTTTAAAAGGAAGCTTTAAAGAATTAAGCCTCTTCGATCTTATTTGCAACCCATGCAATATAGTCTGAAAGAGGAACTGCTTCAACAACAATTGGCATAAATCCATGATTAGTTCCACAAAGTTCGCTACATTGTCCATAGAATACTCCTTCACGTTTAATAAACGCAGGAACTTGGTTTAAACGACCTGGTACAGCATCACACTTGATTCCTAAAGAAGGAACTGCCCAACTATGTAAAACATCAGCAGCTGTAATGATAAAACGTAAATGAGTGTTTACTGGAACAACTATGCGGTTATCAACCTCTAAAAGTCGTAATTGACCTGGAGATAAATCATCCTCAGGAACCATATAACTATCAAATGCAACAGCTGGTTGGTCTGTCTGATTGTAGTCACTGTACTCGTAACTCCAATACCATTGATGTCCAATTGCTTTTACAGTCACAGCTGGATCAACAATCTCATCCATACTATACAGTAATGCGAATGACGGAATGGCAATACACACTAGAATTAAACTAGGAAGAATTGTCCAAACAATCTCAATAACTGTACCATGGATAATTTTCTCCGGAACTGGATTACGTTTTGCATGGAAATGATAAAGTGTTCGCGTTAACATCCAGAAAACAAAAACAACAACCACGACTAAAAAGAAAAAAATATCATGATGTAAATCAATAATTCCTTGCATTACAGGAGTTGCCGGATCTTGAAATCCAATTTGCCACGCTTCTGGTGCGTCTAACCAACTTACAGCCGGAAGACTAGATAATAAAAATCCAAGAAGAAAACGCATAAGGGTTTATTTATTTTTGAATATTCTTACAAGAATATCCTATCCAGAAAAGAATGGTCTCAATTTTCAAAGAGACTCATTTATAGTTTTTTATACTGACAATTTTTCAAATAATTAAAAATTGTAATAAGTTTTGAAATTAAAGTTCTATATTTAACAAAACTATGTAAAGTTAATCACCACCAACGGTAGCGGAGAAAAGCTCTATTTGTCGAAGCAGCTTTATGAAGTGAGTCACGTTTTTGTCTCGGTGTTCCACGTTTTAAATAAGCGTCTACTAGCTCATCCGCTAAATTGTCAACAAACGGACGTGATGCGGTTTTCTTTCTTCCACGTGCTGAATCCAGAATCCATCGAATAGCTATACCTTGGCCTCTTTTTGGGGACACTAATGAGGGGATATCGCGAGAAACCCCAGCAATTTTTTTTGAACGAACTTCTACGCTCGGGCGAACATTCTCAACGGCTTCGACAATAAAATGCATTGAGGATACGCAAATATACTCTTTACTTTGTACAGATAATTTTTTCAATGCTTTATCGAGAGCGGTCGAAGCTAGAGAAAAAGCTTTTTGCTTTTTCCCATCTTTCATCAAACAAGATACAAATTTCTGAAAAGCAACAATTTGTTGAGGATTATCGCTGGAAGGAATCCACGCGTAAGCTAATTGGTTAATAAATTTTTTATCCATTAAATTTTAATTCTTTTTTAAACGAGTCCCATACTTTGATCGAGCTTGACGACGCTTTAAAACACCTTGTGTATCTAAAACCCCTCGAACAATGTGGTACTTTACTCCGGGTAAGTCTTTTACTCGACCACCACGTACTAAAACTACAGCATGTTCTTGAAGATTGTGCCCTTCACCCGGAATATACGCGGTCACATCCATTCCATTACATAAACGAACTTTTGCAACTTTTCGTAATGCTGAATTTGGTTTTTTCGGCGTTCGTGTAAAAACCCGTAAACAAACGCCTCGTTTTTGCGGAGAACCTTTTAGCGCTGGTGTTTTAGTTGTATTTAAAATTGTTTTAGCTATACTGCGACTTGTTTTTGGCCGTAATAGTTGGTTTGGTGTTGGCATGAATTATATTATTTTTATTAAAAAAGATGTTTATTTATCAATAAATGTGTTGAAAGGTTTTTAATATTTCACATTCGATGAAAGATGATCTCTTCAACACATTTATTACGTTTCTTTTATTAAGAGTTGGCAAAAATAGAACTTTGAGTTAATACGTTTGTTATCGAACAACGAATAACTTCTAAAAAAGGCTCAGGTGCGACTCCCATCCAAAGAACACCTACGCAAAAAGGTAAAAGGATGAAGAATTCACGGCGATTCAAATCACTAAAAGAAGAGATGTAGTAGGGTTTTGGAAACCCATAAGCTACTCGGTTACATAACCATAGCGCATAAGCCCCCCCAAGAACCATCCCAGTAGCAGCAATTGTAGCAATTAATGTATTACTTTGAAACACTCCTGTAAGAACTAAAAATTCACCAACAAAACTTGCAGTTCCGGGTAAACTAATATTGGCCATAGTAAAAAATACTAAGAACAATGCAAATAAAGGCATAGTTTGCGCACATCCTCCATAATAGCGAACAAGGCGTGTTTTGTGACGGTCATATAGACAACCTACTAATAAAAAGAGAGCTGGCGAAACAAGACCATGGGCGATCATTAACATAACGGCACCTTCAATTCCTTGAGCATTTAAACTAAAAAGACCTAAAGTTACAAAACCCATATGGGCTACAGATGAATAAGCAATAATCTTCTTTAGGTCAACTTGGCGCAATGTTGTTAACGACCCGTAAATAATAGCGACTAAACTCAATGTCTGTACAAGAGGAGTAAAGTAAATTGATGCTTCTGGAAAAAGTGGAATCGAGAATCTTAAGAACCCGTAAGTTCCAAGTTTTAATAAGATTCCAGCTAAGATAACAGAACCTGCAGTTGGTGCCTCAACGTGTGCTTCAGGTAACCAGATATGCACAGGAACCATAGGCACTTTTACAGCGAAACTTGCAAAAAAAGCAAGCCACAAGATCATTTGACGTGACTCACTCCATGGAGTCGCGTATAAAATATGAAGATCAGTGGATCCAGCCTCACTATACATAAGTAAAATCGCTAATAACATGAAAAGAGACCCAACAAGAGTATAAAGGAAGAATTGATATGCTGCTCGAATTTTTCGTTCACGTGATCCCCAAATTCCGATAATACAGAACATTGGGATTAAAACACTTTCGAAAAAGATATAAAATATTAAAAGATCTAAAACCGAAAAAGCAGCGATTACAAGCGATTCTAGGACTAAAAAAGCAATACAATATTCTTTGATAGAAACTTGAATACTTGACCACCCAACAAGAATACAGATAGGTATTAAAAAACAAGTAAGAATAACGAAAAATAAAGAGATACCATCAAGACCAATTAAAAAATGAAGTGATGATGATTTTGAAATAAACGGAAAAAGATCTGTTGTAAATTGAAATTTAGCAGTTGAACTGTCGAAGAGAACCCAAAGAAAAAGGGAAAGAATAAACGTAATTGACGAAATTCCCAGTGAAGTTACTAAAATACTACGTCTATCCCAACTTGGTAAAAACAGAAGAATTCCGCAACCGATTAAAGGGAGAATAATTACCCAATAAAGTAATGACATAATCAAATTTGTATTATTAAAATAATTAAAAAGTTTTTTATAATTTTTTAATTGTTGAATTAAGGAAGCCAATCAAAGCTTACTAAAATTCCTGATACAAGCACAACCCAAGCTAAAGAAAGTGGTAAAAATACTTTCCACCCAAGACGCATTAATTGGTCATAACGGTAACGTGGGAAAGCTGCGCGGACCCAAATAAATAGGAATAAGAAAAAATTCAATTTTAAGCCAAGCCAGAAAAATCCTGGAATCCAGTGAAATAAAACGAAATCAAACGGCGGTAACCACCCCCCTAAAAAGAAAAGGGCACATAAAATACTCATTACTAAAATATTTGCGTATTCCCCTAAAAAAAAGAGTGTAAAACCCATCGCCGAGTATTCAACATTATACCCCGCAACCAATTCGGCTTCAGCCTCAGGCAGATCAAATGGAGCCCTATTAGTTTCTGCTAAACAAGAAATAAAGAATAAGATAAGAAGTGGGAATAGCGGCACACAGAACCAAATCGTTTGTTGCGCTAATACAACATCAGTTAAATTTAAAGATCCTACACATAAAAGTACGGTAATTAAAATCAACCCGATTGATACTTCATAAGAAACCATCTGGGCAGCTGATCGTAGAGCCCCTAAAAATCCATATTTCGAGTTACTTGACCACCCAGCTGTAATAATTCCGTAGACACCTAATGAGGAAATGGCAAATACGTATAATAGGCCTACGTGAATGTCGGCTAATACTGCGCCTTCACCAAATGGTATTACAGCCCATGCTACTTGACTTAATAAAAAAGTTAGAACTGGGGCTACTAAAAAAATTACAATGTTTGCATTACTCGGAAGAATAGGCTCTTTTACCATAAGTTTAACCCCATCGGCAAAAGGCTGAAGTATCCCGTACATACCGACAACGTTTGGGCCCTTACGTCTCTGCATTGATGCCATTACCTTACGCTCAGCTAAGGTTAAAAAAGCAACTGCAAGTAGAAGAGGCACTGTAATTCCAAGAATCTTTAAAACACATTCAATAAGAGTCGAAGACATATATGTTTTTATATTTTTGTGATTAATAATCAGTTTTATTACTCTTAATAAAACTGATTAAAGAGTTTAAAATTTTATAAGTGAAAATATGTAACAGGGGCGGCTCCAAGCACGATCTAAGAAGTCTAAAAGTACGGAATCCGCCCCTGTTACATATTACAAAATATTTGTAAGACGCCTTATGCACGAGTTGCTAAGAAACGGTCAGTAAACCCTTCAAAGAATGACTGAAGTTTCTTATTTAACTCATCAGAAATAGCTTGTTGCTCACGAATTGCAGTTAATAATGCAGGATCAATTTCTTGTTGAAGAGATTGTTCGTAAGCAGAAATATCTGATACATTTAGTTTATCTAAGTAACCTTTCGTGGCTGCATAAACAATAATAACTTGACGCTCAATTGGCATAGGTTGGTATTGCCCTTGTTTTAACATTTCAGTTAAACGCTCTCCACGGTTTAATAAATACTGAGTTGCGGCGTCTAGATCAGAACCAAATTGCGCGAATGCGGCAACCTCACGGTATTGTGCTAATTCCAGTTTTAATGTACCAGCAACCTGTTTCATAGCTTTCAGTTGAGCAGCTGATCCTACACGGCTTACAGATAATCCAACGTTAATCGCTGGGCGGATACCTTTATAGAATAATTCAGTTTCTAAGAATATTTGCCCGTCAGTAATAGAAATTACGTTTGTTGGAATGTAAGCAGATACATCTCCAGCTTGTGTTTCAATAACTGGAAGTGCAGTTAATGATCCAGCCCCTAACTCATCAGACATCTTCGCCGCACGCTCTAATAAACGAGAGTGTAGATAGAAAACGTCTCCTGGGAAGGCCTCACGACCTGGTGGACGACGAAGAAGTAGAGACATTTGACGGTATGCAACAGATTGCTTACTAAGATCATCATAAATAATTAATGCATGCTTCCCGTTATCACGGAAGTACTCTCCCATAGCACACCCTGAGTACGGTGCTAAGAATTGAAGTGGGGCAGGGTCTGATGCTGTAGCTGCTACGATAATAGAGTAATCTAATGCACCAGCATCTTCTAAAATCTTAACTAATTGCGCTACTGTTGATCGTTTTTGACCGATCGCAACGTATACACAGTATAGTTTTTTAGATTCATCATTACCTGTGTTTACAAATTTCTGGTTTAAAATAGTGTCAATCGCGATAGCTGTTTTTCCAGTCTGACGATCTCCGATAATCAATTCTCGTTGTCCACGTCCTACCGGTACTAAACTATCTACGGCTTTTACCCCAGTTTGCATTGGCTCGTGTACTGATTTACGAGCAATAATACCAGGAGCTTTTACCTCTACACGTTGGCGAGTTACGTTCGTTAGTGGTCCTTTTCCGTCAATAGGTTGACCTAAACCATCAACTACTCGTCCTAGCATTCCTAGACCTACTGGAACGTCTACAATTGTTCCAGTACGTTTTACAATGTCCCCCTCCTTAATAGCTACATCACTACCAAAAAGTACAACTCCAACGTTTTCACTCTCCAGGTTTAATGCCATTCCTTTTACTCCACTGGCGAATTCAACCATCTCTCCAGCTTGAATCTTGTTCAGTCCATTCACTCGAGCAATTCCGTCTCCAATTGAAAGGACACGACCGATTTCATCTACTGAAAGTTGAGAATAAGTTTTAGAAATTTTCTCTTCTAATAACTTTGACATTTCATTTAATTGTAAAGCCATATAGTGTTTATGTTTTTATTTGATCTTTTGTCACAAAAATACTTTCTTTCAAATTTTATACATCAAAAGCGAAGAAAAAAAATTCACCGTGCAAAATAGAATTGAAAAGAATTTTCTAAGTCCTATACTTTTTACCAACTTGCCTTACTTACTCCCGGTATTAAACCTTGGGCGGCAAGATCACGAAATCTAATTCGCGAGATACGCCATTGGCGTAAAACTCCACGACTTCGACCACTTAAGGTACATCGATTTCGAATGCGAGTAGGTGAGCTTGAGCGCGGTAATTTATTAAGCAATTCCACGGCACGAGCTCGAATATCAGGACTTAATGACAAATCTTGAATAATAAGTTTATATTGACGTCTTTTAAGTTCATAAGAAAAAACTAGTTTTCGACGTGATTCGTCTCTTTGAAGAGTGTTTACCATAACTTTTATTTTATCCTCTGTTTAACAAAATTTATATTTAGATAACTATAAAATTCCAAAACAGTTTTTTATTTATAACAGATCCACACCTTAACTCCTGTTTTTCCAAATGATGTTAATGCCGATCTTTTCGAAAATCCGATCTTTTCGGAGAAAGTATGTAGTGAGGTCTGTCCCCAATGAAAACGTAACGTTTGTGCTCGTTGAGCTTTCTTTGATCGGCTTCCTCCACGTCCCGCACACGTAACACGAAGACCCTTAACTGCTCCCCATTGTTTTTTATAATTTTCCTCAATTTCTTTTAATATCTGCATTTTAATTGTTCGAAATGATACGCGACGAATAAGGGCTTCAGTAATTTCCTGAGCTAAGAAATCTGCGTGCTGACTTTCCCAATTACTTGACCATAAACTTACTGATCCTGGGGATTGTTGATAAGAAGTTGCAACTTCAGCTAATGCATTTGAGATTCCAGAAGTTCTTTTATATTTTTGACCTCCTGGCAACTCCGTCGCATTCACTTGAAGTTTCGGAATGTAATGGGGTAAGAATTGAGCTACTTTTGAATCTTGAAGTCCAGCTAAACAAGCATTTCTTAATGCAACTGATAATGAAAATGGTTGATTACGTAATAAAGTTTCTTTAGGAAGTAACTTTTCCTGCTTCAAATTATCCGATAATAAACAATTAAACTGTTTTTTAAATGCTTGTTTATCTTTTACTACAAAACTCTTAGCCGAGTCTAGTAAAGGGTACGTTCTTTTTTGACGGCTTGGTTTTAAACGGTATCGTGATAGTTTATAAGCTCGACTATCCGTCGGGTCTAAGAAAGATACTAAATAGCGATGACTATTAGAAGACGCCATCAGTGAAACTTGACCTTCGGGCATATCTTTTTGTTTTAAGATTCCTTGAAAATAATCATTCATTTTTAGTTTTTGAAGAAAAATATGTGTATAATAACGATCGCTATACCAGCAATCAGTGTAATTTTTGATGGCCGACGGAAATCGTAAAGATAATGGATTTACTTTTTGTCCCATATTGAATATAGAATGTTTTTAATAAAATGTGTAATTTGTGTATTCCTCCTCAAGATGGACTTGAACCAACGACCTGACGGTTAACAGCCGTCTGCTCTACCAACTGAGCTATTGAAGAAAAAAATTTAAAAATAGTAGACCTAATTAAGAATATAAACTAAATCTACTATTTTTAAAATAAAAAAAAAGCCACATTAGTACGAGTTAGCTTAAAATCTTACGATTTGTACACATCTCGCCTATTTCGTAGTGATCTTCTACGCGTTCTGAAACTTGTTTTGAGACACGATTTCCCGCTTGAGAGGCTTTCAGCGGTTCTTCGGTTTGAACGTAGCTACCCAGCGTATTGCCGTTGGCACGACAACTGGTACACAAGAGGTTCACCATTCTCGGTCCTCTCGTACAAGAGAATGATTCTCGCAATTTTATCTAGGAAATTTTTCTTAAAAGAAAAACTCTAGTGTCACTCGAAAAAGATAGGATCCGTACTGTTTCTCAACGCACTAAACCCAACTCACGTACCGCTTTCATCGGCGAACAGCCGAACCCTTGGAATCTTCTTCAACTCCAGGATGCGATGAGTCGACATCGAGGTGCCAAACGACTCCGTCGATAGGAGCTCTTAGGAGTCATCAGCCTGTTATCCCTAGCGTACCTTTGATCCGTTAAGCGAGAGCCCTTCCACGCGGAACTCCCGGGTCACTATGGCCAACTTTCGTTTCTGTTTGACTTGTAGGTCTCACAGTCAGGCAGACTTATACCATTACGCTCTACAACTGATTTCCGACCAGTTTGAGTCTACCTTCGCACGCTTCCGTTACTCTTTAGGAAACCATCGCCCCAATGAAACTACCCATCGATCAATGTCTCTTTCTTTTTAGAAAGATAAGACCACCTTAGAAAACAGGGTGGTATTTCAAGGTTGATTATCCATCTCCCACCTATCCTACACAATTTTCTAAGGGTGTCAATAATAAACTATAGTAAAGGTGCTAGGGTCTTACCGTCTTTTTTCGAGTACTCCGCATCTGCACGGAGAATTCAATTTCACTGAGTCTACGTTGGAGACAGTGGGGCAGTCGTGACGCCATTCATGCGGGTCACCAATTATGTGACAAGGAATTTCGCTACCTTAGGACTATCAGAGTTATAGCCGCCGTTTACTGGACCTTCAGTTCGAAGCTTGAATAAATCCGCACCTTTCCCTTTAAGTTTCCAGCACTGGGCAGGCGTCAGACCCTATACTTCATCTTACGATTTTGCAGAGTCCTGTGTTTTTAGTAAACAGTCGCCACCCCCTTTTTTGTGCCACCTTCTCATTTATCTAAATAGACTATCAAAGGTCCTCCTTCTCCCGAAGTTACGGAGGTAATTTGCCGAGTTCCTTCAACGTAGTTCTCTCAATCGCCTTAGTGTATTTACACTCAGTGACCTGTGGCGGTTTAGGGTACGGTGCATTGTAGATACCTTATTTCCTGGTTGATTTGAATTCCCATTTAATAATCCAATCAATAAACGGAACTTCTAAATCAACGTCGCGTATCTGCATAGAAGATAGAATGTCTTTCTTCTTTTCCCATTAAGTACAGCTTTCGCTTTTCTCTTAGGGACCGATTAACTCTACATCGATAAACTTCTGTAGAAACCCTTCACTATTCGGCGATCATGTTTTTCACATGATTTTCGTTACTCATGTCAGCATTCTCACTTTTGATCTCTCCAATATTTCTCACGAAATACCTTCAGTGAATACAAAACGTTCTGCTACCGAATATATCTATAGATATATTCCCACCGCTTCGGTAATAGACTTAAGCTCCGTTACATTTTCAGTGATAGTAAGCTCGACCAGTGAGCTCTTACGCTTTCTTGAAAGGATGGCTGCTTCCAAGCCCACCTCCTGGTTGTCATCGCTCGTGAAAGATAAATCTTTCACTATCATCTTTTCCCACTAAGTCTATGTTTGGGAACCTTAGCGTGTGATCTGGGCTTTTTCCCTCTCGACTTTGGACCTTTGCGCCCAAAGTCTGTCTGTCTTTTGGTCTGTTTTATAAATAAAACATTGTATTTGGTATTCGGAGTTTCCATGAGCTTGGTATCGCTTTGGGCAACCCTTACCCAGAGAGTGCTCTACCCCCAAATACATTTTCAAAAAACGCTCTACCTAAATAGATTTCGCAGAAAACCAGCTATCTCCGAGTTCGATTGGCTTTTCACCCCTAGTCATAAGTCATCCCCGCCTATTGCTACAGACGTGGGTTCGATCCTCCAGAAAGTCTTACCCTTCTTTCAATCTGCTCGTGACTAGATCACTCGGTTTCGGGTTCAAGTTCTAGAACTTATTATACGGATTTCCCTTCGCCTACACCTATTGGCTTAAGCTCGCTATAAAACTTGACTCGCTGACCCATTATGCAAAAGGTACGTTGTCACTCTCTTCATATAAAGAAAGCTCCAACTGTTCGTCGGCTTTGGGTTTCAGTGTCTTTTCACTCCCTTTTTAGGGTTCTTTTCTCCTTTCCCTCACGGTACTTGTTCACTCTCGGTTAGAACGGAGTACTTAGGCTTAGAGGGTGGTCCCCCTATCTTCCATCAAGGTATGTTCTCGATGTACTCTTCCCAAACATAAATGAAAATGAACCTACGTCTACAGGGCTTTCACCTTTTATAGCAGAGGGTTCCACACTCTTTCAACTTATTTATTTTTCATCTATTTATTGTTTGGTGGCCTATTCCGATTTCGCTCACCACTACTAA